>Ga0181523_10004868_pt1 | contig 11375 bp, 9 predicted proteins | sample PEATcosm2014_Bin_43_FD_119752 | JGI IMG/M metagenome (GOLD analysis project Ga0181523, IMG submission 119752) | Peatland microbial communities from MTU Mesocosm Facility, Houghton, MI, USA - PEATcosm2014_Bin05_30_metaG | ecosystem: Environmental > Terrestrial > Soil > Wetlands > Peat | place... | reverse complement strand
ATCACCACCGTCATCCGCGAAATCCACGAAAAAATGGTTCGCCGCCATCCTCACGTCTTCGGCGAAAAACGAGCCAAGGATGCAGCAGAAGTCCTCCGCAATTGGGAAATCATCAAACAACAGGAGCGGCAGTCCAAAACCGCCCCCCGTCGCGGCCGGTCTCGAGACCGGTCAGTTCGAGAGCAGTTCGAGGCTGCGAATCCTGCGTCTTTGTCTTCTCTTTCCTCTGCCCCCGTGTCTGTCCTCGACGGCGTTCCCCGTGCCCTCCCCGCTCTGCTCGAGGCCTACCAACTCACTCGCAAAGCCGCCTGCATCGGTTTCGACTGGCCTGACCTCGATGGCATCTTCGCCAAACTCCACGAAGAAACCGGGGAACTCCAGGATGCCCTAGCCGAACGCAGTGGTCGGTCCTCTGGCCGGCCAGAATTGCAGGGCGAGTCCTCGAGCCCTGCCTCGTTAACCAACGCGCATTCCCAGGCCATCGAATCTGAAGTCGGCGATCTCCTCTTCGTCGCCGTTAATCTCGCCCGCTTTCTCAATCTCGATCCCGAACTCGCTCTGAAGAAAACCAGCGCCAAATTCTCCTCTCGATTCCGCGAGATGGAGCGCCTCGCCCGCGAGCAGGGCACCACGCTTGCTGAGGTCCCTCGCCCGAGGATGGAATCCCTCTGGGACCAAGCCAAGCAGCGCGAACGCTCCGTCGAGGCCCCCAAGTGATCCATCCTTCCCCGACGCATGAGCCAAGTTGTCACCCACAGGAGATTCGGTGAGGATGTCCGCTAGACCCCAACTCCTGCGTCTTGTCAACCAACCCTCCGTTCGCCCAATTCTCGCATCCTGTTCTCCGCACGCTTCTTTCTTCATGCAAACCTGATAACTTATAACTGAAAATTCCCATGGTCACCGACATCACCATCCGTTCCCTTCGCACTCTCGACGAATTCCACCGCTGCGTCGCCATCGCCCGCGAAATCTGGCGCGACGACGAACTCGACACCGAACCCTACATCACCTTTGTTATCGCCCATCACACTGGCGGCCAGGTCCTCGGCGCTTTCGACGGCGACACCTTGGTCGGTTTCACCAAAGCGCTCGTCGGTCTTCACGATCACACTCCCTACCTTCACTCCCACATGACCGGAGTCCTGGCTTCTCATCGCGATCGCCGTATCGGCCGCCTTCTCAAACTTTTCCAGCGCGAAGACGCTCTCCGCCGCGGGATCCGTCTCGTCGAGTGGACCTTCGATCCTCTCGAAACTCGGAACGCCCATTTCAATCTCAATCGACTTGGCGGCATCTGCCGCACCTACATCCCCAATTTCTACGGCATCACCACCAGCCCGCTCCATCGCGGCCTCCCCACCGATCGCCTACTCGTCGAGTGGCATCTCGATTCTCCTCGCGTCATCGCCGCCATTAATGAACTCAGTCGCGAACCGAGCGATGCTCCCGCCCTGATCCATCTCCCCGCTCCGGGAACAGCCGGTCTCGAGAGCGGCACGCTACCGTCGCCGGGCGAGTCCGCCAGCCAGCTGTCTTCCGCGAAGGCAAGCGCGGATTCCTCGGATGCTGCTTCCATCATCGAACTGCAATCCCGCGTTCGCGCCGAATTCACCCAATGGTTCGCCAAAAGCTACGCCGTCACCGGCATTCGCTTCACCGCCTCCGGTGCAGACTACTGCCTCTCCCCTTGGTCCGACTTCTGATTCTGGTTTGTAGTGGCCACCTTCCTGCGGCCCGGGTTGCCATCTGGAGGGTCGGAGTTAGCCCCTGAGGGCCTCTTTTCCACTGCACCCCTATCGTGCGGTGAATCCGTCCCGCCTCCTGAGTTCACCGGTCACTTTGCTTTTCCTTAAAAACTGATAGCTTATATCGGAAAACTCTAATGCGCCTCCACTCTCTGACTCTTCGCGAAATTCATCTCAAACTCGTCGCTCCCTTCGAAACCAGCATGGACCGCGTCACCGAGCGACGCATCATCCTCGCCGAAGCCACCGTCGACGGCGTTTCCGGCTGGGGCGAATGCACTGCCGGTGAAACTCCTTTCTATTGCCCGGAAGACACAGACACGGCCTGGCACGTCCTCAAGGATTTCCTCTGGCCCATGCTCAAGGGCAGGGAGGTGGCCTCCGCCGCCGACGTCTGGCCTCTTCTCGAACGGGTCCGCGGTCACAACATGGCTAAGGGCGCCGTCGAAACCGCCATCTGGGACGCCGAAGCCAAGCTCAAAGGCATTCCCCTTTGGAAATTGATTGGTGGCGAGCGTCAGGAAATCCCCTGCGGCGTTTCTATCGGCATTAAAGATTCGCTCGACGAACTCGTTGCTGCCGTCAAAACCGAACTTACCGCTGGCTACCAGCGCATCAAGATCAAAATTAAGCCCGGCAAGGATCTCGCGCCTGTCCAGCGACTCCGTCAGGATTTTCCCCGTGTCAAATTAATGGTCGATGCCAACTCCGCCTATCGCAAGGACGATTGGCCGCTCCTCAAGCAACTCGACGCTTTTTATCTCATGATGATCGAGCAACCGCTTGGCTGGGACGATCTCTTTGGTCACGTCGAGGTCCAGAAGAATCTTCAGACGCCCATCTGCCTCGACGAATGCATCCACACCTACGAACAAGCCGAAGCCGCCATCTCTCTCGGAGCTTGCAAAATCATCAACGTCAAGCTCGGCCGCGTGGGCGGCCTTCTTCAGGCCAAACGCATCCACGATCTCTGTCAGAAAAATGCCATCCCGGTCTGGTGCGGCGGCATGCTCGAATCCGGAATCGGTCGGGCCCAGAACATTGCCATGTCCACCCTTCCCAATTTCTCATTGCCCGGCGACGTTACCGCCAGCAAGCGTTACTGGCACGAAGACATCATCTCCCCCGAAGTCACCGTGACCCCTCAGGGCACCACCCAAGTCCCTCAAGGACCAGGCATCGGCTTTACTCCACGGCTCGAACGTATTGCCTCCATCACCGTCCGGCAGGACCGCCTCACCTAAATCCTCGCATCCCAAAATGCGGGACATTCTACACAGACAGATTTGATTCTGGTCGGTTAGGCTGTCACCCTCCTCTATCTGCGGCGGCTCTTACATCTCAAGGATCCAGGCTTTTCGCCAAACGAGATTCGATACACCGACGCCGGAAGGTTCAAGCTGTTGGTGGTTGTTCTCAACTATGCCGCAGAGGCATTTCTAGCCACTGTTTTCTAACCATGCCGATTTATTTGTTCACGACTTTCGCGAGAACTTCATCTCGGAAGACCAACCGCGCTCACGACCGATGGAGCTTTCGCCCGGCCAACATGCGCTGCCTGGTATTTTCTGTTTCTGCCTAACGGACTTGCGGGCGCCCAGGCGCGTTTTTTTGTTGGTAGGTTTTGGTTTTTTCCTTTCTAATTTCTTTTTTCCACCTTCTATTTTCGATTCTTTCGCTCTTTACCCCCTCACGTATAATCAATCAAATGACCTCGCTCCATCAGCAATCCCCGTGCGGATAGAATCTCCCACCGGCCGCGCTCCCTCTCGCGCCGCCATCGCCATCTCCATCACTCTGCTCATGACCATCTGGGCCATCAACTTCCTCGTCGTCAAAATCGGAATCCGTCACCTCCCGGTCATCACCTTCGCATCGTTCCGCATCGTTGTGGCTGCAGTTTTCATGCTCATCCTCGCCCCCATTTGCCGTCGCCTCCCCATGTTCCGCGAGCCGTCGCCTTCTTGGTCACCCGGGGCTCGCAATTCGTTGCTTCTTCGCGATTACTGGACCTTCGCCTACCTCGGCTTTTTTGGCGTCTCCGTCAACCAGTTTTTCTTCACTCTCGGCTTGCGGTACACCAGTGTCACTCACTCTTCCATCATCGTCGGCATGGCGCCCATCAATACCCTGGTCCTCGCCCTGCTCTTTCGCATCGAACAGCCCTCCATCCGCAAGGCCACCGGCATGCTCATTGCTTTGCTCGGTATAGTCACCCTTTCCTCTGGCGCAGGCCTCTCCACCCACTCACCCACTCTCCTCGGCGATGTCATCACGCTCATGGGCTCGCTCGGCTTCGCCATGTATGTCGTTCTTGGCAAACGCTTCGCTCCCCTATATGACGCCCTCACCATGACGACGTGGAATTTCATTTTTGGTGGACTCATCCTGCTTCCCGTCGCCCTTCGCAGCGCCTACGCCCTCGGTCCCTTCGCCAACTGGCGTGCCGTTCCTTGGCAAGCCTGGGCCTGCATTGCCTTCACCGGAATGTTCAGTTCCACCCTTGCCTATCTCTTCTACTTCTGGCTCCTCCGCTTTCTCGAAGCCTCCCAACTCGCTGCATTCTCCTATCTCCTGCCCGTCTCCGCTTCCGCCCTCAGCATCGTCTTCCTCCACGAACGCGGCTCCTGGCCGGAACTCCTCGGCGCCGCCCTCGCGCTCTTCGGCGTCTACTGGATCGAATCCGCCCGCAACCGCTAACTCGGCAACCCAATCCCCACCCATGTGCACGGAGGTTCTGACTTCGCTTCTCTTTGTTCTCTTGCTCTTTCCTTCTTTTACTTCTATACCCTCAAACACACCCGTTGCCCTCGGGCTCCTGTCGATTTTCGAGTGTCAATTTTCTATTTGTGATTTCCTGCCGTTAAGGTTGAGCCGGAACCACCAACTGTTTTTCCGCGGCCTTCATCTGCTCCAGCCGCGTCCGCATCTTTGCGATCTCTGCCGATTCGTACAACAACTCATCCTGCTCGTACTTCCGACGGTCCTGCACCGACGCTTCGGTCTGCTTGTTTCCCGGATCGTTCAAAAACGCCCGTTCGTCGCCCACAAACAACCGCATCAGCAGCGCAACGCGCTTCTGTTTGTCTTGGATCTGTTTCTCGAGCGCCGCGATCTCCGTTTTTCGTTGCACCGCCGGAAGGACTTCCTTCTCTGGCGCGGTCGTGATAATCGCCGAATCTTCCGCCGAGGCCGCGATCACAATCGGCGTCTTCTGCACGGACAACAGCGCTACGCCATCGTCGGTTATTACCCAACCCGAATCACGCGCAGGCTTCTTTGGTCCGGATGTGGTCTGAGTTTTAGTGGCTTCGGCTGGCTTTTCCTGGCTTTGCGCCCACGTCACTTCACACACAGCAACAGTTCCAGCTATCAGGGAGAGGGCCGCACGAGGCAGAAAGACGTGGAGATAAGGCTTCATGGGAGTTCTCCGTGATAGCGTTGGGGGCCTTCACTCGCACTGTATCGGGGTTCTCCAGCCTCGTATATAGACCAAAAGTACTCTCCCAATCAGTAACCCCGGGCGCGCCTTGCGTCCCAGGTCACCCCCACCCCTTCCCCTCCATCAGCAAGCCCACCCGAGCCCCCGGTACCGCCGCACCTGCAGCTCGGACTCTTGGGTGCTCCCCGAGGGACCGCTTTCTGAGCGAGTCTGAAGACGATTCGAGAAATGGGCGTCACCTTCGCCGGACACGGTCTCTGCCGCTTGTCGGTCCCACGATTCGAATTTGATGCCCAACCACCCATCCCCGCGGTACAATCTCTCCCCGTAACGCTTCCAGCCCCCCGCGCGTCAAACGCCAAAAGGATGCTCCCCTATGCTTGCCACGAGTCTGGATCGCCGGAGTTTTCTAAAAATTTCAACCGCCACCACCGGCGGCCTCCTCATCGCTTTCTACTCTGATCCCCTTGAGTCTCTCTTCGCCCAAGCCCCGCCATCCAACCAGAATTTCCTCGCCACCGCTTTCGTCCACGTCTCCCCGGACAACCTCTTTACCATCACCGCAAAAAATCCCGAAGTCGGCCAGGGCGTCAAAACCTCCATGCCCATGCTCATCGCCGAAGAGCTTGACGTCGATTGGAAAGACGTTCGCATCCAGCAGGCCGATCTCGACGAATCGATCTACGGGCGCCAGGTAGCCGGTGGCAGCACCGCCACCCCCGTTAATTGGGAGCCCCTCCGCCGGGTCGGTGCCGCCTGCCGCCAGATGTTCGTCACCGCCGCCGCGCAAACCTGGTCCGTCCCCGCGTCCGAATGCCGCACCAGTTCCGGCCGCGTTCTTCATCCCTCGAGCAATCGCACCGTCTCCTACGGTTCTCTCGCCGCCAAAGCCGTCACCATCGCTCCACCGGATTTAAAATCCGTTGCTCTCAAGGATCCTAAGGACTACAAAATCATCGGCCACACCACTCCCGGTGTGGACAACCTAGCCATCGTCACCGGCAAATCTCTCTACAGCATCGACTATCGCGTTCCCGGCATGCTCTGGGCCGTCTACGATAAATGTCCCGTCTTTGCCGGTAAAATCATCAGCGCCAATCTCGACGAAATCAGGAAAGAGCCCGGCGTGCGCCACGTTATTTCCATTCCTGGCACTTCCGATATTCTCGGCCTCATGCCCGGTATCGCTGTCGTAGCAGATACCTGGTGGCAGGCTAAGTCTGCCCGCGAGAAGCTGCGCGTCACCTGGGAGGAAGGCCCCACCGCCCAGCAGAGCAGCGCCGGTTTCCTCAAGCGCGCCAATGAACTTTCCACGCAGTCGCCCACCATGACTCTGCGCAAGGATGGCGACGCTCCCGCCGCTCTCAAGTCCGCCGCAAAAACCGTGGAAGCTGCCTACGACTATCCCTTCCTCGCTCATGCCCCTATGGAACCGGAAAATTGCCTTGCTCATTTCCACGATGGCAAGCTGGAATTCTGGTCGCCCTCGCAAACTCCCGAAAACGGCCGTCAGCTCGTCGCCAAGGTTCTCGATATTCCTCCCTCCAGCATCACCGTTCATCTCAAGCGCGCTGGCGGCGGCTTTGGTCGTCGCCTCACAAACGATTACATGGTCGAAGCCGGCGCCGTAGCCAAGCAGGTCGGCGTTCCGGTTAAACTTCTTTGGACTCGCGAGGACGATTTCCATCACGACCACTACCGCCCCGCCGGTTTCCATTTCCTCAAGGGCGGTCTCGATTCCTCGGGCAACCTCATTGCCTGGCAAAACCATTTCGTCAGCTTTGGAGAAGGCGAAAAGTTCGCTCCCTCCGCCGGCATCAACGGCGGCCAGTTTCCCGGCTCGCTCATTCCGAATTTCTTCTTCGGTGCTTCTCTCATGCCCATCGGCATTCCTACCTATGCCCTGCGCGCCCCCGGCAGCAACGCCTTTTCCTGGGTCTTCCAATCCTTCACCGACGAGCTTGCCCACGCAGCGGGGAAGGACCCCGTCCAATTCCGCTTGGACATTCTTGCTCTCCCGAGAGTCGTCAATCCGGACTACAAGCCCGATAATCCCGACTTCGAGCCGGCCCGCGCCGCCGGCGTGGTCAAACTTGCCGCCGAAAAATCCGGCTGGAACACGCACAAACTGCCTGCAGGCTCGGCCATGGGCGTAGCCTTCCAGTTTTCTCATCGTGGATATTTTGCGGAAGTCGTTCAACTCAGTGTCAACGGGAAAAAACAACTGAAGGTTGAAAAAGTCTGGGTCGCCGGCGACATCGGCAGCCAGATCATCAATCCTGGCGCCGCCGAAAACGAATGCCAGGGCGCGGTGATCGAAGCTCTAAGCTCGGTCATGAATTACGAAATCACCATTGAGAAGGGCCGCGCCATGCAGGACAATTTCAACGACTACGAACCGGTCCGCCTCAACCAAGTTCCCCCGCTCATCGAGATCCATTTCCTGAAGACGGATAATCCGCCCACCGGCCTCGGCGAACCCGCACTCCCCGCCGTTCTGCCGGCGGTGTGCAACGCCATCTTCGCCGCCACCGGACAGCGCATCCGCTCCCTACCCCTCGCCAAGCACGGCTATTCCTGGGCCTGATCCACGGTACGCAGCCCCCGTTCCATGGGGCGTTTTCCAAATTCGTTCTTTTGCTGTTGCGCTCTTCAACGCTTGTTTCTCACCCCACTCGCACCCGCAAATCCTTCGGTATCAATAGATACGCCAACAACGCCCCAAACAGCAAAACCCCAGCGATCACATACAACGCCGCACTGGTATTCGGCGAAAAATGCTTTGCCCACACCGGAATATTCGGCCCGATGTACCCGCCCAGATTCCCCACCGAATTTACAATCCCAATTCCTGCCGCCGCTGCGGTTCCCGCCAAGAAGGCCGACGGTACCGGCCAGAACAGGGGCATCGATCCGATCACACCCAGCGTCCCGATGGACAGGAATACAATCGCCAGCACCGGATTCGCCGCGAACACGCCGCTCAAAATCAGCCCAATCGCTCCGGCCACCACATTCCCCACATAATGCAGTCGCCGCTCCCCCGTCTTGTCCGAATGCTGGCTCAGAAGAATCATTCCGATGACCGCCACGCCGTACGGAATCGCGGTGATCAGTCCAACTCCCAGGTAACCCTTGATTCCGAAGGCCTTCACAATCGTCGGCAGCCAGAACGCTATCCCGTATAATCCGATCATCAGTGTGAAATAAATCGCGCACAGCACCCACACTTTTCCGCTCCGGAACGCGTCGCTCAGTTTGTGTTCCGTCTTGTGTTCGTCTTCCGCTGCCAGGTTATTCGCGAGCACTGTCTTTTCTTCCTGCGTCAGCCAGTTCGCCTCCGAAATGCTGCTCTCCAGGTAAAAAATCACGAAAAATCCCACCAGAATTGATGGAATCCCTTCTGCAAGGAACAGCCACTGCCATCCCTGCAGATTCATCGCCCCAGACAGCTTGTCCATGATCCAGCCGGAAGTCGGATTGCCGATCACGCCCGATACCGCAATCGCCGCCACAAACCACGCCGTCCGCGTCGACCGCAGTCTCGACGGGTACCACAGCGTCAGATAAAAAATCACTCCGGGGAAAAAGCCCGCCTCTGCCAACCCCAGCAGAAACCGCATCGCGTAAAACGACCATTCTCCTTTTACAAAAATCATGCACGCGGAGATAATTCCCCAGGAAATCATGATCCGCGCAATCCACATTCGCGCCCCGAATTTCTTCAATAGAACGTTGCTCGGCACCTCAAAAAAGAAATACCCGATAAAGAAAATCCCCGCCCCTGTCGCGAAGGCCGCATCGCTCAGCGACAGATCCTTCAGCATCTGCAGTTTCGCAAACCCTACGTTTACCCGGTCCAGGTACGCCAGGATGTAGCACAAAAACAGAAATGGCACGATCCGCACATCTACTTTGTGGTACGTCTTCGCTGCAAACGTTTCCTCGGATGTCATAGCGTGTGCGCCTCACGGTTCGGAGAGTTCGACAGGAAGGAAATGGCCCGTCGACACTTCTCGCCTGCATCCTATGCCTTTCGCTTCGCGGACACAACGACATTGCCCGCGGGTGCTGCCTCTGCGCCTGTCTCGCATGAATATATCCTGGGTCTCTTTGTGCGGGGGCACAACGTGGTTTCCCCGGAGCGTTTAAGGGTTGCCCCAATGTCCGGCCGATCACCGCATTTTGCGGGCAACCCGGTTTTCTCTTGCCGGTGCTGTTACTTGCTAATGCTCAACAACCGCACCTGCGTCGCGTCCAGCCGTTCCACAATTACCGTCGCGAAGCGCTTCAAAATCTCGTAACCGAGGTCATGGTCCTTTTCCAGTTTCGCGTGCAGGCATCGTGCGTCAATCGCAATGGCTCGCACATCCTTCAGCGCGCGCGCATTGAAATGCCAGTGATACGGCGGCGAAACCCACGACCACCCCAGAATCTCGCCCTTGCCCACCGTTTGTACCGACGACGTCGGCCGGTCCGGCACCGTCAGTTCGATCGAAACCGATCCCTCCAATATCATGTAAAACGTATTCGCCGCGTCCCCCTCAACAAAAATTGTCTTTCCTTCGGCAAATCGTTCGTTCTTCGCGCAACCGGCGATAAATTTTAGGTGTTTGACCGATAGTCCCTTGAAAAAGGGGTGTTTCCGGATGACCGACTCGAGTGTCTGAATCATTTCTAAGCCTCCTGGGGCAATCATTGCGCGGGCGCAGCCCCAGCCAGAGAGGAAAACGCACCAGACGGTTCTGAAGCGGCGAGGTCGGGTTCCTCAGGGAGCCGATGCACTTACTAACTTTTCAGCGAGCTCCGGGCTGGGACGCTGCCTGGCTTTTCTTACCAGCTCAGCTTCTCAACTCTCGATATACTCCTTCATCGTCCAGAAAGCAACGACCCCCATCACTGCGTCTCATCTCCCGCCATGGCCTCTCCTCAAACTCTTTCACCCTTTCAATTTCTCACTTTTCTGCTCTTTTCGATCGCTTTTGGGGCCCTCCTGGACCGCCTTTCGAGGCGCTCCGCCGCATCCTTTCCACTCCCGACTGTCGACTCTCGTCCAGCTCCCCAATTCCAATACGTCTCAGCAACACCTGTGACTTGAATCACAGCACCGGTCGTCTTTCCATCCATATAGTTGGCCGTCCGTCGCAGACTGCGGTATTCCTCTGCCGCCCTCCTGCCCCTCATGAAGGAAATGGAGGTAGCGCCTCCGCGGCTTGGTTTTCTGCACAGGGTAGTTCGGGTCCTATACATTTCCTGTGTGCCGAGGCGGTTCGAACGTTGTGTATGTGGTGAGCCGTCTCTTCGAGAGTTTTCGGTCAGTCACCCGGCAGTGCTCATACCGTCGATGCGTTGGGTCAGTTCGCTCACTACTCTCTTAGAAAGTGCCTGTTGGCCGGTGCCCAGCAGGTCGGGTGAAAATCTATGGCTACTTCTCTCGCGCCGGAAAAGCCGTCTGTCAAACCTACTGGTCCGCCGCCAGCCAACCTGCTGGCGACCGCCGCCGTAATCGTGATTGCTGCCATCGCCGCCGTCGCTATTCTCAAGATTCCGCCCCTGTCTTCCCCATGGGCCCAGGGCTACGACCCCGTCGGTCACTGGCTGCTCTCTACGATTATCGCAGCCCTCCCTATCATCGTGCTTCTGGGCAGCCTGGCTCTCGGCCATGTCAAGGCTCACTATGCCGCTCTTGCTGGCCTCGCCGCGGCTCTCCTCACCGCTATCTTTGCTTTCCACATGCCAGCGCGTCTCGCTACCGCTACCGCCGTCTACGGTGCGGGGTACGGTCTCTTTCCCATTGGCTGGATCGTTCTGAACGTCATCTTCATGTACCAGCTAACAGTGGAAGCCGGCCAGTTCAACATTCTCCAGCACAGCCTCACGGGCATCACTCAGGACCGCCGCCTCCAGTTACTCCTCATCGCTTTCTGTTTCGGCGCGTTCTTCGAAGGCGCTGCCGGCTTCGGCACACCGGTCGCGGTCACTGCCGCGCTCCTGATTGGTCTCGGCTTCAAGCCGCTGCAAGCCTCCGGTCTTTCCCTCATTGCCAACACTGCCCCGGTCGCTTTCGGCGCTCTCGGCACGCCCATCATCGCCCTCGCCAAAGTCACCGGCTTCAGTGAAATCACTCTCGGCGCGATGGCCGGACGCATCCTCACCCCCTTTTGCATCCTCGTACCATTCTGGCT
>Ga0181523_10004867_pt1 | contig 11379 bp, 9 predicted proteins | sample PEATcosm2014_Bin_43_FD_119752 | JGI IMG/M metagenome (GOLD analysis project Ga0181523, IMG submission 119752) | Peatland microbial communities from MTU Mesocosm Facility, Houghton, MI, USA - PEATcosm2014_Bin05_30_metaG | ecosystem: Environmental > Terrestrial > Soil > Wetlands > Peat | place... | reverse complement strand
TCGGCAAGCGCGTCAAGCCGCTGGCGGGCAAGCTCGGCTCCAATCTGGTGCTGCCGTGCGACGCCGAGGACCTCGCCACGCTCGATGCGGCCTTCGACGCGATCCGCGAGGTCTGGGGGCGCCTCGATTTCCTCGTCCATTGCATCGCTTTTTCCGAGAAGGCGGAGCTCAAGGGCAAATACGCCGACACCAGCCGGGCGAATTTCGTGCGCACCATGCTCGTTTCGGCCTTCTCCTTCACCGAGGCTGCGGCCCGAGCGGCGCCGCTGATGGCGGAGGGCGGCGCCATGGTGACGCTGACCTTCGGCGGCTCGACGCGGGTGATGCCCAATTACAATGTCATGGGCGTCGCCAAGGCGGCGCTGGAGGCGAGCGTGCGCTATCTCGCCGCCGATTTCGGACCGCAGGGCGTCCGCGTCAATGCGATCTCGGCCGGGCCGGTGCGGACGCTGGCTGGCGCCGGGATCACGGACGCGCGCTTCATGTTCAATTTTCAGAAGACGCATGCGCCGCTGCGCCGCACGGTGACCATCACGGACGTCGGCGGCGCCGCGCTCTATCTCCTGTCCGATCTCGCCAGCGGCGTGACGGGGGAAATCCACTATGTCGACGCGGGCTACAACATCATTTCGCAGCCCCACCCGGGCGACATGAAGGCGGATGAGCCAAGGCGGGGGGAAGACGCTTCCTGAGGCGGCTGACCGGCGCGGACGCTTGTAAGCAGGGGGGCGCCATGCTATCTGCGCCGCTGGCCGCGGCGGATGCGTCGCGGCTTGGGAGAGGTGGCAGAGTGGTCGAATGCACCGCACTCGAAATGCGGCATAGGCGCAAGCCTATCGGGGGTTCGAATCCCTCCCTCTCCGCCAGCCATCAAAAAACATCAGCAAAGCTCGTAGTTTACTGATATTACGAGGGTTCAAGCCGCCCGATTGGTACACACGGGTGGTACACATGGCCCTTGCGATGGCGCGTCCCTGGAAACATCCGCAGACTGGCATCTATTGGCTGCGCAAACGCGTTCCGGACGATTTGCGGGCGGCCGTCGGCAAGCTCGAGGAGAAATTCAGCCTCAGGACGCGCGATCCGGCGGAAGCCAAGCGCCGCCACGTCGAAGCCCTGGTCGCCCTGGAGGAACGGTGGGGCAACCTGCGCGCGCTGGTGCGAAAACTCGACGGTGCGGAGCTTCACGGCGTTTCCCTCGCCGCATACAGTTGGTGCGTTGGGCTAAAGGGGCCGCCGGGCATCATTTGGGACAGCGATGCCGCGAGTCATTTGTGGGACGACGAGGTCTATGATGTCCATCGTCCCTTTGACTTATTGTCCGACGCGGCCACTGCGCGGTCCGTGGCCAAGACCGTTCACCGGAGCTGGTGCCAAGCACGGGCGAAAGGGTATCTCGCGGACCATGGTCTCAAGGTCGACGACGAAGACGAGGCGAAAATCGCAAAGGCCATTGGCGCGGGCGCGCAACAGGCCGTGCTGTCCCTGAAACGGCAGGCCAATGGCGATTTCAGCTTAAGTGCGCCGGCCCCGCAGGCTTCGTCATTCCAAAATCCGGTCCCGGACGCGCGCCAGCATGAGAAATTCGCGTTCCAGAGCTTGCTTCAGGGTTGGGCGGCGGAAAAGCAACCGACCCAGAAGACGCTTTATAGTTGGACGCGGGTTGTCGATCAGCTTGCCGCATTCGTCGGTCATGCCGATGCGGTCCGCATTACGCCGGAAGACCTTTTGCGGTGGAAGACTTCGCTGCTCGAGGCGGGGCTGCGGACGAAGACCATCAGGGATTCCAAGATTGCGCCGCTACGGGCGATCCTGCAGTGGGGCGTCGACAATCGGAAGCTTGCCGCCAATCCCGCAGCGCGGATCGTCATCGACGTACGCTCGAGGATGACGGAGCGCATCCGCGGCTTCACGGAGGAGGAAGCCGGCTTGATCCTCCAGCATGCAGCACGAGAGCAAGATCCCGTCCGGCGCTGGGTGCCGCTGCTCTGCGCCTATTCAGGGGCTCGCCTTTCGGAGGTCTGCCAGCTCAGGGTCAAGGACATATTTCAACAAGGCGAAATCTGGTGCATGAAGTTCGATCCCGAAGCGGGCTCGCTCAAGAACGAGAATTCCGAGCGGGCGGTGCCGCTGCATCCCGCGATCGTCGCAAGCGGCTTCTTGAAATTCGTCAAAGCCATCGGGACCGGGCCAGTCTTCGCGAACCTCGCGGCGGATCGATTCGGCAACAGGGGCGGCAACGGCACCAAGGTGCTCGGCAAATGGGTTCGCGGGCTCGGCCTCACGGACGAACGGCTATCGCCAAGCCATTCTTGGCGACATCGGTTCAAAACCTTGGGCAGGCAGTTCGGGCTTGCGCCCGATATCGTCAACGCCATTACGGGACATCATCGAAAGACGGTGGCGGACAGCTACGGGGAATTTCCAGTGGAAGCGCTGTCCCGAGAGTTGCTGAAAATTCCGACGCTTGCATTCTGACGTGGGCGCGGAGTTCGTCGGCGGTATAAATATGAAGTGTCGGAAATTGGGCGGAGAGAGATGAGGTTGCGTCAAAAGCAGTGGAAGCGGAAATCGCTGGAATACTCAACTGTTGAATCTGTTCCATTTGGAAGTTTCCTTCTGGTGCTATCCGAAAAGGGCCTTCAGGCGGGGAAGGCGAGGCGCTGGAAAGGAAACGGCGGTTAAGGCGCGCCTTGGTAGCCTGTGGTGCTGACAGAGGGCGTGGAGCCTCCGTAGAGGCTAATTTTAACAATCTTACGGAAGCCTCCGGATCGGCCACAGTCAATGACTGGCGAGTTTCCAAAGCGGCGGTAACTTGAATGCCGGGATTCTTTGCGCGAATGCTCAGGCCTCTGACGACACGGCGGAGTGTCGATGCTCCGGCACATAGGCGGGTGCTGAGGCGGAACAGGGCGGCAATCTACCGCTCCTCAGACCCGCGAGAAATGCGGCGATTCTCCGGTTACGATCGGACCACATTTTCGCTGCGGCAACATTTGGGGCAACGGCGATTGCACGTTGATTCAAGGTCCCTTCAGCAGCAAGCCCGCGACGTAGCGCCGCGCCATGCCCAGCTGTGCACCGCCCAGCCTGCCGACCACCGTCGCGCCCCGGCCGTGCTGGCGCAGGATTTTGCCGGGCCGGTGGCCCGACTCAAGCGTGGAAAGCTTGGCGCTAGCGGAAAAATTTAATGATGATCTCAGGCGGAGAGTGCTCGATAGCCCTCCGAATCTCTTCGACAGCGTTGGCCAGTTTGTGCGTGTCGATATTTATTCCTACGCCACAACCCGGACAGATCATGTGCTTCTCCACTTTGAGTTGGGCTATCGTCTGTTTGAGGTCATTTCCGCAGCGTGGGCATTGAAACTCAATCTCGGCCGCGTCAACGTCAGTCATTTAGGGAGTGCCTCCTAAAAAGAGGACGCCCTTCTCCAGCTAATAGGGAAGAGCACGAATAACAATGTCATTCGTCATCGCATCCGTGACGGCCCGGCTACGAGCCTTTGAGCACCAAGCCCGGACCGGGTGGAAAGCCAGCGGGAGACACTCCATATTGAAGACATGGAAAAATCGACCAACGTTCCTGTCATGAAGGCCCGTGAGCTTAAGGATGGCTCCGGGTGGTATGTGCTTTTTGAATGGCCAAATGGCAGGACGCGGCAGATGGACGGGTTTCGAACTGAACTGGAAGCCGAAACTTGGATTCAAGAGGAATCGGAAGTCTGGCTAAAGAAGAACCCTCATGGGAGCCGCGATGCCTAAAGCGCCGAAACGCCCTGCGACACAAATCAGGAGCATGTTTCTGCGAACTCAAGCCGACTTCTGGTGGCTTAAGGCGCCTGCCCAAGATCAGAATAGCGCCAAATCTTAGCGGAATGCATTATCCTGTCCGCGCCGCTTTTTCCCGTCGGGCAGCCGAGCATCTGGCGTCCAGTTCTCGGCGCAGATCAGCGTCAGCCAAAGGATAGGAATTGCCGCTAAGCTCGTGCCCTTCCCTCATGGAACTCTCGATTGAGACCCAACCAGAAAACCGGCCTGAGTTCGCGAGCTCGCGCGCTCGCCCGATCATGTTTTGCCGCTCCGCAAGTTTACCCATTCGCTGCTCCTTCCTTTGGTTGCGACAATAGCACCGTTTGCTGTCGGGCTGTTGAGAACAAATTGCTAGCGATTCTGGCTAAGACCCCTTCAGCAGCGAGCCGACGACGAGTCCGACCACGACCAGCGCGCCGACCGATTGAAGGCGAGGCCGTCGATCGACCGGAGAAAGGCATCGCGATGGTTTTTCAGACCTTCGCGCGGCTTTGTCACGTTCGTCGGTTTCACTTGTCAATAGCGCGGGGCGTTTGCAGCGCGCATGTCTAAATTTCAATGCCTTGGGGAGCTGGTGGCCCAGCCAAATCGGCTTGAAAATCGCCTATTCTTGGCCAATGTCACAATGCCCCTGCAAGCTTTCGTCTGGTGTCGCAACCTGCGCGAAAGCAGGCGAAATCAGCGCGAGAAATACGGCAATGATCCGGAACATGTCCGCCCCGCGGGTTCTCAAACGTAGCATAGGACAATCTCGGCAGAGGCCGGGGTCAAGTGGTGTAGGGCAAAGATCGCGAGTCCATCCCTCCAACGGCGTGAGCATCCCGAAACGGGTTGTTCAACCGGGGCCGGGCGCGATCAAGGATACACTTCAGTTCGATAGCCAATGTTCATCGCCCTCCGTAGGGCCAATCTTCGAAGGGATCAATCACAGTGGCCAAAGCCGAACTCGGCGTAAAGCGCCGATGCCTGAACTGCAACGCGCCCTTTTTCGATCTCAATCGCGTGCCGATCGTCTGTCCCAAGTGTCACGCCGTTTTTCAAGTTGTGGAGATGGCGCACTCGCCGGCGAGGCGAGCGCCTATACGCCGAGCCGATCCGGTCATAGCTGATCTGGTCTTGCCGGTGGGCGAGGAGACAGGCGAGGAGAGTACCATCCCACCGATTGAGGAAGACGACGAAATGGAAGAGGTCGAAGAGATCATAGAAATCGAACGCGATGACAAGGCTCCAGGCTCATAACCCGTAGCGGACGGATACGGCCGCAGCGAGAAGCGAGCCCCGCAAATTGCGCGGGGCTCGGGAATTCAAAAGAACGAAAGGCTTTCGCACTTGCGCTCGTCCACCAGGGCGGCGAGGCGTTCGAGCTGGATGCTGGATATCTCTTCGGTGAGGAAACAGACGACGTTTCCGCAACCGCCTCGAAGGCCTTTGGACTTGCGCCACTTTCGTGGAGAGACTTTGTCTCAGCTTGCCGCCCGTTTTTCGAACTGGATTGGGCTGAGAAAATCGAGCGCCGAATGGCGCCTGACGGGATTGTAGAAGGCGTCGATATAGCGAGCAATCGCGTTCTCAGCTTGATCACGTGTGTAGAAGACGGTGCGCCAGGCGAGTTTCCCTTTCAGGTCAGGAAACTCTCCACTTTTTCGGAGCAAGTCCAGTATGATGGGCGCGATCATCTCGTTTTGGTGGGCGGCTTGGATCGGAATCGGCAAATAGCCTTGGCGTAAGTCCAATTTTCGGCTTTGTATGCCTTTCGGCCGGGACGGCTCCGGTCTTGACGGGACTGCAGCTTGGCCCACGACGTCCTCATCAGTTATTCCGTCACCGACAAGGGCGCGGCCGACGCCGTTTGCCACCGGCTAGAGGGAGCGCGCATTCGCTGCTCGATCGCTCCGCGCGATGTCGGCTTCGGCAAGGACGGCTGAAGGTCACTGACGGCAAGCCCAATGGCGACGTAACAATGCCGTTGGCGCGGCTCTCCTCAAACTGCGTTATGGTCAGCAACGAAACTGTCAGGCGGGTCGGCATCGAGCGGTGTCAATCGAGGATCGAAGCGGAACCGCGTCGCGCAGTAGGGACAGAGGATCGCGTCCGCCTCGCCCATATTGATGTAGACGTGCGGGTGGTCCTGCGGTGGGGACTCGCCGATGCACATGAATTCCCTCACCCCGATGCAGATCTCCGGAACGCCGCGGTCGTTCTTGAACTTCGGATAACTGCTGCCGGACATCGAGTCACGTCGTTGTGATTGGTGGGAATCGGGACAATCCGCTGGCCCGCTTAGGGTTCGGGTTGGTTTCGGTGAGCATGATGTCCTCGTTGTTAGTTGTCGCCCGCACTGCCCCAGCAAGCGAAGATGGCATTCAGCTCGGCGGCGTGAAACGTCCTCGCGTCCTGACCGTCCGCATCGCCCGCGAACCGGCCGAGACGTCGGGCGCAATCGAAGAACCCAGGCCCCGGCAGGCCGCCACGCGTCTTGCTGATGGCGAGCGCGGCGATGAACGGGCGGTCCGCCGCCGCGTCCTCCTCCATCAGGCGCTCCAGGGCTTCCGTCACCCGATGGATCGAATGGGGTGGCGATATCTGAAGAGCGTTCGCCAGCTCCTGGTAGGTAATGAGGGTTCGGCGCGTCGCGACGCTTTCGAGAAATGCACGCTCCCTTGCATGCGTTGGCACCCGATTCTCCCTCCCGAATGTTCGGCATTGCCCCCAACGATGCCGCCGCCTCGGTTAGCCTCCCGCGCGGGTGGGCCGGAATCGCATAATATTCCAATCTCGAACGCGTGACGCCGGCGTCGCGTAAACCCGAAAGTCGGTTTCAAAGGGTGGGACTAGTCTGGCTTCCTTTCGTCGATCATCCGCGAAAAAGTACGAAATAGATCACGTAGAGCCAGCTCAGAATTCCATGGATGATCGCCCATAGGATCGAGTGGTTCGCCGAATATGAAATCGTGATGGCCAGCGCCGAGCCGAAGCCAATACCATACTTAGCCCCTTCGACGCGGATCCCATAGTAGCGGTTTCCGTTAATTCTTTAGGCCGCCGCCGCAATCTGAGGAGCACTCGCGCCCGGCAATGACCGAGCTTGTCGACCGCGCCCTTTCGCTGCCGTCCACTTGCCGTCTCTGTTTTTGGCGCGGCCGCGCTTTTTCAACGCCTGCAGCGCAAAGGATACGGTGCGATTGTTGATTTCCCGGCCAGTGGCCTTGATGCGCTCGGCGATCTCGGCCGCCAGGAGTGGGCCATGCTGGCCGAGGACCTCAGTGATCGCGGCGCCGATGGTTTGACGCGGCTGCGTCTGACTGCTCGCCGCCTTCTGGCTCTTTGGTTTTGGCGCTGACTTTTGCTTTGCCTTTGGCCCTGGCTTCCGTTTCGCCTTTGGCGCCGCCGCCGTTTTTGTCTGTCGCGCTGAAATCCTGTCGAGAGCCTGGAGCTCGCGCTCGGCGATGCGAAGGTCGGCGATCCGCGCCTCCAGTTCCGCGATCTTCGCGTGGATTTGTTCGACTGCAATGGGCATGATGCATTTCCTTATGTTGATCGGGGGACGGGCAGACTCCAGTTCGATTGCGCCAAGAGTTTCGATTTGGCGGAGATGGCCAATGCTGGAAACCCTGAAATAGCGCTCGCCTTCTTTTATTCAATGTATGATTCGTTCTTGCTTTAGCAACCCTTACGAATCGGCTACTGACACAATTTACTGTTCAAATCTAGTGGGCGATCTAGATCAGCAGCTTTCATGCACAACAACGTCCGATGAGATGTGGAGTTCCAGCTGCGCGATAACGCGCCATCCCAAGCCCTATGTCATGTCGACTCTACCTTCAATATGGGCTGGGCCACCGCCCTGCGCCGTCGTGCAAACATTCATCGTCGCCGCATCGCGCGGCGGCTAATCATGCACCCCAAGATCCAATTCATCGGAAGAAGTCGCACGTCCCATCGCACGATAGCAGTAACTGGAAAGCACTGAACTTCTCCCTATTCATGACCCCGCCATGGCGGACGCCGGTGGCCAAGGCGCGGTGTTGCAAGCCTCTTGGAAGCGGCGTTTGATGTCATTCGCCAGTCGACTACGAGCAAAGGCATGGCATCTTGAAATCCGCCGCCCCCGCCGTTCAGTCTCGTGAAACGCTCGTCGGCTCCGTCGAGCGGGTGACATTCCACAATGAGGAAAATGGCTTCGCGGTCCTGAAGGTGAAGGCGCGCGGGCGGCGCGATCTTGTCGCCGTCGTCGGCCATGCGGCTTTCATCTCGGCCGGCGAATTCATCCACGCCGTCGGCGTCTGGTTCACCGATCGCACGCATGGCCTGCAATTCAAGGCCGATACGCTCAAGACGACCCCGCCGACGACGGCTGAGGGTATCGAGAAATACCTCGGCTCCGGCATGGTGCGCGGCATCGGTCCGACGCTCGCCAAACGGATCGTCGGCGCCTTTGGCGAAGCGACATTCGAAATCATCGAGGCCGCCCCCGAAAAACTGAGGGAGGTCCCCGGCATCGGCGAGTTCCGCGCCGGCAAGATCGCCGCCGGCTGGGCCGAGCAGAAGGCCGTGCGCGACATCATGGTGTTCCTGCACTCCAACGGCGTCGGCACGTCGCGGGCGGTGCGCATCTTCAAGACCTATGGCCATGACGCCATTCAGGTGATGACCGAGGATCCCTATCGGCTCGCCCGCGACATCAAAGGCGTCGGCTTTCGGACGGCCGACGCGATCGCCATGAAGATGGGCATGACGAAGGAGGCGCCGCAGCGCGTTCGGGCCGGGATCTCGTTCGCACTGCAGGAGGCGACCGACGAGGGCCATTGCGGACTTCCGGTCGAGCCCCTCGTCGAACTCGCGACCAAACTCCTCGAAGTCGACAAGACGATCGTAAGAGCGGCGCTGGATCATGAGCTGACCCATGATGAGATCGTCGCGGATGCGATCGGCGGCGAGCCCTGTATTTTTCTGCGCGGCCTCTATCTCGCCGAACAGGGCGTCGCCGACCGGCTTCTCTCTTTGGCTCAGGGCTCCCCGCCCTGGCCGGCGATCGACGCCGACAAGGCCGTTCCCTGGGTCGAGAAAAAGACCGGCAAGACGCTCGCCGCCTCGCAACGCGCCGCGCTTCAGATGGCGCTCGGCGCCAAGGTCGCGGTCGTCACTGGCGGTCCCGGCGTCGGCAAAACGACGCTGCTTGACGCCATCCTGCGCATCCTCGCCGCCAAGGGCGTCAAAATCCTGCTCGGCGCTCCGACCGGACGTGCGGCGAAGCGAATGACCGAGCAGACCGGCATCGAAGCGAAAACCATCCATCGCCTGCTCGAGATTGATCCCATCCATGGCGGCTTCAGGCGCAATGCGGAGAACCCGCTGGAATGCGACCTGCTCGTCATCGACGAGACGAGCATGGTGGATATTTCGCTGATGTTCGCCGTCATGAAGGCGGTCCCGCCAAAAGCCGCCCTTTTGCTCGTCGGCGACGTCGACCAGCTGCCCTCGGTCGGGCCGGGCCAGATCCTCTCCGACATCATCAATTTCGGCGCCGTCCCGGTCGCCCGATTGACCGAAGTTTTTCGCCAGGCAGCAGAGAGCCGCATCATCGTCAACGCCCACCGGATCAATCGCGGCGAAATGCCCGAATGGCCGAAGCGCGGCGAGGATTCGGATTTCTGGTTCGTGGACGCCAAAGACCCCGAAGACGGCGCCGCCAAGGTCGTCAAGCTCGTGCGCGACCGCATTCCGCGCCGTTTTGGCCTCGACCCAATCCGCGACATCCAGGTTTTGTGTCCGATGCAACGCGGCGCTCTGGGCGCGCGTTCGCTCAATGCCGATCTTCAGAAGGCGCTCAATCCAAACCCGTCCGCCCGCATCGAAAAGTTCGGCTCGGTCTTCGCGCCCGGCGACAAAATCATGCAGACCGAGAATGATTACGATCGCGACGTCTTCAACGGTGATCTTGGGACCGTGCTGCGCATCGACGAGAACGAAGGTCTTCTCGTCGCCGGCTTCGACGGCCGCGAGGTCGAATATCCTTTTGGCGAGCTCGATGCGCTGCTTCCCGCCTATGCGATGACGATCCACAAGTCGCAAGGCTCCGAATACCCGGCCGTCGTCGTCACCCTTGCGACGCAGCATTACACGATGCTGGCCAGAAACCTCGTCTACACCGCCGTCACGCGCGGCAAGCGCCTCGTCGTCATCGTCGGCCAGCGCCGGGCGATGGCGATCGCCGTGCGGAGCGGCGCGGGGCGGCGGCGCTGGACGAAACTGGGAGAGTGGATGAAGGCGCCGCCAAGGACGTGACACACGCGGTCCATTGCCGTGGAGTCGCATTGCGCCAGAAGCGCATTGATGCACCTGACTTTCGCAACGTTAAAGAGCTTGATCTTACTGGTCTGAAACAACGGTAGACCGATGTCGGCGATCCTCGAAACTAACAGATTGTCTTCCAGCGTCGCCTTCTCTCCTTGAATTGTCCGGCTCGCGGCTACTGTACGAAACGTCCGCGAAAGGGCGCCGTCAGCCGGCGGTCACAGTTGTTCGTAGCTTCAGCGGCGAATCGATCATGCTGAGAGTTTCAAAAGTGCTTCCGGTTCCGCGGATGGTGACAGAGCCGAAGTCGAAGATACGTCCGAGCAGCGTTTGATCAACGTCGACGCTTTCAACCTTCTGCAGATTCATTTCTAGTGTGGCCCGGCGGATAAAACCGCGCTTCAAGATGATGCGGCGATCGGTGACGGCGATTTCGGTCGTCGAGCGACGAAACCACGCCGGAATGAAGGCGCCGATGGCGGCTATGGCGGAGACGATTGCGATGAACCAGAAAAACTCCTCGGTTTCGCGATGATTGGCGCCGACGATCAGAACTGCCGCCGCGCAAACGGCGAGTAGAATCGACGGAGTGTAAATAGTCCGGCTCACGTTTGTGCGGTAGCGGACGTTCTCGCCAGGCTCGAGGACGCTATCGACATAGTTCATTAGCGGCGCCCTCACAGAGGTTCGACGGCAAAACGCGGGGAGCCGCCAGGGTTTCTCTGTGATCCTAGCATCGCCGGCCCATGCGCGTCAGCAATTCCCGCTGGAGCGAGCTTGGCGCGCGCTCGGCTTCGGCCGCTCGATCGGCGCGCCGTTTACAAGGCGCCCGTCAGTCAGCTGTGCGTGACGGCGGCTTGGCGTCGAGCCTTTGGAGCAGCGTGAGGAATTCGGCGGGCATGCCCTGGGCGGGCGGCTCTCGGAAGATCGCCCGCAGGCCCTCGCGGAGCACGGCGGGCAACGTCGGCTTGGGTGGGAGTTTGTTCGCCGGCGTCACTAATCGCGGCGGAACGTTCGGCGTGGTTTGTCCGGGCGCGCGAGATGGCGTCGTCCAGATGATGGAGAAGGTGGGACTGCGCCGGGCGTGACCCACGATCTGGCGCGCCTGCAATCGGTGATCGTCAGCGGAGCGCCGAGCACGCCCGAGACATTCTAGACCCTATGATTGCTGGGCCTGAGGGTGGCCCGTCATCCGATATGCAACGGTGCGAGGGTTAAGCCGGCTGGCCGGCGCAGAGCCTCATGCATAGGAGACGGGCCTCGTGGAACATACCC
>Ga0181523_10004866_pt1 | contig 11381 bp, 9 predicted proteins | sample PEATcosm2014_Bin_43_FD_119752 | JGI IMG/M metagenome (GOLD analysis project Ga0181523, IMG submission 119752) | Peatland microbial communities from MTU Mesocosm Facility, Houghton, MI, USA - PEATcosm2014_Bin05_30_metaG | ecosystem: Environmental > Terrestrial > Soil > Wetlands > Peat | place... | reverse complement strand
GATGTCGGTCGCCAGGAGGAAGAACGCGATCGGCTGGCATCCCAGGCGACGGCCGCGCCGGACGAGGGTCCGACCATCGCGGATGAGAAGAAGGATCCTTTCGAAGAGATCGATTTCGGTTCGTTCTTCCAGGATTATCTGGATCCCGGTTATCGCAGCTCTGGGGAGATGGAAGAGATCGAGAAGCCTTCGTTCGAGAACTTCCTCTCAAAACCAGGGAACTTGAGCGACCACCTGCTATGGCAACTGGGTGCGATCTCTGTGCGGCCGCCGGTCCACCAGGCCGCCGAGTTGATCATTGGGAACCTGAATGAAGAAGGCTACCTGATTGCCAGCGACGAAGAACTGCTGGGAATCGCTCCGGTTGCTGCGCCCGAGGCGGATGTGGAAGTGGCGGCCAAGATCATTGGTGAAGCGGAGGCGCTGGGGCTTGTCGAAACCTCTGACCTTGAAACCTCTGGTGGCTTAGAGACATCCGGGGTCGCGCCGGAGGAACTGGCCGCGGCAAGCGACGCTGTTTCGGATTTGACGACGGAAGTCGGCGGAACCGAGTCTTTGGTTGCGCATCACGCTGAGAAATTGGATGCTGAGCCAGATGTTCATCCAGATATTGGGCGAGATCTCGCGACGGATTTCGAGGCGGATCTCGAGACAAAGATCACGCCAGATGTCGATCCAATTATCGAGCTTGCTCCAAAGATAGCATCCGGAATTCCATCGCCCGTGGCAGCGAGCCACGCCAGCACCGCCACGGGAACCGCGACCGCGCCCACCCGGACGGTCTCCGTCAGTTTCAGCGTCGCCGATCTGCACGAAGCGTTGGAAGTGGTGCGCCAGTTCGATCCGCAGGGCATCGCTTGTCGCGACCTGCGCGAATGCCTGCTCTATCAGTTGCGCTACCATCTGGAGCAGTTGCATCTTCACCCAAACGGCAGCGCCCTGACCGAACCAGTTGTGAAAGACGCGATCGCCGTTGTCGATCAGCATCTGAAAGCGGTGACGCTGAAGCAGTTCAAGGAAATTGCGCGCGCCATCGGGCGCCCCGTCGAAGCGGTGCAGGCGGCGCTCGACTACGTCCGCACGCTTGATCCCCGGCCCGGCCTGCGCTACAACAAAGTTCCCGCGCGGCTCATTGAGCCCGATGTGGCTTTTGTGAAACATGGCGATGAGTGGCTGGTCATCATGAACGACGAGGATATGCCGCAGTTGCGCCTCAATCCGGCTTACAAGCGTTTGATGACCCGCGATGGCAATGACCGCGACACGCGCAATTACGTCAAAGATCGCTACAAGTCCGCGATCCAGCTGATCAAGAACATCGAACAGCGAAAGCAGACGATCGCCAAGGTTTGCTATTCAATCGTGGCGCGCCAGCAGGACTTTCTGGAGCGGGGAATCGATCAACTGAAGCCAATGATGATCAAGGAAGTGGCGGAGGAGATCGGCGTGCATCCCTCCACGGTCAGCCGCGCGGTCGCCAATAAATACGTTCATACGCCCCAGGGCGTTTTCGAATTGCGTTATTTCTTCTCCGAGAGCGTGCAGGGACCCGAGGGCGGAGGCACTTCGCTCCTGATCCTGAAACGCCGCGTCAAGAAGCTGATCGAAGAAGAAGATCCCAGCCGGCCGTTGACCGACGAACAGATCACTCGCATTCTGCAATCGCAAGGCATCCAGGTTACCCGCCGAACGGTCGCGAAATATCGTGAAGATATGAAGATTCCCAGCACGCACCAAAGAAGAGTTAAGAAATAACTGCAGAGGTGAGAGGTCAGATTGCAGAGGGGAACCCAAGAGCTGCGCGACTGAAGCTTTTCACCTCTACAATCTACCCTCTGACCTTATTCCGGGCCTGAGAAATTCTGGAGGGCGCTCGATGAACGTGGAATACACCGCGAGAAAATATAAAATTACTCCCACCATCCGCAAGGAAGTTGAAACTGGACTTAATAAGATCCGCAAAATTCTGGGCGACCGATTCGAGACCAAGGTGATTCTGGCCGTCGAAAAGCGCCAGCACAAAGCTGAAATCACGATCGACCCGCCCAACGGTACGATTGTGGGACTGGCCCAGACCGACGACATGCTCTCGGCCATCAACGAGGCTCTCGACCACCTGCAAAAGCAGGCGCTCAAACATAAGACGAAGTGGCTGAGCAAGAAGCGGAAGGCGGTCAAGAAGTTTAACGGGCAGCCGCTGGAAGACAACCTCGATACGGCGCTCGGATTGGCGGACAGTGCCACCGTTTCCGTTCTAGTGCATAAATTTCCGTCGGTGGCGCGGACCACCGAAGTGCATCTGGTGCATGCCCAGGACTCGGTTGCGCTCCGTCCCATGACCTTGGAAGAAGCGATCAAAGAAGCGCACTTTCGAGACAAGGATGTTTTCGTATTTCGCGACCCCAAGGGCACTCTGATGGTGTTGCACCGGACACGGGACGGCAAGATGGAGTTGATTGAAGCGCCGTAGAAAGCCATTGCAGAGGTCAGAGGTCAGATTGCAGAGGTGAAAAGCAAAGGCGCATTGGCCTTTTAGCTCAGCAATCTTACCTCTGACCTTGCTTTTTCACATGCCGCTGGTTGCTTCCTGCGCCCACTGCAGAGCCTGCCACCAGGTCGAGGCAACTTCTTCGTCGGTCAGTTTTAATTGTTTGGCGAGCGCGCTCGATTGGGCCCACTCCCCCGATTCCTGGGCCAGCATGAGTTGGTACAAAGGCCGGAGGCTGCTTTTCTGGCCACACAACGCTGATGCGATCTCGCGTTCCACGGGCAGTTGTTCCAGGAGCACATCTGTGCTGATCTCCAGGATGGCGCCCATGATGGAGAGCAACCCCATCAGGAACAGATCGGAGTTCGACTGCAGCCGGTTGGAGAGCAGTTCGCAGAAACGGGCACGCGCCAATCCCATCAGGACCAGTTCGCTACACTTCTGTTCGGCTGCGCCCACCGCGACGACGAGACGGATCCAACGCCGCATCTCCCGCTCTCCCAGAACGGCGATGGCATGGCGTATCGATTTGATTTCGAGGGCAAATCCAAAAATGGGAGAATTCAGGTAACGCAGCAAGCGGTAACAGAGCGAAGGTTCGCGCTTGAGCATCTTCTCTAGTTCACGCAGGTCGACTTCGGTTCTGGAGACCATTTCAAGCAGTCTCAGGTAGTGCAAACGGCTGGCCGGAACTTCGCGGCCGACGACGATCTCGGGGCGGCAGAAAAAATATCCCTGGAAATAGACGAACCCCATGTTGCGGGCTTGCTGAAACTCGTGGGGTGTTTCCAGTTTTTCAGCCAGCATCTGGCACTTGGAGGATCCAAACCGACGCATTATGCCAGCGCGTTCCTCCGGCTTGGTAGCGCGAACGTCGACTTTTATGATGTCGGCAAACGGGCAGAGCGGTATGCGCGGATCGTTGGGCGCGAAGTCATCGAGGGCGATCATGTAGCCAAACGACTTCAGCCGCTTACAGGCTTCGATGACGCGATCTTCAGGCTCAACCGTCTCCAGAATCTCGGCCACAGCCTGGTGGGGAGGCAGCAACGTAATCAGATCTTTGAACAGGACCTCGCGAGTGCAATTCACGAAGGCGCGGCGATTATCGCAAAGCGTGTCGATGCCGAAAAGCAGGGAGCTGTCGAGCGTGGAGCGGGCCGCCAGATCAGGGTCGGCGTTGAAGTAGTCTTCGACGCCGTTACGGAAAAGAAGCTCGTATCCGAACACATGCTGTGAGCGATCGAGGATTGGTTGTCGGGCGACGAAGCGCTGTCCCGGCAATGCGAGCGATTTCGAGGCAGAGGGTTTCTCTTTGGCAGGAGCGGGTTTCACACTTCTTGTTATCGGCGTAGGCAGGACATAACTTCAGGCGTGGGGCGATAGGCGTCTCGCCTGTCCGAAGCTAGCCCCCGTCTCTCTGTTACAGCCGGGCGGGGACGCCAGGCGCTCCACGGGAATACGACCCGTGAGGGGAAGGCCGGTAGGCAACTTTGGTAATGTTCCTGATGTGGAAAACTAAGGGCACTCACCCCTTGCGCTCGCGGCGGTTTCATGAGTAACATCAAGGTGTTCCCAATGGCCATGCTTCCAGGCTGGCCGTTCGCGCCAACACAACTCCAGGCGCCTAGATTAAAAGATAGTTTGAACATCGTTCTCGAATAGCATCCAGCCGACGTGGGGTTTGGTCTGCAGGTAGCCGGTACAAAATGAGCCGCGCGTTGCGCCACAAGTCTTACGGTGCCGGCTAGGGTGCCGACCCGAGGGGAAGACGAAAGAGTCAGGCCTGTGATCCAGGCCGGGGATTAACTTCTGAAGAATAACAAGAGAAAACTATGAATGCAGGACCCGGACATTCCTCCGCAGGAGGAGGGAAACACAAACGGCGCCGCGGACGGCGTCCGCCGAGACGAGGCGCGGGTGGCCCGATGGGCCGTGCGCGCCAGGAGCAGCAGGGAATCTTTACTGCTCCCATGGATCACAGCTACCGCGCCAATATGGGCACGGATAATGGCAATGGGAACAATCGGCCCCGACGGCCCGGGTTCTCCGCGTCCTACCCGGTGGTCGATCCGGAGCCGCTGCCTGCTCCACGAGAAGATGCAGCCTCGCGCGTCTTCGCCTTTGTCGAGGACCTGTTCTTCCTAAGCAAGATTCAGGCCACCGGCCTCAAGATGAACGTGAAGGTGGAGTTCGTGAAGACCGAGAAGGAACTCACCGACCGCATGAAGAGCAACGGCGAAGAGAAACCTTCCCTGATCATCTTCGACCTGAACAATGCCAATGCCAAGCCTCTGACGCTCATCCCGAAGCTGAAAAGCAAGCTCAAGAAGGGGACGTCGATCATCGGATTTCTCTCGCACGTGCAGGGTGACTTGAAGCAAAAGGCGCACGAGGTAGGCTGTGACATGGTGCTGCCGCGCTCGGCGTTTTCGCAGAATCTGCCGCAGTTGTTGCGCCGGCACGGCGCCATTGAACCCGACGCCGGTGCCGCCGATTAGGATTGCAGAAGAGGATTGCAGAGGTCAGATTACAGAGGTCAGATTACAGAGGTAATACCCTTCGAAATTCTGTCTCCGCTGATGGGTTTCACCTCTGAAATCTGACCTCGAACCTCTAACCTCTCCGTTCCCCTGATACAATTTCGCCGTGTTCCTTCACAAAATTCTGATCCTGGCTGCGGCGATGGCTGCATTGGCCTCCGCCCAGCAGCCTCCCGTGAAGGTGAACGTCATCAATGTATGCGCGCCTTCGGCCGACGAGCAGAAGGAGCTATCCGCGGCGCTCGCCAAGTTGCCCGGAAAACCGGCATTCAGCAAGGATTATGAGGTGTCCCGGGGGCATTCCACATTGGATCCGAGCACTCCCATCCCCGGTATGCGATCCTTGCCACCGGGTGCGGTCTCGGCAGCTGACTGGGTCCGGGTTCGCCGCGAATTCCCAGCCGCTGCTCTGTTCAGCAACGTCCAATACTCGTTCAGCGTGGATTCGACCAATATGGTGGAGACGCTTGTGCTGCGCCTGCGCGAACCCAAAGATCTGATGGAGATTTCGATCGAGGATAGCGCGTCCAAGGTGGCTTCAGCGGCCGCGATGCTCTCGACCAGCACGCCGGTTTCGCGCGTCAAGCTGGAACGCTTTGGAAAGTCATCGGTGGTGCTGGCGCGATGCTCGGGAGCCGAAGGGAATCCGGCAACCGATCAGAGCGCGTACGAACCGATCTTTCGCGCCGCTTCGGCGATCATGGAGCGTTATCGGGACGCCCTGGGCGCGCGAAAAATGGTGCCCCAGGAATTGGCGCGCTTGGGGGTGGGATCTTCGACCGGAACTTCAGCCAAGGCGGGCTCCGGCAACAAGAGGAATCCGTAGTACCGTAATTGCGTGTCGGTCGAGATGGCCGCGTGGGGACGCCCGGCGCTCCCCTGGCGGTCTGAAGCGAAAGCCATTTTTCAGAATCTATTTACTTAGATACTTTCTACAACACTGTTTCTCAACACTATGGACATACGCAATGTTGTGATTGTGGGCTCCGGATGCGCAGGTCACACCGCGGCCCTCTACACCGCTCGCGCCAACCTCAGACCGCTCGTCATTGAAGGCCATGAACCCGGCGGACAATTAGGGCTAACCACTCTGGTGGAAAATTTCCCCGGCTTCCCAGATGGTATCCAGGGGCCGGAACTGATTGAGAACATGCGCAAGCAGGCGAAGCGCTTCGGCGCCGACTATCACATGGGCCACGTGGCCAAAGCCGACTTGAGCAAGCATCCGTTCGAATTGAGCTTCGGCAAAGAGACAGTCCAGACGCGCACGCTCATCATCGCCAGCGGAGCGTCCGCACGTTGGCTTGGCCTGCCGAACGAGCACGCGCTTATTGGACATGGCGTTTCTTCCTGCGCTACTTGCGATGGGTTTTTTTTCTCGGGCAAGGAGATTGCGGTTATCGGTGGCGGCGACTCGGCCATGGAAGAAGCGACGTTTCTGACGCGATTTGCGAGCAAGGTTACGCTTATCCACCGGCGCGAGCAGTTTCGCGCTTCGAGAATCATGCTGGATCGCGCACGCTCCAATCCCAAGATCGAGTTTCTCACCGACACCGTGGTCGACGATGTTCTCGATGTCGGCAAGAAGGAAGTCACCGCGCTGCGACTGCGCAATCTGAAGAGCGGCGAGAGCTGGGAATTTCCCACGAGCGCAATGTTTCTGGGGATCGGTCACATCCCCAACGCCAAAGTATTCGAAGGGCAGCTCGAAACCGATGGCGATGGGTACTTGGTGACGCACAAGAATGTCTTCACGAAAGTGCCCGGCGTGTTCGCCTGCGGCGACGTGCAGGACCGCCGCTATCGCCAAGCAATTACCGCCGCTGGATCCGGCTGCATGGCGGCTCTGGAAGTCGAGAAATATCTGGAACAGGAGGGCCACTGACGGCGCGGGCTCGTGCGGAGACGGGCGCCCCGCCCGTCCAAGCCGAGCAAAGCTCGGCAGCCGTCGGTGGTCACAGTAACTCTACATTCCCACCCGTCAAACCGCTAAGGAGTCTTTGTCAACACACGCTTCCGTGTGACAACTGGCAGCGTTTCGCACGCGGAGCGCAGTACGAGTCGCGGTGCGTCGTTCCGGATCTTCATCAAGTACGGCACGGTATGCTTCACATCGGCCTTGGCTGTCTCGCGCAAGAGCCAGCCCAACCCCTTCTGCACCATGTCGTCTTCATCATTGAGCAATTGATTCGAAAGGCGCGTGATTTGTTCAAGGAAACGCCGCTCGCGCGCTCCCCGGATCAGCGCCACGCACGCCGCGCGCCGTCGCCAGCGATTCTGCGACTTCGCCCAGCGGAAAACCTCACGGCAACGGGCCGGGTCGGCGGCCACCATCGGCCCCAGCAGATCATGCACCAGCGCGTCGTGATCCGCCCAATTGGTAACGCGGTCGAGCCAGGCGTCAAAGAGCTGAAATTCATTGTCGCCAAAGTTCTCCGTTTGTTTTTCGAGCAGGAAAACAGCCATCGCCTTTTCTTCAAGAATTGGGCCGAAGAAAAGTTGGTCGGCGACCTGCACCACGAAATCCATTCCCCGTTCACGGGCAATGCTGCGCCGGAACCGGACTGCAAATTTTCTGAGTTCGGCCGTGTACCAGCCACGCGACTTTACTACCTCCTTAAAGAAGTGCTGAACGTCTTCGGAGTGCGGCGCCGACCCGCCATCCTTCAGCACGCGCCGGATGTGGTCGGCAATGTAGCGGGGAGTGATTTTGGGATTGGACATCTTCTCCTCTGGGAGCAGCCAGCGTTTCCACCTGTCAGTTTGGGTAGAGTTCCCCATGATAAGAGAAGCGTGATCCGAATGCTGTGACCTAGTGTCACAGTGAACTGTGACTGGACCAGCGTGATCGAACCAGCCTACTTTGCCGGAGCGGTGCCGCCCGTCCTCAAGGTCTTGTCGTAAATCCACAGTAGCGCCGCCGTGGCGACGCCAACGCCGGTTACCGCCCACCAGATGCGCTCTGGTTGATGGGTCACCTCGCCGAAGTGGTGGATGAGCATGCCTCCAAATTTGCCGGCGATCAGCGAGCCGATTCCGATGGGCAAAAACGCGAAACCCATGTAAGTCCCCTGCTGTCCCGGAGGCGCAAGGCGCGAAACATATTCGTAATATCGTGGAGACTGAATGATCTCGCCGAAAGCTACAGTCATAAGTGCCACGACGGCGGTCCAGACGTGCGGGTGCCATGCCAGGATCAGCCACGCCAAGGCCGTAATCAGGGTTCCAATCGTGATCGCCGGGAGGGGTGGAATTCGTCGAGTCAGAGCATTGACTGCAACTGTGAGCGTGATTACGATCAACGGGTCCGCAATCAGGATCAGTTCTGTATTGGCCGAGGCGTTTACATAGTCATGGATGTAGACGGGGAGAATGAGATACTGCTGCCAGAACACAATCCAATATCCTGAAAAGATCAGCAGGAAGAGGACGAACCGCCAGTTGCCAAGCACGGTCAAGAAGTTGCGTCCCACCTGCGCGAGTGAAGCGGTTGCCTGGTCGCCGGTTCGCCGGGGCTCTCGAAAGAACACCAGCACTGCGATGAACATCAGGAATACGCTGAGGGCGGCGAGACGAAAAACGTTCTCGACGCGCATGCGCGAATGGACCCATCCCGCGAGAAACGGCCCCATGAAACTGCCAATATTCACCAGGGTGTAGTAGATGGAGTATCCGATCGAACGCACATTCTCTTTCGAGCACCGCGCCGTGGTACCCACAACGCTTGGTTTGACCAGCGCCACGCCGAGGGCGGGCAGGAACAACACGACACCGACCAGTAGTCCAAGCGGGACGACCGAGCGCACCGGCGCCAGCCACGGCGCAGCTATGGATCCGACCAGGAAGTAAGAGCAGCTCAAAATAAAGTACGCCAGCGAAAGTGCACGCCGGAAACCGATGCGGTCAGCTACCGCACCGCCAAATATCGCCATCACCCAGACGCCTGCGCCGAAAAATCCGCCGAGACTGGTGGCCTGATCGACGGGGAACTGTAGCGCCTCATGCAGGTAACGCACGAGGACCGCAAAAACTGCATAGTAAGAAAGACGTTCGAATATCTCGCTGATGTTCGCGACCCAGAACGGCCGCTCGAACCCGGTGCGGATTTCCTGCAAACGTCCGGAAAAGGTCAAAAGTGGCTCCTGACCGTGCCTTCACAGCCCCGAAGGGGCGGCCCAGTTAGCCCACCCCTTCAGCGGTGGGAAAGAATTAATGTGAGGACCAAGTCCCGGAGGGACGGCCCACCGCTCCCGCGCACAAATCACAAGCAGAGTCGCCTGCGTACTTCCTCGGCTGACAATCCCGCCACTCGGATCACTTTACTCCGGCTGGTCTGGCCGGCTGCAATAGTAACGGAGGAACGCGGTACTTCCAAAAGCTTTGCAAAAAAGTCTATGCAGGCCTCGTTGGCCTTGCCGTCTACAGGAGGGGCGGTCAGGGCAAGTTTCAGCGCGTCACCGATTTCACCGGTCATGGCATTCTTCTTCGCGCGCGGGTGGACTTTGACCGCGAACGTCGTTCCTTGGGGCGACTCTTTCAGCTTGATCGTCATTTCTGTAGAAACGCGGCTCGCCGCGTCTTTGCTGAGTGTTGCACAGCCGTTGCGCGCCCGGATAGCGTCTCGATCCCGAGACGGGGCAAGCCCCGTCTCTACTCGTTTTTGGATCGTTCGCCGAAAATCGCCGTGCCTACCCGCACACAGGTTGCCCCCTCCTCAATCGCGACTTCGAAATCGTGCGACATGCCCATGGAAAGAACCGTGGTGCCGATTTGCGGCAGGTTGCGCGCAGAGATGCTGTCTCGAATCTGGCGCAGTTGGCGGAAGTACGGACGCGCGCCCTCCGGATCTCCAATGTACGGTGGGACGGTCATCAAGCCGCGAATTTTTAGATTTGCCCATCGCGGTGCGCCTTGCAGAATCTGCTGCAGCTCGTCAGAGTCTGGTGCGACTCCGCTCTTGGCCTTCTCGCCCCCCACATTGATCTCGAGCAGGATGGATAATATCTTGTCCGCGCTTTCCGCGAATGCGTTCAGCTTTTCGGCCGTCCGCACGGAGTCAACGGAATCGACCGCGTCGAACAGCTCCGCCGCCTTTGCGGCCTTATTTGTCTGCAGATGTCCGATCAGATGCCATTCGGCGTCGCGCAATCCCCTAAAAGCGTCCGCTTTTGCGGCGAACTCCTGCACCCGGTTCTCGCCGAAGACGCGCAATCCGGCGGCGTACGCCTCGCAGATGCATTCGGCGGGAAAGGTCTTGCCGACTGCCATCAGTGTGATTTCGTCCGGGTTGCGGCCCGCCTGCCGCGCGGCTGCCGCGATGCGCTCCTGCACCTGTGCGATGTTGCCCGCGATTGACATAGAAGCGAGGACTACGACGGACACAAAATATCACGAAAGGAAGCCGAGCTTCGCTCCGCGGACAGCCGGGGGCGGCTGCCTTACGCTAGCCGCACGGGCCAGAGGCCTGTCACCACACGGACTTTTCTTACATCATGTCTGGCCGGCTTTTACATCATGCCTACAGGTGGGGCTGGTTCGTTCGGATCGCCTGCGCTTGAGAGTGGAATTCTGATCATAATGCCGGCCAATCCGGCCATTACGATGAGTCCAGCGAGATAGGAGGGATGGGAAAATATCTGAGGAATTTCCCAATTGCGGACCTTCGCCACGGCAACGATTCCTGCCCAAACCAGGCCGAGCAGCGATTCTCCCACGATGAGGCCGGAAGCGGTGAGGACTCCGGCGTTCTCAACGCGCGCCATTTGTGCGGAATTGAAACCGCGGCGCTTGGCGAGCCAATCTCCCATTGCGCGGAAGACGCCGCCCAGGAAGATCGCGAAAGTGGTCTCGAAGGGCAAGTACATTCCGACGGCGACAAGCATCGGGCTGCGCACCTGCATCATAATCATGCCAATGCCCATGAAAATACCAACAACGACGAGTGGCCACGGCATGTTTCCGCCTACAACTCCAACCGCCAGAGTGGCCATCAGCCCGGCTTGCGGCGCCGCCAGTTCGCGGCTGCCAAAGCCGAAGGAGTTATTCAAGAGCGCGAGCGGAAAGTACATCACCAGACTCGCCACCACCACCGCGATCAGCTCGGCCGTTTGAATCTTGCGCGGGGTGCCACCGAGAATGTAGCCGACTTTGAAGTCCTGTAACAGCTCACCGGCAACGGCGGAGGAGACACAAACCACCGCAGCCACGCTCAACACCGCCAAGACGCCCGATGTTCCGGAAACTCCCAGCGAAACCATCAGGAGCGCTGCAATCAACAGGGTCGAAAGCGTCAGGCCAGAAATCGGATTATTCGACGAACCGATGAAGCCAACCAGATTTCCGGAAACCGT
>Ga0181523_10004864_pt1 | contig 11383 bp, 9 predicted proteins | sample PEATcosm2014_Bin_43_FD_119752 | JGI IMG/M metagenome (GOLD analysis project Ga0181523, IMG submission 119752) | Peatland microbial communities from MTU Mesocosm Facility, Houghton, MI, USA - PEATcosm2014_Bin05_30_metaG | ecosystem: Environmental > Terrestrial > Soil > Wetlands > Peat | place... | reverse complement strand
TCGTACACGAAATTTCAGTACAGCAATCTCAGCGTCACTCCAGCGACGTCAGCGTCCCCGGATTCCGTCGCTGTCTCGTTCGACGTCAAAAACGTCGGCCTGCGCGAGGGTGCGGAAGTCGCCGAATTGTACGTTGGCGATTCGCATGCCAGCGTTCCGAGGCCTGTGAAAGAGTTGAAGGGATTTTCTCGCGTCTCTTTGTCCCCGGGCGAAACCCAGCATGTGATCTTGCAATTGAATCGGCGATCTTTTTCCTACTACGACGTAAAAAGCCACGATTGGAAAGCCGAACCGGGAGAATTCGCCATACTGGTGGGCAGCTCATCGGCGCAAATTGAGCTGCAAGGCGAGTTCAAGCTCACGCGCTGAGTGAAATGCTTCTGGGGATGTTTCGTGGCCTGGGCGCGGCCCTAGCGTGGCGTTCATCGCAACGTCGATACCAGCAGGAGTAGAACTGTACTCACGGACAGTTGTCCTGCCTGTACGAAATCAGGCGCGCGTACTATTGACCCAACTCCACCGTGTCTCTAGCATGGATTTGCACGGCGAAGTACCACCTGAGGCTAGGCGCCAAACGAGTTCTGGGGTCAACTTCCTCGCAATGCCGAAAGTAGCGCAGACGAACACCGTCCGGCCCCGCGAAAAACGTCGCGGAGTCCGTCTCAATTCTTGTGTCCCTATCTCCGTCGAGTGGCAAAGCGCAACAGGCGGGCCGCGTAAGGAAGATGCGCAAACGCGAGTGGTCGGCCCGTACGGATGTCTCGTCGTCCTGCCCGAGGATTTGTCTCTCCTGCAGGAAGTCCAAGTCACCAATCTCGCAAGCGACCGCAGCAATCGAGCTGTCGTCGTCTGGCGCGGAAATCAACGCGCCGAAGGTTGGGAACTGGGAATCGCCTTGATTCAACCGGAATTAGATTTCTGGGGGCTCGAGCTATGACACGAACCAAAGATCGTTCCGACCGCGGCGGCACGTTTCTCCTCGGTGAGGAGCGGCGCCGCAGCCAGCGAGTCGTGCTTTGCGTGGGCGTTACGGTGAGGTTCCAGATCGCAGGCCAGAACGTTACGGTGTCCGGGCACACTGTTTCGGTGAACGATCACGGCGCAATGCTCTTGTGTCCGCGGCCGCTCGAATCCGGCCAGCAGCTCACCATTCGCAACGACGCCACGCGCAATGAGGTTCCTTGTCGCGTCACGCGAGCGTCGTGCGACAGCTCACAAGGATTTTTGGTGCCTATCGAGTTCACGGAAGCCGCCGCCGACTTCTGGCAGATCAGTTTCCCTCCGACGGACTGGAAGCCCGTCGAATAGGCGGCCTTCCCCTCGTCCGCGAAAGCGTCAGCGATTTGCGAACCTAGTTCCACCGCGGAAGTTGTTTCCGTCATCGGCTTGCCCTACCCTAACCAGCCCCCTTCCGAATTCAGACCGGGCGCAATCCCTCCGGCGTGCGGGGAGGAAGCCATATCCGGTCCAGAACGGCGCATTGATCCGCGTATCCCTTTTCGAGTCCCCGTCCGCTTTCGCCCGATTTCCGCTCCCGCATCGGCAGAGCGACTGGGGGAATCCGTGAACGTTTCGGTTCGCGGAGTTTCTATGGCCACGAGTTTTCCTTTGAAGGTAGGTGCGGAGATCGAGATCTCGATGAGGATGCCAATGAAACTGGCTGGAGCCGGGGCAGGCGAAATCCACTGCACTGCGCGCGTTGTACACGTTGGAGCAGACAAACTTCTAGACGAGTGCATCCGCGCTGGCTTGCACATCGAGAGATACGAACCTCTCAGTCGAGGGGAACGCTGCGCGAATTAAGCAACGAACGAGCACCGAACCGCGCAGATCGCTTAACGCTTTTCGGGGCCCACGCTAAACGTCACCTTGGCGCTGGTCGCATTGTCGAACTGATCGTAAACGCGCACGGCCACGGTGTGCTCGCCGGGCGCCAGACCAGCGAGCTGGAATTCGTACGATTCCTGCGGTGAATCGCTCACCTCGCCGTCCGGGAGCACCAACGTCCACTCGCCCGCGTCGAGGCTGTATTGTGCACGCGCGATAGCGCTTTCCAGGTCGGACGCCTCAAAGTGCACCTTCGCCGCACCTGGATCGGCTTTCGGGGTCGGCTGGGCGGTAAGCGATGCAATCGTCGGCGGTGTATTGTCCACCAGGAAGCGATCCGATTCGCGCTCCGCCGTCAACGCGAGTTCCGGCGGATTCGAGGGGCCATCCGAGGCAACAATCTTCAGATAATACGCGCCGTCGGGCATTGTTGATGTGTCCCACGAGTAATAACGGTCTTCGATCTTGTCCTTCAGAAGTTTCCAGGTGGATTCGCCCTCGCCGCGGTAATAAACCGAAAATTCCAGCGAATCATCATTTTCATCCGTAGCACTCCAAAGAACGGCCTGATACCCCTTTTGCCGGAAGCCCTGCGGCGGCGCTTCGAATCGCCCCGAACCCGGTCCCGTTCCGCCGCCGCTTTCAAAGGTCAACGTCGGCGGCGTCGCGGAATTGGGCAACCGCAATTGCACTGGGACTGGCCCCTGTCCCGACGGGCCCACTCCCACGTTGATTCCTTGCGCGCGGACGCCCGGGTCCTGCACCACGACGGCCCCGATGACCGGCGCAACGTTTTTTGGCAAGTACGCCAGATCCACCCATTCTAGTTGCGGCTGGGCCGCGTTCGCGCCTGCACCACTGACGAGAACCGCTCTCCACTGCACGAAGCGCGCCGGCGGAGAGTCCACGGTTTCGCCCGAGCCGCGGGTGTAAGGCCCAGCCCACGGGCTCCAATTATCATCTGGGCTTCCGGTATTCCCCGAACGCGCGTACAGTTCGACGTGCGCGCCGCCCGCCTGCGAGTCTTGGCCTTCGCCCCACCAACTGAGCCGCCCCCATCGCGAGAAAATTCTCGCGTCGAACGCCTGCGATTCAAATGTCCCTTGTGGTTCGTCTCCCGGCCCGAGCGTGAAAACTTTCCCAGGGTTCGCGGTCGCCACGTACACCACGCCTCCCGTGCCAACGGTTAGGCCGGTCACCTGCTCGGACGCGGTCTTCGCAATCTGCGAAAAAAGCCGGTTTGGCTCGAGCTGCAAAATTGAGCCGTGATTGCCAGTTCCCATCAGAAGGTTTCCCGAAGCGGACCATCCGAGGCTGTAAACCAGGTCCTCCCGCGAGGACCACACTTCTTCCGGCGATCCATCCGGCGCGATGCGAAACACCGCGCTCGAAGTAAGCGTAGGGAACGGCACGAAGCTCGGAGCTGGAGCTTGCGTCAGCACCTGCTGCTGCGGTTGATTCACCTGCGCATTCTCGTCCGAGGAAAACGTAAGCGTAGGAGCGGCCTGTTGCTGTGGAACGGGAGCGGGCGCGAGCGCCTGTTGATTCCTCGGCTTCTCCCCAATTGCCGAAACGTAAAGGTTTCCGTTCGGATTGAATTGCAGCGCGGTTACTTCTTTTTTATCCGTCTCATACACAACAAAGGCCCGCCGTCCGCCGGCAGCCGAATCGCCCGATGCGCCCGCCGCGGCCCGCTTCTGAATCGCCAGCGGAATCCGGAGGATCCTCCCATTCGGCTCGGTCCCCGCGAAAAGATTGCCTTTTTGATCGAAGGCCAGTACGCGAATATGAATTTCATCGCTGGCATAGAAGAGTTCGCCCTTGCCGTCAGGCGTCACCGCGAAAATCTTCCCGGTATCCCCGGTCGCGACGTACAGCGTGCCGTCCGGCCCAAATTCGAGGGCCCAGATGTACTTCGTTTTGGGGTCAAAAAATGCAGACGATTGTCCCGCCGGCGTCACTTTGTACACCTTGCCGTCGGGCGAGGTGCCCACGTAAAGGTTGTCGTGCGCGTCGATGGCCAACGCTTGCGCACTCATTTCCGGCGATTCAAAAAACTTCGTCGCTTTCCCCTGCGCGTCGAATTTCACGACCTTCGCATTCGATCCGCCTGCCGCGTACAGCGTCCCTTTGGAATCGGCGCGGAGCGCCCAGAGATACGCGAGATTCGCATCTCCAAACGGCGTAAATTTCGGCGCGAGAAAAAGTCTGCCGTCGTTGCGAATGGCCACGCCGTTCGCCGTACCCTTTTGAAATTCCTCGTAACGCGACTGCCGCCAGAATCGCGTGTGCTCCGCCAGGCCCGGCAATGCGGCTCCGAAGATCGCAACTGTGGCCGCGATCACCGCGGCCGCGTGCACTCGTTGTTTGGCCCCTCGCAAGAAATATGTCATCAACCCCTCGTGGCCTTCGTGGATGTCATGGAATGCGAATCGAAACCGTCGCGAAGCCGGTGATCACCTCATCCATCGGCACCGACCATTCTCCCGCGCTCGAATCGTGCAGCAGAACCCCGCCGCCCTGTCCCGGCCTGCCATCGAGTACATCGATCTCGGAAAGCGGCGCGTTCGGCAGGACCTTGTCCTGGACTAGCAGCGTTGGGTTTGCGTCCAGCAATGCGACGTAAAGATGGTCGTTGCGCCGCTCGCGATTCAGCAGCGCAATAAGTTGTTCAAGTCCGGTCAGGCGGTTGATCGCCGCGGGGCCAAATGGAGCCGTGCGCCGGTCGAGCGTTCCCGCATCGCTCACCAGCACTTGCATTGTCGAGCCGTGCGCCGCCTGCGCCGGGATAGTGATCGAAACGTTGCGAATAATCGGATCTCCTCGATAGGGTCGCAGCATAACCTTGATTGTCACAGTCTCACCGGGCTGCGCTTCCACCTTATCCGACCACGCTCCGTCGATCGTCGCCACACGCCGCTCGGGCAGGCTCTCGAGGCGCAACTCGATATGTTGGACATGGGGAGATTCGAATTGGTTTGCGAAGATGCGCGCGAAATCCGCCTGCACCGCCACGGCGACGAACGTCGCATCGGGAATCATCGTATCGGTAGGCGCGAACAGTTGATCCATCTGCACGCTCGAATGGCCTGCGATATCAATCGTCCCATGGAGAGATAACGTCGAGCCCTCGCCGTATATTGGATCTTGCGTCAGTCCGTTCAACGTCACCAGGCCCACGATTAGCGGCGCGAGCTTCGCGTTCGACACCATTTCAAAATGAAATTTCTTTTCGCCCGCAGATGTAGCCAAAGTCAAATCCACGGGAATCATCGGTGGCGCCTTCCCGAGCACCCCCGTGACCGCCGTCGTTCGGTCGTCCGTGATCGAGCCGATGATCCCGCCCATGTTCACAATTTTTGTGGATTCGTAATCCGACGCCAGCGTCGTCAGCACGCGTGCGCGCGCCATCGGCAGTTGCAGCGGACCAAAGCCGAACAACGGGTGACCGCACGACAGCACGCGATCGCCAATCACCGCTGTCACCGTGCACGCCGCATTAATCGAGAGATCGCCCTGGACCAGCACCATGCCCACCATGTCGCCCGGAACAATTTTCGCGTCATCAGAGCTCGGCGTGGCTGTGCCGCCCTGCGCCGCTGCTAGGCCGTAGCCGCTGAACTCGCCGGCGTAGTGGCGAATCGCTTCGGCGCTGAATCCTGAAAATGTCAGTGGGGAAGCGATCGGCTCCAGGTAAGCGGGCCCGCTCGTGCCGGTCTCTGCCGAAAATGCATCCGGCAACGGATACCGCGGGGCTGAAAATACGTCGGCGACGCTCGCATCGGGCGGAGTGCTCGGCAAACTCAGCATCTCTTCGATCGGCGTCACGCCCGCGATGGGCTCTTTGCTGAAAAGGCCCAGTTTCAGCGACACCGCGCCCAGCAGTTTCCCATCAATATAGACGGGGCTGCCGCTCATCCCCGCGACCACGCCCGTGTGCTCGACCTTCGCCCCTTTGAGCTGCACGAGAATGATGGACTCCTGGGGTCCAATCAAATTCGGCATCACACCGATCACGTCAAAGGTGAAGCTTTCAATGTCGTCGCCCGCAAAAATTGTGTAGCCGGTTCCGGTCATCCCCGGCTTGACCTGGTCGAGCGGGAAGATTGCAGGCGCGCCGTCTGCAGCCGCAAGCGGCACAGCAATCGCGAGGAGAAACGCTATGAGCGAAATCGTACATGCGAGGCGATAGCACAGACGGAGACTGCGGCGCGGAGACATCAATCCAACATGTTACCCGCGCCCCGCGGAGGAATCAAATCGCGCCACTGGCGTCGCGCGCGAAGTCGCCTTCTTCCCATTTCACGGGTTCTATGCGGCCCACCACGAAGATATAGAAGAAGGCCCCTAGCAGCGCGAGCACTGCCACAATCGCAAAAGGCCAGAAATATGTCCCCGTCTTTTGCAACACAATTCCCGTCAGCGCCGCCGCGGGTACCCCGGCCAGGTTGGCGACGCAATTCTGCATCCCGGTCCAGCGGCCCGCGGCCCTTGGACCCGCCATCGTTTGCGTCATGGCCCAAGTGTTCGCGGCAGACACTCCATAAGCACCACTGGCCAGAAGTAGAAGCGGAATAGAGAGCGTCCGCGCCGCGACGACGCTCGCCACCAGAAAGACTGCCGACCCAATCATGCCTCCTGCCATGAGCGACTTGCGCACTAGCGTCGGCGTTGCGCCGGCCGCAATCCAGCGGTCGGAAACCCAGCCGGTAGCGGTGGCGAAAACGGCGGTTGAAAAATAGACTCCCGCCCCGATCGTGGCCATCTGGGCCATGGAGAAGCCTCGGCCGCGCACCAAATAGTATGGAATCCAGGTGATCAGAAAATAGGAGACGTAGTTCGTGCAAAACTGTCCCGCAAACGAACCCCACGCTGATCTAACCAACAGTATTGTGAGCGTTTCCGGTGGGGGTTCCGCAGGTCCGGGATCGAGTGCGGCGCTATCGTGCGGTCTCCATTTCGCCCAGGGGATCAGCCAGAGCAGGCTCGCAAATCCCAGCACGATAAAAAATGGCCGCCAGCCGTAGCGTCCCATGAGCCTTCCGCCGAACAAAACGCCGAGGGCGGGCCCGATCGAAAGGCCCGCGGAGATGAGCGCGTTAGCGAATCCGCGCTGGGTTTCGGAAAGGTGCCGCGCAAAGATTTTTGAATACGTGGGATAGGCCACCGATTCGCCCATGCCCAGAACCAATCTGGAGACGAAAAGCGCCGCCAACCCGTGAGCGAATCCAGTCGCCGCTGTGGCTCCGGACCACAACAAGAAGCCGAGCGCGATCAACCAGCTCGCGTCAAACCGATCCACCAGCCAACCGGAAACCAATTGAAACGAAGCATAAGTATAGAAAAATGCGGAAAGCAGCAGGCCGAGTTGCGCTTCGGAAATATGCAGCTCGTTCTTCAACAGCGGCGCAGCGATCGAAAGATTTCCGCGATCGATGTAATTGATGCAGATCGAGATCACCAGCAACGCGACCACGCGCTTCATCGCTGGCGTCATCTTTTGAACGCTACTTTGCGTTTCCACTCTTACTCCACGCCCCTCGCAGAGCTATCGCAGATCTATTGTGGAAGAATCACGAAGACTCGAACCGGTCCGCCCGAGCCGCCTTCCAGCTTGATGGGCGCGGCGATGAGAAATGCCCCGGTCGGCGGCAGGGCGCTCAGGTCCGAGAGATTCTCAAGAATGTAGCGGCTGGCCCCGAGCAGGATGTGATGAACCGCATGATCTTTCGAGGGGCCGTTATCCGGGGCGAACGTATCGATGCCCACGCCGCTCACGCCGCGTTCGACGAGAAGACTCGCCGCATCGGCGGAAAATCCCGGGAAATGCATCACACCTTTTGCATCCATGTTCCGGTAGCGCGCCTCGTCCGGCCAGCGCGCGGCCCAGCCGGTGTTGAGCAGCACGATCGCGCCGGCAGGAATGCGGCCGTGCTCTGCTTCCCACGCCTGCAAGCCCGATGAGGGAAGTTGATAGTCGTCGTTCTTAGCCACTTCCGCGCGAACGTCAATCATGACCGCCGGGCCGAAAAATTGATTCACAGGAATTTGATCCACGGTGAGCTTGCCTGGAGGGAAGTGCGCAGGCGCGTCGAGATGCGTCCCGTAATGCTCGTGAATTGTGAACCGACGCGTGAACACCCCATCTTTTTCCTGCGTCGTCAGAACCGTAGCCTCGAATTGCGTCCCGCCGTGGCCCGGCCACGAAGGCATCTTGTCGTTGATGGCGTACGTCAGGTCCAGGACGCGCGTTATTCCAGTCGAAATGCCGGCCAGCCAAGTGTCAGTCTCGGCGCTAGTGGCCGTAGTTTGCCGCGCCGGCTCCGCTCCGGGAGCGCTTCGCGCGGCGGCCACAGCCCAAGCAGCAAGTAGAACGAAGGCAAGCATCACTCGCATTGGCGCGAGAACTTTCTTCATGGAGTCTCTCCTCACATAGTTGCTGCGGCTGGGGCGCGAGTGTACACCAATCGGCATGCCCGGGTGCGTCCGCTGCGACCACGGCATCAGGCGCTTGGCGTGTTAGAATTTTGGCCGTGGCGAAACAGAAAATTCTCCCCGCACGCAGCATCAGCGGTGCCGTCGAGGTGCCCGGCGATAAGTCCATTTCGCATCGCTACGCAATCCTCGCGGCCATCGCGGAGGGCGCCAGCGAAATCGAACATTTCTCCGCGGCGGCGGATTGCCACAGCACCCTCGAGTGCCTCCGGCGGCTGGCCATCGAAGTGGATTTGCGCGGCGATCGCGTTCGAATCGCAGGCAAAGGACTCTGCGGCTTGCGTGCATCGCGCCGCGCTCTCGACGCCGGCAATTCCGGCACGACAATGCGCCTGCTGGCTGGAGCTCTAGCCGGACAAACGTTCCGCACCACGATTGACGGGGACGGTTCGCTGCGGCGGCGCCCTATGCGCCGTGTGATCGAGCCGCTCTCGAAAATGGGCGCGCGCATCCGCTCGCGCGAAGGCGGCCTCGCGCCGCTCGAAATCGAAGGCGCTCAGTTGCGGCCCATCGAATACAAGATGCCGGTCGCCAGCGCGCAGGTGAAATCCTCCGTCTTGCTCGCTGGCCTTTTTACTGATGGCGTGACTTCAGTGCTGGAAGAAGTCCGCACGCGCGACCACACCGAACTCGCGCTCGAAGAATTCGGCGCGGAAATCGCGCGCGAAGGTCGCGCGATTCGCGTTACAGGCCGCCCGAAACTCAGCGGAAGAAAGTTGATTGTGCCCGGCGATCTTTCGTCCGCCGCATTTTTTCTCGTTGCGGCGATGATTCTCCCCGATTCTAATTTGCTGGTGCACAATGTCGGCCTCAATCCCACACGCACCGCGTTGCTCGATGTGCTTGCACGCATGGGCGCGACGATCAAGCCGGTTTCCGTGCGTAGCGAGAACGGTGAACTGGTCGGCGATCTCGCCGCGGAATATTCGCCGCTCACGGGCGGAGTGGTTGAAGGCGGCGAAATCGCGCAGCTCATCGACGAGTTGCCTGTGCTGGCCGCGCTCGGCCCGTTCACCGATAAGGGCGTCGAGATTCGCAACGCCGAAGAGTTGCGCGTGAAAGAGAGCGATCGTATCGCCGTGCTCGCGGAGAATTTGCGCCGCATGGGCGCTACCGTGGAAGAGCGGCGCGACGGGTTGCGAGTCGAAGGGCGCGCGGCGGGAAAATTGCGCGGCGCGGAGATCGAGCCGCACGGCGATCACCGCATGGCGATGGCATTTGCGGTGGCGGCGCTGGGCGCGGAGGGCGCGACAATGATTCGCGACTCGGAGTGCGCAGGCGTTTCCTACCCGCAATTTTATGAGACGCTGGACCGTTTGCTCGAGCGCTGAACCTCATCGACCCGCGGAAATTCCCCTACGCCGCTTTCCTTAAATGAATGTCGCCGTACGAAGTGCGCAGACGAATCATCGGGCCGCGCGCGCCTTGTTGTCCTGAAAGTCCGGCGCGATCGCTATCCTGGGTGCCGGTTTTCTTGACGCCGGAAAAATCGGAGTCGGCATCGCCGGATTCGGATTGCGCGTCCATCTGAAACGCGGCCTGCTCAGGCAGAGTGACCGAAATTTCGCCGGAACCGTCGTCGACATTCACGTCCGCGCGCGGCGGCTGGCCGAAGCGCATATCAATGTCGCCGTCGTGATCTTCCACCTGGATGCGGCCCGCCACGTTCTCAATCGTCACGTCATTCTTCTGCGTGTCCAGTGTGACGTCCCCGGTTGAATCGGCAATCTCGATACTTCCAGAATCGGCGTCGAGATGTCCCGCCAGCGCCGTAATGGTGAGATTCGTGCGCTGCGATTGGAAGCGCGCGCCCTTGGCGATCCGCGCGAGTCGAATCGGCCCGTAGAATTCTCCCTCGATCGCGGCCTCGCCCTTCACGTCGGAAATTTCGACTTCGTCCCCGCGGCCGGAAAGCTTCACGTTGCCCGCCGCTGTCGCGATGCGGACGTCGCCCTTCTCCGTCGCCGCCGTCACGTCCGCGCCGGAATCCTGAACCTCGATATCGCCGTTGCGCGTGCTGGCGTCGACATTCCCGCCGACGGAAAAAGCTTGCACGTCGCCGCGGCCTGTGTCGGCCGTGATCGTGGACCGCTGCGGCACGTAAACTTCCATGTCCACATCCACGCGCCCGGAATCTTTGCCTGTTCCCGCGGGCCGGATGTCGAAGCTGCCGTCGTGGTTGTCCGTAATGACGACGTGAAATTCATCGGCGCGTTTTTCGGCTTCATGCTCGGACATCGCTGTCGAAGATTTTTTCACTTCCACGCGAATCTGATTGGTATTCTCCGCATGCACGGAGATATCGCCGCGCTGCGTGAAAACGTTGACGCGAGCGGCCGGCGGCGCGGGCAGGGATTGCGACGGTTCGGTGAAGCTGTAAGATTCGCCGAGACCCCGCCAGAACGGCGCATCGACGCCCACGCCTAAATTTCGAGCGTGGTGCGCGATGATCGATCCCACGATCAGAAAGATAAGGAGGATAACCAGCAGCGCCGGCGTGCCGCGACTCCTGCCTTCGCCGGTTCCACCGGAGCGCCGCTCGAATTCGTAGTCCACAAGCCGCGCCACGCCGGCAAGAATCAGAAACATCGGCCACCAGCGGTACAGAAATTCCCAGCCGTTGAAATCCCCGTAGAAATTGTGAAGAAGAAATATGACGCCGATTGCAACCAATACGATTGCCCCGAAGATGGAAGGCCGTCTGGATTTTCCGTCGCTCATGTTTGCCTCGTACCGCCCAATCGTCCGCCCCGTTCCGCGCGCCCGGAGCAATGGCGCTAGGTGTCTTTATGCCCCTCGGTCGAAGCCGTCGCCTCGAAGATTTTCACTGCGCCGACGGCCAGCAAGATCACCGGCCACAAGCGGTCAAAACTCAAAGATGGATTCAAGCGATCCGCAAGAAACAAGAATCCAATCGTGATGAGCACCACGGGTCCCATCAGGCCGCGGCGCCGGCAGCGCTCGCATGTGCAGTGGTTTTCCTTGGACATGAAAAGGTCTCTCCCTAAGCTGCGCGCCGTGTCCGTTTCCAGAGCATGTATCCGCCGATCGCGATGAGGAT
>Ga0181523_10004861_pt1 | contig 11385 bp, 11 predicted proteins | sample PEATcosm2014_Bin_43_FD_119752 | JGI IMG/M metagenome (GOLD analysis project Ga0181523, IMG submission 119752) | Peatland microbial communities from MTU Mesocosm Facility, Houghton, MI, USA - PEATcosm2014_Bin05_30_metaG | ecosystem: Environmental > Terrestrial > Soil > Wetlands > Peat | place... | reverse complement strand
TCGATGCAGACATTGACATGGCCGATACCGACGCTGTTGCCTATATCTTGCGCGGCGCGGTCGTAGTGTTTTTCCAGCATGGCGTTATCCTCCCCGCACGGATATTAGGCGCGGGCAGGCGCAGGCTCAACTGGCGTCTGCGGAAATGAGCGAGAGGAGCATTGGATATGCCGCCAAGAACTGCCGGCGTTACCGGGTTCGAACGGCGCGGCCAACCGGTCGCCTCGCGCCGGAAATTTCTCGCCCGCATGGGACTTGCGATCGGCCTGTGGCTGTTTCTGACCGTGGGAGGCCTGGCAATCGGGATTGGCGGCTATGCATATTTCGAGGGCATGTCCTTCGTCGACGCATTCGTGAACGCGGCGATGATACTATCCGGCATGGGTCCGATGGGTGAGCTGAAAACGACCGCCGGCAAGGTCTTTGCCGGGGTGTATGCCATCTTCTCCGGCCTGATCATCATCATCGCCACCGGTTTTGTGCTGGCGCCGATCTTTCATCGCGTGTTGCATCGCTTTCACGTCGAGACGACGAGAGACTAAGCTGACCGCCGATACCTGGACGACCTCGGCGCACTCCGCGTCAATTGCCGAAATTCATCACGAGATAATCGGTCATGGTCTTCGCCTCTTCCGGCATCGGTGGTGCACTCCAGGCAACGATATTATTGACGATCACCGGCCAGTCCCGCTTCTGCCGCTGGCTGCCGGCGGCAGATTGGCGCCCGGACCCGGATTGAGCGCGAGATCGTCCACGACCTTATCGATCTCGAAAATCGGCCGCCAAAGGGCGAAAGCGCTGTTCACTGGAGAGTAGCCGGCAGATCCTGCTAAGCTGGGCTCGTTGAGAGAAAGAGCTGGCGGGTTTCGGGGCGGTGTCGAGCTTTTGGGATAAACTCCAACCGGCCGCGCGCGGTAAAGCCGACGCGCGGCCGAACGACGTCGATTATCGGCTGCTCGTGCCGTTGGCTCTGAACGTCGCGATCATCCAGGCAGTCTATGCCATCGTGCGGATCACGACGTCCTATCGGGCGATCGAGCTCAATCTGCCGGTGGTCTGGCTCGGCATCATTTCCGCCACGTTTGCGATCCTGCCAATTATCTTTGCCGTGCAAGTGGGCCGGTTTTTGGATCGCGGCAAGGATGCGCAAGCGGTCTGGATCGGCGCCAGCTTGCTGGTCGTTGCCTGCGCGGGCTTTCGTTTCGCCGCCGGCTCGTTGCCGATGCTGCTCCTGATGACGGCGCTGCTTGGCACTTCGCATATCCTGATCATGGCGAGCCAGCAGATGCTGTGCGTCCGATGCACGGGGCCGCGCGGGCGCGACGCCGCCTTCGGCAATTACGTCATCGCCAGCGCGGTCGGTCAGGGACTTGGCCCCTATTTGGTCGCATGGGCCGGCGGATCGGCGACGTTGCCGCCGACCGACCGCCTGTTTACGATCGGACTGCTGGTCTCCTTTGCATCATTGGCCACCGCGGCAGTCATCCGGCCGGCGCCGGATCACTTGATGCGCGCGAAGAGCAAAGACGTCGTCGCGCTGCGAACACTATTGCGCCAGCGCGGACTGATGGCGTACCTCGTCGCCAGCGTCATCACCATGGCCGCGCAAGATCTGGTCACGATTTATCTGCCGCTACTCGGCGCCGAAAAGAACATCAACGTGCGCGACATCGGCAGCCTGCTCACGGTTCGCTCCGTCGCCGCGCTCTTCTCACGCATGGGTTATGTGCGGATCATCAGCCTCGTCGGGCGGCGGCCGTTGACGCTTGCGAGCATGGTGGGATCGGCAGTCGGCTTCGCCTGTCTCGCCTTGCCGGTCAAGCTACCCGTGTTGTTCGCGGCGATGACGCTGACTGGGGTTGCGCTCGGCATTGCGACGACGTTGAGCCTCACCAACGTTGTCGATTTGGCCTCTCCGGCATCGATGGGCACCGTTATGTCGCTGCGCAACACCGGCAACCGCATCGGTCAGATGGCGGTGCCGTTCGCGGCGAGCCTGATCGCCGCCGCTAGCGGGGTCGGCGGCATTTTCGTCATCATCGCGTTGAGTCTGGTCGCGTCGGGCGCGGCCGTGCATTTCAGCGGCGACGAGCGGTGACGGCGGAGCGCTTCTACCAGTGCCGGTGATAACCGCCGCCGTAATAGCCGCGACGGCGCCAATAGGGGCCCGGCCCGTAATAGCCGCCATAATACGGGTAAGGGCCGTAGTAGGGCGGCGGGTAGGGGGGTGGATAGCCCGGGGGCGGCGGTACATAACCCGGCGGATAAGGACCGCGCGGCGGGCCCGGCGGCGGACGCTGGCCGAGGCTCGTCGCGATCACGTAGCCGCTCTGTCCCTGAAATGTGACCTGGCACCACTGACCGCCGCTGCAGCCGCTGACAGCGACAGGCGCGCCGGCCGGAATGGTAGCCAGAATATTATAATTCGTGCCGGGGCCTTGCCGCAGATTGACGTTGGTGTTGACGACACCGGGCGGCGGTCCGCCAGCCTGCGGCGGTGGACCCGGTTGAGGAGCGCCGGGTGGCGGTGGGCCAGGTTGCTCCGGGCCGGATAGCGCCCCGGCGGGCGGCGGCGGCCCGGGCTGGTCGGGTGGTGGCGGCGGGGCGGACTGTGCCGGTCCGGGCTGATCCGGCGGGGGGGCGGGCTGCGCCGGCGCGGACTGCGCTCCGAGCACGAGAAGTATCGCCGTACCGGCTGCCAGATGTGTCAGTCGCATCGCCCATGCCTTGAGTTTCAAAATATTGCTCCCGCCGATTCGAAGATCGCCATGGCGTTCACCTTCAGCCCCATTCGCGGCGAGATCACGGCGGCAGCTTTTGCAGTTCCGGGAACGGCGCATAGGTCACGCCGGTGCAGAGGTCTTTCGGCGTTTCCATGAAGTGATCGAACCGCCCGGCGAGAAAGACCGCCGCGACTTCTTTGGTACCGGCATAATCGGTGTCGTTTTTCTTTGGGTTGAACTTCAGGCAAGCCACGTAGCGCGTCTCGTTGCCGGCTTGTTTCAGCACCGGCGTCGAAACCGCGGCGTCGCGAATTCCGGTCGGATCGTTCAGATAGACATGCATGGCGGCGAGAATGTCGGCTTTGTAGTTCGCCGGATAGGCATTGATGCCGCTGTCGTCGTCACTGTCCGCATTGGGGAAGTGATGTCCGCAGGCGCCGAGCAACAGCGTTATGCCGAAAACAAGGCTTGCGCGCCGCACCGCACCGCCGGTCATCGAATCTATGCCCGCCTGTTCGCCGTCGGCCCCTTACTGGGTGTAATCGCGAATCGCGCGAAGCGCCACCGCAGATGACGGCGACCTATTCGGCCGCCTCATGCGCGTGCGCCTGCACCTGCGTGTTGACGAGCGCAAGCGGCGAGGCAGTCTCTTCGAGCATGCCCCAACTCTTGAGCCAGTCATAAGTGCGCTGCAATTCGTCGAGCGGGATCGGCGTAGGCTCGCAGACGACCAGCCGGCCCTCGCGCAGATCCTCGACTTTCAACGCGGCGATCTCCGGATCTTTCTTAGCGTAATAATCGATGAAGTAATGCATGTACGCTTTTTTGTTCGCGTTGATACGGCGCACCGCCTCGCGCACCGCGCGATTGAACGCGGCATAGGTTTCGCCGTCGACCCGGTCGGAAGCCACCTCGGTGCCGTGGAAAAACGCTGAGCAGATGACGCGGCAGCCCTTTTTCTCGGCCAGCGTAATATGCGGTTCGGTGAGCGTGGTGGCTTCGATTTCGCCTTTCATCAGCGCGTCGAGGCGATAGCGCGAGCCGTTCGGGGCCCGGCACAGTCTGATCATCTCGCGCGGCACGAAGCCTTCCAGCATGTGCAGCGCGATGTAATGGGTGCCGAAATAGAACGGCACGCCGATGGTGCGATTGGCGAGCTGCTGCGGTGTATAGACCGGAGAATCGGGCCGCACCGCGATCGCCGAATACGCGACGATGGCGCGGCGTCCGAGCTGCCGGCTGCCTTGGCCGGTGTCCTGCACGCGGCAGTAATTGCCCCATTCGCAGGCATTGTACATGTCGGCGTTGCCCTGTTCGAGGAGCTTGCCGTGACTGGTGAACGGATCGACGCCCTTCGGCGTCGTCACATGGACCTCGACCTTCTTCTCGACGCCGGCTTCACGGTCGGCCCATTGGATTTCGAGACCTTCCTTGGCGAACAGGCCTTCGTCGTAAGCCACCAGTTCCGGCAGTCCCTGGAACGGCGCTGTGGTTTCGAGAACGAGCTTCTTCATCGGACGGTCTCCGTTCGCATTTCCGCAAATCGGCGACAGCAATCTAGTCTTCCATAAAGGCCTAAGCAACGACCGGCCTCGTCCGGATTACGGCGAAACCTCCTCGAGCACGCGGCGCCGCGTCTCGATCATGTAGGTCGCGGCGGCGCAACCAATAATCGCGAAGATGGAAAACGCGAGAAATACGCCGCCGATGCCGTAGCGCGGTAGGACGAAGCCGACGATCAGCGGACCGACGGTCGCGGCCATGCGCAGCCAGAAGCTCGCCCAGCTCACGCCGAGCGCCCGCATGCGCGTCGGATAAATTTCCGCGGTATAGAGAAAGATGCTCATGTTCATTGAGCCGAGCCACACCTGGCTGAAGCTGTAGCCGAGCAACATGCCAAACGCGGTGTTGGACCCGAACGCCCACAATTCGATGAGCGAGGCAGCGGTGAGAAAGAATGCCGCAGTGAACCAGTAACGGCGGCCCGTCCAATCGATCATGAAGGCGCAGATCACCGAGCCGACGAGACTGCCGGCCGGTCCGGCAATCGAATAGTTGAGCGCTTGTTGCAGCGGCAGGTGATAAACCTCGCGATAAAGCGTCGGGATCCAGCCCGCCAAGCCGTACGTGATGATGTAGGACGTCGCCCACAAAATCCAGACAAGGAATGTGCGCGACAGGTAACGGCCTTGGAATAGTTCCTGCCAGCGGGTCTGATTACCGAGCGGTTGAATGTTGAGATCCGGCACCGGCGGCAGCGGTTTTGCGCCGTTGCGCGACACGATTCGCTCGATGTCGGTCACTATCGCGTCGGCTTCGGTCAAGCGTCCCTTCGATGCCATCCAACGCGGCGATTCCGGGCAGTAACGCTGCAGGAACAGCGCGACGAACGCCGGCACCGCGCCGAGAATGAACATCCACTGCCAGCCGAATTTCGGAACCACGACCGCGCCGGCGATTCCAGCCCCCAACAGGCCGACCGGAAAGATCATCTGATAAGCCAGGAAGCGGCCGCCGCGCCGTTCAGCGCGCAGAATTTCGCTGATATAGGTCGAGGCCACCGGGATTTCGCCGCCCAACCCGATACCTTCGAGAAAACGCAAAATAAAAAGCTGCTCGTAGTTTTGCGCAAACGCGCAGGCCAAGCTCATCACGGCAAACAGCGCTATGGCGATGCGCGCCGTGGTCACGCGGCCGATGCGCTCGGCGGCCCAGCCGAATGTCAATGCGCCGAGCGCCTGGCCGAAATTCGCGATGCTGATCAGGCCGCCGATGCTCGACGGTGGAATATGCCAGGCCGGAACGATCGCCGGCAGCACATAGGCGATTGCCAGCGAGTCGAAGGAATCGAAGAAGATGGCGACGCCCAAGATGACGGTGACAGTGACATGCCAGCGCGAATTCGGCAGGCGCTCGAGACGCGCGGCAATTGTCTGCTCGGTCAACGGCAGCGTGCTTGGCATTTTATCCCCCTCCCCAATCGGCCGGCGCGAGTTATTACTCGCATCGCGGGACGAACTTCAGCGTTGCGGCCGCAGCCGCTGAATCTGCAGCTGCGCCAGAAACGGCACCAGCGGATGCGCCCCCATTTTCACCATCGACGGCAGATCGAGCTTGATCAGCGCCTCGCGCTGGTCGGGCGGCAGCCGGTAGCGATCGGCGAACGCACCGGCATCGGCCACATATTGCGCGCGCAGATCCGCGTCATGTGCGAGGCCGTGCAGCGCGGAGGTGAGTTCCACCAGCTCCGGCTTGATCGACGGATAGTGCGCGGCGCGGTCCCGCGCGGCGTCGCCGCCGATCCAGGCCAGCGACGCATAGTTGTGATGCCAGCTCGGGTCCATCGAGACCACGTCGGGCTTGCGCTCACCCAACGCGCCGGCGGCGCAGGCCCAGCAGCGCAATTCGATATTGCCGGTGCCGTCGAGTTCCGTTTCGTCGAATCCGATCAGCGATTTCAGATTGCCGGCCGCGAGTTTTTCCAACACGCGTTTGTCCCAGGCCAGTTCTGGATTGGAGTAGCGGTCGGTGCCGGGAAAATGCGACATGCCGCCGCTCGACAGGATCACGGTCTTTAAGCCCAGCGCGGTCACGGTGCGGGCGACGGCCTGGCCGAATTGATAGCAGCGCTCCATGGTCGGCTGCGGCGGCAGATAGGCGTTGACGTAGATCGGCAGCACCGGCCCGGTATGGCCGAGATGGGTGAGCGGAATGCCGATGGCGTAATCGATCTTCGCCGTCGAGGTGAACGCCGGATCGAAGTTCTGCCGATAAAGCTGGCGCACCAGTTCGAAGCCGATCTCGCTCGGGATCTTCCAGTGGAATTTCCGTCCGGCGAATTCGCCGCTCGCCTCGCCGCCGACATGCACGGTAAACGGCGGCGCGGTGGTGTGAAAGAATTGCTCGGCGTGGTCGTTGGAGAAGATAATCCAGAGATCGGGATCAAGCGCACGCAACCGCTTGCCGACGTCGGCGGCGACTTCACGAACGTGCGCGACCAGCGCCTTGTCCTCGGTGTCCGGCATGGTGAAGAACTGCGGCGCGTGCGGCAGCATCGCCCCGCCGATCACGGTGGACATCATGAGCGCTCTCCTTTGCCGTAAGGCTATCGCGCACCGGCAGGGACAACAAGCGCGGCGCCACAGCAGCTATGCGCGGCTGCGCTTCACAGCTCCGCCGGAAGCCGTTAGCTTCGCCGCGCAGTACGAAGCGGAGGATCGATGGCTGACGTGCCGGTGACAATCGCCTGCGGCAATTACGACCGCACCCGCGCGATCAGGGATGGGACCGTAAAAGTGGAAGGCTGCGCCGTCACCTATCTGCCGCTCTACCCGGAAGAAATTTTCCACCGCGCCTTCAAATTCCAGGAATTCGACATTTCGGAACTGTCGTTCTCGAGCTATATCCGCACCGTAGCTGCGGGAACGTCGGCCTATATCGGTATCCCGGCCTTCGTGTCGCGGATTTTCCGGCATTCGGGAATCTATATCCGCAAAGGCGCCGGCATCGAGAAGCCGCAGGACCTGCGTGGCAAGCGCATCGGCGTGCCGGAATATCAGATCACGGCGGTAGTTTGGATGCGCGGCCTGATGCAACACGAATATGGCGTTGCCCCTGCCGAGATCCATTGGCGCAGCGGCGGCCAGGAACAGCCGGGACGGCACGAGCGCACGCCGCTTAAAGCCATTCCAGGCCTCGATCTGCAGCCGATCGGCGACGATCGAACCCTCGTAGGCATGCTCAAGGCCGGCGAACTTGACGCGTTGTTCACCGCGCGGGCGCCGTCGTCGTTTCTCAACGGCGAGCCGCATATCGCGCGGCTGTTTCCCAATACACGAGCGGCGGAGCAGGCTTATTACGACAAGACGCGGCTATTCCCGATCATGCATCTCGTCGGCATTCGCAAGACGCTTGCCGAACGATATCCGTGGCTGGCGACCAGCGTTTACAAGGCGTTCTGCGCTGCCAAAGCGCTGGCGATGATCGACCTGCGCGACGTCAATGCGCTGATGGTGACACTGCCCTGGCTCGAAGCGGAGACCAACGAGACCAGCGCGATTATGGGTGACGATTTTTGGAAGTACGGAGTCCCGGAAAACCTTCCCGAGATCGAGGCGTTGACGCAGTACATATACGAGCAGGGCCTCGCCGACCGTAAGGTGACGGTTGAGGAGTTGTTCCATCCTTCGATATTCGAAATTGCCAAGGTGTGAATCGGACCATGGCTTCAAACGAGCAACGCGTCATTGTCGTCGGCGCCGGACCGGTCGGCGCCGTCATGACGCTCGCGCTGGTGCGCAGGGGCATTCGGGTGCTACTCCTCGAGGCGGAGCCTGCGCCGGTCGAGGATCAGCGCGCCGCAACGATCCATGCGCCGACGCTCGAAATGCTCGTCGATCTCGGCCTCAAAGAGCAGGCTTTCGCCGAAGATGCGTCAGGCGGATTCCAGGCGCCGCTGTTTCAATTTCGCGATCGCGCCACCAGTGAATTAGTCGCCACGTTCGATATTCGCCTGCTCGAAGGCGAAGTGCCGTATCCGTTTGTTTTGCAGTGGGAGCAGTACAAGCTCGTTCGCGCCGTGCTGCCATTGATCGCTGCGAGCGGGCTCGCCGAAGTGCGGTTTGCCGCCAAGCTCACCGGACTTGCCCAACAGGCCGACCATGTCGACGTCACCGTGGATATCGGCGGCGCGCCGGCGCAACTTCGCGGCGCTTATGTCATCGGTACCGACGGCGGCCGCAGTACCGTGCGCCGGCTCGCGGCAATCGACTTCGAGGGGTTCACCTGGGAGGAGCGCTTTATCAAGATCGCCACCAGCTTCGATTTCGTCTCGGCTGGCACGGGTTATTGCACGCGCAATTATTTCTCCGATCCCGACGAATGGCTCAATCTGTTCAAGGTCAAGGGCAACGGTCCGCCCGGATACTGGCGCGGCATCATGCCGGTGCCGCCCAATGAATCCGACGAGCAAGCCGTCAGTATGGAAGGGATTCAGCGCCGGCTGCACGGCATCTACGACAAGAGCGGCGATTTCGACATTCCCTATTATGCGCTCTATACCGTGCATCAGCGTGTGGCCGCCACGTTCAACAAGGGCCGCGTGCTGCTCGCCGGCGACGCCGCCCACGTCAACAATCCGATCGGCGGTATGGGCATGAATGGCGGCATCCACGACGCCATCAATCTGGCGGACAAGTTTGCCGACGTCTGGTTCGGCCGCGCCGACGCGGGCGTGTTCGACCGTTACACCAGGCAGCGGCGCAAAGCTCAGGTCGATTTCGTCCAGGCGCAGTCGATCCAGAACAAAAAGGCGCTCGGGGAGAAAGACCCGGTCGTCCGCCGCAAACATCTGGAGGAGTTGCGCCGCACCTGCGAAGACGTGGCGCGGCACAAGGCGTTTCTCTATCGCTCGTCGTTGATCGACAGTTTGAATGCGGCGAACGCGGTGGAGTAAGCTACGCCAAGAACTTTCCCCACTTCGCCTCGATCTCCCGCGCCTCTTCCGCCGACAGCGCCGAAGTCGCGGGGAATTTGTCGATCCAGGCGAACGGCCGGCAGGCCTCAATGATAGCTTTCGAGTGCGAGGTGACGCCGCGCTCTTTGTCCTGCGGCGGGATGCGCGGATCGAGCGCCGAGCTCCAGGCATTGCGCAAGATATCGATGCCTTCCGCCGGCTCGCAGCGCGTCGCCACCGCCCACATGACATCCGCGAGATTCGACGGATCGACGTCATCGTCCACGACCGCGACGATACGCGCCATGTAACTGTGCGCGGCCGCGACCAATGCGGCGCGCTTGGCGTGACCGTCATAGCGCTGGCGCAATGCCACGACCGTCATGAGTTGCGACACATGCTGCCAGACACCGGCGATGTCGGTGACGCCGGCGGCTTCGAGATTGCTCCAGATCGTCGCAGCGCGAAACGGGAGGCCGAAATGAAAACGCGGCGGCTTGAGCGGCGGCGAGCCGAGCAAGATCGGATCGTCGCGGTGATGGATCGCGGTGACTTCCATCACCGGCCCGGGACGCGCCGCGGCGGCATAATAGCCGGTGAATTCGCCGAAGGGCCCTTCCGGCAGGCTCGCTTCATTCATGGGCAAGAGTCGGCCTTCGAAAATGATCTCGGCATGCGCCGGGATCGGCAGTCCGGTCAGCGGCCCGGCAAACACTTCAATCGGCGCGCCTTTGATCGAGCCGGCGAACTCGTATTCTGAACGGCGGTCGGGAAGATACTCGAACCCGGCAATGAACAGAGCCGGATCTTCGCCGTGCACGACGGCGAGCGGACAACTTTCGCCGCGGTCCCAATATTTCTTGGCGATGATCGCGCCATGCCGGCCGCCGTGGTCGAACTGCACCGTGACTGTATTGGGTCCATGCACCTGGACGCGATAGATCGAGGCGTTGATCCAGCCGTTGTCGGGGTCGCGCATGACGACGAGCGAGCCCGAGCCGATGAACGGACCGCCGTCGTGCCGGTGCCAGATCGGCGCCGGGAAGAGCGCTATGTTCACGTCGGAACCGGTGAAGGAGTTCTCCAGGAAGGCCGCAGTGGCGACAGGAACCGGCGGCTGCGGCGACAGCGTCTTTCGTTTGTCCATCCAGGCTTTGAGTGCGTCGAGCGGCCGCAGCGCGGGATCGAGGCCCAAGGCCAGCGCAGCGCGTTGCACATTTGTCGTCGCATTGGCGAATATGCGGAAGCCGCGCCGATGACCTTTGATATCGTCGAATAAGAGAGCGGGGCATTCGGGCAGGCCGGCGGCGACTTCGGTGATGCCGCCGATCTCAAACCGCGGATCGGCGCCAATGATGCGCCGCAACACGCCGAGCTTCTCGACCAGCGCAATAAATTCCCGCAAATCTTTATACATGCAACAAGTCTCTGTAGATACAGCCAGTCTTTGCGTTAGGCGCCGACCCGGTAAAGTCAAGTCATTATCTTTGCATGGGAATATGTATAAGTGAGTGGGTGTTCCGGTACACGGCCTTCATGCACCTAATTGCCCATCTCATCCACGCCTATGGCCTCGTAACGGTCGCCACCATTATCGGCCTCGAGTGCATTGGCGTGCCGTTACCGGGGGAAACCGCGCTTCTTGCCGCTGCGATCTATGCCGGCACCAAACACGATCTCAACATCATCTCGGTGATCTTGACGGCCACCGGCGCGGCAATCTTCGGCCGCATGATCGGTTACGTGATCGGGCATGAATTCGGCTATTGGCTCTTGCTGCGTTACGGCAGTTACGTGCGGATGACGACCAGCAGGATCAAACTCGGCCAATATTTGTTCCTGCGCCACGGCGGCAAGATCGTCTTCATTGCCCAATTCGTGCCGGTGCTGCGCACCTTCGCCGGTATATTTGCCGGCGCCAATGTCATGCCGTGGCGCGACTTTCTGATCGCCAATGTGATCGGCTCTTTCATGTGGGCGACGATCTACGGGTGTGCCGCCTACGAATTGGGACGTGAGTTCGAACGCCTGGAAGGCCCCATCGTGATCATCCTGGTGCTTATCACCGTGATAAGCTTCATTATTGGCGGCATCTTCGTGAAGCACCATGAAGCGCAACTCACGGCGGAAGCCGAACGCGCCATGCCCGGACCGCTCAAGTATCCCTAACCGATCCGCTCCACGGCGCCTTGACCATGATTGGATCGA
>Ga0181523_10004860_pt1 | contig 11389 bp, 10 predicted proteins | sample PEATcosm2014_Bin_43_FD_119752 | JGI IMG/M metagenome (GOLD analysis project Ga0181523, IMG submission 119752) | Peatland microbial communities from MTU Mesocosm Facility, Houghton, MI, USA - PEATcosm2014_Bin05_30_metaG | ecosystem: Environmental > Terrestrial > Soil > Wetlands > Peat | place... | reverse complement strand
TGCGGCCGCGACGATCAGCAGGGCGGCTTTGCCGCGGCTTATCTGGCGAAGAATTTTAAAGGCAAGAATATCGCCATCATCAATGACAAGACGACCTACGGCAAAGGTCTCGCCGACGAGGTCAAGAAAGCGCTCAATGCCGCCGGCGTGAAAGAGAAACTCTACGAGTCCTACAATCAGGGCGACAAGGACTTCACCGCGCTCGTTTCCAAGCTCAAGCTCAACAATATCGATATCGTCTATGACGGCGGCTATCACCAGGAAGCCGGGCTGATCGTGCGGCAGATGCGCGATCAAGGACTGACGACGATCCTGATGGCCGGCGACGCGCTCGCCTCGCACGAATTTTCCTCGATCACCGGCCCGGCGGGCGAAGGCGTTCTCTTCACCTTCCCGCCCGATCCGCGCAAGCGCCCGACCGCCGCGGCCGTGGCCAAGGAGTTCACGGACAAGGGCGTCGATCCGGAGGGCTACATCCTCTACACCTACGCCGCGATCCAGATCTGGGCGCAGGCCGCGGCCAAGGCCGGCACCATCGATCCGCAAAAAGTCGCCGCCGCCATGCGTGCCGCCACCTGGGAGACGGTGCTCGGCCCGGTCTCCTTCGACAAGAAGGGCGACATCACCGCCAATGGCTGGGCGGTCTATCGCTGGAACAAGGACGGCAACTACGAAGAGATCACCGACGGCGGGCGGAGCTGAGCTGGCGTCATTCCGGGGCGCGGCCGCAGGCCGCGAGCCCGGAATCCATATTCACGATTGGCGCCGGCTGACGCTCTGCTGCGCGATCGCTCCTGATTGGTGGTTATGGATTCCGGGCTCGCCGCTTTCGCGGCGCCCCGGAATGACATCACCCGATCTTCCCCAGCAGCGGGAACGTATCGAGGAGCCAGAAGCTCGCCTGGGTCACCCCGCCGGTGAGGAAGGCGATCCCGGTGAGCACCAGGAGCCCGCCCATCGCCTTCTCGACCAGCCCGAGATACGCGCGGAACCGCGCGAGGAAAGCGGCGAACGGCTCGATGGCGAACGCCGCCAGCAGGAACGGAATGCCGAGGCCGAGCGAATAGACCGCGAGCAGGCCGGCGCCGTGCGCCACCGTCTCCTCGGATGCGGCGACCGCCAGGATCGCGGCGAGGATCGGGCCGATGCACGGCGTCCAGCCGAGCGCAAACGCAAGCCCCATCAGATAAGCGCCCCACAGCCCGACGGGCCTCGCGACCTCGAGCCGCTTCTGGCGCATCAACAAGCCGATCGGGGTCAATCCGAGGAAATGCAGCCCCATGATGATGATGGCGATGCCGGCAAGGATCGAAAGCTCGCCCGAATAGGCGCGCACCACCGCGCCGATCGCGCTGGCGCTGGCGCCGAGCGCCACGAACACCGTGGAAAATCCGAGCACGAAGAGAAGCGCGGCGGCGAGCGTCGCGCGCCCGGCGCGCGGTTTCGTCTCCGCGTCGGCGAAGCGCTCGAGCGAGGTGCCGGTGAGATAGACGAGGTAGGGCGGCACCAGCGGCAGCACGCAGGGCGAGAGAAAGCTCAAGGTGCCGGCGATAAGGGCTGCGGCCATGCTGACGTGCGGCATGGCGCACTCATGCCCGCGCGCCTTCCGCCGTGCAAGCGCGAGCGCGTCGCTCCCGCAAGGATGTGATGAAATGTCATTCCGCGGCGCCGCGCGGCGGCGGGCCTGGAATCCATGGCCAATAGCCGCAAACAACAATACGCAGTGGCAGACTTTCGAGTCCTGTGGTTATGGATTCCGCCCTCGCGCCCTTTGGCGCGCCCCGGAATGACGGAGAGCCCGCTTGCGCAACCTCATCACCGACGTCCCCGGCGTGAAGATCGGCCAGGCCGGCGATGTCCGCCTCGGCTCCGGCGTCACCGTGATCCTGTTCGATGCGCCCGCGGTCGGCTCGATCGACGTGCGCGGCGGCGGGCCGGGCACGCGCGAGACCGCGCTCCTCGATCCGGCGCAGACGGTCGAGGGCATCGACGCGATCGCGCTTGCCGGCGGCTCGGCCTTCGGTCTCGACGCCGCATCCGGCGTGCAGGCTTGGCTCAAAGAACAGAACCGCGGCTTTGCCGTGCGCACCGCGCGGGTGCCGATCGTGCCGGCCGCGATCCTGTTCGATCTCCTCAATGGCGGCGACAAGGATTGGGGCCGCTTCCCGCCCTATCGCGAGCTCGGCTATGCGGCGACCGCCGCCGCCGGTCTCGATTTCGCGCTCGGCACCGTCGGCGCCGGTACCGGCGCGATGACGGTCAATTGCAAGGGCGGCATCGGCTCCGCCTCGGCGCCAACTGCCGGCGGCCAAATCGTCGGCGCCATCGCCGCCGTGAATGCGACCGGCAGCGTGCTGATCGACCGCGGCCCGTGGTTCTGGGCGGCGCCCTTCGAACGCGACGGCGAGTTCGGCGGACGCGGGCTGCCGCCGTCATTTCCGCCCGCGGCCTTCGAGGTGCGCACCAAAGGCCATGCGCGCGAGGCGACCACGCTCGTCGTGGTGGCGACCGATGCCGCATTAACCAAGGCGCAGGGCAAGCGGCTCGCGGTCATGGCGCAATCCGGCCTGTCGCGCGCGATCTATCCGGTGCACACCCCGCTCGACGGCGACGCGGTGTTTGCGGTCTCCACCGGTCGCAAACCGCTCGCCGACCCGCTGCTGGCTTTGACCGAGCTCGGGGCGGTCGCCGCGAACGTCGTCGCGCGCGCCATCGCGCGCGGCGTGTACGCGGCGGCAGCGCTCCCCTTCCCCGGCGCCATGCCGAGCTGGAAGGATCAATTCGACCGGTGAGACAAACGTTTAGGCTATCGCGGCACCGCGAAGTGCCGCGGAAACCACAATCTTGATCTTTCGCCCGCCGCAGCCCCGTTTTCGTTGACTTGCCGGCCGATTGCGCCTTCACTTGCCCGCCTCAGCGTGCTCAAGGGAGAGTTGCCATGAAGGTGGTGGTGATCGTCGTCGCCGCACTGATGACCTTGGGTCTCGCGGCATTCGGCATCGTCGCGGCGCAGAAAGCGACGAACTCGCCGCTTGCATTCGCGCCCGTCGCCCGCCCCGCTCCGGCTCCGGCCGTTGTCGCGCATGAAGCGGAAACGCGCGCGCCGGTTCGCCTCACCGACATCTCGGAATCATCGCCGATTGTCGCCGCGCCGGTCGTGCCCAGCCAACCCGCTGCGCCGCCGACACGCGTCGCGCAGAACACCGCCGACGCGACCGCGGCGCCGGCAACCCCGTCACCCGGAAAAGCCAGCCCCACGGCGAGCGTCGCGGCTTGCGACAAGCCCGGCGGCATGGGGCTCTCGCGCACCGTCGAGATCGACACCACCGGCGGGCCCGGCTTCGGCTTCGAGCACTTCAAGCAATATGACTTCCTGCGCGACCGCGAAGTCGTGCTCACCTTCGACGACGGCCCGTGGCCGGAGAACACGGCGGCGGTGCTCAAGGCGCTCGCCGACAATTGCCTCAAGGCGACGTTCTTCGAGATCGGCGAGCACGCGATGTGGCATCCGGAGATCGCCAAGCAGGTCGCCGCCGCCGGCAACACCATCGGCAGCCACACCTGGTCGCACAAGGATTTGGCGAAGAACCCTTATGCGAGCGACCTCGAACAGGCCAAACAAGAGATCGAGATGGGGGTCAGCGCCGTGCACATGGCGGTCGCCGGACCGATCGCGCCGTTCTTCCGCTTTCCCGACCTGCAGCATCCGCCGCAGCTGCTGAGCTATCTCGCCGAGCGCAACATCGCGACCTTCTCGACTGACATCGATTCCTTCGACTTCAAGATTCACAAGCCGGAGCTGGTCATCAAATCGGTCATGAGCAAGCTGGAAAAGCACGGCAAGGGCATCATCTTGATGCACGATTTCCAGCGCGGGACCGGCGAGGCGATGCCGGAGCTCATCCGTCAGCTCAAGGCCGGCGGCTACAAGGTCGTGCACGTCGTCGCGCGCGAAGCGGTGACCGCACTGCCGAAATACGACGACATGATCACCCAGCAGGACAAGCTGTCGGTCAACAACAGCCGGCCGGTGTCGAGCGTCGTGCGCACGATCGGCGAATAGCTGCGCCCTCTGCGTCATTCCGCGACGGCGCAAGGGCCGAGCCCGAAACCCATAATCGCCGACGCCATTTGATCGTCCTGCCGGGACCCAAGCTCGCCCGCGGTTACAGGTCACCGCGACACCGTGAAACGCGCCCAATTGCCTGGCGCGGGGCGCGCACCCTATAGAGTGTCGCCATCTGCAAACCGAGCGGCACCGATCATCGCATGGGCGGTAAACCACCAGGATTCTTCGCAGGCACGGAAATGCCGAACGCCGGCTGGTGGGAGGCGTTGTGGCCCGATCCCGCAAGCGTGCTCAGCAAGGTTGGGATCGCATCGGGGATGGACGTAATCGACCTTTGCTCGGGCGACGGCTGGTTCACATTGCAGATCGCCAAGCTCGCGCGGCACGTCGTGGCCATCGACATCGACCCGGCATTGTTGGAAGTGACCCGCCACCGGTTGACGGAAGCCGGTCTGCACAATTGCGACTTCGTCGCCGGCGATGCGTACGACATCGCCCGGCTCTGGATGCGGCCGGTTGATTTCGTGTTCCTGGCAAACGCCTTCCACGGCGTGCCGGATCAGCCGCGCCTCGCCCGTTCGGTGAGGGACGCCTTGAAACCCTCGGGACGGTTCGCCATCGTCAATTGGCATCCGCGGGCGCGCGAGGAGACAACCGTGTTGGGCCAACCGCGCGGGCCGAAAACGGAATTGCGAATGTCGCCGGAACGGACCATCAAGGCCGCGGAGATTGATCGCCTCAAGTTCCATGAGTTGGTTGACGTGCCGCCGTACCACTACGCCGTCGTGCTCGAGCGCGTCTGATGGCCACGATCCTCGACAACAAAAATCCGTCTTCGCCGTCGGTGTTCCGTCCCGCCGCGCTCCTGCGGGAGGCGAGGCGGCAAAAGGCGTTGCCCGCCGTCGACGTGCCCAAGATGTGCATCCTCGACCCGGACGGCGATATCGTGCGGCGGTTGCGTCAGGATGGCCGGTCGAAGCCGTTCACCGGATGGCCCTGCTACCATACCCAACTCGATGCCTTCGAACTCGGCGGACAAACCGCCGGCATCGTCGGTTGCGCGGTCGGCGCGCCCTTCGCGGTTCTCATAGCGGAGGAACTGTTCGCGAGCGGCTGTCGTTTTCTGATCAGCGTGACATCGGCCGGACAAATCGTTGCCGCCGGGCCAACGCCGTATTTCGTCATCATCGACCGCGCCCTGCGCGACGAGGGGACGAGCTATCACTAGGCCGCCGCTTCCGAATACGCTAAAGCCGATCCGGATTTGGTTCGCCTCGCCGCCGATGCTCTCAAGAGCGCCGGCTTGCCGGCGATCGTCGGGGCGACATGGACGACCGATGCACCGTTCCGGGAAACCGCCGAGGCGATCGAGGCGGCGAAGCGGCGGGGAATGCTGGCCGTCGAAATGGAAGCGGCGGCGCTCTACGCCTTTGCCGCGGCGAACAAGCGCCGGGTGCTTTGCCTCGCGCATGTGACCAACACGATGGGGCAAGCGAAGCACGATTTCGAAAAAGGCGAAGCGGACGGAACGGCGGACGCGCTCGCTGTTTTGGATGCCATCGCCCAGTGTCTGGCGAAGCTTCCGGGCGAGCCGGAATGACTCACTGCATGAACCGCTCGGCGGCGTAGGGCTTCGGGTCGCAGAACGGCGTCGCGCCGGTCATCAACTCGGCGATGAGACGCCCGGTCCCCGGGCCGAGCGTCAGGCCCCAATGGCCGTGGCCGCAGGCGAGCCAGAGGCCGCGCTGGCGCGGGGCGGGCGCGATCACCGGCCGCGAATCGGGAAAGCAGGGCCGCGCGCCGAGCCAGGGCTGCGCCTCGACCGGCTCGCCGAGCGCGAACAATTCGCGCGCCGCCGGGATGACGCGGGCAAGCTGGACCGGGGTCGGCCGTGCATCGCGCGCGGCGAACTCGGCGCCGGTGGTGAGGCGGATCCCCTGCTCCATCGGCGCTAGGCAGTAGCCGCCTTCCGCGTCGAGCACGGGGCGGCTGAGCATGGCGTTCCCCTGCGGACGGAAATGCCGATGGTAGCCGCGCTTGACCGCAAGCGGCAGCTTGATACCGAGCGGCGCGAGCACGTCCGGGGTCCACGGCCCGAGCGCGATCACCACGTCGCCGGCGTCGAGCGGCCCCGCGGCGGTATCGACGCGCCAATGGGTAGCGGCGCGGTGCAGCGAGCGCGCGTCGCCGGTCAGCGCAATCCCCCCGAGCGCCGCGAAGCGCGCCGCATAGGCGCGCGTCAGCGCCAAGGGATTGGTGACGCTCACCGCCCCGCTCCAGTGGACGGCGTGGCGGAAAACCGGCGCGAGCGAAGGCTCGAGCGCGCGCGCCGCCTCCCGATCCAGCGGGACGTTGGCGATGCCGAGGCTCGCCGCCAGTTCGAGCTCCCGCGCCTGCGCGGCGAACGCTCGGTCGCTGCGATAGAGCTTGAGCCAGCCGCGGCGCCGCAGATAGCGCTCGCCGTCGGCCTCGGCGCTAAGCGCGTCGTGCTCGGCGACCGCGCGGGCAAAGAGCGGCCGCATCAGCTGCGCGGTCTCGATCAGCCGTGCCGGCTGCGAGGCGGCGCGAAACGCCGCAAGCCAGGGCACGATCCGCGGCAGGAACGCGAGATGGTAATTGGCTTCCGGCGCGCGCTTGAGCGCGATGCGCAAGAGCGCGGACCAGTCGCCGGGAAAAGCTTGCGGGAAGATCGTATTGCCTTCGATGATTCCGATATTGCCGTACGAGGTCCCCTCGCCCGCGCCACGGCGATCGACGAGCGCAACCGAAACGCCGCGCTTGGCGAGATGCACCGCGATGGACGTGCCGACGATGCCCGCTCCGAGCACCACGACATCGGTATGCGCCACGAAGACCTCCGCTGCGGCTGCCGGCTAGCTATGGGCATGCCGATGCCGGGCCACAAGAGGCGGCCGCCGAATGTCGATGCGATCGCGCTAGACCGTGGCCAAGCTCTGCGTCGCCGCCGGGGTCAGCAATTGCGCCTGCATCTGGATCAATTGCTCGAAGAGATTGTTCCCGGCGACATTGGCGCCGCCCGCCGGCGGGCTCGTGGCTGCGGTGGAGGTTGAGCTGCCGGACGGCGGCGCCGTGGTCGTCGACACGGTCGAACCGTCGGCGAAGGTGATGGTGGTCGTGTCCGAGCCATTGGCGTTGGCGCTGGTCTGGCTGGTGGCGCCGTTATCGGCCGCGGCCAGGAGCTGGAACGGACTCTGGCCGCCGCCGCCCGCGCCATTGGCGCCGTCCATATGATGATGGTGGTGATGATGGCCGGACTGGCCCTGCGTCTGCTGCGAGTCCGACGTCGCGCCGCCGGTGTCCGACAAACCGTCGGCGCCGGGCTGCGAGGACGGCGACTGCGGCAACTGCGCGGGAGAGCCGCTGCCCGATGTCTGCTGCAGCGCGAGCAGTGCCTGCAGCATCTGCGAGCCGAACTGCGGAAACGTGTTCCCCGACGGGGACGAGGCGCCGGCCGGCGAACCGGCTCCGGCCGAGGAGGTCGCGGAAGGGCCTTGCTGGTTGAAGGCCGCGAACAGCGCCGAGAGTGGATCGGACTGCCCCGCCGTCGCGCCGCCCTGCGATTGTTCCTGCTGCAGCAGCGCCTGAATATAGGCGTAAGGGTTGTTGGTACTCGATGATCCAACGGACAAAGACATAGCACGCTCCTTGGAGACCGTCGGCACAGCCGACGGATACAGTTCGCCCCATCGCTCGCGATGCAAGACCGGGGCCGTCGTTCAAGTCGCGGCGAAACAAGGCCTTTCCGGCGCGGCGTGGCGGAGATTGCCGAAGGAAAACTGCCGCTCACTCAGAACAGCCGGCAAATCTTGCCGGGCCGCGGCGCCGCGCGTTGCCGGCTCAGGCCCGGCGTGTTAGGCGAACCGCGCAGTATCGGAGAGCCCCCGTGCATCGGCCGCTCATCATCGCCCCATCGATCCTCGCCGCCGATTTTGCCAAGCTCGGCGAGGAGGTGCGCGCGGTCGACCAGGCCGGCGCCGACTGGATCCATGTCGATGTCATGGATGGGCATTTCGTGCCCAACATTTCCATCGGGCCCGACATGGTGAAGGCGATCAGGCCGCTGACCAAAAAGACGCTCGACGTGCATCTGATGATCGCGCCGTGCGATCCCTATCTCGAAGCCTTCGCCAAGGCCGGCGCCGACATCATCACCGTGCACGTCGAGGCCGGCCCGCACGTTCACCGCTCGCTGCAGGCGATCCGCGCGCTCGGCAAGAAAGCGGGCGTGACGCTCAACCCCGGAACGTCGGAGACGACCATCGCCCACGTCGTCGACATCGTCGACCTGATCCTGGTGATGTCGGTCAATCCCGGCTTCGGCGGACAAAAATTCATCCCCGGCTCGCTCGACAAGGTGCGCAATCTGCGCGGCATGGCCGGCGGCCGGCCGATCGACATCGAGATCGATGGCGGCATCACGCCGGAGATCGCGCCGGAGGCGGCGCGCGCCGGCGCCAACGCGTTCGTCGCCGGCTCCGCCGTGTTCAAGGACCGCACGCCGCAATCCTACCGCGCCAACATCGCCGCGATCCGCAATGCGGCCGCGCTCGCCCGCGGCGAGGCCGCGTGATGGGCATCCTGCTCGACGGCCATTGGCGTGACGAGGAGCTGCCGCAGGAGACCGGCAAGGCCGGCAATTTCCAGCGCATCGACAGCGTGTTCCGCGACCGCATTACCGCCGACGGCTCCTCCGGCTTTCCGGCAGAGACCGGCCGCTATCACCTTTACGTTGCCTACACCTGCCCGTGGGCGCACCGCACGCAGATCTTTCGTGCACTCAAGAAGCTTGGCGGCGCGATCAGCATCGCCTACGCCATTCCCGGCTTGCGCCAGCAAGGCTGGACGTTCGAGGACAATGCGGCGTTTCCCGACTGCACGCCCGACCGGGTCAATGGCTTCCGCTACATGCACGAGGCCTATACGGCGAGCGACCCGCATTATACCGGCAAGGTCACGGTGCCGACCTTGTGGGACAAGAAGACCCGGCGGATCGTCAACAACGAATCCTCCGAGATCATCCGCATGCTCAACAGCGAGTTCGCCGGCATCGGCGCCGAGGCGACCGACTTTTATCCGAAGCATTTGCGCAGCGAGATCGACCGGATCAACGCCGAGGTGTATGCCAACGTCAACAACGGCGTCTATCGCTGCGGCTTTGCCCGCTCGCAGGCCGCGTATGAGGCGGCCTATGACGCGCTGTTCGCCACGCTCGACGAGATCGAAGCCCGGCTCGGACGGCAGCGCTATCTGGTCGGCCGGCAGATCACCGAGGCGGATTGGCGGCTATTCCCGACCCTGGTGCGCTTCGACGTGGCGTATTTCTCATTGTTCAAGTGCAACAGGAACCGGATCGCCGACTATCCAAATCTGTTGAACTATATGCGCGAGCTGTATCAGGTGCCCGGGGTCGCCGAGACGGTGAAGCCGCGCTATTACGTGATCGGCTATTACTCGATCACCCGCGTCAATCCGACCGGCATCATCCCCAAGGGCACGCCGGTCGACTACCGGCGGCCGCACGATCGCGCCCGCTTCGCGGCGTGAGCCGGGCGCAAGGCAAGCTCAATTTCGGCCGGCGCGGCGATATTCGATTTTGACCGACGACAGCTCATCGCCGAAATGCCGGTCGAGCCAGCCGAGGAACGAGGAGAGGAGCCGCGCCTCGTCGCCGCGCTCGGGCGATTTGATCGCGACCTCGATGGCGTCGGCCGCGCCGGGCTCGAGCTGGATCGACCCCTTGTAGCGCACATGGGTCCAGCGCGCGGCGTTGCGCTTCCTCGCCGCGGCCCGAAGGAAGGTCCCGCGCCCGCTTTTGCGGATCTCGGCCTGTTTCTTGATCATCGCGCCGTAGAGGCGCGTGCGGCTACGCGGCACGATCTGGAGCATTTTCATCGCCGTTTCCCCTGATTCGCTCCGGTTCGCCAGCATCGCACAGTGCGGCACAATTGTTGAGCACCGCCCGATCTGCTACAGCGCAGGCTTTCCGAGGTCACGATGATCCCCCGCTACTCACGCCCCGAAATGGCAGCGATCTGGTCGCCGGAAACGCGGTTTCGCATCTGGTTCGAGATCGAGGCCCATGCCGCCGATGCCATGGCGGAACTCGGGATCATCCCCAAGGCGGCAGCGGCGAAAATCTGGGCGAAGGGCAAAAACGCGAAGTTCGACATCGCCCGCGTCGCGGAGATCGAGCGCGAGGTCAAGCACGACGTCGTCGCCTTCACCACCCATCTCGCCGAGATTGTCGGGCCGGAAGCGCGGTTCGTGCATCAGGGCATGACCTCCTCCGACGTGCTCGACACCTGCCTCAGCGTCCAGCTGGTGCGCGCAGCCGACATCCTGATCGCCGGCGTGGACAGGCTCAACGCCGCGCTCGAACGCCGCGCGCGCGAATACAAATTCACGCCGACCATCGGCCGCTCGCACGGCATCCATGCCGAGCCGACGACCTTCGGGCTCAAGCTCGCCGTCGCCTATGCCGAATTCGCGCGCGCCAAGACGCGGCTGCAGCACGCGCGCGGCGAGGTCGCGACCGCCGCGATCTCCGGCGCGGTCGGCACCTTCGCGCAGATCGATCCGCGCGTCGAAGCCCATGTGGCGACGAAGCTCGGGCTTTCGGTCGAGCCGATCTCGACCCAGATCATCCCGCGCGACCGCCATGCCATGTACTTCGCCACGCTCGGCGTCGTCGCTTCCTCGATCGAGCGGCTGGCGACCGAAATCCGCCATCTGCAACGCAGCGAAGTGCTGGAGGCGGAGGAGTATTTCTCCGCCGGGCAGAAGGGCTCCTCGGCCATGCCGCACAAACGCAATCCGGTGCTGTCGGAGAATCTGGTCGGGCTCGCGCGCGTGGTGCGCGCCTATGTGACGCCGGCCCTGGAAAACGTCGCGCTCTGGCACGAACGCGACATCTCGCACTCCTCGGTCGAGCGTATGATCGGGCCGGACGCGACGGTGACGCTCGACTTCGCGCTCGATCGCCTGGCCGGGATCATCGACGAGCTCATCGTCTATCCGGACAACATGCGCAAAAACCTCGACCGGCTCGGCGGCCTCGTGCACTCCCAGCGCGTGCTGCTCGCGCTCACGCAAAACGGCGCGACGCGCGAGGACGCCTACGGCCTGGTCCAGCGCAGCGCCATGAAGGCCTGGCGCGGCGAAGGCGATTTTCTCGCGCTGCTCAAGGCCGACGCCGGGGTACGCAAATATCTGAGCGAGAAAGAGCTCGCCGCCAATTTCGATCTCGATTTTCATTTCGCCCAGGTCGATACGATCTTCCGCCGGGTTTTCGGCCGCGCC
>Ga0181523_10004857_pt1 | contig 11393 bp, 6 predicted proteins | sample PEATcosm2014_Bin_43_FD_119752 | JGI IMG/M metagenome (GOLD analysis project Ga0181523, IMG submission 119752) | Peatland microbial communities from MTU Mesocosm Facility, Houghton, MI, USA - PEATcosm2014_Bin05_30_metaG | ecosystem: Environmental > Terrestrial > Soil > Wetlands > Peat | place... | reverse complement strand
GTGATGCGCGGCGGCCGGTAATCGGCCGCTTTGGTGATACGCTGTTTGTTGCGTGCCCGCCGTCGAGATCCCCGCCCCCAAAGCCGCAAAGACGAAGCGCGTCTGCGATTGTCTCGTGCGCGACAAGTTGCTCAAGCCAGAGCAGACGGAGGCAGTGCTCTCGCACGTGCAACGCACCGGCGATCGGGTCGAAGAGGCGATCCTCGAGCTCGGTCTCGCTTCCGAGGCCGCGATGCTCAGGGCGCTCTCGGCGCACTACCAAGTGCACTTCGTCTCGTCCGAAAAGCTCGCCAAGGCCGAGGTCAACCGCGCCCTAATCGACATGATCCCGCAGCGATTTGCGGAGAAGCTCGGCCTTTGCCCCGTGGTCTTCGACGCTCGGGCGCACGTGTTGACCGTCGTGACGGCAGACCCCGACAATGTCGAGGCCCTTCGAGAGGCGCAGCTCGCGTCGGGCGCGCGCGAAGTGAAGGCGGTGCTCGCGCGACCCGCGGCGGTCAGGGCGCTCATGGCGAAGGCATATGGGGGCGACATCCACGCGTTTGCGCTGCTCGACCGGCAAGCGCACGCCCAGCTGCAGGCAATGCTCAACGTGTACGATCGCAACCTCGTCAGCGACGACTCGATGACGCTGTCGGTGGCGCGCGCGGACGCGAAGTCCCGCGGGCGAGAGCGAATCCTCAGTGAGAAGGAAATTGCGGAAGCGGGGAGCGCGACGAATGCCCCCGGCGGCGGGGGCTCGACGGAGTTCCTCGAGCTCTTGAACGTACTCGTGAGCCTGCTCGAGAGCTCGCGGGCCGACCTACGCGGCCACTCGTCCCAGGTGGCGCGCCTGGTGCGGCGAATGGCCGAGAAGATGGGCCTCGACACGGCGGGCACCGACGCGGTCGTGGCCGCCGCGTATGTGCACGATCTCGGCAAAATGGGGCAGTACCACCTGACGGCGTACAACTGCGGCGAGTACGATGGCCACAAGGCCGCCGCACAAAAAGCGCACGGCACGCCGGGCCGCCTGCTCGAACCCGTCCGCATGGCAAAAGACGCGATCACTGCGGCCGAGCACATGTACGAGCGCTACGACGGCAAAGGGTTTCCCGACGGAGCCAGCGGCAAGGACATCCCCCTTCCGGCGCGCGTACTCGCCATTTGCGACACGTACGCCGATCTGACCCAGAACCCGCGCAACCCGTTTCGCAAGACGCTCTCGGCGCAAGAGGCTTGCGCCGCGCTGCGCAAGCACAAGGGGACGATCTTCGACCCGAACCTCGTCGACTTGTTTCGTCACACGGTGCTCGGCGAAGATCTCAAAGCCCGGTTGCTCGCCAATCGATTGCAGGCGCTCATCGTCGACATCGACCCGGAGGAGACGACCGTTCTGGAGCTTCGGCTGATCGAACAAGGCTTCATCGCGAGGACGGCGCACAGCGCAGACCAAGCGCTGCTGATTCTGGCCGAGGGGGAGACGGACCTCGTCGTGAGCGAGATCGACCTCGCTCCCACCGACGGCCTCGCGCTGCTCGCCGAGGCGCGAAAGGCCTCTTGGGGCAAGGACCTGCCGTGGGTCGTGTACACGCGTCGCCAGGAGCGTGCACTGGCGCAGAAGGCCTTCGAGCTGGGCGTGATCGACTTCGTGAGCAAGCCGGCGAACGCAGACCTGCTGGTAGCCAAGCTCAAAGCGATGCTCGATCAGCGCGCAAGCCCGCGCACCTCGCGTGGCGTGAGCGGGCGCCTGCGCGAGCTGGGTTTGCCCGACATGGTGCAAGTGCTCTTCCACGGGCGAAAGAGCGGCAGCCTCAAGATCCGCGCCCCCGAGGGATCGGGAGAGATTCACTTCGCCGACGGCAGCGTGGTCAACGCGCTCTGGGAGGAGCTTCGCGGGGAGGAGGCATTCTACACCATGCTCAAACTCAAAGACGGTGAATTCGGGCTCGACCCGTCTTTCCGTACGGAATCGCGCATCATCGACGCCTCGAGTGAGGCATTGCTCCTCGAGGGGATGCGGCGGATGGACGAAGGAGCGGCCGGGTAGGAAGGCTGCGGACACGTGCTCGTGACGGGCCCGCGCTTGTCATCGAGATTCCGACACGCTAGTAGCGCGGCCATGTTGCGTAGCCGCGTACCGTCGATTCTGCTGTTCTCGATTCTCACAGCTTGCGCCGCCGAGCCGCCGCCCCCCGCAGCGCCTCCCGCGCCACCTCCGCAGCCCGCCGCACCCGTCGCTGCCGCGCCCCCGCCGGCGGAAGCCGCCCCACCGGCGCCCGCCGAACCGACGCCGGAAGAAAAGAAGAAGGCCGAGACGGCCCGCCAGCTCAAAGAAGATCGGGCGAAGTGGGAGGCGGAAAACGCTTCCGAGCTCGCGCGCTGGACACCGGAGTTGCATGCCGAAGCGAAGGCGCTCGCTCAGAGGACTTTCCCGACCGGGAAGGCCGCGATCCAGGCCGCCATGAAGGGCAAGCATCGCACCGTCGGCGACGCGGAGCGCGACAAGTACCGGCATCCCGCGGAGACGCTCGAATCCTTCGGCTTCAAGCCAACGATGACCGTGCTCGACATCGGCCCGGGCGAGGGCTGGTACACGGAGCTGATGGCGCCCGCTCTGGCGAAGTCGGGGCAATACGTCGCCACGACGAACGATCCCAATGGACCGCCCGATCTGCGGCCCACGTTTTACGGACAGCGCTTCAAGACATTCCTCGAGCGAGCGCCGGAGCTCTATGGCAAGGTACAGACCGTCGTCGTCGACCCGAAAGCACCGAAGATCGGCAAAGAGGGAACGTTCGACATGGTGGTCATCATGCGCGGCGTGCATGGCATGATGAATAGCGGCACGCTGGACACGTGGCTCGCAGAAATCCATCACGCGCTCAAGCCCGCAGGCATCCTCGGAATCGAGGAGCACCGGGCCGCGCCAGGCGCGGACCCGACCGAGAGCGCGAAGAATGGGTACGTCCCCGAGAAGTGGCTCGTCGAGCAGGTCGAGGCGGCGGGGTTCAAGGTAGCCGGCAAGTCCGAGATCAACGCGAACCCGAAAGACACGAAGGATTACCCCGAAGGCGTCTGGGCGCTGCCGCCGACATTTCGGCTGGGAGACAAGGACCGCGAGAAGTACGCCGCAATCGGCGAGAGCGATCGGATGACGCTCAAGTTCGTCAAGGCCGCCCCCAAGCCCGCGACAAAATAAATACCGGCTCGGGAGGATGCCCAGGTCGGGGTGCACGCGGCCCCGAGAAGTGCAGTCGAACTCCGTCGGCTAGTGCATCGATTCACTCGAATCGATGCACGTTGAGACCGTCACTACCCCGAGTCAAACCGGCGGAACATCGAGGGAAGTTCGTTGCTCACGCAAGGGGGGCATCGAACTTCCCATCGCTTCGATGGACTCGAGGCACTAGCATGCTGTCGCGCCCGGAAGGAGCTTAGAGTGAGCATTCGTTCGGGCTTGGGAAAACTAGGCCCATCATTTCTTCTGGCGGTCGGAGCGCTCTCCGCGTGCGGGAAAGCGGCAAAACCTGGAACCGCTGCCGACGGCGGCGCCGCGACCGGGGCCGCGCCTTCTGGAGCCGTATCCGCTTCTGGAGCAGCGGCCTCCGTTCTTCAGCACCACATGAGTCCGACGCGCGACGGGGTCTTTACCGATCCGTCCATGACCAAGTCGTTCGCCGCGACGCTCAAGCTCGATGCCACATTCGCTCCCACGGTCACCGGCAACGTCTACGCGCAGCCGCTCTACGTCACCGATGGGCCGGGCGGGAAAGAGGCGTTCATCGTCGCGACCGAAAGCAATCACGTGATTGCGATCGATGGGTCGGGAACTGTGATTTGGGACCAGGCGTACGGCACGCCCGCGGCGCTGACCAATCTTCCCACCCCATGCGGCAACATCGATCCGCTGGGAATCACCGGCACTCCCGTCATCGACGGGACGTCGCGCACAATCTACTTCGACGCGATGACGCTACCGCCCGGAGCCGCCGCGACCGATCACCCCAAGCACATGATCCACGCCGTGTCGCTCGACGACGGAACCGAGAGCATGATGGGATGGCCCGTCGATGTCGACGCGGCCGTCAGCGGCTTCGATTCGTTCTCCCAAAATCAGCGCGGCGCCCTCGCGCTCGTCCATGGCGTCGTCTACGTCCCGTACGGCGGGCACAACGGCGACTGTAGCAGCGCCACGAACCCATATTACGGCTGGGTAATCGGCGTCCCGGCGGCCAAGCCCGGCTCGGTGACGGCCTTCTCCACGGGCACGATCGGCAAAGGGTCGACCCAAGGCGGTATCTGGGCAGTGGGTGGCATTGCGAGCACCACCGACGGATCGTCGCTTTTCGTGACGACGGGGAACACGGGAGGCGCCACGACGTGGGCGGGCGGCGAGGCCCTTCTGCGGCTGACCGCCGGGCCGAAGTTCGTCGATCAGAGCGCGGACGAGTTTTATCCGACCGAATGGATGATGGACGATCAGGCCGATCAGGACCTCGGGGGCGCGAATCCAGTCGTCGTGGACATGCCAGGCGCCAGCGGAGGCACCCAGCACCTCGTGGTCGTACCTGGCAAGGACGGATACCTGTACGTGCTGAATCGAGACAACCTCGGCGGAATGGGTGCGCAGCTGTCGAGAACCGCCGTCGGTCCGCAAAACACGGGAGGCAAGGGCGCGCTCAACGGAGCCCCCGCGGCGTACACGACGAATCTGGGGACGTACGTCGCCTATCGCATCAACAGCGGCCCCTCGGGCACCGGTTGCCCTTCAGGCGGTGGGGAGAAGAGCATCGGCGTCGCCAAGCTGAGCGGAAGCCCCCCGACACCGCAGGTCGTCTGGTGCACGACGGAGACGGGCCTGGGTTCACCGATCGTGACCACGACCGGAAGCGGCGATGGGATCGTTTGGGACGCGAACACTCAGCTTTACGGCTACGACGGCGATACAGGGATGACGATCTACGCGGGCACGGACGTCATGGCGGGGGGGATGCATCACTTCAACTCGCCTATCGACGCGGGGGGGCGCATCGTCGTCGCGACTTCGGCGCCCGGACACTTGTACGTCTTCAAACCATGAGCGAAGTGTGCTCCGCGACCGACTGTCCCATCGCCGCCGTACAGAACGCAACCCGAAGCAACTGCTCTCGCTCCACCGGCGCAACCAGGAGCGAGGCGCACGCGTCGTCGATGAAGAGCGCAATCTCCGCGTGCGCTCGCGCGATGGCGCCGGCGACCGCTCCATCCACCGCTGCCTCGAACCATGCATCTGAAAGCGCATACGGTCGATGTACGCGCGCCCGAAGGGTCGCGGCGTCGACCGCGACCGAGCAACCACTCGTGCACTCGACGTAGGGGCGCGCGTGCCGAAGGTGCTCGTAGACGAGTTCGGCCAGCCGACCTGCCACGAGCGCGTCGCGAATGTGCACCGCGGCCGTTGCACACGCATCCGCGAGGTCGGCTTCCCTGCGGCGCACGGCCTCGGTAATCCACGACGTTTCCAATTGGGTCGTGCGCATGGGGCCAAGACAAGCACCAGCGATGCCGAGGACGCATCAGCCGCGCCCGGTGGCGAGACGCACGAGCACTGCGACCAGCCCGGGAACCGCCGCTGCCATTCGGTCCACGTCCGGCTCCGAAGGCCGGCTGCGCATCGAGAAGCGCCACGGGAAGCGATCGGTCACCATCACGCCCGGCCAGCCTTGCCGCCAAAACGACACCTCGTCGGACGAAGTGATGCCGGGAAACCACGACGGCAAGGCGAGCGCGCGTGCCGGGACGCGAGACGAGCCTCGGAACGCAGCGCGGGCAGCGAGAGCGATCGCCCGCGAGCGCAGATCGCTCAGAAAAAAAAGCCCTCCGGCCGTAGGCGCAAGTTCCATCCGCGCCAACGAGAGCATCGCATGCACGTGCTTTCCATCCCGGCGCAACCGTTCGACATAGCGCTCGCTCCCTCCGGCCGACGGAAAAGCGACGAAGCGCAGCGGGCGATGCAAGCGCTCACCCGAGAGCGCACGGATCACCGCGAGCTCCAGCACCGCCCCGCTCGGATCGTCCGCGTCGTAGCGGGCTCCCACCACGACGCCCGGCGCGTCGCGCGCCGCGCCGATAAGCTCCGTCTCCACGTTGTGCGCGCGCAGCGTATCGTCGATTGGCGAGCGCACCACAGCCCTCCCGGCGTCGAGCATCGAGCGTGTGACCGCGTCTTCGAGCGCGCCACGACGCTTCTCGGCATCACCTCGTGCGGCACGCACCAGACGCGCGAGGTCCGAGCGCAACGAGGCGCGCAGCTCGTGGCCGCGCTCGAGCGTCCAGGGAGGGTGAGACGGCGATCCGGCGCGCGTCGCCGTCCACGCCGGCGCGTCGCTGGCCGGAAACGATTCGGCTGCCGCCTCATCGATTCGTTCCTCATCGCGCGGACTGTGCGGGGGCTGCGACATGTTCTGCCTTGCGGGCATCGGCCGTGCCATCATCACGGCTGCGAGTCACGGACTCATAAAATCCCGAACTCCCTCAACCTACGATAGAACGTCCTTCGCGGAACGCCGATCATCTTGGCCGCCTGAGCCCGATTCCAATTGCACGCCGTCAGGGCGCCCAATATCCGTTCGCGCTCGGCCGACTTGAACTCCGTGGTGCTCCCCGCACCAGGCTTCGAAGGATGAGTCCTCGCGGACGCCGGAGCGCGCGCCGCCGTCGCCTTCGGCGAAAGCACAGGGGACGGAGGAGTCGGTAGCTCGACATCGGCGGCTTCGATTTCGGCACGGTCGCTCATGAGCCACGCGCTGAGCAAGGCATGCTCGAGCTGGCGGACGTTTCCGGGCCAGGGATACGCACATATTTTTCGGACCGCATCACGCGAGAACGCCCTGCGTTCGCGCCGGTATCGCGCGGCGAAGAGCGACAAAAGATGATCGATGAGCGGCGGGATATCCTCGGCGCGGTCGCGCAGAGGCGGGACGTGTACCTCGACGACGTGCAGCCGATAATAAAGGTCTTCACGGAAGGTCCGCGCTGCGACCATTTGTTCCAGATCGCGGTTTGTCGCGGCGATCACGCGAACGTCGACGACCTCTTCCTTCGTCCCGCCGACCGGGCGCACGCACTTTTCCTGAAGGGCGCGCAAAATGCCCGACTGCATCTGCAGCGGCATCTCCCCGATCTCGTCGAGCAGGAGCGTTCCTCCGCTGGCCTCCTGGAAGAGGCCAGGACGGTCTCGATCGGCGCCGGTGAACGCGCCCCGCACACTTCCGAAGAGCTCCGATTCGAGGAGGTTCGCCGGAATGGCGGCGCAATTGACCCCCACGAACGGCCTTCTGGCACGGGCACCGGCTTGATGGATGGCACGCGCCACCATCTCCTTGCCGGTTCCGCTCTCACCGGTGACGAGCACCGGAACGTCGGTCTCTTTCAGACGCTCGATGAGTGCATACACGCGCCGCATCGCCGCGCTCGTGCCGATCAGCCCCGCGTAGCCGAAATGGCTGCGAAGCTCGGCGCGCACCTGCTTCAGGTCGCGTCGCGCCTCGGCGAGTTGCTCGGTGCGCTTGCCGAGCAAGCGCGCAAGCTCGTCGTGCGCCGCCGCCAGGTCGACGTTGGCGCGTGCAAGCTGATCGGCGCGCTCGCGATTCTCCGCGAGAAGGCGCGCGTTCTCGATGGCGATCGCCGCTTGATCCGCGAACGCCGAGAGCGTCGGGAGCTCCCGCTCGAAGCGCACGCCCGGGCGCAGCCGCGTCTCGACGTAGAGAGCACCGATCGTGCGCCCGAGCGGCGGCGCGCCGCGTATCGGGACGCATGCGATCGATTGAATCATCAGCTGATGGACGCTGACGGCCTCCGCGAGGCGCTCGTCGTCGCGGGCGCTTATCGTGACCACGGGTTCTCCGAGCGCAACGACACGCTCGGCCACCGATCGCGAAAACTTGGCGTGAGGGTCGTCCTCGCCCGCGCGGCCTCGGGCGGCACGCGCTTCGAGCTCGCCCCGCTCGCCCGTCAGCACGACGAACCCGCGTTCGGCGCCGAGCAGCGCCACGGCGTGATCGGTGACGCGAAGCAAGAGACGCGGTACGTCGTGCTCGCTCGCGAGCTCCCGCGTGATCTCGAGGATACGCGCCAGACGGTCTTCGGTTGCGGCGTGCTGCGACGCAGTGCCTGCCGATGACCGTGTGGTCGCGCTCGGTCCGGACGGCGAAAACACAGGGGCCAGGACGGTTCCCGTATGCGCCTGACGAAGCGCGCGGCGCCGCGGGTCGTTCCAGAATACCTCCCGAAGGTCGCGCGGAAGCTTCGCGGCCGTCTCTTCGAGCATCGCGAGCGCTTGTTCACTGTCGCGGCGCGCCGTGGCGATGCTCCCCTGAGCCGAGGCCAGGCGGGCCCGGGCGTCGAGCGCTCGCCAAGCCCACTCCCGTCGCCCCGCCTGGCGAGCTAGGTCGATGGCCGCGTCCAGGGATCGGCGCGCCGCGTCTTCGTCGCCCGCCGCGTGCGCGATCGAACCGCGCACGAGCTCGGCCAGCGCCGCGTGTTCTCCGAGACCATCATCCCCGAGCCCGCTACAGACCGCCTCGAGTTCACGCGCGAGCACGCGCGGCTCCGCGTCGCGCTCGCGCGAGCGTGACAGGAGACCCTCGAGCCGCGATTCCGCGGCGTCGTGCGTTCTTCGCTGCGCTTCCCAGGCGCGGGCCGTCTCTTCGTAAAGGCGCGCTCCCCGAGCGACGTCGCCCGTGCATATGGCGTGCTCCGCCTCGAGACCGAGGAGCTGGGCCCGGGCGGCCGGGGAGAGTTCGTCGCGGCGCGCCAGCAAGAGATCGATCGAGGTGCGCGCCCGCGACCACCGCCCCAGATAAAGGTCGAGATTTGCCAAATTGAGCAGGGCTTGCGTGACCGTTGCGCCGTTGCCCGCCCGCCGTCCCATGTCGACGGCGGCCTCGAGATGCACGAGCGCCAGCGCGAGGTCTCCCTCCGCCTGCGCTAGACCCGCGAGGTTGAGGCGCATGGCGGCCACAGTCGCGGCGTCGCCCGCCTTCTCTGCGGCGGCGAGGGACGCATCATAGGCGCTGCGCGCGTCACTCGTGCGGCCCGCCCGCTGATGCGCGATCGCAGCGGAGCCGAGCGCGACGGCCTCGGCGCGCGGCTGGCCGGTCTCGCGCGCGACACGCACGGCCTCGTGCAGCGCTTCACCCGCACGCTCGTCCTGGCCGGTGAAAGCCAGGGCGACGCCACGGACGCTCCAAGCGTCGGCGGCGAGCGCGTCGGACGCCCCTGCATCGACCACCTCTTGGGCGAGCTTCGCCGCCTCGGCGTACTGCCCCGCGCGCAGACAGACGCGAGCTCGCACCGCATGCCACGCCCGACGGCCTTCTCCGGCGAGTGCGTCGTGCTCAATCGCCTCCAGCTCGGCAAGGGCCCGCTGCGGATCGCCTCGACCGACTGCGATTCGCGCGCGCGCGAGCCCTACGCGAACAGGCTCGTTGGGGTGCGTCACGGCGCCCGCCAGCGCATCGAGATCGCGCTCCGCCTCGTCGAAGCGGCCCATCTCGAGTGCACGCTCGACGGCCTCGAGGTGCTCTCCGACCGGCGGCAGGGACGGCGAACTGGGCGCGGCGAGCGCCGATTCGACGTCCTGCTCGGAGACGATCGCTCTGCCCGAAAGCCGCCTCACCGCAGCGCGAAGGGCCCCGGGGCGGCCGCGCACACGCGCGATGAGATGCCCGCGCAACGCATCGGGCAGCGAAGGTACCGAGCGCCGCACCAGCTCCACCGCCGCCGCCGAGTCGATAGGAGGCACGACGAACGCAGCGCACTCGCCCTCCGCCGTGCGCCTCACGACCGCGCGAGGGGCGACGACCACGAGCAGCGCCCCGGCGTCGGACGCTCTGCGCAGTGCAGCAATGGCCGCCTTGTCGAGCCGCTGGCCGTCGTCGACGATGACGACCGGTGGCGAAGTCGCCGGCTCGCCGACGAGTTGCGCCAGCTCGATCTCGACGACGTCACGCATCGCCATCGGGCTTTTTTCCGACGCTTCGATCAGCGCGACCGTCCGCCCCGCCATCCCGAGCGTCCACGCGAGCCGCCGGGCAAGGGTCGTCTTGCCCGCGCCCCGGGGTCCCTCGATAGCGATCGCGCCCTTTGGCGGAAGCGAGCGGGTCTGGTCGAGGAGCGCCTGCGAGGTCACGTCCACCCCCAGCACGGGCCACGGCGGTTCGCCGAGCTCCACTCCGGGAGCCAGCCCCGCCGCGCGTCGAAGCGCGCTCGCCAGCTCGTCGACGCTTGGCCATCGTGCCGCCGCCGAAAGCTGTGTCGCCCGAGCGGCGACCTCGGCAAGCGCCGCCCGAACATCGTCGGCGAGCTCGCCGCCGCGTCGCGCGAGGGCTTCCCGCAGCGTCGCGCCGATCGCGTATACCTCGCCACGAACCGTCAACGGTTCGCCCTCGAGTAGCTCAGGCGCCGCGTACCTCGGGGTGAGCCCCTTGGCCTCCGTCCCCCCCTCCCGCCACGGCGCCGCCAAACCAAGGTCGACCAAGGTCCCGCGCCCATCGGCGCCGACGATGATGTTGGCCGGCTTCACGTCGCCATGAAGGAGCCCTGCACGGTGGACCACCGTCAGCGTCTCGCACGCGCTCGCGATGGCCTCGAGCCACGGACCCCCGCCTTCGCGCTGCGCGAGCACCTCGTCCAGGCTCTTGCCCTCGACCAGCTCGCGCACCATGTATCGGCGACCGTCGCGCAGCGCGCCGAACGCCGTGATCCTGGGCACGCCGAGCCCTTCGAGACCGCTCAGCGCGACCGCCTCGCGGACGAGCGCGTCGATTTCCGCGTCGCCCGCGCTCTCCGAGAGCACCTTCAGCGCAAGGACCCGGCCGCTCGTGCGATCGCACACGGACCAGACCTCGCCGCCGCCGCCCCCTCCGAGGCGCCGCACCTTTTCGTAGCGAGGGGGCAGGCCGTCCGCTCGCTCCGCCGGGGACACCGGCGACAAGGAGCGGGCGACGTCGGGAGCGTCGGTCATCCACTACAGCATATCGTGTAACCCGGCGAGGCTGCTGCTTGCCTTCGGCGACTTGTCGGGGGTCTCGAGCCCGTAGTCCGCGCTCAGGCCGAACCAGAAGCCGGTGAGCGAGAAGCCGACGCCGAGCCGAGTCTCGAGCTGCTTGATCGGCTTGTAACGGACGCTGAACTGGGGAAACGAGATGTAAGGGAAAATGTTGGGCACCGAACCGCCGCTGAACCAGAACGGCTCCTTGTAGCCGTGTACCTTCGCAGTTTGAGCCCCCGTGTGGCTCCCGACCTGGCAACTCGACGGTACCGTATCGACGCACGGGGAGAAGCGCTCGCCGGTACTCGCCACGAGCGGTCCATTCTGGTTGTCGTACACCCAGTTGTTCTGCAGGGCGCCGAAGACGACGCCTACGCCT
>Ga0181523_10004855_pt1 | contig 11399 bp, 8 predicted proteins | sample PEATcosm2014_Bin_43_FD_119752 | JGI IMG/M metagenome (GOLD analysis project Ga0181523, IMG submission 119752) | Peatland microbial communities from MTU Mesocosm Facility, Houghton, MI, USA - PEATcosm2014_Bin05_30_metaG | ecosystem: Environmental > Terrestrial > Soil > Wetlands > Peat | place... | reverse complement strand
TTCGCGCCGGGGGGGGGTGATGGGGATTTGGGGAGGGGTTGCGAGGGGATGAAGCGGGGGGTGGGGGGTAGGGTGATTGAGGCGGGGGGCGGTTGGGGGGGGGGGGGGGGGGGGGGGGGGCACCGGGGGGGGCGGGCGCGGGGTGGGCAGACTGATCGCATGACCTCATCGGTGGCCTATACCGAATCACCCGCACCGTCCTTTCTCTTCGACCTGGACGGCACGCTGATCGACAGCGTGTACCAGCACGTCATCGCCTGGCGGGCGGCGCTCGCCGGGATGGGCATCGATCTGTCCGTGTGGCGCATTCACCGGCGCATCGGAATGAGCGGCGGCCTGTTCGTGTCGGCGCTGCTGCGCGAGACGGGACTGTCGCTGTCGCGGGAGGACATCGAGCGCCTGCAGCGGGCGCACGCTGATGAGTACCGCGCCCAGATGGATTCGGTGCTGCCACTGCCGGGGGCGGCGGATCTGCTGAGCTGCCTGACCGAACGCGGCACCAAATGGGCGATCGCGACGAGCGGAAACGCCGTGACGGCCCGTCCGGCCCTCAAGCTGCTCGGCTTGCCGGAACACACGCCGATGGTCACCCGTGACCTGGTGCGTCACGCCAAGCCCGATCCGGATCTGTTCCTCGCCGCTGCCGCGCTGCTGGACGTGGACCCGCATCAGGCGATGGTGGTGGGCGACAGCGTGTGGGACCTGCTGGCGGCGCGGCGGGCCGGGGCACTCGGCATCGGCCTGCTGTCCGGCGGGTACGGGCGCGAGGAACTCGAACGGTCCGGCGCCTTCCGTGTCTACAGCGACCCGGCTGACCTGCTGACCCGGCTCGACGAACTCGGTGTCCGGGGGTACGTGGACTGATGCGGCGCAAGGAGACCATGAGGACGGTACCCGAGCACACCGAAAGCGAGGTTAGATGGACTAGGTCCCGGTTAGAAATCAGGAGGCGATTTGCCGTGTCCGGGGTGCGGCGGGTCTTCGCTGGCGTGCATGGTTCCCTCGGTAGCCTGCAAGCGCTGCGCTACGCGGCGAACGAGGCCCGCTACCGGGGTGCCCGGCTTCTACCGGTGATCGCCTGGGTCCCGCCGGGTGGTGATCTCGCCGAACGGCGCCAGCCCAATCTCTACCTCCGCACGATGTGGCGGGAGGCGGCCCAGGGACAGCTCTGGGAGGCCTTCGACATGGGACTGGGCGGCCTGCCCGAAGACCTGACCATCGAGGCGCTCGTGGTCCGCGGCCCGGCGGGCCCCGTCCTGGTCGAATGCGCCGACGACCCCGACGATCTCCTCGTCATCGGGACCGGGCGGCGTGGCCTGCGCCGGCTGGCGCGCCGTTCGGCGAGCCGCTACTGCCTCGCCCACGCGCGCTGCCCGGTGGTCGCTGTCCCTCCGTCGGCCCTGATGGAGGAGACAAGCCACCGCCTGCACATCTGGCCGCGGAAACAGCGGCCGCCGGCCCTCGATCACCCCGAGGCCTGGCTGCGCTGAACGCGAGCTGACCTGCCGCGGGGGGCCACCTCCGGCGGGTCGGATGATTGCGCCGAACGGACCTGGGCGGGGGTTCACGATGCTTCGGAGCGAACCGTCCCGTTCCGCCAGGGCCCAGGGGCTATGCTGCCGATCCGGCCGCCCGCCACGGCGTAAGCACTTATCGTGCATGGATGACTACTCTCCGGAGTCTTCCGGGTGACTGCCGCAGCGTCCCCCGCGGCAGCCACCGGCCAGACAGTTCCATCCAGTCCTGCCGTTCCGCCGGTTCCGGCCAACCGAAGCGTCGTTTTGATCGAGCGCGACGGTATGCCGATCGGCCCAGCCGCTCAATGGGCCGCCGCCCGCCAAGGTTCGGAGCAACGTGCCGCCCAGCGTCGCGTGCCACAGCCAGAAACCCGGACTGCAGGCAGGCCCGGTCGATGGTCATTCGGAGACTGAGCGCGTATGCACTCCGGATGGCGCGCGTATGCACTCCGGATGGCGCGCGCGGGCGCTCCGGGCGGGCGCAGGGAGCTTGCGGGGTGCATGGATTCCGTTAGGAAGCGGAATGTCGCCGCATAGGTCCCGTTTGGGACCCTCCTTTTCGTCTTGCTTCGCACTGTTCTATTGCCTTGGCCAGGGCTGCGCGATGGCTCTGACAACCGTCTGAGGCCGCGGGCCGGGCACCGCCCGGCCGGCGTCTCCTGGCCCGCAGTACAGCTAGTTCTCAACCTAGGAGTGGCCGTGTCCGACGTGATCTACATAGCAGCGACGATCGTCGTATTCGCCGTGCTGTGGCTGCTGGTGAAGGGGGTCGAGCGCTTTGAGCGCTGAGAACTGGATCGGGCTGATCGGCGGCGTCCTGCTGACGATCTATTTGTTCGTGGCCCTCGTGATGCCTGAGAGGTTTTAGTGAATAGCTCACTCGCGGGCTGGCTTCAGGTCGCCCTGCTGGTGGCCGCGCTGGCGGCCTGCTACATCCCGCTCGGCAACTACATGGCGCACATCTTCACCACCGACAAGCACTGGCGGGTGGAGCGCGGCATCTTCAAGGCGATTGGCGTTGACCCGTCCGTCGACCAGAAGTGGAGCGCCTACGTGCGGTCCATGCTGGCCTTCTCCTTGATCAGCGTGCTGTTCCTGTACGGGCTGGAGCGGCTGCAGCACTATCTGCTTTCGTTCGTCGGCCCGAACATGGCCAACGTCCCGGCGCCGCTGGCCTGGAACACCGCCGTGTCGTTCGTGACCAACACGAACTGGCAGAACTACTCCGGCGAGTCCACCATGACCTATCTGGTGCAGATGGGCGGCCTCGCGGTGCAGAACTTCATGTCCGCCGCGGTCGGCATCGTGGTCGCGATCGCACTGATCCGCGGGTTCACCCGGAACCGCACCGACCGGCTGGGCAACTTCTGGGTCGACATCACGCACTGCGTGGTCCGGCTGCTGCTCCCGCTGTCCATCATCGGCGCGATCGTCCTCGTGGCCGGCGGCGCGATCGACAACTTCTCCGCCTACCACGCGGTCACCACCCTGGCCCACTCGCAGCAGACGATCGTCGGCGGGCCAGTGGCCTCGCAGGAACTCATCAAGAACATGGGGAACAACGGAGGCGGCTTCTTCAACGCCAACGCCGCGCACCCCTTCGAGAACCCGAACGCGTTCACGAACTGGTTCATTATCTTCACCATCCTGCTGATCCCCTTCGCCACGCCGCGCGCGTTCGGAAAGATGGTCGGCGACAACCGGCAGGGCTACGCGCTCGTCGCGGTCATGGCGATCATCTGGCTCGCCGCGGTGGGCGGGATCAGCTTCTTCGAGATGCAGGCCGCCGGAGCGGCACCCCATCTCGCCCACGGCGCCGCGGAAGGCACGGAGGTCAGGTTCGGCACGCCGGGCTGCTCGGTGTTCGCGGCGTCCACCACCACCACGTCCACCGGCGCGGTGAACTGTTTCCATGACTCGCTCACCGCGTTCGGCGGCGGCATCGCGCTGTTCGACATGGCGCTGGGGGAGGTCGCTCCCGGCGGTGTCGGGGCCGGCATGTACGGCATCCTGGTGCTGGCGATCGTCACCGTGTTCGTCGCCGGGCTGATGGTCGGCCGGACCCCGGAGTACATCGGCAAGAAGATCCGGCCCACCGAGATGAAGTACGCGGCGCTGTACTTCCTCACGCTGCCGGTGGTCATCCTGTCCGCGGCCGGGCTCTCGCTCGCCCTGAAGAACTTCCCGTCGACGGCTACGACCGGTCCCCTGGTCTCACCGGTGAACTCGATACTCAACCCGGGACCGCACGGCCTGACCGAGATCGTCTACGCGTTCACCTCGATGGCCAACAACAACGGCTCCGCGTTCGCCGGCCTCACCACCAACACCAACTGGTACAACACGGTCGGTGGCATCGTGATGCTGCTCGGCAGGTTCGCGCCGGAGATCTTCGCGCTCGGCCTGGCCGGCTCGCTAGCCCGGCAGAGTCCGGTGCCCGCGAGCGCGGGCACGCTGGATACCCGGACGCCGCTGTTCGTCGGCATGCTCGTCGGGGTCATCCTCATCCTGGTCGGCCTGACCTACTTCCCCGCCCTCGCGCTGGGCCCGTTCGCCGAAGGACTGCACTGACATGTCTGTGACCACGACACCCGGGGCCCCGGCAGGCACCGGCGCGGGGCCATCCGGCACCGAGCGCCGGGTCGGCGGCGGGTTCCTCGATCCCAAGATGCTCTGGAAGTCAACTCCGGACGCGTTCAAGAAGCTGGACCCGCGGGTCCAGATCCACAACCCGGTCATGTTCGTGGTGGAGGTCGGCGCGGTGCTGACCCTCTACACGGCCATCACCAAATCGAGCGCCTTCAACTGGACGATCGTGGTCTGGCTGTGGCTGACCGTGCTCTTCGCCAACCTCGCCGAGGCCGTCGCTGAGGGCCGCGGCAAGGCGCAGGCCGAAACGCTGCGGCGCGCCAAGCAGGAGACGGTGGCACGCCGGCTCATCGACTGGCAGGCCGGCCGGCCGGACCCCCGTGAGGAAGAGGTGCCCGGCACTCAGCTCCGCCTCGGCGACCACGTGGTCGTCGAGGCGGGGGAGACCATCCCCGGCGACGGCGACGTGGTCGAGGGCGTCGCCTCGGTGGACGAGTCGGCGATCACCGGCGAGTCCGCGCCGGTGATCCGCGAGTCCGGCGGCGACCGGTCCGCGGTCACCGGCGGCACCAAGGTGCTGTCCGACCGGATCGTGGTGCAGATCACCTCCAAGCCGGGCGAGACGTTCATCGACCGGATGATCGCCCTGGTCGAGGGCGCGAAGCGGCAGAAGACGCCGAACGAGATCGCGCTGAACATCCTGCTCGCCGCGCTGACCGTCATCTTCATGCTGGCCGTGATCACGCTGCAGCCGATGGCGTTCTACTCCAACGCGCCACAGTCCCTGGTGATCCTGGTCGCGCTGCTGGTCGCGCTGATCCCGACCACAATCGGCGCGCTGCTGTCCGCGATCGGCATCGCGGGCATGGACCGCCTGGTGCAGCGCAACGTGCTGGCCATGTCCGGCCGTGCGGTCGAGGCGGCGGGCGACGTGGACACGCTGCTGCTGGACAAGACCGGAACGATCACGATCGGCAACCGGCAGGCGACCGAGTTCATCCCGGTGGGTGACGTGCCCATCGCCGAACTCGCCGACGCGGCCCAGCTCTCCAGCATGGCCGACTACACGCCCGAGGGCCGCTCGATCGTGGTGCTGGCCAAGAACGAGTACGGCCTGCGGGAGCGGCTGGAAGGCGAACTGCCCGGCGCGGTGTTCGTCGAGTTCACCGCGCAGACCCGGATGAGCGGCGTGGACCTGGCCGATGGCCGGGAGGTCCGTAAGGGCGCCGCCGCCTCGGTCGCTCAGTGGATCGTCGAGAGTGGCGGAACCCCGCCACCGGGACTCGGGGAGACCGTGGACGCGATCTCGGGCGCGGGCGGAACCCCGCTAGTCGTGGCCGAGCGGCACGACGGCACGGCCCGGGCGCTCGGCGTGATCAACCTGAAGGACATCGTCAAGGAGGGCATCGCCGAGCGGTTCGACGAGATGCGCGCGATGGGCATCCGGACGGTCATGATCACCGGTGACAACCCGCTCACCGCCAAGGCGATCGCCGACGAGTCCGGCGTGGACGACTTCCTCGCCGAGGCCACCCCGGAAGACAAGATGGCGCTGATCAGGAAGGAACAGGAGGGCGGCAAGCTGGTCGCGATGACCGGGGACGGCACCAACGACGCCCCGGCCCTGGCCCAGGCCGACGTCGGCGTGGCCATGAACACCGGAACCTCGGCCGCCAAGGAGGCCGGGAACATGGTGGACCTGGACTCCAACCCCACGAAGCTCATCGAGATCGTGGAGATCGGCAAGCAGCTGCTCATCACCCGCGGAGCGCTGACGACGTTCTCGATCACCAACGACGTGGCCAAGTACTTCGCCATCATCCCGGCCATGTTCGAGGGCGTCATCCCCGGCCTGGCCAAGCTCAACATCCTGCATCTGCACAGCCCGCAGTCGGCGATCACCTCGGCGATCATCTTCAACGCGCTGATCATCGTCGCGCTGATCCCGCTGGCGCTGCGCGGCGTACGGTACAAGCCGGCCTCGGCCGCGTCGATGCTCCGCAGGAACCTGTTGATCTACGGCGTCGGCGGCCTGATCATCCCGTTCATCGGGATCTGGGCCATCGATCTTGTCATCCAATACATTCCAGGATTCCGGTGATCGTGACATGAACCGTCTTCCCGGCATCGTCCGGCAGCACATCGCTGCGCTGCGCGGGCTACTGCTCTTCACGGTGATCTGCGGGATCGCCTATCCGCTGCTGATGTTCGGCATCGGCCAAGGGGTCTTCCATAACCAGGCCAATGGCTCGCTCGTGAGTGTCAACGGCAAGGTGGTCGGGTCCAGCCTGCTGTGCCAGGAGTTCGTGGACGCCAAGGGCAACCCGCTGCCGCAGTACTTCCAGCCGCGGCCGTCAGAGGCGGTCAACCCGGCCTCGAAGACCGACTACGGGTGCGACCCGCTGTTCTCCGGGGCGTCGAACCTGGGCCCGAACAACTCGGTGCTGGTCCAGGACATCAAGGCCCGCCAGCAGCAGATCGCCCAGTTCGACCACGTCCCCGTGTCGAGCATCCCCGCCGACGCGGTGACCGCCTCGGGCTCCGGGCTGGACCCCGACATCTCACCGCAGTACGCCGACCTGCAGGTGAACCGTGTCGCCCAGGCCCGGCACCTGAGCCCGGCCGTCGTCCGGGCCCTGGTTACGAAGTACACCCAGGGCCGGAACCTGGGATTCCTCGGTGAGCCCCGGGTCGACGTGCTCAACCTCAACGTCGCGCTCGACAAGCTGTCGGCTCACTGAACGGGAGGCGGAGATGACCGTGGCGAGTGGCCGCCCCGGTGAACCCGGGCCGGCCACTCGCCCTCGATCCACGGCGCAGCCGGGCAGAGCCGACGCCGGAGGTTTGCGGATATTGCTCGTCGAGGATGAGCCCAGCCTGCTCCGGGCCCTCCTCATCAACCTGCGGGCGCGGCAGTACCAGGTCGTCACCGCATCTGCCGGGCGTGAGGCGCTCGCGGCCGCCGCCAGGCGGCCACCGGACGCGGTCATTCTCGACCTCGGCCTGCCCGATATCGACGGCACCGAGGTCATCGCGGAACTGCGCCGATGGTCCACGGCACCCATCATCGTGCTGTCCGGCCGGGCGAGCCCCGGCGACAAGATCGGCGCCCTCGACGCGGGGGCCGACGACTATGTCACCAAGCCGTTCTCGATGGCGGAACTGCTCGCCCGGCTCCGCGCCGTACTCCGCCGGGACGAAGCGCAGCCGCCCGGCCCCACGGTGGCCGTCATCGGCCGCTGCGCCGTTGACCTAGTGGCCCACACCGTGACCCGGCGCCCGGCTCGAAGTGCCCTGGCCGCGCGCACCGGAAGTGATGTGGACGTGGCTCCGGCCGGGGAAGGCATAGCTCCGGGCGGGGAAACGGTCCGGCTCACCCCGACCGAATGGCAAATCCTGGAGGGCCTCGTTCGCCGCCCGGGCCAGCTCGTCAGCTCCCGCCAGATGCTCACCGAGATCTGGGGACCCGGGTATGAGCATCGCGCGAACTACCTCCGCTTCCACATGGCTAGGCTGCGCCGCAAGCTGGAGGACAATCCGGCGCGGCCGCGCCATCTGCTCACCGAGCCGGGGATGGGCTACCGGTACCAGCCGTGATCCCGGCGTGACGGGCCAGCCGTGCACAGCACGTTTAATGGCCAGGGGCGGGCGTTTGGATCGTGGCACTCACCGGCCTGGAGGTTCCCATCCGGCGACGTCCTGGACTCGGCAGCCCGGCCACGGCGAGAATCGGCATGGCACTCGCGGCGCCGGCGTCGGCAGCCTTTCCGAGGTGCGGAATCACCGGGCGGCCTGAGGCGCTTCAATAAAGGCAGACGCCGGTGCCCACTGTGGGGGCTGGACGGCACCCGCTGGAAGAGAGGTCACGCGCCGGATATGGCCACCCAGCGACCGAGCACCCCCGGCCGGGGGCGCTTGCGGATCTACCTCGGCGCCGCCGCGGGAGTCGGCAAGACCTTCGCCATGCTCGGCGAGGGCCATCGCCGGGCGGAACGCGGCGCCGACGTGGTGGTCGGCTACGCCGAGACGCACGGACGCCTGCACACCGAAACGCTGCTCGACGGCCTGGACATCATTCCGCGCAAGACGATCAACTACCGCGGGGCGACGTTCGAGGAGATGGACCTCGACGCCGTGCTGGCCCGCCGCCCTGAGATCGCTCTGGTCGACGAGCTGGCACACACCAACGTGCCCGGGTCACGCAACGAGAAGCGGTGGCAGGACGTCGAGGAAATGCTCGACGCCGGCATCGACGTGATCTCGACCGTCAACGTGCAGCATCTTGAGTCCCTGAACGACGTGGTCGAGAAGGTCACCGGCGTACCGCAGCGGGAGACGGTCCCGGACGCCGTAGTGCGAGCCGCCGACCAGGTGGAGCTGGTCGACATGACGCCCGAGGCGCTGCGGCGCCGGATGGCGCACGGGAACATCTACCCGGCCGAGAAGATCGACGCGGCGCTGACCAACTACTTCCGCACCGGCAACCTGACCACGCTCCGCGAGCTCGCCCTGCTGTGGCTCGCCGACAAGGTGGACGAGGGCCTGCAGGCCTACCGGGCCGCGCACGGTATCCAGGGCACCTGGGAGGCCCGGGAGCGGGTGGTCGTCGCGCTCACCGGCGGTCCCGAGGGGGACACGCTCATCCGGCGCGCCGCGCGGATCGCCGCCCGGTCCACCGGCGGTGACTTGCTTGCCGTGCACGTTACCCGGTCCGATGGCCTGACCGGCGCCAGCCCGGCCGCGCTGGCTGGGCAGCGCCGGCTGGCTGAATCGCTCGGGGGCACCTACCACCAGGTGGTGGGCGAGAACATCCCGGACGCCCTGCTTACCTTCGCCCGGGCCGAGAACGCTACCCAGCTCGTGCTGGGCGCAAGCCGCCGGTCCTGGCTGTCGGCCCTGCTTACCGGCCCGGGGATCGGCTCCCGGACGATCCACGGCTCGGGCGACATCGACGTGCACATCGTCACCCACCAGGAGATGAGCCGACGCCGGGGACTCCTGCCGCGGACCCGCGGCAGCCTCACCCCGCGCCGCCGGGTGGCCGGGTACGTGCTGGCGGCCGTGCTCGCCCCTCTGATCACGGTCGCGCTCACGAACCTGCGCGGCCATGTCAACCTCACCAGCGACGTGCTCACCTTCCTCGTCGGCGTCGTCGTCGTCGCCCTCGTGGGCGGGCTGTTCCCGGCCCTGCTCGAGGCCCTGGCCGGGTCGCTGCTGCTCAACTACTACTTCACACCGCCCATCCACCAGTTCACGATCGCCGACGCCAACAACGCGTGGGCCATCGTCGTCTTCGTCGTGGTGGCCATCCTGGTCAGCACGGTGGTGGACATCGCGGCGCGCCGGACCAAGCAGGCGGCCCGGGCCAGCGCCGAATCCGAGCTGCTCGTCACCACGGCGGGCAGCGTGCTGAGCGGCCAGCAGGCGCTGCCGGCGCTGCTGGAACAGATCCGTGAGTCGTTCGGCATGCGGTCGGTGAGCCTGCTGGAGTGCCTCACCGGTGATTGCACCGACGGCAGCGAGCCGACCCGGGCCGCGTCATCCGCGGCGAGCCGGCTCCGCGGCGCCGGAAAGGGATGGAACGCGGTGGCGACAGCCGGCAGCGAACCGGCGACCACGCCCGACGACGCGGATGCGGAGGTGCCGGTCACCGACACGTTGTCGCTGGCCCTGCGCGGGCGCCCGCTGGCCGCCGACGACCGGCGCTTGCTCGGGGCGTTCGCGGCTTACGCGGCCGCGGCCCTTGAGCAGCAACGGCTCGCCGCCGAGGCAGAGGCGGCCAAGCCGATCGCGGAGGCCGACCGCATGCGCACCGCGCTGCTCGCGGCCGTCAGCCACGACCTGCGCACCCCGCTGGCCTCGGCGAAGGCGGCCGTCACGAGCCTGCGCTCACCGGAGGTCCACTGGGACGCCGCTGACCGCGACGAACTGCTCGCCACGGCCGATGAATCACTGGACCGGCTGGCGCGCCTCGTCGACAACCTGCTCGATATGAGCAGGCTCCAGGCGGGTGCGCTGTCGCTGTTCCCGCGCCCGGTCGGCGTGGACGAAATCGTGGCGCGGTCCCTCGACGACCTCGGGCCGCGCAGTGAGGCCGTTGTAGTGGACATACCGGAGTCGCTGCCGGAGGCGCGCGTCGATCCCGCCATTCTCGAACGCGTCATCGTGAACCTGACGGAGAACGCGCTGCGCTACTCCTCGCCCGGCAAGCCGCCGCTGCTCACCGCGAGTGCGCTCGGGGACCGGGTCGAGCTCCGGGTGGTCGACCGGGGACCGGGGATACCGGAAAAGGACAAGGACCGGATATTCGTCCCCTTCCAGCGGCTGGGCGACACCGACAACACGACCGGGGTCGGCCTCGGTCTTGCGCTCTCCCGGGGCTTCACCGAGGCGATGGGCGGGACGCTTACCGCGGAGGACACCCCCGGCGGCGGTCTGACTATGGCGGTCTCACTGCCGGCCGTGGCCCAGCCAGCCAGTCCGGACACCTATGAGCCCGGGCACAGGGAGCGCTACGCCAACGGCCGGACCGCCAGGGCGGGCGCTTACCTGGAATCCCACGCCGCTGAGGCAGAAGGTGCCGAGCCGGACGGTGCGGCGCGATGACGCGGGTCCTCGTCGTCGACGATGAGCCGCAGATCCTGCGGGCCCTGCGGATCAACCTGCGGGTCCGCCAGTACGAGGTGTTCACCGCGGCCTCGGGTACGGAGGCGCTGGAGGTTGCCGGGCGGCACCCGCCGGACCTCGTCATCCTCGACCTGGGACTGCCGGACCTGGAGGGCGTCGAGGTCATCCAGGGACTGCGCGGCTGGACGGCCGCGCCCATCGTGGTGCTGTCCGGGAGGGCCGACAGCGCCGACAAGGTCGAGGCGCTCGACGCAGGCGCCGACGATTACGTCACCAAACCGTTCTCGATAGACGAGCTGCTCGCGCGGATGCGGGCCGCCGTCCGGCGCTCCGGCGCGGTCGAGGAACGGCCGAGGATCCGGCTCGGTGACGTGGTCGTCGACCTGGCCGCCAAGCGGGTCGAGCGGGCAGCGCGGGCGCCCGCGGCGACCGCCCTCGCCGGGGCGGGCGCGGAGGAAACGGCCGGGGCACACACTACGGCACCGGTGACCACACGGGCGAACATGGATGCCAGAACCAGTGACGGCGCGCCCGAGTCTGACGGGGACATCCGGCTCACGCCGACCGAGTGGCACCTGCTGGAAGTTCTGCTCCGGCACCCCGGCAAGCTGCTGAGCCAGCAGCAACTGCTCACCGAGGTCTGGGGACCCGGGTACGCCGGCGCCA
>Ga0181523_10004854_pt1 | contig 11399 bp, 6 predicted proteins | sample PEATcosm2014_Bin_43_FD_119752 | JGI IMG/M metagenome (GOLD analysis project Ga0181523, IMG submission 119752) | Peatland microbial communities from MTU Mesocosm Facility, Houghton, MI, USA - PEATcosm2014_Bin05_30_metaG | ecosystem: Environmental > Terrestrial > Soil > Wetlands > Peat | place... | reverse complement strand
CCGACTACAAGAGTCCCATCAATGGCGAGACGGTTTATGATTACAACGAGCAGGGCCAAGTGACGGAGGTTGATACTTATGACCAAAATGGTAATCAGCTATCAGAAGCTGATTTTTATGCGGATAGATCGTCCGATTACGAAACCTTTAATTCATCGGGCCAATGGCTGACTTACATTTCAAGAGACCCCAATGGAGTGGTTACTGATTCTGCTAGCGAGACTTACTACGAAGACGGTCGAAGACAGTCATATTCTGAGACCTTTTCAGATGGATCATCAGAAGCCGAAACCTGGAATTCGTCAGGCCAACCGCTGACTTATATTTCAAGAGATTCAAATGGAGATATTACTGATTCTATCACCAATACGTTCGACCAAAATGGCCATCAGTCGTCTCGCGCTGAGACCTTTGCTGATGGATCATCAGAATCCGAAACCTGGAATGCATCTGGCGATGTGCTGACGTACACGTCAAAAGACTCGAATGGAGTGGTTACGGATTACGTTGTTAACACTTACGATCCAAACGGCAATCTGTTGACGTACACTGAGACCTATGCAAACGGATCATCAGTACACGACACTTATACCTATAATTCCGAGGGCGAAGAGCTGACTTACATTTCAAAAGGTTCGGATGGCCAGATCTATGATTCTGTTGTCAACACGTACGATCAAAACGGTAATCTGTTGACATACGCCGAGACTTTTGACAACGGTACGTCGGTGTACGATACCTACAATTCTGCTGGCGAAGCGCTAACTGTCGTTAATAGAGACGCCAGCGGCAATATTACTTCTTCTATTGTCAATACTTGGGACCAAAACGGCGATCTTCTCTCACACGATGTGACCTTTCCCGATGGATCGTCAGAGTCCGAAACTTGGAATCCAGATGATCATAGCAAAACAACCGTTGATACCAATACCGATGGGTCATCAGAGACCAATACCTATGATTCATCGGGCCACAATTTAGCGTGTATTTTAAAAGATCCTAATGGTGATATTACTTATTCCATTATCAATACATTCGACCAAAATGGAACTCAGCTGTCAACTGATGAGACTTGGAACGACGGAGCATCAGTGTCCGAAACCTGGAATTCAGGAGGTCAAGAGACATCAGATAGTATAACGTACACAGACGACTCATCAGTGTACTCTACCTATTCGTATAATTCATCCGGCCAAATGCAGTCGTCGTCGGAGACTTTTACTCATACGGACGGATCAATAGAGTACGATACTTATACATATAATTCAACAGGCGCAACTGTGTCAAAGAATTGGACCTATGAAGGCGAATCTGGGAACGAAACCTGGGATTCGTCAGGTCATGAGATGTCATGGGGAGAGACTGGTCCTGACGGATCATCAATGTCTGAAGCTTGGAATTCTGCAGGCCAAATGCTGACATACGGGGAAGCCTTTTCAGACGGATCATCAATGTCTGAAACTTGGAATTCTGCAGGCCAAATGCTGACGTACGGGCAAACCTTTTCAGACGGATCATCGGTGTCTGATACCTTTATCTACAATTCATCAGGCTATGAACTGGATCGCTCGTCGACTGATACTTCCGGCAACATCACAGATAACACTTATAACTACGACGAAAACGGAAACTTGGTATCATCTGATCCCCCTGGAATAGTCGGCACCTATTCTTATGACTCGACAGGTAAAATAGCTTCGGGAACGTACAACTACGCTGCAGATGGTGATGTTGTCACTGACGGCTATAATGCTAATGCTCAATTGACATCGCAGATTCAGACTGATGCAAGCGGAAAGGTTGTCAGCACCTTCTCCAACGCATACGATGGCACAGGCAAACTGACATCGAGCACTCTAGCTGCTAACGGAGAGGTCACTACATACACGTACAACTACGATGCAAACGGCAAACCGGTATCGTTTACTGAAGACGAAGCTAGCGGAGCCGTGCAAACTTATACCTATAACAACTCGAATGGTACGGTCACGAACCAGGTAAGTCAGCTTATCCAGGCAATGGCCACATTCGGCGCAGACACAGGGATGAGCGTAAGTCAGGAAGGCATGTATGCTTATAAGGAAGATCAGCAGGTGTTCGCACTGGTCTCTGCGAATAAGCATTGAAGGGACTGATATAGCATAGATGGAGGATTCCGCAGACAACATCGCCTCCCCTGAGCCGAAAGAAGCGGCTCAGGGGCCTGCCAGTCCCCGGCTGGATACCGGTCTTAGTTGCCTTATCATGATCGCTCATTTTCATGGTGTCGCTGCAGACCCCGCTCAGATCAAACATGCCTTTGCGATAGGCAATGACGGGATGGGCACGCTCGATATTATTCGGGCAGGCAAGGAACTGGGATTTAAGGCCAAGTCGGTCGCTGTCCCATTTGAAAGGCTTGCCAAGCTCCAGGTGCCTGCAATTGCAGAGGTAACGACAGTCAATGGGCAAGCCTCCACTGTTGGACGGATTTATGTCGTACTCGCCAAAGTAGATACAGACAAGGTTCTTGTCTTATATCCTTTCGAGACCAAGCCACGCATACTCAAGAAGGACGAGTTCACCTCTATTTGGGATGGCAAACTAATTCTTTTTGCCCAACGCGGCTTTCTGAGCAAAGAGGAAACATTCGGCCTCAAGTGGTTTTTGCCGTCGATCTGGAAATACCGGAGACCGCTTGCCGAAGCCCTGATAGCCTCGCTGGTACTACAGATATTCGCCCTCGTCTCGCCTATCTTCACGCAGGTCATAATCGATAAAGTCCTTGTTCATCGAGGCCTTACGACGCTCGACGTCCTGGCAATAGGACTTCTGACCATAGCACTGTTTGAGGGCGCATTGAATATTCTAAGAACTTACGTGTTCACGCATACTACCAGCAGAATAGATGTCAACCTGGGTACACGGCTTTTCAGACACCTTTTTGCCCTGCCGCTGAGGTACTTTGAAGTGAGACGGGTCGGAGACACCATTGCAAGGGTGCGTGAGCTTGAAAACATCCGCCGCTTTTTGACCGGCTCTCCGCTTACCCTTGTGCTGGATCTCATGTTCATCTTCGTTTTTGTGGCAGTCATGCTTTTTTATAGTGTCCCCCTCACCATGGTAGCACTTGGAGTATTGCCTTTTTTTGCGGCCCTTTCTTTCATCGTGAGACCCTTGCTTCGTCACCAGCTTGATAAAATGTTCAACCATGGTGCCGATGCTCAATCCTATCTTGTAGAAACGATTTCAGGCGTTCAGACCGTCAAATCATTTGCACTTGAACCAGAGATCCAGAAGAAATGGGAGGGTCTGTTCTCTAAATATATAGCCGCGAGCTTCAAGACTTACCAGTTGTCAGGCATAGCAAGTGCCATAGGGCAGTTCATTAATCGAGGGTCGTATCTAGTTATCCTCTGGTACGGGGCCCATCTTGTCATGGACGGTGATCTCACCGTCGGCCAATTGATAGCATTCCAAATGCTATCCGGAAGAGTTAGTGATCCTGTGATGAGACTGACACAAATGTGGCAGGACTTCCAGCAGGTGGGAATCTCCCTAAAGAGACTGGGCGATATATTCAATGCCAAGCCGGAACCTGCCATGAATCCTACCAAAGCTCGACTTCCCGCTGTCAAAGGTCACATTCGTATGGAGAAAGTACGCTTCAGGTACCGTGTGGACGGCTCGGAAATACTGAGGAATGTTTCACTCGACATACCGGCTGGCACGACACTTGGCATTGTGGGAAGGAGTGGATCGGGCAAAAGCACCCTTGCCAAGTTATTACAGAGGCTCTATACGTCTGAGTCAGGCAGGATACTCATTGACGGAATAGACATCGCCCTTGCCGACCCTGCGTGGCTCAGACGTCAGATTGGTGTTGTCCTCCAGGAGAATTTTCTTTTTAACGGCAGCGTCCGTGACAACATCGCAATCCACTACCCTTCAGCAAATATGGCAGATATAACGAGAGTTGCCCAATTGGCAGGCGCACATGACTTCATCCTTGAACTGCCCGAAGGCTATGACACCATGGTAGGTGAAAAGGGGACGGCACTCTCAGGAGGGCAGCGGCAGCGTGTTGCTATTGCACGTGCTCTACTTACCAATCCTCGGCTACTGATTTTTGATGAAGCAACCTCAGCGCTTGACTATGAATCGGAAAGCATCATCCAGCGGAATTTGAAGAGCATGTGCGAAGGAAGAACCGTGTTGATCATCGCTCACAGATTGTCGACTCTGCGCGATGCGCACAAAATCCTTGTTATTGACAAGGGTGAAATTGCAGAATACGGCAGCCACGAAGAATTGTTGGCTAGGGAAGGCCTTTACCACCATCTTTACAGCCAGCAACAGAGAGGCCAGTGAGCAATGAAAAAACAACCCGTTAAACAAATAAAAAACGCGCTTTCAACGATCCAGGGGCTTCCGGCCAAGACCAAAGCGTTACTAAAAGAGATAAAGCAGGAATACACTAAAGAGGATCTCGAATACGAATTTCTGCCCTCCGCCATGGAGATCGAAGAGACTCCGCCTTCACCAATTAGAAGAATACTCATCTGGCTCATATTTGCGATCCTGATTATCGCATTCTTGTGGTCGTACTTTGGGCGGGTGGATGAAGTCGCCGTAGCACGCGGGAAGATAGTCCCTGACGGAGAAGTCAAAGTAATACAGCCGCTCGAAATAGGCGTTATTCGCGCGATCCACGTAACGGACGGCCAACAGGTCCAGCAAGGTCAACTGCTTATCGAAATAGATCCGACAATCAATCAGGCCGATGTCGAAAGCACGATTAAGAACCTCTCGATCCGCCTGACTGACAAGCAGCGCCTTCAGGAAGAACTGACCGGAAAGAGCATTCGGCTTCCCAATGCGATTCAAAAAGAGGTCCCTCCGGAAGTGATCGCATTCCAGGAGCGGCTGAAAATTGCAAGGCAATCGGAATATAGGGCAAAGGAAGACGCGCAGCGGGCAGTTGTAGACCAGCGTTCTGATTCGCTCCGAAATGCTGAAGCCACGCTGGAGAAGTATCGAAAAACGCGGGACATTATACGTGAGCAAGCAACAGCATATGAAGGAGCTTATAAGGAAGAATATATCAGTAGGATGGAATATCTGGAAAAGCAGAAAGACCTGTTCACGACTGAGCAAGAATACAAGGCTCAGATAGACGCTGTTGAGCAGGCCAAGGCAGGAGTCAAAGAGGCGCAGCAGACACTTATAGCTCTGCGGGGCGAGCGGCAAAAAAGTATCCTCGGAGATGTCATGGAAGGGGAAAAGAGCATAGCATCGCTCGAAGGTGATCTGGTTAAGGCGCGTAAGCGATACGAACTTGAAAAACTGGCAGCTCCCGTATCGGGAACTGTTCATGGGCTTCAGTCATATACAATCGGCGGAGTAGTTACACCTGCTCAGCCGGTTGTAACAATCGTACCGGAGGGGACGACGCTAGTCATTGAAGCCGAGGCGGAGAACAAGGATATCGGATTTATCAAGGTGGGACAGACGGCTGAAATCAAACTCGACACCTTTCCGTTTCAAAAGTACGGGACTGTTAAAGGTGTTGTGACATTAGTCAGCGCCGACGCATTTGAAGAGAAAAACAACGACAAAGATAAAAACAAAGATACGGACAAGGATGCGGACAAAAAAGGGCTTATCTACAAAATTAAAGTGAACATGGAAAAAACGAGTATGGTTGTGGATGGGAGGCTCGTCAACTTCTCACCTGGTATGGCTGCAGCTGTTGAAGTCAAAACCGGCAGAAGAAGGATCATAGAGTTTTTCCTTTCACCGATTATCAAATATGCCAAGGAGAGTCTGACGCTAAGGTAGTGAAAAAGCGCATCGCGTTGTTTATCTTATTATGTTTCATTACGGCTACAACGAGCCATGCGCTGACGCTGGAAGAGGCGCTCGCCCTTGCAAAAGCAACTGTACCTGCTTACAGGGCTGCGGCGTTCAAAGTGGAGGCTACGGATGCTCTAGCCTCTGCATCATGGGGCCCGTATTTTCCGCAAGTCGATGCCCAGACATCCGCTACTCGGCATTATATCGGTCCTGCATTTCCCGACTATTCGCTTACAAACTATCAACTATCCGGAAGTTGGACTCTCTTTGACGGTGGTAAAAGATACGCAAACAGGCAGATCGCTCTCCTGAATCTGAATAATGACAGTGAGGAACTCAGGAGAACTCTTATCAACCTCGAGTATAATGTTAAGATTGCATTTTACACAGCCCTCGCAAAGAAGGACTCGCTGCAACAGAGGCAGTTACAGCTTCAGGACGCTCAAAAAGACTACGAAATTGCCCAGGGCAGACATAAATATGGTCTCGTCAAACTGTCTGATACACTTCAGGCTTCGGTACGTTTAGACCAGGCCAAATATAACGTTGTGACCGCAGATGGCGACCTGAGAAAGGCTATAGCCGACTTGAACTCCTTGGTTGGATATGTACTCGATACAAGGCAGACCCTTGAAGGGTCGCTTGAGTTCCAACCATTTATGCCGATTGTTTCAAACCTGTACGAAGCTGCGCTCCAAAGGCCGGAGATTAAGCAAGCGACCGACGCAGTCAAAATCGCCCGATTCAACCGTTCTGTTGAGTTAAGCGCATTCTGGCCGTCTGTTTCAGCGGAGGCTGGATATCTGAAGATGAAAGGAGTTGCGCCCGGGTCGCTGGCAATCCCTGAAGATAGGACCATCGGAATAACGATGAGTTGGAATATTTTTGAACTCGGCAAGTTTTTCCGCCAGAAATCAGCAGCCTTATCTACCGAAGCATCGGCAGCGACCCTGGAAGAGACAAAACGAACGATTGTGCTTGATGTGCAAAAGGCGTATGAGGACTTTGTTACTACTGCAGGCAAGATCAGTGTCGCCCGCGAGCAATTGAAACAGGCGGAACATAATTATACCCAGGCGCTTGGCGAATACAAGATCGGGAAGGCGGATATACTATCTTTGGTCCAAGCGGAAACACTGCTTTCAGATGCTCGCAACCAGATGATCAATTCAAAGTTGGACGTTGTTACAGCTAAATCTCAACTCGAGCGGCTGGCCGGTGTTCCTGAGCTTGAATCGCTACCCATCGAAAAAGGATCTTAAGTCCTCATCGGAAGTGAAGTCTTTCGCAATTTTATTAGCCCCTCTGAAACCATCGTTTGTGTCCGAACTAAATCAGAATAGGCGTCCGGACTGTTCCGGATTTTCCAACGGACTAGTATTGATTATTTATTTCGGAGTTAAGGCAATTATATCAGATTTTAGCTGTGCATATTTCCAAAAGTTGGTCATAACGAAATATTGATAATTTCTTTTGAAAATTATCGAACCTGTGATGTCTGGCTCCAGTAAAGATTTCTTGGTGGAGTTATTGAGCAGATACTCAAAAAATTGCATCGGCCAAACGGAGATAGCTGCACGAACTCTTGATAAGCCACGTTTCCTACCACCATTTGTTTCCGAAACAAACTCTCACCTGTGGTATAAAAGCCGCAGTGACAAGTACAGGAAGTACCTGATGGAGATCTGTTCACTTTAGCCCAGTTAATTCATAAATCATCAGGATTGAGCAGAATTGAAGCTTTTCCATCGTTAAAAGCACAGTAGGATGGTTGTCAGTCAACTTTTTGAGTTCATGGGAAACGTGTGGCCGCATCTGAGGCGGTGTATTGGACACCGCATCCGCTTTTTGAGCGCACTTCACCCGTTAGAACTTTGCGGTGCTTTTTTTCTTCGGGATTTTTCAGCAGGTATCGGCTATAAGTCGTCGATGTGCTAAAGCAAAGATATCTTTCCATGGATAGCCGCTTGCCAGGCGGAACCATACTCGCCTGGCTGTCTGAACTACCTGGCCGCCGATCTTTAAGATCCTCGTTCTAAGTTGCTGAATCTGCATCGATGAGAACTCTGTTTTAGTAAGCGCTTGTCTGAGCCGCAGTACAATCCAATATGCAGCCATGTGCAGAAAGAGTCTGAACTGGTTGGCTGCAAAACGATGGCAACTTAACCGATCCGCTTTCAATCCATTTTTAAATTCATCAATGCGAACCTCGCAAGTGCCGCCTCGTTCTGTGTAGAACTCGTAGAGTTGTTTGGCCTCCATCGAAAGATTCGTCACCACAAACCGGCGGTTTGGTCCCTGCGGCAGCCATTCAGCCTTCATGATTACCCGGCGCTCTTTTCCCCAGCTCTGTGCTTGATAAAAACCCTCTGCAAAGAGTCGCTGCTTCTGTCCTGTTTTTTCGTACAGAGATTGTACCTTCTCAGTAAGTCTTTCAATCATTCGCTCCAGTACGTCGTTACGAATAAGGCCGATCACATAGCTCAGCTTTTCTCTCTCGCAATACTCATACAAGGCTGGTATCGCAAACCCAGCGTCACCTCGTATGATGATCTCAGCATTCGGAAACGCCGCCTTGAGTTTCGACACTATCCGCTTCAGGATGGAAACCACTCCATAACTGGCATGCCTGTTACCTGCACGTAATACTGCCGTGATCATCTCCCCGGTATCGGCATCATAGACCAGTAAGGGATGATACATGTACTGATCATAGTAACCGTGAAAGAAGGTGAGCTGCTGATCCCCATAGGTAGGATCATCGGTGCCGTCGGCGTCAATGATTATTCGCTTCGGCTTACGCTTCCGATTGCGACGGGTATACAGATCAACAAACCACTGCCCCATCCGATACAGATCTTCTTGGGTTACGGTGTTCTCCAACCGCGACAATGTAGGCTGAGATCCCAGTTCCTTGTCGCTTGGCATCCTGCCACATGCAGCCTTCAGTGCAGGATCTTTCCTCAGGAAATCTGCGTCATTGCAGTCTTCATAGCCCGCCACTATCTGATATATCCGTTGGCGAAGAAGAGTCAACAAGTCATGATCTGTGTACCGCGTATCACGACGGTCTACTATACATTTCGACAATCCTTCCAAGAGTCCCAATGATTGATCGGCCTGCCTAACAAGTAGAAGTCCGGAGTCAGATGTGATCTCTCCGCCTCCAAAATCTACCGTCAGTTTGCGCTTCCGGAGGAATGAAAATCCAAGCTGTCCTGTGTTACACTTTGTCATAGTAGCCAACGTCCTTTCTTGGGTTATTTGAGTCTCGCAACTTCAATAATACCAAAGGTTAAATGGATGTTGGCTATTTTTTTTGTGGATTATTTATGAATTATCTGGGTTAGGAAAAAAAGTGATTCCATGATCCTCCGGCGTTCGGATGGTTGTTCGACTACTTTCCTCTCCGCAGTTCATTTTTCGAAGCAGTATGACTCAGCGGTTCAAATTCTCTTAGTATCAATTTTAATGGTAACTGTCACTTGCCCGAGTCGTGAAACCCCTCCCGGGGGCTCGCTGCGTTGTGTCATGTGCCTACCCGTCCCCCGTTCAGAAAGGCGTAGAGTAGTAATAAGGAGATGATAAACAAGAAAGCAAATTTTCTTTTCACGAAATCTATCATGAAATATCATACAACTTTTAGCTATCCGCAGAGAATGGTTACCAAATGCCTTTGCGGTTAGTGTCGGGTTGTCGGTGGAGTTGAAAGGTAGGGCTATTTCCAGTACTTCTCAGTTTAAGATTCCTGCAGGTCTATGAACAATCCTCCAAGAAACAAACGCAGTTTTCTGAAACGCTCTAAGTATTGAGTACCAGAAAGCTTCCTCACCTTGAATACGGGCAGTCGTTTTGCGTATTTTTTCCCGATAGCGATTGAGAGCATTCCCTTTTATCTGGTAGAATTTCTGATAAAGATCAGGCTGACCACAGCGTGCAGGATAGGCAAAGATGGAATCTTCTATCGACAAGTTTATTGGCAAATGGGTTAATAGTGACGGAAACCAGCTCATCATAAGAAGAAGGACCGGCAGCTTGGCTGTAGTTTCATTTCTCATTGGGCCGAACGGCATCCCATTATCGCGGCCATATTATGACGGCCGACCCTCTACCGACATGGAGGCTAGAGTGAGGGATTACGGTAGCACGCTTCAAGTCAATCTTTGGACTTCAGGAAAAGGCTTTGAACTTCACCTAACTTTCGAGAACTCATATCAACTTGACGAAAGACGACGCTCATCGCTTGTTCCCGCGCTCACTTGGCGCGAAGAGGATACCACCTTGGACGAATACTGTAATTTGTTTGGCAGACTAAAACATTTTACGCGAGCTGACAATTAATTTTTTAGACATCCGCAATGCTGAGCAAGGTGCAACAGTTTTTATTGGAACTTAACAGTGGGAAAGTTCAGACTAACAATACAAACCGGGTATTAGTTGGCTGACAAATGTGAGATTTCCGGTATTGGCAAGAAACTATATAATAGCTTGTTAGGCAAACAGGGACGGGAGAATGTGCGCACATGAAAAAAATGCCGCTGAGTAAAGCGTTCACGCTGATAGAATCTGGTCCAGTTGTTCTTGTTACGACAAGTGATGGAAAGAAAGACAATATAATGACGATCTCGTGGACCATGGTGATGGACTTTACGCCGATCTTTGCCATAACCACTGGGCCCTGGAACTACTCATATACTACACTTCGGGAATCGAAGGAATGTGTAATTTGGATTCCCACTGTTGATCTGCTTGATAAGGTCGTTGGTGTGGGAACATGTTCCGGCGCCGACACGGACAAATTTGAAAAGTTTCGGCTAACTCCTGTCAAGGCAAAGTATATTAGGTCGCCGTTGATTAAGGAATGCTTGGCGAATATCGAATGTAAAGTGAGAGATATCGTCCAAAAGCACAATATCGTTATCCTCGAAGGTGTCGCTGCGTACTTTGACAGTTCACGAAAAGAGAAGCGAACCGTTCACGCAATTGGTGATGGAACTTTTATAGTAGATGGGCGTAGGTTAGACCGAAAGAAAATGATGTCGACAAAGATTCCACCTGGACTCTAGTTCCTTACTGAATTGGTGGATTCCGTTGCTTCTTCCCTTAACCATCCATATGTAATGGCATCCATCGGCTTGCCTAACAATTCGCTACCTTTAGGCTGTGGAGTGGTCGGCGAAGTTAAGAGGCAAAAGTTCTTCCTGTACTCGAAACTGTAGCTTTTCTACCACATGTGAGAGTTTTTTTCGGAAACAAATCGTGGTAGGAAAAGAGGCTTATCAAGAGTGCGTGCAGAAAGCATCGATCTGGCTGATCCATTTTTTTGAATATCCGGTCGATAACTCCACCAAGAAATTATCGATTTGGGCGATCATGCAGTATCGATGATTTTCTCCCTCTACTAACCCCGCATCAGGAAATGTTTCGACGCTTGGTGCCTCCGAATAAGCGTCATTCTGCTGCGAAGTTGCAGAATGACGTAAGAAGAACTAAGCCGCGTCCCCTGGTTATGTCAATTCAATTAAGCAGTGTTGCTGTATTTTCTATCGGGTGGGCTGTTTTTT
>Ga0181523_10004850_pt1 | contig 11412 bp, 15 predicted proteins | sample PEATcosm2014_Bin_43_FD_119752 | JGI IMG/M metagenome (GOLD analysis project Ga0181523, IMG submission 119752) | Peatland microbial communities from MTU Mesocosm Facility, Houghton, MI, USA - PEATcosm2014_Bin05_30_metaG | ecosystem: Environmental > Terrestrial > Soil > Wetlands > Peat | place... | reverse complement strand
GCGAGATCAGGTATTCGCGCACGGTTTCCGCGCGGCGGGCGCCGAGCGCGATGTTATATTCGCGCGTGCCGCGTTCGTCGGCGTGGCCTTCGATGGTGAAAGCATACTTGTTGTAGTTATTGAGCCACTGCGCCTGCTTGTCGAGCGTCGTACGCGCCTGATCCGACAACTCCGAGGAATCGGTATCGAAGAAGACGCGGTCGCCGACATTAACGACGAAGTCCTGCTGGCTGCCGGGTGTCGCAGCCGCGCCACCCATGGCAGTTTGATCGTCTTTCTTGGCGCACGCGGCGATTGCGAGCGTTGCCATGATGACGGCGACGAACTTGGCGCCACGGATCGATTTGGCCATGTTCATTCCGGTGCCTCCATAGTTACATCGTGACCGGACGGGCTTGCTTGCTCGTAGCGGGTCTAGCAGCGCCTTCGTTAAGCGAAGGTTCCGTCAACCTTGATGCGGCCTTGCAAAGAAGCCTCGACCCTGCGGATTCCCGTGAAAGCTTTTGCAATGGTTAATGAGGCGCTAATGCGGCGACTCTATGGAACCGCCGCTATCGCGACGATTTACGACAGCAGCGGTGACCACGCTGGATCGGACGCGTAGTTCGGCGTCGGAACCCGCTGCTCGTTGCGGCCGGAAATGTCGATGGTGAAGAGCGAAGGACCCGAATTGCCGCCCGGATCACGAAAAAACATGATCACTTGCCCGTTGGGCGCGAAAGTCGGGCCTTCGTTGTGGAATCCTTCGGTGAGAATTCGTTCGCCGCTTCCATCCGGTTTCATCACGCCGATCGCGAACATGTTTTGCGCGATTTTGGTGAAGGCGATGTAGTCGCCGCGCGGCGACCATACCGGCGTCGAATAGGTGCCGTCGCCGAAGCTGATGCGTTGCGCCTGACCGCCGGCCGCGGCCATGACATAGATCTGCGGCTGGCCGCCGCGGTCGGACTCGAAGCAGATGTGCGTACCGTCGGGAGAAAAGCACGGACTGGTGTCGATCGCTTGGGTATTGGTCAGCCGCGTCGTCGCCTTCGAGCGCAGATCCATCGTGAAGATGTTTGTGTTCGCGCCCTCTTGCAAACTCATGATGACAGTCTGGCCGTCTGGCGAAAACCGCGGCGAAAAGCTCATGCCGGGGAAATTGCCGACCACTTCGCGCTGCCCGGTATCGACGTTGTAGAGATAGACGCGCGGATCGCCCTGGCCGTAAGCCATGTAGGTGACTTCCTGGGTCGAGGGCGAAAACCGAGGCGTGAGCACGAGTTCGTCGCCGCGCGTCAGATAACGCACGTTGGCGCCGTCCTGATCCATGATGGCGAGCCGCTTGATGCGTCGCTCGCCGGGGCCGGTTTCGTCGACGAACACGACGCGGCTGTCGAAATAGCCGCCGTTGCCGGTGAGCTGTTCGTAGATCGCATCCGAAATGATATGGCCGATCCGGCGCCAGTTGTCCGGCGTCGTGAAATACTGCTGTCCGGCCAATTGCTGGCCGGCCAGCACGTCCCACAACCGGAATTCGGCTTTCAGCCTGCCGTCGGACTGCCGCGTGACCGCCCCGGTGACGAGCGCCTGCGCGTTGACGGTGCGCCAATCGGCAAACCGCGGCACGGCGTCGACGCTGCCGATCGTTTCGATAAAGGCTGTCGGATCGATCGGAGCGAACAGGCCGCTGCGCTGCAGGTTCGCCGTGATGATTTGGGTGACACCCGATGCCGTATCGTCGTCGCCTTCTCCGCCGCCGATAAATTTGGCGATCGCGATCGGCATCGGCTGAAAGTTGCCCTGGGTGATATCGAGCCGGACCACCGCGGCGGCGTGGCGCGGCGCCAGCATCAAACCGCCGGCGGCGGCGCCGAGCGCAAGCGCCCGGCGGCGCGTTAAGACGAGATTGGGCCGATGTCGAAGGGTCATGATGTTTGCGTTCGCCTGGTCAGCCGCCGAGCAACTCGTGGGGGTCGAATTTCAGCTCGAGATCTTTCCACTGGTCGTAATGATCGGGCCGCAGCATCGTGAAAGGCTGACACAGCAGCAGCGCACGCTTGGCGCTGTCGGCCAGTGCCGGACCCAGCGACGATGCGGTAGCCTCGACCAGTACCGGATCGTGGCTCAACGAACCGTCCGGCTTGAACAGAACGCGAAGCACGACATAGACCTTGGAATTGGCGTCGACTCCCGGCGGCGGACTCCAGCAGCTGGAAATGCGGGCGCGCAGCGCGTCGATCTCGCTCTGCGACATTTGAGCGGACGGTGCGCCACTCGCGGCGCCGAGGTTTGCAACGTCATTGACCGCATCGTTGGATGCCACTTGGCGCTGCGGATCGCGCTTGTCGAGCAGTTCGGCGACCTGGTTGGCGTCGAACTTCGGAGCATCGGCGTTCTGCGGTGTCGATTTGTCGTCCGGCTTTGACGGGTTTTTCGCCGCGTCCTTCTTCAACAAATCGGCGATCTGATCGGGCTTGTAGTCAGGCGGCTTCGGCTTATCGGCCTTTTGCGCGTCCTTCGGATCCGGCTTGACGTCGGTTTTAGGCTGCGGCTTGGCCTTGCTGGAATCGGTGGTGATTTCCGGCTTGTCCGCGACCTTCGGCGCGAGCTGATCGACCGCCTTGGGTGCGTCGATCTTGTCGGCAAGCGGCTTCGGCATGTCGATCTTCAGCTTCGGGGCGTTCTTGACGCCTTGCGTCAGCTGAGTGAAGTCCTTCTCGGAGATGAACTGCACCGGCAGCGAGTCCACCGGCGGCACCTCCATCGGCCGCGCCGAGATTGCCACGAGAGCGCAGCCGAGCGCGATGGCGTGACCGATGCACGATATCGTCATACCGGTCTTCATTTCTCGTCCTGCTCGACATTGGTAACAAGCGCGACGCGATGATAACCCGCGCCGGAAATTCTGCCCATCACCCGCATCATCGTTCCGTAGTCGACTTTCCTGTCGCCCCGCACATAGATGAGTTCGTTGGGGTCGCCGTGGCGCGCATCGATGACCGCCTTGAGCTTGTCGACCAGGCCGTCAAGCTCGACCGGATTATTCTGCAGGAAAATCTTACCGTCGACATTGACCGAAACGGTCAGCGGCTCGTTATCCTGCGGCAGCGCCTTGGCTTGGCTTTGCGGCAGATCGATCGGCACGCCGACCGTGAGCAGCGGCGCCGAGACCATGAACACGATCAATAGCACCAGCATGACGTCGACAAACGGCGTCACGTTGATTTCGCTCATGACCGCTCGCCGCCGGCGGCGCTTGAGGCCGCCAGTCGTCACCGCGCCTTGGGTGTTTGCCGCCATACCCCCGGCCCTCAGCCGCGCTCGTCGATCTGCCGCGACAGGATCGCGCTAAACTCGTCGGCAAAGCCTTCGAGCCGCTGCGCCTGTCGGTTCACTTCGCTGACGAATTTATTATAGAAAATCGTCGCCGGGATGGCCGCAACGAGGCCGATTGCGGTCGCAAACAGCGATTCCGCGATGCCGGGGGCGACCACCGCTAGCGAGGTGTTTTGCGACGCCGCGATCGACTGGAAACTCGTCATAATGCCGACCACCGTGCCGAACAGGCCGATAAACGGTCCGGCCGAGCCGACCGTCGCCAGCACCAGGAGGCGCCGCTCCATGTGCTCCACTTCCCGTGCAATCGCGACATTCATGACCTTCTCAATGCGCATCTGCAGTCCGGCGAAGGAGCGGGCGTGGCCCTCGAGGCTACGCTTCCATTCGCGCATCGCGGCGACGAACAATATGGCGGTCGAATGCCCCGGCTGCGCGGCAAGCGACTTATAGAGCTCCTCAAGCGACTGCCCGGACCAGAAGGCTTCCTCGAAGTGGTCGCCGGCGCGGCGAAGTCGCGAGAATAACAGCGTTTTGTCGATAGCGATCGCCCAGACCCAGACCGAGCACACCAACAGGCCGACCATCACCGACTCGACGATCCAGTGGGCGTGCCAGAACAGGTGAAAAAGGGACAGATTGGCGGAAGTCAACGGTGCGACCGACTGCGCAATGTCGGCTGGATTCATGGGTCGTCCCTTTCGGCGGTCCGGCAGTATCGGCCAATAGGGCCGCTATATAGTCGAACCAGCAGGTACTCGAACCAGCAGGTACTCGAACCAGCAGGTACTGGCCATGACCGGCGCGGCGCACTGGCGTCGAGACCAATGGGTCGTGACAGGCGGCGGCTTCCGCGCCGACCAAGACCCGAAATTTCGCGAGGACCCGAGCCGGACCCGTCACCGGCGGACCGAAATCAATCGCGAAAGTTGTCCAAACTAGGGCGCAACACCGGTCGTTCCCGCTAACGAAGCCCGACTGTGCTTAATGGGACGTTAAGACCGTACTGTGGGAAACGTCACAGCCGCGGGGCCGGCTCAAACGGACCGATAGGGGTCGGTCCGGATGGGCCATCGACCGGGAACTGCGGTCAACCGTCGCGCCCGGAGCGCCGCCCCACCGGACCGTCGCGCTAGCCGGTTCCCTGCAGCGAATCCTGGTCCGCCTTCATGGCGATGCGCAAAGGCTTCGGGATCGGCCGCGCCCGGCCGCCGCTGATAAAGGCGACGCGCACCCGCGCCTCGACCAGAAGCTCGTCGCCACGCATGACGCGCTGGCGCACCGTGGTCGAAGCGCCCTTCACCTCCTCCGGCTCGGTGACGATGTCGAGCACGTCATCCATGCGGGCGGGCTTGAGAAAATCGATCGCCATCGAGCGCACTACAAAGGCAAATCCCGGCGCCTCTTTTTCGGTCGCCTCGAACAGGGCGCGATGATCGGCGCCAATCAGGCGGAGATAATTGGTGCGGCCGCGCTCCATGTAGCGCAAATAATTGGCGTGATACACAATTCCCGTAAAATCGGTGTCCTCGTAATAGACTCGCACGGTCAGCACATGGCGGCCGTCCCGGATTTCGCCGTCGAGAGAAACGCCGGTCATTCTACGATCTCCACGGCACCCGCTCCGACATGGCGTGTTCCCAGTTCCTGCCGTCGAACAGGTGGGTTTTTATGGCGGCAAGGTCAACGCCGTCGAGACAGCGCACATTGACGTCGATCTTATCGGGGTCGGAGCGCGGGACATAGAACGGATGGATGCCGCAAGTGGCGCAAAAGGTGTGCTGCGCGGCGCCGGTATTGAAGCGATAAGTCGTCACTGCATCCTTGCCGCTTAACAGCTCGAATGCTTCGGGCGCCACGATGAGATGCAAAAAACCCTTTTTCGTGCAGATCGAACAATTGCACTCGGTGACGCGCGACAGCTCCGCGGTGACGCGAAAGCGCACACGGCCGCAGTGGCAGCCGCCCTCATAGCTTCGCGTTGCGTCAGTCATTGTCTTCCGAATTAAACAACCCGAACTGCGCCGGATCGCGCGCCGGCTCGGGCAGGCCGAGGTGGCGGAAGCCGTGCACGGTGACGAGCCGCCCGCGCGGCGTGCGCTGCAACAGCCCGCACTGGATCAGATAAGGCTCGATGATGTCCTCGATGGCGTCGCGCGGTTCCGACAAAGCCGCGGCCAGCGTTTCGACGCCGACCGGGCCGCCGCTGTAATTCACCGCGATGGTCGTCAGGTAGCGCCGGTCCATGGCGTCGAGGCCGGCGCTGTCGACCTCGAGCGCGGCGAGCGCCCTGTCGGCGACCGCTCGATCGATCGCGCCGGCGCCGGCGACGTCGGCAAAATCGCGCAGCCGGCGCAGCAGCCGCCCGGCGATGCGCGGGGTGCCGCGGGCACGGCGCGCGATCTCGTTGGCGCCGTCCGCGGTGATGGCGATGCCGAGCACCCGCGCGCCGCGATTGACGATCTGTTCGAGCTCGGCTTCGGTGTAGAAATTGAGCCGCACCGGAATGCCGAAGCGGTCGCGCAGCGGATTGGTCAGCAGGCCGGCGCGCGTGGTGGCGCCGATCAGCGTGAATTTGGCGAGGTCGATCTTCACCGAGCGCGCCGCCGGTCCCTCGCCGATGATCAGATCGAGCTGAAAATCCTCCATCGCCGGATAGAGGATTTCCTCGACCGCCGGATTGAGGCGGTGGATTTCGTCGATGAAAAGGACATCGCGCTCTTCGAGATTGGTCAGGAGCGCCGCGAGATCGCCGGCCTTGGCGATCACCGGCCCGGACGTGGCGCGAAAATTCACGCCGAGCTCGCGCGCCACGATCTGCGCCAGCGTGGTCTTGCCAAGACCGGGCGGCCCGACGAAGAGAACGTGATCGAGCGCCTCGCGCCGTCCCCGCGCCGCTTCGATGAACACGCCGAGATTTTTGCGCGCTTGCTCCTGGCCGACGAATTCCGCAAGCCGCTGCGGGCGCAGGCTCGCCTCCGCCGCGTCTTCGTCGCGGCGCTCGGGCGTGACCAGTTTACGCGGCGTGCTCGTCACCGTTCCGGCCCCCGCGTGTACTTGTTCGGCAACAGATCGGCGATCGCCACCACCGCCGCCGCTTTGCCGTCCGGCACGATCACCCGCGCCTTGCGATCGTAATCGAAAATCAATTCGCGGCACGCACCGCACGGCGACACCACCGCGATGGTCTGATCCTTGGCATCGGGCGGCGGGTGACGCACCGCGACGATGAGATCGATCCCGTCGTCGCCGACATCGACCACGGCGCGGCCGAGCGCAACCGCCTCGGCACACACCGCCATGCGGCCGAGATAAGCGTCGAGATTGACGCCGCTAAAAATTCTTCCCGAGCGGGTACGCAAGGCGGCGCCGACCTCCTGCCAGTCGTCGCGGTAGCGTTGCTTGATCGCCGCCTTCGCCGCCGCGATCAAGTCCTTCTCCGCTTTGCCCAATTTCGCCGGCCTCTTCACTTCGCCAGTTCCCTCAAGCCCAGCCGGATCAGCGTCGTCGCTTCCGCACCCTCGCCGGCGCTGCGCGCCGCGGCGGCAATCGCGGCCGCCGCCTGCACCTGCGCATAGCCGAGATTGACCAGCGCCGAGACCGCGTCGGCGACCGGCCGCGGCGCGCGTTTTTCGTCGAGCGCGCCGGAGAGCCGCACCAAAGCCGGATCGATATCGGTATAGGCCGGCGCCTTGTCCTTCAGTTCGGTAACGATGCGTTCGGCGACCTTCGGCCCGACGCCCGGCGTGCGCGCCACCATGGCCTTGTCGCGCATGGCGATGGCCGAGGCGAGGTCGGCCGGTTTGAGCGTGCCGAGCACGGACAGCGCCACTTTGGCGCCGACGCCCTGCACGGTCTGGAGAAGCCGGAACCATTCGCGCTCAACGTCGGTGAGAAAACCGAACAGTTTGATCTGATCCTCGCGCACGTAAGTTTCGATCGACAGCGTCGCCGGCTCACCCGCCCGCGGCAACTCCTGCAAGGTGCGCGCCGAGCAGTGCACCAGATAGCCGACGCCGCCAACGTCGAGGATGACGGAATCCTCGCCGTAAGAGTCGATGATACCCTTGAGCTTGCCGATCATCGCGCGGCAACCTTTGCCGCCGCCACCTTCAGCGCCGCGTGAAGAACCACGCTTTGCCGGTGATGCGCGTGCGTCACCGCGATGGCGAGCGCATCGGCGGCGTCGTCCGATGTCGGATCGGCCTTGGGCAACAGCACGCCGATCATCATCCGCACTTGCGCCTTGTCGCCATGGCCAGCCCCGACGATGCTTTTCTTCACCAGGTTCGGCGCGTATTCGGAAACCGGCACGCCGGCTTTGGCCGGCACCACCATGGCAATGCCGCGCGCCTGGCCGAGTTTCAGCGTCGCGCGCGCGTCCTTGCTCACGAAGGTCTGTTCGACCGCGGCCTCATCGGGCTGGAATTCATCGAGAATACGCATCAGCCCGTCGTGGATGACCAATAGCCGCGCGGCAAGCGCATCGCGGTCGTTGGTCGTCACCGAGCCGCAGCCGAGGAAGGCCAAGCGATTGCCGGCAATCTCGACGATGCCCCAGCCGGTGCGGCGGAGCCCGGGATCGATGCCGATGATGCGAATCGGGCGCGTCATGCCGCCCAGTTCATAGCATGACGGCAATGCTTAAGCGTTGCTCGCCGGGCGGCCGGGACCCTGGTAAGGCAGGGACGTCACGCCTTCCCTTTTCCGAAAAGCCATGACACCCGGTCAATGACACCCGGTCTCGGTTTCGCGCTCGGCGCCATGCTCTGTTTCGGCGCCAGTGATCTCATCTACAAGCGCGGCGCCGCAGCCGGCATCAAGGCCGGCGATTTCCTCATGCTGCAAGCCTGGATTTTTTGTCCGGGCGTGACGCTCTATGCCTGGCTCAGCGGCAACCTCGATCCGCATCTCTCCGCGCTGTGGGGCGCGCTCGCCGGCGCATTCTTGTTCGTCGCCCTCTACAATTTCACGCAAAGCCTGCATGGCGGCGCGGTCTCGACCAATGCCCCGATCTTCCGGCTGAATTTCACCATCACCGCGGCGCTGGCAATCATGATCCTGCACGAACCGCTGACGGCCGCGAAGGCGATCGCGCTCGCCTGCGCGCTCTTTGCCGTGTGGCTGTTGCTCGCCGAAGCCGGCGGCGAGCGCGGCAAGTTCAGCTTCCCGTCGCTCGGCCGCGTGCTGCTCGCGACCGTCATGATGGCGCTGACCAACCTGTTCTACAAAATCGGCCTGCAGCAGGGCGCGGTGCCCGAGACCATGGTGGCGGCGCAGGCCTGGACGTTCTGCTCGCTGGCGACGCTGTTCGGACTACTCCGCGAAGGGCGCATTCGCATTCCGCCGAAAGGCTGGTTCTACGCCGCGCTCGCCGCCGTCGCACTGTTCGGCGCCTTTGTCTTGCTGATGCACGGCCTCGCGCTGGGGCCCGCCAGCGTGCTCGTTCCAGTGGCGCAAATGAGCTTCGTCATCACCGCCTTGTTCGGCATCGCGGTGTTCCACGAACGCGCCGATTTGAGAAAATGCGCCGGCCTCGCCGTCGCCGCCGTGGCACTCGTTTTATTTGCTGTGAGCTGAATGCGGGCGCGGATTCATAATTTGCGGGCGCCGCGGTTCATTTTGCCGCTTTTTCTCGCCGTGGCCAGGGCAGCCGCGGCGATGGTCTGCCTTCTACCGGCCAAACCCGTTGAATTAGGCCGTACATAAGGGCCGTGGTCAGTCCAATCAGGATTATCCCATTCAGAGCTTCCAGGGCGCCCATAAGCCGCCAACGCTCAGCTAGGAAAATTTCCGAATGACCATAGGTTGTGATCGCGCTCAACGAATACAGAAGCGCCGACTTGCTATCGGGCAATGCTCCGAGAAGCCGGTAGGCGGCTGCCCATATGCCGGCCTCGACTGCGTGCAACAACGTCGCCCAGATCGTGGTGACCCCTATGCCAAGCGCGAATGCGTAGATGAAATAACGGCGCTCCCTCGCAACAGTGAGGACTTGCACCATTTTTACATTGAACAGGCACAGCCCTATCACGTGAATGAGCACGGTCACCACGATCAACGGTAGGCTCCAGGCCCAATCGCTGTTCCACGCTGAGGCGCCGTCCATGTTCAACTCATCCCTGCAGCCGCAAAGCTACGATTTATCCGTATCGGCGCCCGCGACGGCGCGGTCGGAAAGAATCAGCGACCAAAAGTGTCGGGAACTCACGCGCTCATCCGGCGGACCAGCGCGTCGGAGATCTCGAAATTGGCATAGACGTTCTGCACATCGTCGTTGTCGTTCAAGTTCTCGATCAACTTGAGGACCTTCTCACCCTGCTCGTCGTCGACCGACACGGTGTTTTGCGGCCGCCACACCAGCGACGCCTTGCGCGGCTCGCCGAATTTGGTTTCGAGCGCCTTGGCGAGCGAGCCGAAATGATCCTGCGCGGCATAGACCTCGTGCGTGGTCTCGTTGGAGACGACGTCGTCGGCGCCGGCCTCGAGCGCCGCTTCGAACATCGCTTCCGCACTCGCCGCCTTGGCGTCGTATTCGATGACGCCGACATGGTCGAACATGAACGACACCGCGCCGGTCTCGGCAAGATTGCCGCCTGACTTGGTGAAGCTCGCGCGCACCTCGCCGGCGGCGCGGTTGCGGTTGTCGGTCAAGACTTCGACGATGACCGCGACCCCGCCCGGCCCATAGCCCTCATAGCGGATCTGCTCGTAGGTCTCGGCATCGCCGCCCAACGCCTTCTTGATGGCGCGCTCGATATTGTCCTTCGGCATGTTCTCGGCGCGCGCCGCCATCATCGCCGCGCGCAGCCGCGGATTCATCGCCGGATCGGGCACGCCGAGCTTGGCGGAGACGGTGATTTCGCGGGCGAGCTTGCCGAACAGCTTCGATTTCGCCGCATCCTGCCGCCCCTTGCGGTGCATGATGTTCTTGAACTGTGAATGTCCGGCCATGACTCGACTTCCATCATTTCAACGACGTCATTGCGAGCGTAGCGAAGCAATCCAGTCCGGCGCTACAGGTCTGGATTGCTTCGTCGCCGAGCCTGTCATCGGGCCGCGCGACTACGCGCGGGCCCGTTGGCTCCTCGCAATGACGCCGTGTAAATATATCGGCGGCGAAAACTCAAGTCCAAAACGCCGGCACGGCCTGTTCCAGGCAGCCGCCAAGCCGCACGGCGCCGACGCGGCCGGCAAGCCCGGTCGTTGGAGCGGTCTCCACGGCGACGCCGCACAGCGTCGCCGGGCCGGTGGCCGGCTCGAAACGCGCCGACGGAACGCGGCGCAGGAAACGCTGCAGCGGCTCGTCCTTCGCCATGCCGATCACCGAATCGAAATCGCCCGTCATGCCGACGTCGCTCATGAACGCGGTGCCGCCGGGGAGCACGCGCAAGTCGGCGGTCGGAACATGGGTGTGGGTGCCGACGACGAGGCTTGAGCGGCCATCGCAGAAAATGCCCATCGCCTGTTTTTCGCTGGTCGCCTCGCCGTGGAAATCGACGACGATCGCATCCGCGGCCGTCGGCAGCGGACAGGCGTTCAGCTCGCGATCGATCGCCGCAAACGGATCGTCGAGCGGATCCATGTAGATGCGGCCCATGGCGTTGACCACGAGCACGCGCGCGCCGGTCTTGGCCTCGATCATGGCCGCACCGCGGCCCGGCGTGCCGGCGGGATAGTTGATCGGCCGGATCAGCCGCGGCGCGCGCTCGATGAAAACCAGCGCCTCCTTCTGATCCCAGGCATGGTTGCCGAGGGTGACGGCGTCGACGCCGGCGTCGAGCAGTTCGCGATAGATCGCCTCGGTGATGCCGAAGCCGCCGGCTGAGTTCTCGCCATTGGCCACGACAAGGTCGAGCTTCCAGTCGCGGACGAGCTTCGGCAGGCGTTCGGTCACGACGGTTCGCCCGCTGCGCCCGACAATGTCGCCGACGAAAAGAATCCGCATGCTCAACCTTTTATCTCGATCGCCTCGCGCTCCGTTATCACTAGATCTAGCCGCGCTTCTCCCTCCGTCGCCGGCACGGCGGAAACTTCCTGTGCGGCAAAGGCAATGCCGACGGCAGTTACCGCTTTAAGCGAACGCAAGCGGGC
>Ga0181523_10004849_pt1 | contig 11418 bp, 7 predicted proteins | sample PEATcosm2014_Bin_43_FD_119752 | JGI IMG/M metagenome (GOLD analysis project Ga0181523, IMG submission 119752) | Peatland microbial communities from MTU Mesocosm Facility, Houghton, MI, USA - PEATcosm2014_Bin05_30_metaG | ecosystem: Environmental > Terrestrial > Soil > Wetlands > Peat | place... | reverse complement strand
CTCGTCGTCCTGTGGTAGCCCGGGATCATGAGCAACGTCGGGCACCGCTATCGGCTGCCTAGTGCTGAGCGCACGCTCCAGCGGATTTCCCGGTAAGACTCGCACGAGTGGTATGCGGCCGCGAGCTTCAACGAAAGCTGCCGGCGCATTATGTATCGCGACCGAGCGAAACATGCCGTCCTCGACAAGATACATTGTGCCGAAATTGGCGTGACAAATACGGGTCGCGTTTTCCAGGATGGAGTCGAATACCGGCTTCAGATCTCCCGGAGAACTTGAAATGACGCCAAGCACTTCCGAGGTTGCGGTCTGCTGCTCCAGCGACTCGGTCAATTCACGGGTGCGGTCGTCGACCTTCTTCTCCAAGTCGGCGTAGGATTCCTGCAGGCGCCCCGCCATGTCATTGAACTGATTGGCGAGCGCTTCCACCTCGTCGCCGGTCTTGATGTCGATGCGCTGGGCGAGATCGCCGGCGCCGATGCGGGCGGCGCCGGCGCGGAGCGCCTGGATCGGCACCACCATGCGGCCGGCGAGGAACATGCCGGCGATAAACGCGAGCAGGAGCGCGCCGAACAGCACGTAGCCGGTGCGCTCGATCGACCGGTAGAGCGGCGCATAGGCCTCCTCGATCGGCGTCTCGACGAAGACGAACCAGCCGAGCGGATGCACCCGCGCATAGGCAGTGAGCACCTTGTGGCCGGTTATGTCGTCGGCTTCCTGCACGTCCTCGCCGCTGCCGCCGGCGCGCGCGCTTTTCACCTGAGCGAGCTTCGACATGTCGGTATTGCGCAGCACCAGGCTGATGTCGGGATGCGCGATCAGACGGCCGTCGCCATCGACCACATAGGCCTGGCCTTTTTCGCCGACCTTGATGCCCGAAACCACGTCCCAGATGAGCTTGAGGTTGACTTGCGCGATGCTCACCCCGTTTTCAGGCCGTGCGCCCGCGAGCGAGATCGTCATATACGGCTCGGATTCGCGGCGGAAATAGACCGGGCCGTAATAGACCTTGTCCGCCACGGCTTTGGTGAATTCCGGCTTGTTCGAGTAATCGATGCCGCTGCCGACGACGTCCATGGTGAGCCGCGAGACCTTGAGCTGCTCGTGGCCTGAGGCGTCGATTTGCGCCAGCTCTGTAATGGCGGGCACCTGGCGGAGAAGCCGCAGCGCGTCGAACCGGCGTTGGTCGAGCGTGCCGCTGGTCCAGGGCAGTTGCGTGGTCCAGCCGAGCTGGCTTTGGATCTGGGTGACGAATTCCTCGATTTTGTCGGCGGCGGCTTCCGCCTGCTGGTGCTGGATATTGATCAGCGAAGACTTTTGCTCCTGAAAGGAAAACCACACCTCGAAGGCGCCATTGGCGACCAGCGCCAGCACGACTACGCTGACGAACAGCGCCACGTATTTGATGAACAGCCGGCTGCGCAGGATCGACGTGCCGGACGCCGTTCCTGCGCCGGCGAGCCGATCCGCCGCTCCGCTGCCAGCGACGCCGGCCTTATGGTCCACGTCAGCTTTCATCCGGTCATCTTAGCAGAGATTTCTTCCCCGCTGTGGGGAGAGGGCCAGCTTGTCCCGCCGCCTCACTCAATCACCTCGTCGGCGAGCGCGAGGAACGTTGGCGGCACGTTCAAATTCATTGCTTTGGCGGTTTTCATGTTGAACACGAACAGGTATCGCGTCGGCAGCTCGAACGGCAGGTCGGCGGCCTTGGCGCCCTGGAAAATGCGGGCAACGAGCGCCGCGGCGCGATCGAACGATTCTTTCGGGTCCGCGCCGTAGGACATCAGGCCGCCATCGCGTGCCATGAAGTCCTGCTCGTAGATCGCCGGCAGCCGGTGCGCGAGCGCGTAATCGAACACGCGCTTGCGATTAAGCAGCGTGAGCGAGTCGGTCACCATCAGGATGGCGTCCGGCGGATCACGGTCCATGGCCGCGAAGGCCTCGTTGAAATCGTCGGGCTCGCGGACGCCGAGCGGCAGCACCGTGACGCCAAGCTCCTGCGCGGCTTGCGCCGATGCGTCATAACGCTGCGACATGCCCAGATCATCCTTATTCCACAGCATGGCCACCTTGCGCAGCTGTGGCGACAATGCCTTCAAATAACCGAGGCGCTTGGTGGAAAGCGCCGCGGCGTCGTCCGATATTCCCGTGACATTGCCGCCCGGCCGCGCCAGGCTCGCGACCAGCCCGGTCTTGACCGGATCGCCGGAGCCCGTCGCGATTACCGTCGGTACGCCGGAGGCCTTGGCCGCCGCCGCGGACGGGTAGCCCACGGTCACGACCACATCGACATTGGCGGCTTTCAATTCCTGCATCAGATTCGACATCTGGCTCACATTGCCGGCCGCGCCGCGAGCCTCGTAGGCCAGGTTTTTCCCGAGCGTGAAGCCGCGCTGCGCCAGCGCGCCGATCAGCATCGCCCCGGCGCCCACAGTGGGCGGGATCGGCGGTCCGACGGTCAGCGTCCCGACGCGGTAAATCTTTGTGGCAGTCTGCGCGGTCGCGGCGCCGGGCGCGACGACCATTGCTCCGGCAAGCACTTGAAGAACATCGCGGCGTCTCATGGCGTGTCTCCTCTGACGAAAAAATTCATTCGATCACTTCGTCGGCGGTCGCCAGCAGCGTCGGCGGAATTGTCAGGCCGAGTTGCTTCGCGGTCTTGAGATTGAGCACCAGCTCGAACTTGCTTGCCGATTGCACCGGCAGATCGGCCGGCTTGGCACCCCTTAGAATGCGGTCTACGTAGCCTGCGGCTTCACGGTACTCGTCGACGATGTCGGGACCATACGAGACCAGACCGCCGCCCGTTGCGAAAAACCGCAGCGGATACACCGCCGGCAGCCGGTAGCGTGCCGCGAGCGCGATGATCTCCCCGCGCGCCGCGACGTTCTCCGATGTCCTGATTACGATCAGGCCGCCGTCCGCCGAGCGCGCGAATGCAGCAACGTCACGTTCCATCGCCGCCGAGTCACTCACGTCAACGAGACTTATTTCCACTCCCAAGGAGCGCGCCGCGGTTTCGATGACCGCGATTTGCGTTTCCGATCCGGGATTGCTCGCCGCCCGGAACACCGCCGCCCGCTTCACGTCCGGCACAATTTCTCTAAGCAGCTCCAGCCACTTCGCGCTCAAACCGAGCTCGGAGGGGGAAAAGCCGGTAACATTGCCGCCTGGCCGCGCCAGGCTTTGCACGATGCCAAGCTCAACCGGATCGGTCACCGCCGCGAATACCACCGGAATGGTGTGAGTTGCCTGCTGCACTGCCAGCACAGCGGGAGGCGCGTTCGCCAAGATCGCGTCCGGAGCGAGTGCAACCAGATCCGCGGCGTTTTTCTTGACGATTTGCGGACCGACGCCGTAGCGATAATCGACGCGTATGTTTCTGCCGTCATCCCAGCCCAACCCACTCATCGACTTCAGGAATGCGTCGATGCGGCGTTTGCCTTCCGGATCGCCATCGGGAAGATTCATGAGTACGCCGATCCGACGCACTTGAACGGCCGGCTGCGCGCGCGCGGCAAGCGGCGCGCCGATCGTCGCGCCACCGATAAGGGCGATGAATTCGCGCCGCCTCATAGTCCCTCCGGGTTAAGGCTTCGCCCAAAAGGTTATCACATCTTGCGACGCAACCGTGCCGAAGATTGCAACGAAAACCTGCCGGCAATCGAAGCGATACCGCGCTTTGTACGCTTATGCCGCCTGATCGCGGTGGGAGATTTCGACGACCCGGGCGCGTGCGGCGAGCTCGTCGACCAGCGCATCGGCCTTGGCCTTGTTTGCGGCGTCGAGATTGGCGTCCCATTCGTCGAGCAGATAGATTTCCGCGTCGGTCGAGCTGACGATTTCCTCGAGCGATCTGAGTTGCCGCTCGCCCGAGGAGAAGCCGAGCTTCTTGTCCATCGATTCGGCGACCACGACCGGCTCGCCCTCATCGTCCTCCTCAACATCGACCGGCACCACACCGCCGGCGAACTGGAACGCCAGGCGGTCAGTCGTCGGCCAATAATAGGCCCGCTTCTTCATCTCGGTCTTCAGTGACGCCAGCAGCGAGGATTTGCCGCTGCCGTTGCCGCCACGCACATTGATGCGGCCGGTCGGCTGCGCCAGCGCAACGCGCAGCGCATCGCCCAGCGACGACACCACATTGGCGTGATCGCCTTCGCGCAATACCAGGCGGTCGTACTTGATGCGCTTGTCGAAATCCGCATCGGGCTCGGGCAGCATATTGGCGGCGACGCCGCCGAACCGTGTCCAGATGGCGATAAAATCGTTCCAGCCGGTGGCGAGCAGGTGCAGCTCGTAAGTCATCTCGATCTGCCGCGGCAGCGTGGTCGCTAATCCGACCAAGAGCGCGGTATCGCCGACATTATGCAGGGCGACCATCGTGATCGTGGCGAAGACGATGGCCAAGCTGACGATGCCGCTCATCGCGCTCATACCCTCGCGCGCGACAATGGCGCGAATCTGCGCCACCAAGCCTTCACGCAGCTTGGTCTTAAAGCCGAACAGCCAAAGCCGCAGATTGTAGCTGTTGCCGGAAAAAACATTGTCCCACGCGGTATAGCCCTGCGCCGTGACGCGGTTGTTCATGCGCTGATTTTCGAGATAGGCGTGGGCGATCGGCTTCTGCAGCACCCACTGCATCAACAAAAGCGCGCCGAAGGCGCCGACATAGGCAACCGGCAGGCTGGGGTCGATCTCCGCACCGAGCACCAGCGCGTTGAAAACGAGGCCAAGGAAAAGTTTTAGCGCGAATTCCAGTTCGTACATGACGTTGAAAAAGCACTGGAAGGTTTCACCTGTCAGGAACGGCTCGACCTGCTCGCGCGCGGGTTTTTCGTTGAGCAGCGTGACCTTGTCGCGGTTCTCGCGCGCGAAGCGCAGCATGAACTTGCCGAAACCGCGGTAGCCGGCCCGCTCCGCGAAGATCCAGCTGATGACCCCGACCACGTAGGACGTCGATTGCGCGGTGAGAATCCAGACCAGGTCGGTGACGAGAAATTCTCCGACCGCGACGCGGCGTCCGGCATTGATGACGAGCCAGGTGGTCGCCGCGGCCAGCATGGCCTCGACCACCATCAACGTCACCATCACGAAGAGCGACGGCGAAAGCAGATAGCTTGCCAGCTCGTAGCGTGAAATCTGCCGTCGTTTCATGGATGCCCGGATTGCGCGCGGAAAGTAGGCCTTGAGTCGGCGGCAGTGTAACGGCATCCGGCCGCGAATTTAAGCACGGGGACGCTCCGCCCAATGGCATATTTACCATTTCGGACAATGGGTTTTCGCGGATCGGCCGCATTCGCGTGAGTAATTTCGGTTGGCTGACCCGGCTTCGAGGGCGTAATTTGGCGCCGGCTCGACCGCATTCAGGGCTTTACGGGGTCTGCGTGATTTTCAAGGACGCGATCGGGATAGTCGCGCATCTAACCGCGCCGTTGCGCCGTTTCGGCGCATCGTCGTTCGCCCGTATTGTCATTCTTGTCGTCGGTCTATCGGCGATGACGGCCTACACGGTGCCGGACTTGCAGCACGCGGCCGGCATCTGGCTGAACGCGTGCTTGTGGTGTTGTCTTGCCTATTTTGCCGTCGAAAGCGCGGTCCGCATGCGAGCCGCCGTCCGCGCCGGCTATGCACGAAGTCACATTCTCTCCTTTTCGTGTTTTGTCGACGTCATCGGCGCGGTCGCGGTGCCGATCGCGCTGCTTGGCGGAGCGACGCCGCCCAATGCTTGGCTATTTGCGTCGTTCTGGGTGCTCAAGCTGACCCAGAACTCGCCGGGTCTGGCGCAGCTCGGGCGTGTATTCGCGCTCGAGGCAAAAGCGCTGGCGAGCGTGCTGGTGCTGTTTCTGATCGTACTCTTTCTTTCCTCGGCCGCTATGTATGTGGTCGAGCGCGGCGTGCAGCCGCAGGCCTTCGAAACGATGCCGCAAGCTTTGTGGTGGGCGGTCGTGACGCTGACGACGACCGGTTACGGCGACAAGGTGCCGGTCACGCAATTGGGACACCTGCTCGGCGGCGTGGTGATGATCTTCGGCATTGTCAGTTTCGGCCTGTCGACCGGCATTCTGGCGACCGGCTTTGCCGCCGAGAACCGGCGGCGTAATTTCATCCAGACCTGGGACCTTGTGAGCAAGGTGCCGTTCTTCCAATCGCTCGACCCCTCGGCGATTACGGAAATTACCCACATGCTGCGGCGTCTTGATGTGCCGGAACGCGTCGCTATTATTCGCCGCGGCAAAGTCGGGGACTGCATGTATTTCATCGCCGCGGGCGAGGTGCAGGTCGATATCAAGCCGGCACCGGTGCGGCTCGGCGCCGGCGCGTTTTTTGGCGAGCTCGCCTTGCTCGGCGATTCGGTGCGCAGCGCCAACGTGACCACGACCGTGCCGTCGACGCTCCTGATCCTCGATCTTGCCGACTTCCGCGCGCTTACCGCGAACCATCCCGATCTCAAGCGCGCCATCGATGCCGAAGGCCAGCGGCGCATGAACGAAAATCAACAGACACGGGAGCGGCAACGCCTAGGCGGCGCGGCACCGGCCTGATTAAAAAGAATTATCGAGACTTGAAGAGTTAGCAAGACTTGGCCCGCCGAAACCTCTAGAAACCAATGCCATGACAGATCGCGTTGCGTTGATCACCGGAGCGACCGGCCAGGACGGCGCCTATCTGGCCGAGCTACTGCTCGGCAAAGGCTACATCGTGCACGGCATCAAGCGGCGATCGTCCTCGTTCAATACGGCGCGGGTCGATCATTTGTATCAAGACCCGCACGGGGCCGGCGTGCGATTTTTCCTGCACTACGGCGACATGACGGATGCGACGAATCTCATCCGTATCGTTCAGGAAGTCCAGCCGGCCGAAATCTACAATCTCGCCGCGCAGAGCCACGTGCGCGTGTCCTTTGAGACGCCCGAATATACCGCGAATGCCGACGCGCTCGGCACGTTGCGTCTGCTCGAGGCGATGCGCATCCTGCGGCTTGAGCACAAAGTGCGGTTTTATCAGGCGTCAACGTCGGAGCTTTACGGCCTCGCGCAGGAAGTCCCGCAGCGCGAGTCCACGCCGTTTTACCCGCGCTCGCCCTATGCGGCGGCAAAGCTCTACGCCTACTGGATTACCGTCAATTATCGCGAAGCCTACCGGATGCACGCCTCGAACGGCATTCTGTTCAATCACGAAGGTCCGACGCGCGGCGAAACCTTCGTGACCCGCAAGATCAGCCGTGCCGTCGCGGCAATAGAGCTTGGCCTGCAAAGCAAGCTGTTCCTGGGCAATCTTGCCGCCCGGCGCGACTGGGGTCACGCCCGCGACTACGTGGAAGGCATGTGGCTCATCGTGCAGCAGCCGGAGCCCGACGACTATGTTTTGGCCACCGGCGAAGAGCATTCGGTCCGCGAATTCGTGGAGAAGGCATTTGCCTGCGTCGGCAAGACGATCGAATGGAGCGGTTCGGGCCTTGCCGAGAAAGGGGTCGACGCGCGCGACGGCCGCGTCCTGATCGAAATCGACGAGCGCTACTTCCGGCCGACCGAGACCGACGCGCTGCTTGGCGACCCCAGCAAGGCTCGGCAAAAGCTCGGCTGGCATCACAAGGTTTCGTTCAACGAACTGGTTCGCGAAATGGTTGACTCCGATTTGCAAGAACTGCGTCGCGACGGCGCGCGGCACAGCGTGCACGACTAGGGCTGCGAAACGCATGAGCGGCGCGCCGGTCATTTTCGACTTACGCGGCAAACGGGTCTTCGTTGCCGGTCACGCCGGCATGGTCGGCGCCGCGATCGTGCGCCGGCTCGAACGCGAAAATTGCGACATCGTATTCGCCGCGCGCCGCGACCTCGATCTGCGGCAATCGGACGAGGTCGGCCGCTTTATGGCGCAGGCCAAGCCCGACGCGGTTTTCGTCGCCGCCGGCAAAGTCGGCGGCATCCGCGCCAACTCAACCTACCCGGCCGACTTCATCGCCGACAATCTCGCCATCGCGCTCAACACCATCCGCACGGCGCATCGCAACGGCGTTAAAAAGCTCGTCTTCCTCGGTTCATCCTGCATCTACCCGTGGCAGGCGCCGCAGCCGATGTCGCCCGACATGCTGTTGTCGGGACCGCTCGAGCCGACCAACCAATGGTACGCGGTCGCCAAGATTGCCGGCATCAAAATGTGCGAGGCTTATCGGCTGCAGCACGGCGCAGACTTTGTTTCGGTGATGCCGACCAATATTTACGGGACCGGCGACAATTATCACCTCGACGACAGCCACGTTCCGGCGGCCCTGGTGCGGCGTTTCCATGAGGCCAAGATCAACGGCGACCCGAGCGTGACCGTCTGGGGCACCGGGTCGCCGCGGCGCGAGTTTCTGGCAGTCGATGATCTTGCCGATGCCTGTGTGTTCGTCATGAAATGCTATTCGGATCTGCAATTCCTCAACATCGGCACCGGCCAAGACCTGACCATCGCCGAATTTGCGCGCCTGGTCGCCGATATCGTCGGCTACCGCGGCAAGATCGTGTTCGATACGTCGCGGCCGGACGGCGCGCCGCGCAAGCTTCTGGATGTTTCGCGCATCAACGCGCTGGGCTGGCGCGCGACGACACCGTTACGGGAAGGTTTGCAGCTTATGTATACCGATTTTCAGAAACGATATCCCGCGATCGGCGCGAAGACCGAAAAGCAACCCTCACATTGACGCGCTTTGCGCAATCCTGACACCCATCCTGACAGCCATGCCGATCGCACTTAACGAAACCCACGATCCCAAGCGGCGCAGTTTTGTCGAAAGCGCCAATTCGCCCGGCTGCGACTTTCCGATTCAGAACCTGCCGTTCGGCGTATACCGCCCGGCATCGGGCGCACCGCCGCGCGTCGGCGCAGCGATCGGCGATCAGATCCTCGACGTTGCGGCGGCCGGTACGCACTTCGACGGGCTGGCTGCGGAAGCAGCCCGGGCTTGCCCGGTGCCGGCGCTCAATCATCTGATGTCGCTTGGACCGAATGCGTGGTCGGCGCTGCGGCTTGCGCTGTCGCACGGCTTGAGCGCCGAGCACGGCAACGTAAGCCTGCGCCAGCATCTGACGCCAATGGCGCAGGCGGAGATCGGATTACCGGTGGCGATCGGCGAATTCACCGATTTTTTCGCTTCGATCTTCCACGCCAGCAATGCCGGCCGCATGTTCCGCCCCGACAATCCGCTGATGCCTAACTACAAATACGTACCGGTCGCCTATCACAGCCGCAGCTCATCGACCCGCGTCAGCGGAACGCCGTTCAAACGGCCGCGCGGCCAGCGCAAGGGCCCGAACGAGGCGGCGCCGAGCTACGGACCGTCGCGCAATCTCGATTTCGAGCTCGAGCTCGGCATCTACATCGGAACGCCGAGCGAATTCGGCGAGCCGGTGCCCGTCGCCGCGGCGGCGGAGCACATTTTCGGCTTCTGCCTGCTCAACGACTGGTCGGCGCGCGACATCCAGGCGTGGGAATATCAGCCGCTCGGTCCGTTCCTGGGCAAAAATTTCGCCACCACGGTCTCGCCCTGGGTGGTGACGGCGGAGGCGCTGGCGCCATTCCGCACCGCAGCCTTCGCGCGTCCGGCCGGCGATCCCGCGCCGCTGCCGCATCTCGACGATGCCGGCGACCGCGCCGCGGGCGGCCTCGACATTACCCTTGAGGCCTACATCTCGACCGAGACCATGCGGCGGACCGGAACGGCGCCGCAACGGGTGACGCAGACCTCCTGCGCGCTTTTATATTGGACCGTCGCGCAAATGATCGCGCATCACACCAGCAACGGCTGCAATATGCGTATCGGCGATCTGCTCGGATCGGGCACCGTCTCGGGGCCGGAGAAATCGAGCTGGGGCAGCTTGCTCGAACTGACCGCGCGCGGCTCGGAGCCGATCGCGTTGCCGGGCGGCGAGAAGCGCGGCTTCATCGAAGACGGCGACGAAATCATTTTCCGCGGCTTCTGCGCCAAGCCCGGCTTTGCCCGCATCGGCTTCGGCGAATGCCGCGCGGTGGTGCTGCCCGCCGGATAAAACTTATCGCCGCTGCACGCCGCGACCCCGTTAATGTATCTCCGGCTCCGCGGTCGGCGCCTGGCCTTCCAGAAAGTCGAAATCGCAGCCCTCGTCGGCCTGGCCGATGTGCTGAGAATACATCGCGCCGTATCCGCGCGGGTATTTCGGCGCCGGCGGCTTCCACACCGCGCGCCGGCGCGAAAGCTCGTCGTCCCCGACGTGCAGATGGATGCGCCGTGCGGCGACGTCGACTTCGATTTCGTCGCCGGTTTGCACAAAGGCCAAGGGACCGCCGACGAAACTTTCCGGCGCCACGTGCAAAATGCAGGCGCCGTAGCTGGTGCCACTCATGCGCGCGTCGGAGATGCGCAACATGTCGCGCACGCCGGCTTTCAGGAGCTTTTTCGGGATCGGCAGCTGACCCCATTCCGGCATGCCCGGGCCGCCCTTCGGCCCGCCGTTTTTCAGGACCAGCACGTGATCGGGCGTGACATCGAGGTCGTCGCGATCGACCGCTGCCGCCATGCCGTCGTAATTTTCGAAGGCGATCGCCTTGCCGCGATGATGGAGGAAGCGCTTGTCGGCGGCGGCCGGCTTCATCACGCAGCCGCGTGGCGCGAGATTCCCGGTGAGGACGGCCGTGGCGCCTTCAGGATAAAGCGGCTTGTCGAGCGAATGGATGACGTCGGGCAGATACACCTGGTGGCCCGCGATGTTTTCGCCGACCGTGTGGCCGTTGACGGTGATACAGGAAAGATCGAGCATGTCCTGCATCTGCCCCATCAGCGCGCGCAGACCGCCGGCATAGAAGAAATCCTCCATCAGATATTTGCCGGACGGGGTGATATTGGCGATCACGGGGACCTCGCGCGAGATCGCGTCGAAGCGCGCCATGTCGAGCGTGACGCCGACGCGGCGCGCCATGGCGATGACGTGGATGATAGCGTTGGTCGAGCCGCCGAGCGCCATGTGCACGCGGATGGCGTTGTCGAAGGCGGCCGGGGTGAGAACTTTCTCCGGCGTCAAATCCTCCCACACCATTTCGACGGCGCGGCGGCCGGCGGCGGCGCACATCCGCGGATGATTGGCGTCCGGCGCCGGAATCGACGACGCGCCGGGCAACGCGAAGCCGAGCGCTTCGGTAATCGCCATCATGGTCGCCGCGGTGCCCATCACCATGCAGGTGCCGAACGAGCGGGAAATGCCGCCCTCGATCTCGTTCCACTCCGCATCGCCGATGCGGCCGGCGCGCTTCTCGTCCCAGTATTTCCAGGCGTCGGAGCCGGAGCCCAAAACGTTGCCGCGATAGTTGCCGCGCAGCATCGGACCCGCCGGCACGTAGATCGCCGGGATGCCCATCGAGATCGCGCCCATGATCAGGCCGGGCGTGGTCTTGTCGCAGCCG
>Ga0181523_10004844_pt1 | contig 11423 bp, 6 predicted proteins | sample PEATcosm2014_Bin_43_FD_119752 | JGI IMG/M metagenome (GOLD analysis project Ga0181523, IMG submission 119752) | Peatland microbial communities from MTU Mesocosm Facility, Houghton, MI, USA - PEATcosm2014_Bin05_30_metaG | ecosystem: Environmental > Terrestrial > Soil > Wetlands > Peat | place... | reverse complement strand
TCTGTGCGTCTTTACGTTCCTGTACCCAGTGTGAGATCGTTGGGCACGGGAAGGGCCTTGCGCGTCCAATTGCCGTCGCTGCCCAAGGTGTAGACATAGGCGCGTTGCTGGACATGCTCGAGCGTGGCCACGATCAGGTGATTCTTGGTGGTCGAAAACCGCTGTTCAAACTCTTGCGCGGTGGGGGCAAACACCACGGTCGGTTTGAGCCGCAGCGGATCCTTTTCGATCGCGGCCAAATCCAGCGCCACCACCGACCCCTGGGCAATCTTGTTGGTTTGTCCGTCGGGCGTCCATTCCTCATCCAGCGATACCAGCAACTGGCCGTCGAGCAAGTCCTCCACATTGGCCTTGAGCGGCAGCGCCAGCTTCTTGGGTCCGCCGGGCAGCAGCAGGTAGGTCTCATGCGCGAAGGTGCTCAGATTGCGCTGGATGACCACAGCATGGTGGCCCTGGCCATCGATGAGCGCCTGCGCATCATCGCCATAACCGTTGTCTTTAACCTCTCCGCGGTAGACCTCGACGGCGCTCTCCAGGGGCTGGCCGCGCTTCCACCGCCGCACGGTGATGGGATAACCCGCCTCGCTCATGGTTCCCGGGCCCCAATCGCGGCCGATCAGCAGCGTGTCTTTGTCGACCCACGACACCCTCTGCTTGCCGCGTGGAAGGGCAAAACCGCCCTCCACGAACTTGCCCGTCTTCAGGTTGATCTCGCGCAGGGTATCCGCGTCCTCCCCGCCCGCGGACAGCGCCACGAGACAATATTCATCTTCGGGATGCAGGCATTCCAGTCCATGCCCCACCCAGCTCTGCTGGTCGGTCTTGGCGAGCGCATCGTAGTCGATGACTGTCTCCCAATGCGGCTCGGCCGTCAGATAATCCTTGAGCGAGGTGCGGCGGACGATGCCCCGCACATGCTCGGCATCGCGCCACGTGTTGTACACCGCGCCATTGCGAAGCTCGGGCTCGGGCAGGCGCTCGGGAGACTCCAGCACTTTCAACGCGTCGGCCTCGAGGGGCGCAAAGTGAGGGTCCTTCTCCAGCACCGCGGCGCTGCGCGCATTCTCCGCCTTCACCCACGCCATTGGGCGCTCGCCGTGGATTTCTTCCAGCCAGGTGTAGTTATCGGGCTGTTCTGTACTGGACTGGGCGTACGCCGGAGTTGCAAGCAGCGCTGACACAACTGCCGCGATTGTCATCCATATCGTCAGCGTCGCCAGCAGGCGGGCCGTGGTTGTCATCCAAGAAATTTTCAAAGCACACACTCCTTCGTGACGATGGCTTGCGACTGGCTTATGGCCACGAATATAAGACGCGAGAGTAAATTGCTGGTGAGCAGTATCGCATTAGCCAACTGTGTCCGTCACGAACAGTGGGATAAATGCTGGATCTCTGCAGCGGACGCGCCCGCTCGGTGCCGCGTCGATCCGCGTCCGCTCCTCATACCCAAACATTTGGTTCACACCGCCGGATCATTGCGCGGCAGGGTGCGGCACCGAAGACTGGCGCTGATACAACTCCGCATAAATTCCTGCCTGGGCCAGCAACGTTGCATGCGTGCCCCGCTGGACAATGGTTCCATTTTGCACGACTAGTATCTGATCGGCCTTGAGGATGGTCGAAAGCCGGTGCGCGATCACGATCGAGGTCCTTCCGGCAAGAGCGGTTTCGAGGGCTCGCTGGATGGCTTCTTCGGATTCGGAATCCAGATGAGCCGTGGCCTCGTCGAGAATCATAATGTCGGGGGCCTTGAGCAGGAGTCGCGCGATGGCGATGCGCTGCTTCTCGCCTCCAGAGAAGCGATAGCCTCTCTCTCCGACCAAGGTGTCCAGTTTGTCCGGCAGAGACTCCACCAGAGCCAGGATCTGGGCGCCGCGCAACGCGCTCCGGATTTGTTCCTCCGTTGCATCGGGCTTGGCATAGAGAAGATTGGCGCGAATGGTGTCATGAAACAGATGAGCGTCCTGGGTGACCACGCCAATCCGCTCGCTTAAAGAGTCGAGCCTGGCGTCGCGAACGTCAATCCCGTTGATGCGGATGCTCCCACTCTGCACGTCATAAAGACGCGGCACGAGATGCGTAATCGTCGTCTTTCCCGCGCCGGACGGTCCCACCAGCGCCACCAGCTGTCCGGGCTCGACTTCAAAGCTGATGTCCTGCAGCACCGTCTGCTGCGTCCGCTTGTCGGGAATGGCGATCGACTCCAGAGAAGCCAGCGATACTTCCGCAGCCGATGGATAACGGAATGAAACGTGATCGAACAAGATCCGCGCCGGACCGGAGGAAATGGCAACCGCATTCGGCTTCTCGGAAATCATCGGCGGAAGATCGAGCACTTCGAATACGCGCTCAAAAGAAACCAACGCAGTCATGATGCTGACTTGCACGTTCGAAAGACCCAGCAGCGGAGCGTACAGCCGAGCCAGATACGAGACCAGGGCAACCACGGTGCCGACGTCAAGCAGGTGCCGGACCGCCAGCACTCCTCCCCAGCCATACACGACGGCACTGGCGCAGGTTGCCATGACCAGCAGAGCAGTGAAAAACAGGCGGCCATAGAGCGCCGCCTTCACGCCAATCTCAGAAACTCGGGCTGCCTTTTCCTCGAAAGACTTTGCCTCGTTCTGGGGGCGGCCAAAAAGTTTCGCCAGCAGCGCTCCCGCCACGTTGAAACGCTCAACCATGAGATTGTTCATGCTTGCGGTCAGGTCGAAGCTCTCGCGCGTGATGCTTTGCAGCTTGCGTCCCCAGAAGCGCGCCGGCAATACAAACAACGGAAGCAGCACGAGAGCCGCCAGCGTAATCCGCCAGGAGAGCACAAACATCGCGCCCAGGACTAGAACAACAGTGATTAAATTGCCCACGACATTCGAGAGAATATCGGTGAAGGCGGTTCGCGCGCCGCCGACGTCGTTATTCAACCGGCTGACCAGAGCGCCAGTCTGGGCGCGGGTGAAGAAGGCCAGTGGCATCTGTTGGATGTGTCCGAACAATTTGGTGCGCAGGGAAAGCACAATCCCCGCACCGATTTTCGACGACAGATAGGTTTGGGCCATGCCCAGCGCTCCGTCGAAAAGCCCTAACACCGCCACGACGCAGGCGAGATGAATGATGAGCGTCGAGTTTCCCTTGAGAATGCCGTTGTTGATGATTTGGCGAAAAATGAGCGGATTCACGATTCCGATCGTGGCATCGACGACGACCACAACCAGGAACAGCGCCAGAAGTCTGGCGTACGGCACGGCGAACCGCAGAGTCCGCTTCGCCGTGCCGGGCTTGACCTTCTGTTTCAGTACCGATGAATCTTGTCCAAGGGAGCGCCACGCCCCCATCATGCTGGACATTGCCTTACCTCTCCAATCGCTTCCGAACTGGTCGGGATACGATTAGTTTAGCCGTTTTCCGGAGGCTGATTTGACGCAAGCGTGGAAGGGTCTTCTCATGCGCCATCCTCAGGATGGGTACGGTGGGTCGGGCGTTGAGCAGCGCTAATGGTTCGCTGTCGAGCTTGTCATTCTCACACTAGGCTACTCAAGACTGGAGATCGCCATTTCCTGGAATGCGCGCTGTGGGCGCTCGGAACATTCACCCTCGCACGCCACCATAAAAACGGTGACCATGTCGCGCGACGGGAAGATCCATTCCTGGGTTCCGAACGCGCCGCCATGGCCGAACGTTCCGAGGGGAAGCAAGCCCCAGACTCCGTTTGGCCGGCTGATGATTTCCCACGCCAGCCCGTAGTCGGCTCCAGGATACCAGCCGGCCTCCATGCCTGAAGTTTGCACTTGCCGCATGGCGTCAATGGTTGCGGGAGAAAGAAAGCGCGCGCCTTTCCAAGTTCCGTGATTCAGGATCATCTGGCAGAAATGTGAGATGTCTTCCGCGCTGGAGAACAGGCCATATTCCGGTCCCGGATATTTCGCCCCTTTGCGGAAGGCGCCGGGGTCGCCGCCCAGGATCTGACTTCCGGCGCGAATCATCTTGCCGTCTTTGGGCATGTAGACGATCGCAATTCGATCCAATTTGTCGGCGGGTGGATAGAAGAACGTATCTTTCATTTGCAGCGGCTGCAGTAGCCGGCTTTGAATGAAGCTCTCATAGGATTGGCCGGAAACTACCTCGATGATGCGGCCGAGGGTTGCGAATCCTGTGTTGCTGTAGAGCCATTTCGTGCCCGGCTCGAATTCGAGCGGCTCCTTGGCGAACGAGGCAACCGCTTCGGCCAGTGTGTGATCCATTTTCCAGTGAATGTCCTTCATGTCGCCCTGCGGCATTTGGCGCATTCCGGAGGTGTGCGAGAGCAGGTCGCCGATGCGGATCGGGCGGGAGGGCTTCTTCGGCCATCCGTTGACATTCACCATTTGGTCGCGAAACTCCGGCAGATAGGTTTGAACTTCGTCGTAGAGATTGATCTTGCCTTCTTCGCAGAGCATCATGATGCCGACGGCGGTAAACGGCTTGGTCATGGACATGATCTGAAAGATCGAATCCTCGCGCATGGGACGTTTGTCTTCGATGTTCTGCATTCCGACTGCTGTTTTCTGCACGACATCGCCGCCGCGCAAGACCATCGTGACAATTCCGGCGGCTTCTCCGGCGTTGACGTACTCTTGCATTCTTTGCTGAATTTTGGCGAGCCGCTGCGGATCGACTCCGGCCTGAGGCTTGTCGTCCGCGGCTGACACGGGGAGCGCCAGGAGCGCTAACGCGAGGGCTGCAGACAGCACTCGCCGTAAACTCGAACGTTTACTCGAACACATGAGAATCATCGACTTCCAGAACGGAAGCTGCCGCAATTCCATGTTCAGCCCTTTCGAGAGTCGATGTACTGACGGCTCTTGTGAACGAGGATACTTATACTCCCTTTTTCCAGTCGGGATCGCTGCCCCTTTTAAGACGAATGGTGAGGGAACCGTCGGGGTTGGTTCGCTCGTGGCAGGCCCAGCGGACGGGCCTGCGCACGCCCTTGACTTCAATTTCAGTTCGCAGAATGATCTGCTGACCGTCCATGTCTTTGGGGAGGATAAGCGAGGCCTGGCGCAATTTTCCGGCGAAGGGTTGGCCAGCATCCAGATTGCCGCCGACTTTGACGCGGCCGTCGGCGGTCTCGGCGTAGATGCCAAGAATGCCCGGCACGCCTGCGACTCCATCGTTGACGATGCCCACAATCAGTTCCATCGTGTCGTAGCGTTTTCTCTGCCAGACGAAGGACGGACGGACACGATACCCGAGCCGTTGTTCCATGGCGCGAAGTGAGTCGGGATATTTTTCGTAGTAGCGGCGGATGTTATCGGCTTCGGTCCAGAGGCCAAAATAGTTCGTTCCGATATCCAGGGCGTGAAAGCTCGCACTCTCGCGATAGGGACGATCGATGGGGCCACCGATGCGGTGAGGATAATCGTCGGTCGGCACGGCTTCGTCGTCGGGCCCAACGAACGCGAGCTTCGAGTCCGACAATTTGCTCAGGCAAGCTTTCTCCTCGGCCGCGAACTCGGGCAGCACATAGTGGCGGTTTTCGCCATCTTCCATGACGATGGCGACCCAGGGTGGACGATGGCCGAGCTCCTCGATTTGGATTGGCTCGTCCATGATGAGACTGTCGGAGCGCAGCCAGCATCCCGCGCGAACCGCCATATCCTGCACTTGCCGGTTGCCCACATTGCTGATGTCGGGCTGAGTGTTCACCGCCAGCGGAGTCGTTTTCCAGGCATCCATCTGGAGCCGGGTCATGTGCACGAAGGTTTTTTCGGCGGTCAGGTAATCGGGAAACAGACTGGGTATATCGTTGGTGTGACCTTCTCCCCAGAATCCGTACATCATCAAGTCCATGTATTCCAACAGCGGATTGCCCTCGAATTTTGCGGCGAGCAACTCATTCAACTCGGTGAAGGCTTGTTGAAATTCGGGAGAGTCGTAGCGCGGTTCGTAGAAATCGAAGCCGGTGTGGTGCTCCTTCGATTTGTGGCCGATGTTGACGATGGGAACTTTGTCGTGCAGGAAATCCGGCAGCGAGAGTTTTTTCGGCTGAATATTTGGACTGGACAGTTGGATACGGAAACCAACGCCCAGATTGTGGCGCTTGGCAGCATCGAACGTGGCTTCCCACACGGGAGAGAGTTCGAGCTTTCCGGGACTCGTCTGAATATCGCGCCAGTCGCACCGTATGTAGAGGACGTCGACGAACGGCTGAGACGCCATTTTTTCCACGTTTTGTTCGAGCGTCTCTTTGCCACATTGCACGGTTAACGCCGGACCATTCTCCTCCCACGTGTAGCCGACCAGGCCGGTGCCGAAATTTCGGATGTGATTGCGAGAGGGCTGCGTGGCGAAAATCGTGTACCAACCGTCATCCTGTAGGATGCCAAATGGGCCCTGGTCGAGGCGGTTGGTTACGGGCGGGCAGCCGAAGTCATAGCCCTCCCATTGATGGTCGGGAACATCGGCCCACATTCGCGGACGCAGGAGACTGCTGACTGCGCCCAGAACGGCTCCGGTTTTTACGAAATCACGTCTCCGCATGATGACCCTCCCAGCGATTCTTTCGGAACGTACTAGGAAATAGTGAAGGCTCTTTCGATTGTCATCCTGAGCGAAGCGAAGGACCTATGGACTCCCCGGACAGTTGCATGGGTCCCTTCGACTGAGCTCAGGGCAGGCTCTTCGCGGCAAAGAACGCCGCTCAGGATGACAATCTGGGAAGGCCCATTTATCAAACTCGCTTTACTTCCCTGCCGATCGATCTGCGGTGGATCAGCCGTTGCCCCTAAACTTCCTGACGCAGGTTGGGACGCAGAATCAGTGAGCCGTCATCATTCAGCTTCTGGTGACAGGCCCAGCGCACCGGATAACGCATGCCCTTCACCTCGATCTCCGCCTTGAGTTTCAGTCCCTGCCATTTTGTGGCTCGCGGCAGCACAAACTGAGCCTGCCGGATCTTTCCCGGCAGAGGATATCCAGCATCGAGGCAACCGCTGGTGAGCGTCTTGCCGTCTTCGCTCTCGACACTCACGCGCAGCACGCCCGGAACGCCAGCGATGCCGTCATTGGCGAAGCCGACGATCAGGCCGACATAACCGTTGTCTTTGTAGCTCCAGATGAAAGACGGCCTCACGCGATAGCCAATGCGGCGATTGATCCGGTCAAACGCTGCCGGAAAAGCCTGGTAGTAGGTCATCAGATTCTTGGCGTTGATCTGGTGGAAATTCCACAGCGACCAGTAGTTCGCCCCGATATCCATCACATGAGCAATCATGTTTTCGGCCGGGGATATGCCTTCATGAGCGAGGCTTGGATCGGGAGGTTTCCCGGGAATCCCCTGCTCGAGCAAGGCCGCGATCCAGGGTGGGCGATTGCTGAGCGCCTCAATCTGCTCGTTCTCAATGAAGATGGTGTCACTCCGAATCCAATTGTTGCTGCGGACGGTGCGATCCAGCAGTTCTGAATTACCCACCCGGCTATAGTCCGGTTGAGTGTTGGTCAGCAGAGGAGTCTTCTTAAAGTGCTCGAGCTGGACTTCGAGCATGTTGATCCAGGTGCGCTCTGCGGTCTGGTGGTCGGGGAAAGGATTGTTTCCGAACGGCCAAGTGTGACCTTCACCCCAGAAGCCGTACATGAAGGTGTCGATAAACTCGATCAGCGGATTGCCATCGAATTCCGCTGCCAACAGACCAACCAGTTCTTTGAAGGCCTGCTGAAAAAAAGGGTCGTCGTAGCGAGGCTGATAACGCGAATGCGGGTTCTGCAAATATCGTTGCGCCTCTTTACTGCTTTCCTGATCGCTCAGGACCAAATCCACTTTCGGCACTTTTTCGAGGACAAAATCGGGGAGGGCCGCTGCGTGCGTATAATCTGGAGCGCACATCTGAATGCGCAATCCAACCCGCTTGTTGTTCTTCTTCGCCAGGTCAAAAACCAGCTTCAGGTAATCGGGCAACTCCAGGCGTCCGGGCCGGGGCTGCACTTCCCGCCATGTCGGACGGATATAAAGCTGCTGGCCCAGCGGAAATCGAACCAGGTCTTCAATCGCCTGCGGAATATTGTCTGACTTGATTTCCTCGGTGCCACTGTCGGCCGTGATGTAGGTGACCAGTCCCTTGCCATAATTTGGCACGACGTCTTCCGTAGAGGTAGTGGTCATCACCACGTCGTCGGTGGGAATGACAGCATCCGGCGGGTATTGCGGGAACGGGCCTTGATTCAGCCGATCGGTCATCGAAGGGCCAGAGCCGAAATCGTACTTTGCCCAGTTGTGCGCGGGGACGAACGCTTGCGCTTTGCCAGTTCCAAGTTCGGCTGCGACGGCCAGTGCAACACCGCTTTTGAGAAAGTCTCTGCGCTGCATTGAGGTCATGCCCTCCTTATCGATCACCGACAGACTCCTCGCTTCCCAGAACTTCGTATCATCCTGGGAAGCTGAGGAGCTAGAAAGCGAACTTCAAAGCAAACTGAATCTGCCGCTGCGGAATCACGGTGGACGTGATCACGCCAGTAGCTCCAGGGCCATCGGTGATGTAGTTATCGGGTTGAGAAAAGACCGGATGGTTGAAGGCGTTGAAGAACTCGGCTCGAAACTCAATGTTGAACTGGTCGGTCACATTGAAGATTTTTCGCGCCGACAAGTCTGCTGTTTTCTCTCCCGGTCCCTCAAGAACGTTTTTGTGCGCATTGCCGAAACAAAGGCAGTTGGGAAGAGGAACCGGAAAGTCGTTTGTGTTGAACCACAAGCTCGGACTGGGATGCGCGACAGCTCCAGTACCAGTCTGGTTGGAGCGCTGCAACCCCGGAGAACCCGTGTTGCTGGGGTCGAATCCGATGGCTGGGGAGAAGGGGAAGCCCGAGCGGAGCGTAATAATTCCGCCGATGTGCCATCCCCCAAGAATCGCATTGGGCACGCCGCCCCGGTTCATGAACTGTTGGCCTTTTCCCACCGGCAACAGGTAATCCACGCTATTCACCCAGCGCTTGCGATTATCGAAGTCCGCCAGCCCTTTTTCTGCCTTGATGTTGTAGCTGTCCTGCGGCCACGGAGCGTTGCAGCAGATTTCGGGCTGGTCGTTGATGGTTTTTCCGAAAGTGAACGCACTCAGGAAGTAAAGGCCATGACTCGCACGCTTTTCCGCCTTGATCTGAAAGGCGTGATAAGTGGAGTTCCCGTGATTCGTGATCGACGTGAACGTTCCATATTGACATTGGAGAGTGGGGGTGGGGTCGCAGTAGGGCGCCAAGGTCGGGTCGTACGTCGCTTGGGGAGTGGGAATCTGGTTGTAGTCGCGCAAGACTTGCAAGTGAGTGCCCTTCGTCCCGACATAGCCCGGACTGATGACAATCTGGCCCGGCAGTTGGTATTCGAAATTCAGATTCCACTGGTCGTAAACCGGCGTGTGAGGATTCCAGTCCTCGCTGGTCACATTCGCGAAGGGTGCCTGGGTCGGAGTGAGGGCCGGGAATCCAGACGTCAGGGTAACTTGCGAAGGCGTGATGCCATCGCTGTTGAATGTAGGCTCGAAGAAGAACGGGATATTGTAGTCAACTTGCAGCGGGTCGCCAGTGCGAATTTCGTAGAACACAAAAAAACGCCCATACCCTGCTCGAACCACGAATGGCTTGGAATGGAAAGGACTGTAGGACAGGCCAACGCGTGGAGCGAAGTCATCCTTGTCCGTGGTCTCCAGGTTCTTCGGATAACCGGCAGTCCCGGCAGTCACCAGCACGCCTTTCGTGTAATCCCAATTGCTCTGGCGATGCTGGGATTCATAAACCGGTGTCGCGTAGTCCCAGCGCAGCCCAAGTTCCATCGTCAGCTTCGACGTCGCTCGGTAAGTATCCTCAACGAATGCCCCGTAGGTGTGCTGGCGATTGCCGAAATACACCTCTGTGGAAATGATCGAGGTGACCGGCAGCCCCACCAGCATGTCAGACAGGCCGTTACCGCTGCCATCGCCCAACGAACCGGAATCGGAGGTAAACTGGCCGCTAAACGACAGGTTGCCGCGGGGCTGGCCTACCTGCAGCAGGTTGAACTGGTCAAAGCGGAGCTGCGGTCCAAGTCTGATCAAGTGCTTCCCGTGCACCAGACTCAGCGAGTCGTTAACCTGGATGTCCTGGCTGGTCATGCGGGTCGGCGTAAACAGCGGCTCGCCCAGCCCTGCGTACGCGCTGGGAGCAAACCAAGCCAGTCCATTGACCAGGGGATCGTTTGGCACACCAGGCAGCTGCAGGTTAGCGGGCGGGTATTGCTGCCCATAGGAGGGAGAGTTGGAGATGTAGTGGATGCGGTTAAATCCAGCCCGGAACGCGTTCACCGTGTTGGAGTTGATGGCATAATTCAAGCCGAACACTGCCCCTTCCGTGGTCAAAGGCCGATTCCCGGTGTTGTAACCCCCTCCGTCCGCGATCCCAGAGAACACCGGAGCCTGAAAACGTGAGTCCTTGACGAAGGAAAATCTTTGGAAGAGCTGGACCTTGTCCGTGAGATTCTCATCCGCCCGCACATCCATCTGATCGGTCTGCTCAGTTCCGGGCGCATTCACCGCGTAGTTGAGGGTGGAATAGTCTCCGTCCGGTCCCGGCTGATTGGGCGAAGGATTAAAGAGCGGCATAGGCCAGTCCGAGGCTCTGCAGGCTTCCCGCGGGAATGATATTTTTCTGTCCTTGTATGGGCAGGCCGGTAGTTGTATCGAATCCGAAACCGTCGCGAACAGCCGTTGGCTGGCAAGGCGGGTTCGAACCGGTCCCGCATCCAAACGGCCCCTGCACCGTGCGTGTCGTGGCGGGATCGTAGACCTCGTTCGTGAAGACCGGCCGGCCCAGCGCATCGAAGCAGGGCTGATCAGCAGTCGTTCCGCAGATCGTCGACTGTGTTGAGCCCAGAATGCCGCTGAAATCTCCGTTTCGCTCGTTGGACGTGCCGTGTGTACCGTCGGTCGGCACAGTGACAAAGTCGCTTTGCGCCTGGTGAATGCGTGTTCCTTCGTAATCGACGAAGAAAAACGCTTTGTCTCTCTTGATTGGTCCGCCGAAGGTGGCCCCAAACTGGTTTTGCTTGTAAGGCGCTTTGGCCAGGACAGAGCCAAAACCGTATTGCGCGGCATCCAAGGCGTCATTGCGCAGGAACTCCCAGGCGCTACCGTGGAACTGGTTCACACCCGACTTGGTGGCCGCGTTGATGACCGCGCCGCCGCTCCGTCCAAACTCCGCCGAGTAGTTCAAGGTCTCAATCTTGAATTCGGCGATGGCATCCACGCTGCTCAATACAGCCACGTCCCCGTTGTCGTTGGAGTTGTTGTCGATGCCGTCGAGAGTGAAGTTGTTCTGATCCCCGCGCGTGCCGTTGACCGCGAAACTGCCTCCAGCGTTGCCGTTTGTCGGCGTGCTGCCACCGTTGACCGGTCCCTCGATCACCTTGGCCACGCCTGAGGTGAGTT
>Ga0181523_10004843_pt1 | contig 11426 bp, 9 predicted proteins | sample PEATcosm2014_Bin_43_FD_119752 | JGI IMG/M metagenome (GOLD analysis project Ga0181523, IMG submission 119752) | Peatland microbial communities from MTU Mesocosm Facility, Houghton, MI, USA - PEATcosm2014_Bin05_30_metaG | ecosystem: Environmental > Terrestrial > Soil > Wetlands > Peat | place... | reverse complement strand
TCGACATCTTTCTTGTAAAGCGCGTGCGCCTTGACGGCAGTCTCCACGTGATGCTTCAGCGCCCAGTTTTCCGGGTCGGCGATGTTGCCGATGCCCAGCAGTTTTTCGACTTTTTCCCAGCCGTCGTCACTGACCGTAACGTTGCGGTGCTTTTCATCGACCACATAGTCGCCGGTCATGATCTTCGGCTCGCCCGGCTGCGTATCAATTTCCTCGCCCTTTTCCAGCTTGGGGATGATGCGATTCACCTTGTAGTACTTGTCCGTGGATTCTTCACTCGCGCCTGAAATGATGAGCGGAGTCCGCGCCTCGTCGATCAGGATGGAATCGACTTCGTCGACAATCGCGAAGTTGTGCACCCGCTGCACGCAGTCGCGCAAATCGAACTTCATGTTGTCGCGCAGATAGTCGAAGCCAAACTCGTTGTTGGTGCCGTAAGTCACGTCCGCGGCGTAAGCGGCGCGGCGCTGTGCGTCGTCGAGGTCGTGGACGATTACACCCACCGTCAGGCCAAGAAAACTGTAGAGTTTGCCCATCCATTCGGAGTCGCGCTTGGCGAGGTAGTCATTGACCGTGACCACGTGCACGCCGCGTCCGCTCAGCGCGTTCAGATACACAGGAAGCGTCGCCACCAGCGTCTTGCCTTCGCCGGTCTTCATTTCGGCGATCTTGCCTTCGTGCAGAACCATGCCGCCGATCAACTGCACGTCGAAGTGCCGCATGTTGAGCACGCGCCTGCCAGCTTCGCGGACAACGGCAAAGGCCTCCTCCAGCAGTTCGTCAAGAACGCCCTTGAGCACTTCGTTGCGCTCGGCGTCGCTTTCTATCTGGCGGTCGGGATCTGCTTCCGGTTCGTCGGCAATCGCGCCCAGACGCTCCTGAATGCGGGCGCGAAACTCCTCAGTCTTGGCGCGGAGTTGGTCGTCGGAGAGCTTCTCTATCTCCGGCTCGAGCGCGTTCATAGCCTCTACCCGAGGCAGCAGTCGCTTGACCTCGCGCTCGTTCTTAGTCCCGAAAATCTTACCCAGCAAGGTGTTGATCAAAAAGGAAATCCTTCAGAGGACACGCGTCCCAAGCTATCACTCAAAGCCTAGCACATTAGATGCGGGAGGAACGGCGAAGAACGGACACCACCGAACACCTGTGAAAAAACTCAAATCTGGGGTAGAGGCGGGGCTTGCCCCGTCTAGGAGCGCCGCGGACTTTGTCAATGTGCGTCCTTAGGAGGGGCGCGACTTCAGCTCTGCCATTAATCCGTTCGAACCGTCTGCGCTCTTAGCGCCTGAGGATCGCGCTCGGCGTCCCTAGGCAGTTGACTTCTTTGCAGATTTGCGGACCCGCCTTTTCTTCAGCCCTTGCGCCGGGAGCTTCCACCTACCCTCCGAAATCGGCCAACCACTGCCGAACCTCTTACTTTGAGATCGCAGTTCCTAGTTTTCCCCAGCTGTCTTTAGTATATTCACTTCGACCCATGCCTGCCTTCTACCAACGTTTCCAGGAATCGGCCCGGAAGTTCCCCAACAACGTTGCCCTTGAGATTCAGCGGCACGACACGGTTGAACGAGCCACCTTCGCGGAGCTGACCCGCATGTCGGAGAGCGTGGCGAACTGGCTCTCGACGCGAGTTGCGCGGGACGCGCGCGTGGCGATTCTGGCCGCGAATCATCCGCGATGGGTGGCCGCATACTTGGGAATCATCGCCGCCGGCCGAACGGCGGTTCCGCTCGACACGGCTTTCCACGCCGAGCAGGTGAAGAAGTTGCTGACGGACAGCGGAGCCTCCCTGCTGTTCTGCGACGCGAAGCATCTTCCGGCAGCCCTGGAAGCAGTCAAGGGCCTGAAGATAGCTCTGGTGATGACGTCGGCGGCCGCCGAACTAGTCGCGACGAATGCGGCATCCACCACTCCCACTCATGGCACAGAACGCGATGAGAGGGGCACCCAAGGTGTGACCGAGCATGGCTCGACCCTGCAAATTACCGCGCGCTTCGCTGCCGACCTCGATTCCATCTTCGCTGCCGGTCCAGCTGGCTTTCAACCTGTCGTCCCGGCTGAGAGCGACCTGGCGGCTCTGCTCTACACCTCGGGCACCACGGCCGATCCCAAGGGCGTCATGCTCACCCACGCCAATCTTGTCGGCGAAGCAAATTCGGTGCTCGGCCTGATCAAGATCGGCCCTGCCGATGCCCTGCTCGGAATTCTCCCCATGTTTCACGTCCTGGCGCAGATGGCAAACCTTTTTCTGCCTCTCTTCAACGGCGCGCGCGTCGTGTACCTGGAAACGTTGAACACCACCGAATTGCTGCGCGCTTTGCAGGAACGCGACATCACCGCGTTTTGCGTGGTGCCGCAGTTTTTCTACCTGATTCATGAGCGCATTTTCAAGGAGCTGAACAAACGCGGCAAGTTCACGCTCTCTCTGGTGCGCACGCTGATGGCGCTCAACCGCGCGCTGCGCCGAGTCGGAGTCAACGCCGGCAAACTCTTCTTCGGCAAAATTCACGCGACCTTTGGCGCCCGCATGCGCTATCTGGTCACCGGCGGTTCGCGATTCGATCCCGCCATCGCCCGCGACTTCTACTCTTTTGGCATCGACATTCTGAACGCGTACGGCCTGACCGAAACCACAGGCGGCGCCTTTATAAACCCTCCGGGGCACATTGTATTTGGCTCGGTTGGACGGCCTTTTCCCGGAGTCGAAGCCAGAATTGTTGAAGAAAAGACTGCCCAACCGAAATCAGACGATGACGGCGCGCCGCCTTCGGGTGAGATTGCCATCCGCGGCGCCATCGTGATGAAGGGATATTGGAATCGTCCCCAAGCCACGGCCGAGGTGCTTCGCGACGGCTGGCTCTACACGGGCGATCTGGGCTACTTCGATTCCGCCGACAATCTGTTCATTACCGGGCGGCGCAAGGAAATCATCGTGCTCGCCAACGGAAAGAACGTGTATCCGGAGGAGATCGAGGCGCACTACCTGCAGACGCAGAACATCAAAGAGATTTGCGTGATGGCACTGGAAGCGCGCCCGGGAGATCCGACGTCGGAGCGGCTGCATGCCGTGGTAGTGCCTAATTTCGATCTGCTGCGCGAACGCAAAATCGTCAACTCCAAAGAAGTGATCCGGCTCGACATTGAGGCACTGTCCCACAAGATTGCTTCCACCAAGCGTCTGGGAAGCTATGACATCTGGCAGGAAGAACTGCCGCGCACAACGACGCGCAAGCTGAAGCGTTTCCAGATTGAAAAAAAAGTTCGCGAGCTGAAACAAAACGACGGCAGCGTCGATTCTGACGTTGGCAAAGAGAGAGAAAAGCCGCTAACCGTCGACGAGCAGTTGTGGCTGCAGCGTGAAGATGTGAAGCGCGCCCTCGCCATCCTACGGGAGTCCTCGCGCAACCAGTTCGACGCGATTCTTCCTAGCCACAATCTAGAGCTCGATTTAGGACTCGATTCCATGCAGCGCATTGAACTGCTCACCGCGCTCGAGCAGCAGTTTGGCGGCGAAGTGCCCGAGTCGCAACTGGCGGGGCTTTATTCAGTGCACGACCTGGTCGACGCCGTACTCGCGAGCGCGAGCCGCGGCGAGGGCCGAGCCAGAGCGGCAGCACCGGCCTGGTCGACAATCCTGGGCGAGTCTTCTTTGAACGAGCTATCGGCCGATCCCGAGGTCGTCGCGCTCGCGCATCACAACCCTTTTACTGAAGTCTTTTTCTTTCTCCTGGGCCGCCTCATCTATCTTTTTGCGCTCGATCGCTTTCACTTCAAAATCCGTGGACTCGAAAACCTTCCTGAAAAAGGCCCGTACTTGATCTGCTCGAATCATCAGAGCTATGTCGATCCGCTGGTGATGACCGGGGCGCTGCCCTGGCGCCTGTTTCGCGATGTCTTTGCCGTGGGCACGAGCGACATTTTCGGTAAAGGATTCATGCGGCGCCTGGCGCGATGGCTTCGTGTGGCGGTCGTCGATCCCGACGCGAATCTGGTGTCGGCCATGCGCGCCGGAGCCTTCGGCCTCAACCACGGACATATTCTGATTCTGTATCCCGAGGGCGAGCGCACCGATGACGGCAACCCGAGAATGTTCCGCAAGGGGGCTGCGATTCTCTCGATTCACAGTCAAGCCCCGATTGTCCCGGTCGCTATCGAGGGTTTCTACAAGGCATGGCCACGCCACAAGAAGTTTCCCAAGATCGCCGATTTGCAACTGGTATTCGGCAAGCCGATTCAACCTCCGCCTTTAAGTGCGGCAAGCGAGGCCGCGTATGATCAGCTGACGTCCGAGTTGAAGGCCAGCGTTGTGGCCATGTGGAAGGAATTGAGAGAGAAAGAGTTGAGGAAAAAACAATTGCAGGAACATGGAGAAGACGTGCGCTCGCCCGAGGAGAATTCGAAGGGTTCTACAGCGGCCGAAGCCGCGCTTCATTAACTTAAACTTACTTCGTTCGCTTACTTCGTTAACTTGCGTCGTTAGCTTGCTTCGCGAACGCTCACTTTGTGCGGCTCTGATTTTATGCCCCTGCGCCCTTGGCCTGCCCGCACACGATTTTCGCGAGGGCGTCCACGACGCCGGCGTGGTACTTCTGACCTGCTCCCGCCACGATCTCGGCCTCGGCCTGGCCGGGCGACAAAGGCTTGCCATCGGCGCCGCTGATCAATTTCTGATACGCATCCGCCACCGCCAGAATGTGAGCCTCGACCGGAACGTTGACCGAACGCGCTCCCTGCGTCTGCAAGATCTGCTGCGCGACGATGATCGGAATCACGCGTCGCAGCGAATTTCCGACCTCCTGGGCGCGCGTATCCGTTTTGCGCCGCTTGCCGAAACTCGCAACCACCTCGTCGCGGCTCATATCGGCGGCCTTGTAGAGAATGTCGTTCGTAATTCCGAGCTTGCTCAGATCCCGCAGTAAAACTGCGGACCGCAGCAGCGCGACGCGATCCGATCCCAAGCCCATCGACTCGGCTATTCTGGTTGACGCTTCCACCACCCGCAGGTTGTCCCCTACGCCCAGCTTCTCGTTGGCCATGAAGTGTTGCAGGACCAGCAGCAGACCGCTGAAACTTTCCCGGATGTCGGCGGTCATCGCCTCTTTGCGCTCGTAAAGCGTGCCCATCACGTAGCTGGCAACCACCAAAACCCCAGCCCAGATGGCAAAGTTGAACAGGCGCTCATCGGGCAACGACAGCACCTTGTGCCCCGGCATCATCTTGTTCAGGAAGCTCAACAGGACGACCAGGAATACGCAGGCAAAGGCCGTCAGAGTCGCGTGCCGTCGTCCGAAGTGATACGCCGAGTACAAGGTCGGCAAGAAATAAATACAGAGTGCCATGGGCAGTGACTGGGCGAAGAATTGTACCCCGGCGGCAATCAGGAATAGCGATAAGAGGAGGATACCTTCTTTGGCGATTTTACTCATCTTGGGGGTTGCGATCGTCTACCTTCGTGGGCGCGAGCACGAAACGCCCTGAAGTCATGTTCAGGCAAGGGCGCGTGCGTGCAAAGTTACGGCGGTAATAGGTTTTTTTTCAAAGTCGTACCGCGGAAAGTGGCTTCCCAAGTGCCTAAGAGCGCGAATTATTGAGGGGGACTCCCACTTCTGGTTGTTGCACTCAGAGTTTGTAGGAAGAAATAACCGTCACTTTGCCCGCGGGTGCGTCTGGTCGTAGACGTTCATCACATGCTTGACCGAGAGCTGCGTGTAGCGTTGCGTGGTGGCCAGGCGCTCGTGCCCGAGCAGTTCCTGGATGGCGCGCAGGTCCGCTCCCTCTTCGAGCATGTGCGTGCCGAAGGCGTGACGCAGCGTGTGGGGATGAACTTCTGGTGACAGTCCCTTGGCAACCGCAATGCGCTTGACAATGCGTCCCACGCTCCGGGTGGTGAGGCGTCCACCGCGCTGGTTGACGAGCAACGCGCGCGTGCCTTTCTCCGGCTTCCTCTTGAGCGAGGCCAGCAGTTGTTGCCGCCACGGTAGGTAGACGGCCAGTGCCGCGAGCGCCGAGCCTCCAAACGGGACGAAGCGTTCTTTCTTGCCTTTGCCGCGAATCAGGATCGCTTCGTTGCTGATGCTGATGTCGTCGAGATTAATGCCGACCAGCTCGGAGTTGCGAATGCCGCAGCCGTAGAGCAGTTCGAACAACAGACGATCGCGCTCGGGACACGATGCCACCTCGGGCATTTTGCCGTCGAGCATGTTGTTCATTTCTTCGATGGTTGGAACGCGTGGGAGTTTCTTCGGCAGCCGCGGCGTCGAAACCAGCTTGGCGGGATTCTGCTCGACTACTCCTTCTTGCGCCAGCCAGCGATAGAGCGAACGCACAGCGGCCAGGGCGCGGGCTACGGAGGTCTTGCTCAATCCTTTGTCGTAGAGATGCGAGAGGAAGCCGCGGATGGCGATGTGGTCGATCGTTTTCCAATTCCAGGCGCGCGCGGCCATTCTCGGGCCTATATAAGCGGCGAAGGCGTCGAGATCTCCGGTGTAGGCCTTGATGGTGTGGGCCGAGGCATTGCGCTCGCGCAAGTGACGCAGGAAGTCGTCAGTGGCGCGTTCGACGATAGTACGGCCGACGACGATTCGCCCGACGCCGGCGCGCGGTGGTTTGCGGTCCAACGGCATCGAGTGCTCGGTCATCCGGTCTTCGCTTTCGCCCGCGGATGATGCTTCGCGTACACGCTTTTCAGCCGGTCGAGCGCAACGTGGGTATAAATCTGCGTCGTCGAAATGTCGGAGTGGCCGAGGATGGTTTGCACGGTCCGGAGATCGGCTCCATTCTCGACCATATGCGTGGCGCAGGAGTGACGCAGCATGTGCGGACTGGCGTGGCGTCCGGACGCGAGACTTGCCTTGCCCACCAACTGCCAGACGCGCTGCCGCGTCAAGCGCCGGGCGCCCGTGCCTAGAAACAGGAGCGACGAATTCTTTTCCCTCGCGATCACTTCCCTGGCGGTTTTCAGGTATTGCCGCAAGGCCTGCTGGGCTGGCGCTCCGAGCGGCACCATGCGCTCTTTGTCTCCTTTGCCGCGCACTAGGATGCATCCCATTTCCAGCTTCAGGTCTTCAAGACGCGCGTCGGAAACTTCGGAAACCCGCACGCCTCCGGCGTAGAGAAGTTCGATCATGGCGCGATCTCGGACTGCCAGCGCATGTCCCAGCGCGGTTTCATTTCGCGGCGTTGTTTCGCCCAGCATGGCTCCGACTTCGTCGCGGCTCAGGGCCTTCGGCAATACCTTCCACTGCTTCGGCAAGTCGATGTTCAGAGTCGGATCCTTGTCGATTTTTCCATCGAGCAGCAAGTGCCGATAAAGATGGCGGATGGCCGAAAGCTTCCTTCCCACGGAGCGGCCGTCGAGCGCATTGGAAAATAATTCCTGGATGAATTCGCGCACATCTTCGTGCCGAGCTCCGCTCAGAACCACGTGGCGTTTCTCCAGAAACTCCGCAAACTGGACGAGGTCGCTGTTGTAGGCGGCAATCGTCAGCTTTGCCGAGCCGCGCTCCACGCGCAGATAGTCGAGAAACGACGCAAGCGTGGGGGAGTTGGCATCCGAAGCCATGACCTGAGTATGAGATGCTGGGAGGAGCCCGCAAAGTAATGAGCGGGATGCGGGGCGCGGATTTGCGAGCTCCGCGCCGCGACGGGCGAGGGCGCCCGTCGCTCCACAGGCTATTTCTGGTCAACGGCGCGCAGCAAATCTACCGCGTACAGCACGCCCTCCGGCGTCTCTTCGTGCTTGAAGTAGGCGAAGACGTCGCGGCCGGCGGCGAGATGCTCACGAATGCGAGCGACCATCGCCTTGCGCTCTTCGACAGTATAGGTGGGTTTGCGATAGCGATAGTAGGCGTAGTCGGCGGTGACAACGTCGGGCGTGTTGCGCTCTTCCGTCTCAGCTACGCAGAGTGCGATATAGCGCGCGCGCAGCGTGTCCCATGTAGGGTCAACAAACCAAGATTCGTGGCGGAACTCAAACGCGGCGCGCACGCTTCGCGGCAGGGCTTTCAGAAACTCAGCGAGCACCGCCTGATCGGCTTTGAAGTTTGGCGGGAGTTGAAAGAGCACCGGGCCGAGGCGCTTTGCGCGCTCTAAGGCTTCCAGCGTACCTAGAAAGCGCTGCAGGAATTCTTCCGCGTTCTTCAGGCGCTTGATGTGCGTGAGCACCTGGTGCGCTTTTATGGTGAAGCGGAAATGGTCGGGAGTTTCGGCGATCCAGTTCTGGACGGTCGTCTCTTTCACCAACCGGCGGAAGGTGTAGTTGACTTCAACGGCGTTCAGTTTCGAGGCGTAGAAGTTCAGGAATTTTTTCTGCGCCAGTTTCTCCGGATAGAAAGCGGGCTTCCATGTCGGATAAGCCCATCCGGAGGTGCCCACGTAGAGATGCGCCATATATGAACCGGGATTATAGCTTGCGATGCTTTGCCGCGGCGGACTTCCCTTTCAGCTTCGTCGGCGTCTTCGTCTTCTTCTTCTTTATTGGGCGTGGCCGTGCTTCGGTTTGGGTGTGGGCGGTGATGCTTTCCCTCCCCTCTTCTTTTTCCGATTCCATTTCTGATTCGGGAGCCAGTCCCGCTAACTGCGGCAGTTTCTGCTTCAGTTTCTGCACGGGCCCGAACAGGTCGCCCATCTTTTCCACTCGCGCGAGGACCTCTTTCGCCTCAAATACCAAACGGCCCGCATCTTTTTTCTTCAGCGCCTGCTCGACTTCGTCCCAGGCAACGGGCGTCGACACGGTTGGATGCTCGCGCGCGCGCAGCGAATAAACCGAGATGGTCGTCTTGTGAGCGTCGTTCTGGCTCCAATCGACGAATACCTTATTCGTGCGCACCGCTTTCTTCATATCGGAAACGACCAGGTCGGAATGCTCGTGCTCGAGCAAGCGCGCCACGGCGTGAGCAAAGGACTTCGTCTGCTCGTAGCTGGTTGGCGTATTCAACGGCACATAAATCTGCATTCCCTTGGAGCCGGAAGTTTTTGGAAAGCTCTGCAGGCCGAAGTGATCGAAAATCCCACGCACCCAGAGGCCGACTTGGGCGCACTGCATGATGTTGGCTGGTGGTCCGGGATCAAGATCAAACACGATCATGGTCGGCGTCGGAGGGTCGGAAGCCAACGAGAGGGACGGGTGCAGTTCGATTGAGGCGAGGTTCGCAATCCAGACCAGCGTCGGCAGATCGTTGGCGAGAATGAAGTGGATGGTGCGGTGATTGCTCTCGCTCCAGATGGGCGCGGTCTTCACCCAGTCAGGCCGATGCATGGGCGCGTTCTTCTCGAAGAAATATTCCTGGTCAACTCCCCCGGGATAGCGCTTCATGGTGAGCGCTCGTCCTGCGAGATGCGGCACCAGCACGGGCGCGATGCGGACGTAGAAGTCGACCACCTGCCCTTTTGTGAAAGCGGCGACGGGATAGAGAACTTTGTCCAGGTTCGTCAAGCTGAGCTTGCGGCCTTCGACTTCGACGATGGTAGGGGCGGACATGAGTGCTCAGAGTTGCGACTTCAAAAACGCTTCCCAGTATAGTGGTGCGCGGAAAAGTCGGCACGCAGCGGGTACGGACCGAAATCTCTTGATCCGGTATCCGTATTTCTAGTATCATCGAACCATGGTCAGCGTTGCCAGCAAGCTCCGAACAAACAGTGAACGCGTTGCCCGTTATGCCGACATATTCTCCGCCATGGGCACCGGGCCGCGTCTGCGCATCATGCAATTGCTGTTGTCCGCTCACCCCGAGGGTTTGGTGGTCAGCGAGATTCAGGATGAACTTGAGATCCCGGGCTCCACGCTCTCGCACCATCTCGACAAGCTCAGGAATGAAGACCTGGTGCACGTCGAGCGCAAGGGCACGTTTCTGCGCTACACCGCCAACACGGAAGCGCTGCGCGAAATTCTGCAATTTCTTTACGCCGAGTGCTGCACCCGGAATAAGGCGCTCACGCCGCAAGACCTCGTCCAACTCTGCAAATAGGAGAAGCCATCATGCCCGATGCCAATATCAGGGAAGCCGTAAAAGAGAAATACGGACAAGCAGCATTACGAGCCACAGACAAGACCGGCGGCAGCAGTTGCTGCGGAGCGGCTGCGGCGGGCGGACGGTCCTGCGATCCGATCACCTCGAATCTCTACGACACATCGCAGGCCCAGCAGATTCCCGAAGAGGCGATGCTGGCTTCGCTCGGATGCGGCAACCCAATCGCGCTCGCGCAACTGAGCCCCGGCGAAACCGTGCTCGATCTCGGCTCGGGCGGCGGCATCGACGTGTTGCTCTCGGCGAGGCGCGTCGGGCCGAACGGCAAAGCTTACGGCCTCGACATGACGGAAGAGATGCTCGCGCTGGCCAACGAGAACAAGCGCAAGGCCGGCGCGGAGAACGTCGAATTTCTCAAGGGCGAGATTGAAAGCATTCCGCTGCCCGACAACACCGTCGATGTCATCATTTCCAACTGCGTGATCAATCTTTCCGCCGACAAGGACCGGGTGCTGCGCGAGGCGTTTCGGGTGCTCAGGCCGGGCGGGCGGTTCGCTGTCTCCGACGTAGTGACGCGTGGCGAGATTGCCGCCCAGGTCCGGCAGAGTGTGCTGTTGTGGGTCGGTTGCATCGCCGGCGCCCTCGACGAAGACGAATATCGCGGCAAACTTTCGGCCGCCGGTTTTGAACAGATCGAAATCGAGCCCACGCGAATCTATCGCGTTGACGACGCTCGCGAATTCCTTTCCTCCTCGGGCATTGACGTGGATGCCATCGCGACTCAGGTCGATGAAAAGTTCATGAGCGCGTTCGTGCATGCCGTGAAACCAAAACATTGATCATGGAAGCTCGCCACAACGTTCTGTTCCTGTGCACGGGAAACTCGGCGCGGTCCATCATGGCCGAAGCGATTCTCAACCACAAAGGAAAGCCTCTATTCACGGCCTACAGCGCGGGAAGTCATCCTTCGGGTACGGTTCGCCCCGAGGCTCTGAAGGAGCTTGCCAGGGCTCGAATCTCGACCGAGGGCCTGCGCAGCAAGAGTTGGGATGAATTCAGGCGCCCAGGCTCCCCCGAGATGCAGTTCGTTTTCACGGTTTGCGATAACGCCGCCAAGGAAGCCTGCCCGCTGTGGCCGGGACAGCCCCTGACCGCGCACTGGGGAGTTCCCGATCCCGCCGCCGTGCGGGGAGACTCCAGCGAGATCGAGCGTGCCTTTCGCAATGCGTTTTTCGCGCTCGACTGGCGCATCGGCCTCTTTCTTGCTCTGCCTCTGGCGACTCTTGATGGTCTCGCGCTGAAGCAAGAAGTGGATCGCATCGGGCGGCAATGAGGGGCAATGACGGGCAGCTGTTTCTGATCTCCGAATGAACTGAGAGCTGTTCCGTGCAGGCTAGATGCGGCGGTTGTTGTCTTTCAGGGTTCACGCCAAAGCTTTTCTATCTTCGCACTCGCAAAAAAGATTTG
>Ga0181523_10004842_pt1 | contig 11427 bp, 9 predicted proteins | sample PEATcosm2014_Bin_43_FD_119752 | JGI IMG/M metagenome (GOLD analysis project Ga0181523, IMG submission 119752) | Peatland microbial communities from MTU Mesocosm Facility, Houghton, MI, USA - PEATcosm2014_Bin05_30_metaG | ecosystem: Environmental > Terrestrial > Soil > Wetlands > Peat | place... | reverse complement strand
TCGTGCAACTCGGTCATCGGTCCCTTCGCGACGTTCCCCGTCCCCCTCGAGGGTGACGACGTCAGCGACATCATCGACCAGAACCGGGATCAACTTCCCATGAACGAGCACATGGTCACCATGGATCCGCCGGATCACACCCGGGAACGGGCGCTCGTCATGCGTCTGATCACGTCGAAGCGCCTTCAGGAGAACGAGGCATTCATGTCGCGGCTGGCCGACCGATTGCTGGACGAGTTCGTGGCCGACGGGCGATGCGAGTTCATCGCGGCGTATTCACAACCCTTCGCCATGCTCGTGGTCGCTGATCTGCTCGGGGTGCCCGAAGAGGATCATCAGCGGTTCCGCGAGGGTTTCGGCCTGAGTCAGGCGCCCGGAGGGCTCGGTGCCGGTGAGGAGGACCAGGTGGGACTCAACGCGCTGGCGTGGCTCGACGAATGGTTCGCGCAGTACATCGAGGACCGGCGCCGCCATCCCCGAAAGGACGTCCTGACCGACCTTGCCCTGGCGACATACCCCGACGGCACCATGCCCGACGTGACCTCCGTGGTGCGGACGGCCACCTTCCTGTTCGCGGCCGGCCAGGAAACGACGGCACGCCTGCTTGCCATCGCATTGAAGTACCTCTCCGAGTACCCGGAGCTCCAGGACGAGCTTCGGTCGCACAAGGAGCTCGTCCCGGGCTTCATCGAAGAGTCCCTGCGCATCGAGAGTCCCGTGAAAGCCGACTTCCGCCTGGCACGCCGTTCCACCACGATCGGCGGGGTGGACATTCAGGCGGGCACGCCGGTCATGTTGCTGAACGGTGCCGCCAACCGCGATCCCCGACGCTTCACCGATCCGGCGGAGTTCCTCGTGGACCGGCCGAACGCCAGGGCGCACATGGCGTTCGGCCGAGGCGTGCACACCTGTCCGGGAGGGCCCTTGGCACGAGCGGAGGGTCGCGTCAGTCTTGACCGCATTCTCGACAGGATGCGTGACATCCGGCTGGACGAGGAACATCACGGCCCCCCGACAGCACGTCACTACCGGTACGAACCCACGTGGGTCCTACGCGGCCTGAGCGCCCTCCATTTGGAGTTCACGCCGGGCGAGGTGACGCCGTGAGCGTCGCCGTGGTCACCGGCGGGGCGTCCGGCATCGGGCTCGGCGTGGCCAGATGCTTCGTCGCCGACGGTCACGACGTGGCCATTCTCGATCGGGACGGCGAGGGCGCCGAAGCGGCGGCGGCCCACATCGCGGCCGGGGGATCCCGGGTCCTCCCCGTCGAGGTCGACGTCGCCGACCGACCGTCAGTCGACGCGGCCTTCGGGCGGGTCCGCGCCGAGCTCGGTCCGGTCGGCATCCTCGTGACGAGCGCAGGCGTGGAATCCTTCGATGCCCTGCTCGACATCACGGCCGACAAGTGGGACAGGATCATCGCGGTGAACCTCACCGGTACGTTCAATTGCGTGCAAGCGGCAGTGCCCGACATGCTCGCCGACGGCTGGGGCCGCATCGTCACCATCTCGTCCTCGAGCGCCCAATCGGGAGCGCCCAACATGGCCCACTACGCCGCCTCGAAAGGCGGCGTCATCGCACTGACGAAGGCACTGGCCGTCGATCTCGCACGCCATGGCATCACCGTCAACACGATCCCGCCCAGCCTGGTGGACACCCCGATGGCACGGGCGGCGGAGGCCGCCGGCGATTTCCCCGGGGTGGACGTGGTCGGTCCCATGGTCCCGCTCGGCAGAGCGGGCACCCCGGCCGACATCGGCGCAGCCTGTTCCTTCCTCTGCTCCGATGGCGGCAGTTACATCACGGGCCAGATCATCGGCGTGAACGGCGGCATGTACATCTGAATCGCCCAACCTCGAGTGAGGGGACGCGCCTATCCCCTCAGCGGGTCGGACAGGAACGCCTGGAGTTTCGCCCGCCTCCTCCCGACCATCGCTCCACCCAACCGTTGACCTCCGACGGAGCAGACCACTGCGATCGCGCAGGCCACAGCGATTCCAAGGCCCAGATCGTGGTCCGGCAACTTCTCGGAAAGACCGTGTGGGGCGGTGAAACCCCACAAGAGCAGTGAAGGCGTCAGCATCAGTGAGCCCAACACCGGAACGAGCACATACGGCGTGACGACGAGCACCGCCCATCGGACCAGCATCCGTTTGCGAGGTCGGCGATGTTCCCACCGATACCGCAGCGGGATCGGATGATAAGGAAACAAGATCCCGACCCAAGCCGAGATGGCAAGGAAGCCGAATGGGAGGACCGCAATGGCGACGACCGTGTACACGGTGGAAAGCAGTGACTGGTTGAGTATCCCGTTGATGACCGCCACCAGGGCGCAGATGGGAGTGACCATCAGCCAAAGCACGACGTTCTTGGCGTAGAGCATCCGGCGGATCATGGTGGGATCCTCCAGCGCGGATACCGCTCGTGCGGCGTCTGGCCCAAGAATGTTGGTCGAGGGAACGTCCGAGTACATCCATGCCGCCAGTATCAGCGCGAAGGCGAGCGTGCCATGAAGTGTGAACACTTTGTCCCTCAACCCCGTTGGCAGGAAGAACCAAGCGGAGCTCATCAGCGCGCCGTTCACGGCGATGGTGACCGGGCTCTCGTACGGAGGCTGGAATGTCAACGCGAGCTGATCGCGGACGGCCTCCTTCGCCGTGGCGGGGAGCCGAACCTCACTGTTCTTGAGCATCGCCTCCTACCCGTAGATCGCTTGATCAGTGGGGTGAAGGAAGGCGGGTCCTCGAGGGCGACGTGATCGTCTCAGCGCATTCTGCGCGGCATGAGGGCCCCGATGAACCAAAAGAGAGGCAGGAAGATGCCGATGAGGAACATCACCCAGTGTCCCTTTCTGATGGACATCACTCCGAGGGTTATCAGGAGGACGAAGTAGAGAATTGACCAGAGAGCGATGAATCCTCCGCTGATCGATGCAAGGGGAACGTTCATGTGTATTCCACAACTCCGAGGCCGGTTTGTCCTGGGCAACTCGCCAAGTTTCCCCGGAATCTAGGTCTGCACCGCACCTTACATCAGTTCATGCATGGTGAACCTGGAACTGGTTCGGCTCTCGCCGGCGATAGGTCCGAGACTCCTCGATCATGAGCTGGGGATGCCACGCCCACTCCTCGAAGGTGGCGCGATCGAGGCGTTGGCGCACACGCGGGGTCATCTGCTCGAAGGTGCCCTGGGGATCGTCTCCGACCATCTCGTACAGATGGCAGAACCGAGGCGTTCCCGAGGACTCGTTCTCCCAGGGTGTGATCGTCCGGTATCCAGGCACGGCCGCCTCGGCAATGTGCCGAAGATGCACGAAGTCGCCCCAATCGCGCAGTTCCTGCGCGGACTCGCGCTGCTTGGCCGAGATGAGTACCAGCAGGATGCCTGTTGTCCGCTCACCCGAGCACGATCCTTGAGGCGGACGGGGGTAACGCACCAGGGGCACGACCGTGGTTGCTCCAGACGGCGACTCCACCACTCCCCCATCGCCCTCTCCGATCACCACGCCGTCGCAGCGCGGCTGCAGCCTCGGCAGATCGTCATCCGAGGTGGTCGCCGGGTCCCAGATGGAGACCTCCCAGCCGGCTGCTTCGACGGCCGCCGCACGTGTGTCCACGTGGTCCGGCTCGCGGACCAGCTCGAGATGCAACCGAGGCGGTAGTCGACCTTCCATCGTGTGCCCTGAATCAATCTCCGGAGTGGACGGCGCGTTCTATGCAGCGACCATAGCCCTGCACGGTCGCAGCCTGAAGCTGTCCGGCGGGCTGCGTCACGCTGGTCGGTGTCCCTTACAAGTACTCCCGCTTACGCCTCCAGTCGAGGACGAACTGCCGTCAGGCCGAGGATCATCCCCGCCTCCACCACGCCCAAGCCCCCAGGCACCGGGGAGACGACCCCGAGCATTGACGCGATCGTGATGACGATGAAGATGGTGGCCAGGGAGAGGTGCTGCCCGAAGGCGTGGAGCGCTGCTCCCAGGGCCAGCGCCACCATCAGCTGACCGGAGATCGCCCCTCCGACGAGGGTGCTCCGCTCTGAACAGTCCCGGCCTCGACGCTCATGCCGGTCAAAGATTGCGGTGGCCGGTGGTTTCCAGGCGGTGACCTCCGACGCTGGACGCGTGGCGACATACCCCGACGAGCCCGCCGATTCCAGCGGCAATCACGTCTCGACCGGGGGCCTACCTGACACGGGTGTCAGTCACCAGATATATTGAGCGCCCACTGGGGATGGCCTTGCCAGCACCACCTGATTGACAAGTGCCGAGTCGAGGGGATGCGCATGGGTTTCGACAGCGAGGCGCCGGACCGTAGGGTCGAGTGGGGTGCGGCGCGAAGCCGACGACCACGACGGAGGAGCCGATACCTCGTCGGAGCCCTCGGGGTCGCAGGGGTGCTGCTGACGCCCTTCACCCTGGCGCTCTCCTCTGGTGGGTCCGCCGCGGCCGCCTCTGGTGCAAACCCCAACGGGGTGCTCAAGTACGGGTTCGACCTCAACAACGAGTTCAACAACGACTTCGCACCGGCGACCGAGGAGAACGACTGCTCGTACACCGTCACCTCGAACATCTACCAGTCGATGACCACTCCGGGAAACAGCGGGATCGGCGGTGGTGTGGCCCAGAGCTGGACCATCTCCAACAACAGCTCGACCATCACCTTCCAAATCCGACCGGGTCTCGAATTCTCCAACGGTCAGCCGGTGACCTCGGCGGACGTCGCGGCCAGCTTGAACCACACCAAGACCAGCCCGCTGCGGTCCTCGCTGTTCGCCATCTCGAGCATCGAGACGCCGAATCCCTCGACGGTGGTCGTCAACCTCAGCAAGCCCACCGCCGGCGACTTCCTGTGGGCGATGTCGTATGTCGACGGCCAGATCTACCCGGCCAATGCGATCTCGACCCAGTCGAGCCAGCCGGTGGGCGCCGGACCCTATGTCCTGAAGAGCTATCAGCAAGGCTCGTCGATCGTGCTCACCAAGAACCCCAAGTATTGGGACTCGAAGGCCTATCCGCTGGGAGGTATCGACTTCACCCAGGTCACGCAGGGTCCCGAAGCGGCCACTGCCTTGACCTCGGGTGCGGTCGACATGATCGAGGTCGAGCCGCAGAACTACCCGCAGCTCAAGAGCGACGCGAACATCGGGATCTCGGTGACGAAGTCCTACGACGCCATGGAGATCGAGTTGCGCGAGAACACCGGGCCGTTCGCCAACGAGCAGGTGCGGGCCGCGCTCGAGTACGCGGTCAACCGGGCGGCCGTGAACAACGTCGTCTTCGACGGACTCGGCGCTCCCGCCTACCAGCCTGTGCCGTCGTGGTCACCCGGCTACTCCAAGTCGCTCGGCATCCCCGACCCCTACGATCCGGCCAAGGCCAAGGCCATGCTGAAGGCGGCCGGCTTCCCCAAGGGAGTGAGCTTCAGCTTGATCATCCCGGCGGGTGACGCCACCTACGCCAGGGCGGCCGCCCTGCTCCAGGCGGAGATGGCCTCGGCCGGTTTCACGGCCAACCTGCAGCAGATTCCAGGGGCCGACTTCCTCACCGACGTCTACATCAAGAAGCAGGGCGACGCGCTCCTCAGCGAGCAGCTGTCCAACGGGGCCGACCTGTCGAACGCCTACGAGGCCATGTTCGAGCCCTCCGGCTTCCCGGCCAACGGGCTGGGCTCGGTGAACCAACAGCTGACGCCGCTGATCGAACAGGCCAATGCATCGCTCAGTCCGAGCCTGCAGGGCCCGCTGATGCAGCAGATCGACAAGACGATCCTCCAACAAGGACTCTTGGTGCCGATCGCATTCATGCCCTCGATCGTCGCCTACAACAAGAACCGGGTCGGTGGCAACGTGGTTGCCCCGATCGGGCAGTGCCGGTCCGACTTTGCCGGCGTCTACATCAAGGGCTAGCGGCCCGCCGGCCGTCGCACCGACACCGCCCAAGTGGAAGATGCGCGGCAGCACCGAAATCGGTTGAGTTAGGCGTCACGGAATGGCAACCGGCGGCTCCCTCGGGACGTTCATCGTCCGTCGGTTGCTCATCACCATCCTGTTGCTCTTTCTCATCACCCTGGGCGTGTTCTCGCTCATCCTCATCCTCCCTGGTAACCCCGCCATCGCTCTGGCGGGGGGCACCAAGGCAACGCCGGCGGAGATCGCCAAGATCACGGCGCAGCTCCATCTGAACGAGGGATTCTTCGCTCAATACTGGAACTGGTTGCGCGCCGCGTTGCACGGCAACCTGGGCAACTCCCTGTTCGAAAACGAGACCGTGGCGTCGGGAATCGCCGCACGCTTCCCGGTTACGCTCAGCGTGGCGGTCGGAGGCATGGTCGTGGCCGTGCTGATCGGGGTCCCCGCTGGCATCCTGTCCGGACTGCACCAGGGCACCGCCCGGGATCGCATGGTCACGGTGGGATCGAGCATCGCCGTGGCCATTCCCGACTTCTGGCTCGCCATGATCCTCGTGATCGTGTTCGCCGTGAAGCTGGAGTGGCTGCCCGCACTCGGCTACACGCCGTTCACCCAGTCCCCTGCCGAATGGTTCCAAGACCTCCTCCTGCCATGGCTGGCACTCGGCATCGGTGGGTCGGCCGTCATCGCGCGGCAAGTTCGCGGTGCGCTCGTCGACACCCTCGATCAGGATTACATGCGAACCGCCGTGGCCAAGGGCCTCAGCCCCCGCATGGTTGTGGGAAAGCACGCCCTCAAGAACGCACTCAGCCCCGCCGTGACGGTCATCGGCATTCAATTCGGTTACCTGCTCGGCGGCACCCTCATCATCGAGCAGATCTTTTCGCTGCCGGGGCTCGGGACCTACATCATCCAGGCCATCAACGACAAGGACATCCCCGAGATCCAAGGCGTGGTCCTCGTGGTCGCGACCGCCTTCGTCCTCATCAACGTGCTCGTCGACATCATCTATGCCTACCTGAACCCGAAGGTGCGCCTGACATGAGCGCGTACCAATGAGCACCTGGAGTCCTCCCAGCGCCAGCGACCCGTTCGTCGGCCTCACCGACATCCCCGCAACGGGTGACAGCCCCGACGAGTTGCCGGAGCGGCGACCCGGGTTCTGGGTTCGTTTCCTCCACCAGCGATGGGCCATTGCAGGCCTGGTGTTCCTGCTCATCGTGATCGTGGCCGCCATCTTCGCCCCTCTGATCGCCCCCCACCCTCCTGACGCAACGGACATCACCGCCGTGAACGCCGGACCGTCGCTCGCGCACTGGCTCGGTACGGACGACCTTGGGCGTGACATCCTGAGCCGCCTGATCTGGGGGGCTCGTATCTCGCTGCGGGCATCGTTCGAGATCGTCGGCCTTGCCGCCATCATCGCCATCCCGCTCGGCCTCGTGGCCGGATTCTTCCGGGGTGCGGTCGACTCGGTGATCATGCGGACGATGGACGCGCTCTTCTCGTTCCCGCCACTCATCATGGCTCTGACCGTGGCCGCACTCTTGGGTGCTGACGTCAACGACGCCGCCATCGCCATTGCCATCGTCTTCGTGCCCAGCTTCGTTCGGTTGCTGCGGGGCGAGGTCATCGCGGTCCGGGAGGAGGCCTACATCGAATCCGCTCGGAGCCTCGGAGCCTCCTCGAAGAGGCTCCTCGGGCGCCACGTCGTGCCGAATGTAGCGTCGCCCATCATCATCCAACTGGCTCTCGCTCTCGGCTTCGCCCTGCTGATCGAAGCCGGCTTGAGCTTCCTCGGGATCGGCGAGCAGCCACCCACGCCGAGCTGGGGTGGCATGCTCCAGGAGGGGTTCCAGTTCATCAACTCGTCGCCTTGGGCGGTCATCTTCCCCGGGATCGCAATCATGCTGACCGTCCTGGCCTTCAACCTGGTGGCCGACGGTCTGCGGGACGCGCTGGGTCGGGAGCGGCCCGCGGGCAGCAGCCCGGTCGCCGGGGAACGGGAACGCCGCCGCAATCCCCTGGCACGCTTTGGGCCGACGAGGGAGCCCCAGGTGGAAGCCCCGGCGCCCCAGCCTGACCCGGCGCTCCTGGACGTCCGTGACCTTCGCATCGAGTTCCTCACCCGCCAGCAGTGGCTCCCCGTGATGGAGGGCGCCGACTTCACCGTGCAGCGGGGCAGGACACTGGGCCTCGTAGGCGAGAGCGGCTCGGGCAAGACAGTGTCGGCGTTGGCGGTCATGGGGCTGCTTCCGGCGAAGGTCTCCCGGGTGGCGGGCTCGATCCTGTTCGAGGGACGGGACCTCACAGCCCTCAGCCCCGCCGGCCTGCGCAAGCTGCGCGGCAACGACATCGCCATGATCTTCCAGGAGCCCATGACCAGCCTGAACCCTGCCTATACGGTGGGCAACCAGATCGCGGAGCAGGTGCGCGCGCACCTCAACGTGAGTCGGACCGTGGCCTGGAGGCTCGCCGTCGAGATGCTCGACCGAGTGGAGATCCCCAACGCAGCCACGCGAGCCGGGGACTACCCGCACGCCTTCTCGGGCGGAATGCGCCAGCGGGTCATGATCGCCATGGCCTTGTCGTGCTCGCCAAAGCTCCTGATCGCCGACGAACCCACCACGGCACTCGATGTCACGACGCAATCGCAGATCATCGACCTGCTGCACACCCTGCAGCGCGAAGAGGACATGGCGATGATCTTCGTCACCCACGATCTCGGCGTCATCGCCGACGTCGCCGACGACGTGGTGGTCATGTACGCCGGACAGATCGTCGAAGACGCCGCGGCCGCGGACCTCTTCGGGCACCCCCGACACCCCTACACCGAAGCGCTCCTCGACTCGATCCCGCAGCTCACCCCGAAGGGCGAGCCGTTGCATTCGATCCCGGGCATGGTGCCGCGTGCGGACCAGTTCCCGAGCGGTTGTCGATTCGCGCCGCGCTGCACCTATGTCCAGGACGCATGCACAGCCGCGCCGGTGATGTTGCGGGAACTGACCCCGATGAATGGTGCGCCGGCGACAGAGGCAACGGGCACCAGGTCGAGGGTCACGTTGGCCCGTTGTGTCCGCCAGGATGAGCTCACTCTGGCGGGACTGGGTGAGCTCGGGACCGCTCTCTCGCCGAGTACCTCCGGCGGCACTGCGCCGTTGGCCGTTGCCGTGGCACCGGTGCTCGAGGTGACCGCCCTCGTCAAGGAGTTCCCGATCAAGAGCGGCGTGATGCGTCGTACGACCGGGACGATCAGGGCGGTTGACCAGGTCAGCCTGCGAGTCGACCCGGGAACGACGGTCGGCCTGGTGGGCGAGACTGGGTCGGGCAAGTCGACCCTGGCGCGGCTGGTCCTCCGCCTCATCGACCCGACAAGCGGGACGGTGGTGGTGGACGGCAAGGACATCACGACGTTGCGCGGACCTGCGCTCCGCCGACATCGCGAGACGATGCAGATGGTATTCCAGGATCCGTACTCGTCGCTCGATCCCCGCCAGAGCGTCGCCGACGTCGTCGGGGAGCCACTCGCGATCCACACCTCCATGAGCAGGGCGGAGCGGGAGCAGCGCGTGGTCCAACTTCTGGGCCAGGTCGGGCTGGGCTCCCACGTGCTCCAGCGTCAGCCGCACGAGTTCTCGGGAGGGCAACGCCAGCGCATCGCCATCGCTCGGGCCCTCGCGCTCCAGCCGAAACTGCTCGTGTGCGATGAGCCGGTCAGCGCGCTCGATGTCTCGACCCAGTCCCAAGTGATCAATCTGTTCACTGATCTACAGCAACAGTTGGGTGTCGCCTATCTCTTCATTGCCCACGATCTCTCGGTCGTCCGCCATATCAGCAACCGGATTGCTGTCATGTACCTCGGCCAGATCGTCGAGGAGGGCGATGCGGACGATGTCTACGAACGGCCAACCCATCCCTACACGGCGGCGCTCCTCTCGTCCATCCCCGTGCCAGATCCGACCCGGCAACGGGTGCGTGCACGCATCATTCTGCGCGGTGAGGTCGGCCAACCGACGGGCGGTGAGCAGGGATGCCGCTTCCGGACCCGTTGCCCCTTCGCCATGGAGGTGTGTGCGCAGGTCGATCCCGCGCCCTACATGACTCCAACGGGGAGCACGGTCCGCTGTCATCTGCACACGACGGGTCCGAACCTTGGCGGGAGCACGGTCCAGTTGCTCGCCGAGCCTTCGGGAAGCCGCTGAGGGGCGATGAGCTGGACCTCGCCAGCCGCAAGGTCGTGGCCTGGGCCTTCGGCCGGTGCGACGAGGCCATTCTGGCGTCCGCCGTTGCATTCGTCCTTCACTGATTTGGCAGGCTCCGACCCCCCGCAACTGGGGCCGATACTCTGAGAACCAAAGTCTCAATCTCTCACGGAAGAGGACCACCCACGGAGGAACACCATGCCGGCTGATCGCGTCGCACAGCCGTGGGCTATACGTTCGACACTGGTCGCCGTGGCCGACCTCGACAGATCGGTCGATTTCTACCGGGAGATCGGTCCTTTCGAGGAGATCGCTCGCGAGGACGCAGTCGCGGTGCTCGGTGACGGGACTCCCGGATCCATCGTCCTGATCCTGCGTGAGGCGCGGAACATTCACAACGCGCGCCACGGCCAGCAGTCCCTGGGTCTCCGGTCGATCACCTTCAACGTGGGGTCGCTGGGCGAGCTGGATCGGATCGAATCCGTGCTGCGATCCCGCACCCTCTTCACCTCTCGTCAGGACATCGCCGACGGGGCGGCGGAAATGCTCCTCGGACGGGACCCCGACAATCTGCCCCTTGTCTTCATCTGTTACGCCGAGGGCGAACCCACAGGAGCCGGCTACTACCGAACGGTTCTCAATCTGGTCTATTCCCTCGACACGTGACGCGACTCCTCGTGGGCAGGATCTGTCAACCGGAAATTGCCCATCGACGGGTACTACCCGGGTGAAAACGCAAGGTGCTGATGGACTGATCGCACCGCTGCGGATCCCTCGCCGACGGCTGCCGCCACACGCTTGGTCGATCCCGACCGCAAGTCACCGACGGCGAAAAGACCGGGGTGGCTGGTTTCGAACGGCAACGGGAGCCGCCCCAGCGTCTCCCAGTCCTGGTCGAGCTGGTCGGAGGCGAGCGAAAGGTCGGTGAGCAGAAAGCCTCGTTCATCGAGCGCTGCGCAACCGGACAACCAGCCGGACGAAGGATCGGCTCCGATGAAGGAGAACAATCCGGCGCATTCGACGAGGGTCTCGCCGTCGGGTCCCTCGAGACGGAGAGCCCGGAGAGTCTCGTCGCCTTCCAGGGCGACAACGGTCGTGCGCGTTCGAAGAGTGATGTGAGGATCTGCCTCGATGCGTTCAGTCAGATAGCGCGACATCCCCTTGTTCAGATCCGATCCGCGGATGACGAGGGTCACGGGACACCCGCTCTGGCTCAAGAAGATGGAGGCCTGCCCGGCAGAGTTACCGCCACCCACGACCACCACCGGTGCGATGCCGCACATCCGGGACTCCATCTCGGTGGCGGCGTAGTACACGC
>Ga0181523_10004833_pt1 | contig 11446 bp, 10 predicted proteins | sample PEATcosm2014_Bin_43_FD_119752 | JGI IMG/M metagenome (GOLD analysis project Ga0181523, IMG submission 119752) | Peatland microbial communities from MTU Mesocosm Facility, Houghton, MI, USA - PEATcosm2014_Bin05_30_metaG | ecosystem: Environmental > Terrestrial > Soil > Wetlands > Peat | place... | reverse complement strand
TTCACCGGCTGGCTCAGCTCGCGCTCGCCGTCGCCTTCATCCTCACGGCGAAGCTCATCGACTGGCGAAACCGCTGGTCCCGGGACCTCTCACCTATCCGCTGAGCCAGTTAGACGAGGCATCGCCGAACGCGAAAATGCTTCCATCGGCCGCCACCAAGATATAGCCGTCTCCGTCGCTGGTCACGGCCATGTTCACAATTGATCCCGTCACGGTCTGTCCAGTCATCCCTGGGTAGGAGACGGCATCGCCGAAGGTGAGCACCTGCCCGCTGGACGAAACCAGCCAATACCCCTTGCCATCGCGGGTTGCCGCCATGGAGACGATCGGACTGCTGGCCGAGGTGTCCTTGGCCGAACCGTACGACACGGCGTCGCCGTAGCCAAGTACCTCACCGGTAGTGGTGACCAGCCAATAACCCTTGGCGTCGGGTGTGGCCGTGATGGCGACAACGGAACCACTGAGTGTCGGGTCCGGCGTCGAGTCATAGGGAACTGCGTCGCCGAAGGCGAGCACCTGCCCGCTGGACGAAACCAGCCAATACCCCTTGCCATCGTGGGTTGCCGCCATGGAGACGATCGGACTGCTGGCCGAGGTGTCCTTGGCCGAACCGTACGACAAAGCGTCGCCGTAGCCAAGTACCTCACCGGTAGTGGTGACCAGCCAATAACCCTTGGCGTCGGGTGTGGCCGTGATGGCTACGACGGAGCCACTCAGCCCGGTCGTCTGATCACCGTGGAAGGCTGCGCCGCCGAACGTAGCGACGACTCCAGCTGTGTTCGCGACCCCGTAGCCGGTCAGCGCCTTGGAAGTGGCCCTCAGAGACGATGTATCTACGGCCGATACCTTGGTCGCCGACGCAGTACGTCCCGATGACAGCGTTAACTCCCAACCCATCAACGAAATAGCAAGGACGATGAGACCGAGGATCAAGATTGAGCTCCTAACGAAGAGCCCATACGGCCTCCGACGACGATTTCTTGGCGTAGGCAGGAACATCGGATCGAAGTTGCCCGGTGGTCGCATGAGCACCCAGGGTGGAGCCATCTGTTAAAGACCACCTGAGTGCCGTCTGTATTTCGGCTGCGAACAACAAGCAGAGATTGCCAACCTGCCGCGCGCGGACTCGATCGGCCGACGAAACAGGATGAGTGGCTCACAAGTCGTTCCTTGCGAAATCCAGCTGGTAACACCATCCGCACATTGGCTACCGGAACCCTAATGAGCGGCGAGGGAGGCACCGTTTGGCGATGAGAACGTGACGAAGGCTTCTATTTTGGACCCAGTCCGTAGGGCAGTATCGCTGTAGCCATAACTTGGCGAATCGAGGGCACAGAGAAGGAGGACCTCATGGCCAGCTCAGAATCAGGTTCTGATGGTGCTGATCGCATGATCGAATCGCTCCGGGGTGCAGAGAACTCGGCGCTTGAGGCCGTGCGGAAGTTCCTTGACACCGTCAACGGCGCTGTTCCTGACGTGAGTGCAGACGATAGTCCTCGCAAGAGGATCATCGATTCGGCGTTCAAGATGACAGAGGAACTTGTCGACACGTGGAGCGGCTTCGCGCAAAGGATCGTGAAGGTCGGTCAGAACGCGGCGGGCGAGTCCGAAAAGGAAGAGTGATCGTCCAAGATCTGAAGACCTGTGTAATACCGTCGCAGAATCTTCGCCACCGGCCACCATGTCCTGGCTGGGGTCAGGGTGAGCTCAGGTGGCAGGGCACTCGGGTCGCCTATAACGTGTGGTCTCATCGGCGACACGATGTCGCTAGGTCAATTGAATGACATCCCGTCACCAGCATTCGATATCCGGCTCAATGGACCAACCGAACTGACGGGTCAAGCGTCCGAGTCGACGACTTCCTCTCACCATGACTCCGCCCTTCCCAGCATCTTCACAGCTGGCTGCTGTCCTACTCACAGGTCGACCCATTTCGATGGTGTCTGCCTGCATGGGCCAACCGCCGGCCCGTGCAGGCGCCAATGCGGCGACAGCGAATACCGAGCGGCGAAGAAGGTGAGCGTCGGACGCCATGGAAGAGCGAAGTATCAGCGGGCCAGGCGTGCAGAACGCCAACTCATCCCCACGAGTCCTTTTGGTAGTGGAACAGCTTCGTCGTCGGGTTCCCGGAGGGATCGGAACGTATGCTCGCGGACTGATCCGGGGCTTTGCCGACAGGGCCACCGGTCCCCGTCCATCTCCGAGGATTACGCTGCTCGGGAGTCGGCTCCCGCGGCGAGGGCTTCGACCCAACGCCTCCGACCCGCTCGAGAGCTTTGGGCTCGAGACGGCGATATCGAGGCTTCCGGGCCCCGTTCTGACCCGAGCCTGGGACCTCGGGCTCGTACGTGCGCCTGCAACTTACGACACCGTGCATTCTGTGTCTCTTGCTGTCCCACCCCGTCGGCAGAACCAAGGGGCATGCCATGCGGCATCGGTAGTCGCCATCCATGATCTTGCCTGGCGCCAGTTTCCCGAGACGGCGACCAAACACGGCCGAGGGTGGCATGAAGCGGCCCTCCGTCGCGCACTTCGCACCGCTGATGGGTTCGTTGTTCCCTCGCAGGCCACCGCTGAGGTCCTTGAAGAGGCTGGAGCCCGTCCGAACAAGATCAACGTGATTCCGTATGGATCTGATCATCTGCCCCGTCCGGAGGTGGAGCGGACTGAGGCCCTTCTCCACCGGTTGGGTATCGGCGGTGAGTTTCTCCTCTCGGTGGGTACAGTGGAGCCGCGGAAGAACCTCGGTCGACTCGTGGCGGCCTATGCCGCGGCAAGATCCCGACTTCCTGAGAAGTGGCCGCTGCTCGTCGTCGGCCCCACTGGATGGAGTAGTGATTCATCCTCGATCGATCCCGCAGGGGTGTATCGATTGGGTGAGGTCGAAGATGGGGTTCTCACCGGTCTTTACGCCAAAGCACGACTCTTTGCCTACGTCCCGCTCATGGAAGGATTCGGCTTCCCCCCGCTCGAAGCCATGCGCATGGGTACACCTGTGGTCACAAGCCATGATGTGCCCAGTGTTGTGGAAGCACCGGAGGCGGAAGCGGCGCTGATGGTCGATCCGTTTGACGTGGAGTCGATCGCAGCTGGGCTGGTGGCCGCAGCAACTGATGATGACCGACGCGCACGTGTCGTCGATCAAGGTACGTCGCTCGTCCGGCGTCGAACGTGGGAGAAGACCGCTTCCGATCACGCCACACTCTGGACATCGTTCCAGTGAGTGCCCGGAGACGCACGCTTCAGTGGGCTGGTGGAAGCGGACCAGTCCTCATCGTCGCGGCAGTCTTCCTTGCACTTGCCGCTTCGTCGCGCACGGACAGAACGGCGGCGACCAGTAGCCCGGGGATCAAAGCAATCTGCGAGCAAGGCATCGTCGAACAGCTCCGTCGGGACCGCCCTGGATCCGTCAGTTTTCGCAGGGGGTCCATGCAAGGCATTCCCACTTTCCGCTGGCCGTAGCCGCTCGACGATCAACGGTGTGCCGAGGATCATCCCGCATGGCGGTCCGTGGGTAGCTCGACCCGAACCGTCGTGCCTCGCTGAGGATCGGATCTGAGGGCGACCCTCCCCCCATGAGCGGCCACGATTCCGGCCACGATGGGGAGACCAAGCCCGGTACCAGATCGGGTCCGGCTGGGATCGGCACGCCAAAAACGGTCGAATGCCCTGGCGGCATCCTCGGCCCTCATGCCGGGGCCCGAGTCGACGACCTCGAACACCGCCTGACTCTGCTGGCGCGATGCTCGGATGGCAATCGTTGCATTCTGCGGTGTATAGCGAAGCGAATTGGTGATCAAGTTGGCTATGACCTGGCGTAGTGCCGCTTCATCACCCTCGACCACGACCCGATCAGGAACGTCTACTGCAATGTCCCGAGAGGGATCGGTTGCCGACGAATCCAAGACTGCGCCGCGGATCAACGGTACGAGGTCCACGGGCACCCTCTCCAGCGGACGTCCTTCGTCGAGATGGGCAAGCAGGAGCAGATCTTCCACGAGGCCGCCCATCTGCCTCCCAGACTGGCCGATGCGCCGCATGGCGTCGTCGCGTGACTCTCCACTTCTCAACTGACCTTGGCGCCATAGGTCGGTGATCCCGAGGATCACCGACACCGGCGTTCGCAGCTCATGCGAGGCGTCAGCGATGAACTGGCGCAGACGTCCTTCCAGCGCCTGCTGCTCGTCGAGCATGAGATTGAATGCTTGGGCAAGGTGTCCGGCCTCGGTACCCCGACGAGCTCCTGTCACTCGCCGTGATCTGTCTCCCGCCGCGATGGCGTCGGCAACGTCTGTCACCTCGGCAATCGGGCGGAGGCCCAGCCTCCCGACCCAGAACCCTGCAGCAATCAGAACGCCGAGGACAACAAGTCCCGCAGCGATGACGGCGAGACGCAACCGATTGACGGTTGCGTCCACCTGGGCCAACGAAGCCGCCACAAGCAGCTCCGAATGGTTCCCCGGAGTCGGGATAAGGATCGCCCGCCACCGATCGGGTCCCGACAGCGAACCCACGGTGGTAATGGCGATTCCATGCCCGGGCGTGGAAGTGACCGTCGGAGCCAGGGGTGACGCGCTTCTCCCGTCCAGAGGAGTAACCAGCACCGTCCGATGGCCGTTCGCAATCGCGGCAAGATAGAACTCGCTAATGCGATTGTTGTCGGCGGGGACGTCTTTGGGCGTCGGAGTACGCGGTGGGGAGGACACCGGCGGACGGCCTATGGAGCCGACGACAGGAATCGCCGTCTTGAGCTGCTGGTCGATCTGCTGGAATCCTGAGTTCTCGACTGATCGGACCAAGAGCACGCCGAGAACGGATACAACAGCCAGGAGGATTGCAGCCGCTATATAGAGACGAATGCGGAGCGTCACCGAGGATCATCGACCGTCTAGTCGGTAGCCAACTCCCCGAACGGTGCGAATGAGCCGCGGAGGGGAGGTGTCAATCTTCTTGCGAAGCATGGAGACATACGTTTCGACGACCGAAGATTCTCCACTGAAGTCGTAGTTCCAGACGTGGTCGAGGATCTGCCCACGGGTCAACACGGAACCCGCGTTACGCAGGAAGAATCGCAGCAATTTGTACTCAGTCGGAGAGAGTGCGATCTGCTTGCCTTTCTGCGTGACAAGATGAGCATCATCGTCGAGGACGAGAGCGCCGCAGGTTAGTACCTGCGTTTTGGCAGCCTTGCCTGCTCGATGGAGGATCACCTGGACCCTGGCGACAAGCTCTTCGATGCTGAATGGCTTGGTCAAGTAGTCGTCCCCGCCGATTGTCAGCCCTCTGATACGGTCTTCGAGAGCATCTGCTGCGGTGAGGAAGATGACGGGAACGTCGACCCCTCCGAAGCGGAGTCGCCGGCAGACTTCGAATCCGTCAAGGTCGGGCAGCATCACGTCGAGGATCATGAGATCCGGGACCTCCCCGTCAGATGCGAGCCGGAGCGCCTCGCGACCACTTGCCGTCTCAAGAGTCTCGAACCCGCTGAGCCGGAGCGCCATGGTCAGGACGTATGCAACGTTCTCTTCATCTTCGACGATCAAGATTCGGGGGGCCATGCCTCTACTCTGGTAGCGAAACCTTGTGGTCTGTTGAGGAGAACCTGTGTGTTTCCCGTGAGTGGAGTCCTCGGTTCTGGAGATCGGGCCTGTTCATTGCCAACGAAGCGATGGCGACTGGACTCGCCGGGGCCATATCAATGCCCGAGATCGGGTTCGGGCACTCAGGAAACTCGCGAGATTACCGGATGGTATCCCCAGATCCGCTTGCCATTGTGTCTGCATGGATACGACAACCCCCTCATACAAGCGCATGATCCTCGCTCCGGTGCGACTGGCCGTGGTCCTCGGTTTGGCTGCCTCCGGACTACTGATGGCGGCATGCGGAGGCAGCAGCGGAGCATCGTCGTCAACTTCCGGTGGTTCATCCACCGGAAAGGGTTCGACATCGGCGTTCCAGTCCTGCCTCGCCAAGCACGGCGTCACGCTGCCGAGTGGAGCCAACGGGGGGCAGCCGCCCTCGGGTGCAGGTGGAGGTGCACCACCGTCCGGTGGGGCTCCGCCATCTGGCGCCGGAGGCTTCGGCAACAACTCGAGTTTCCAGAAGGCGCTGAAGGCGTGCGCCAGCCTCCAACCGAAGGGTGCGGGAGGCGCAAATGGAGCGAACAGCTCGGCGTTTGCCTCCTACAGCAACTGCATGAAGCTGCATGGCGTCACGGTGCGGGCGTTCGGTGCAGGAGCCTCGGGCACCACCCAGACCACAATCGACACCACCAGCGCGGCATACCAGGCAGCGTCGTCCGCCTGTAAGTCGCTGCTTCCTGCTGGTGCTTCTGGTGGCGCGCCGCCAACGAGCAGTGCCGCAGGCTAGCCAGCCGCTCGCACGTACGCACGCTCTCCGCCTACCACCGAAGGGACCCCTCTTGTGCCGTCCGACGCACATGAACGCTCACGAAAGAAGTTGATCGGCTACGCAGCGTTGGCTATCGCGGTCGTCGTGGTGGCCACACTTGGCCTCACTTCGATCTACGGATCCTCGTCGTCGGCCAGTACGGGCGTTGCCCGGACCGTAACCGTCACCCGTGGAACCGTGCAGTCCTCGGTGTCGGCATCGGGCAATACGTCTGCTGTGTCGACGGCGAACGAGAACTTCGCATCGAGCGGGACGCTCACGGCCGTCAACGTGGCCGTCGGAGACACGGTGACCGCAGGCGAGGTTCTGGCCACCATCGACCCGGCTCAAGCCAAGGTCAACTTGCAGTCGGCAGAGGCGTCGCTCGCCAGTGCCCAGACGACGCTCGCCCACGACCAAGCAGGTGGCACCCCAGCTCAGCAAGCACAGAATCAGGCGTCATTGATCTCAGCGCAGCAGCAACTGACCTCCGACCAGAATCAGTTGACCGCCGATCAGACCAGTCTGCAGACCGCCCAGTCGGCCTTGTCTTCGGACCAAGCACTGGGATGCCCGGCTTCGTCGTCGACGGGAACGTCGAGCGGGTCATCGACGAGTACTTCGAGCGGCTCTGGCGGGACGACGAAGACCGGCGCTACCTCGAGCGCCACGTCCGCGCCGACAGTGACCACTGGCTCGGCAGGCTCCACCGGCACAACCACAGTCACGCTGAGCGGAACAATCAATCCAAACGGAGGGTCGACCACCTACTACTTCCAGTACGGCACCTCGACGTCGCTCGGATCCTCGACGTCCTCTGCCGATGCTGGATCGGGCTCCACGCCCACCTCGGTCTCCGCCGTGGTCACGGGACTCAATCCGAATACGTCCTATCTCTTTCAACTCGTGGCCACGAACTCGGCGGGCACGTCGACCAGCGTTAGTGCATCCTTTACCACGGCCCAGAGCTCGTGCGTGACTGATCAGAACAGCGTCACGACGTACCAACAAGCAGTGGCCAAGGACCAGTCGACGATCACGGCCCAACAGCTCACCGTGCAGTCCGCTCAGGCCAACCTTCAGGTCACGTCGGCCACGATCGCTCAAGACGAGGCGACCGTCTCTCAAGACCAAGTGACGGTGACCACTGACCAAAAGGCCCTCGCCGGCACAACGCTGACCGCGCTGATCAGTGGCACAGTCACCGCTGTCAGCAGCTCGGTGGGCGACACCGTGACCGGATCGGGGTCGTCGACCAACGCGTCGACTGGGTCGAGTTCGACCTCGTCCTCAGCAGGGACCTCGTCGGGATCGTCCGCCGGAGGGAGTGGCGGAGGGGCGTCGTCCAGTGGTGGGAGCGCGAGTGGCGGAAGCGCATCCTCGGGTGGCTCATCCAGCAGCGGCTCGTCCAGCAGCGGTTCCTCCTCGTCGAGCTTCATCACCATCCAGGGGCTCGGCAACCTTGAGGTCGTGGCCAACTTTGCTGAGTCTGACGCCTCCAAGATCGCCGTTGGACAGCCAGCCACAGTGACACTCTCGGCGCTCGCCAGCACCGAAGTGAGCGGTGTTGTCACGGCGGTGTCGCCTACTTCGTCAGTAGTGAGCAATGTGGTGACCTATCCGGTCACTGTGGCTCTCACCAATCCGCCGTCCACGGTCAAGCAGGGCATGACCGCGCAAGTTGCCGTGATCGTGCAGACCGCCACCAATGTCCTCGAGCTGCCCAGCGCTGCCATCACGACGACAGGAAGCATCTCCACCGTCAAGGTGATCGATGCGAGCGGCACACAAAAGACAACACCCGTCACCCTTGGTCTGGTGGGTACCTCCTACACCGAGATCGCGAGCGGGCTTAGCGAAGGACAGAAGGTCGTGGAGCCGACGGCAAGTGTGAGTGCGTCGTCCGGGGCGTCAACCTCGGGCGGTGGTTTCCCAGGTGGCGGCGGTGGCGGATTTGGCGGAGGAGCACCGTGACCGTCCTCACTGACGGCAATCCCCGCATGAACAGTGACGGCAAGATTGGGACGGCGAACGTCGGGGAACGCGCCGTCATCGCCCTCGCCGACGTCGTGAAGCGCTACCAGATGGGCGGGCACGACGTGTTTGCCACCCGCGGCGTGTCCCTTGTTGTCCCTCGTGGAGAGTTCGTGGCCATCATGGGGGCATCTGGTTCGGGGAAATCGACGCTCATGAACATCATTGGGTGCCTGGACATCCCGACAAGTGGCCACTACCGCTTGGATGGTGTGAATATCCGGGACCTCGATGACCGCGAGCTGTCCCGGATCCGAAATCGGAAGATCGGGTTTGTGTTTCAGGGGTTCAATCTGCTGGCGCGGATGTCGGCCGTGCAGAACGTCGAGCTGCCCATGGCCTATGCAGGCCTGAAGGCGAAGGATCGCCGGGCCCGGGCAGAGGTGGCCCTCAATACGGTCGGTCTTGCCGACCGAATGGGCCATTTCCCAAGCGAGATGTCCGGTGGCCAGCAACAGCGTGTGGCCATTGCACGCGCCATCGCTACCAATCCGGCGCTGATTCTGGCGGACGAACCAACGGGAAACCTTGATACCACGTCGACAATCGACCTCATGTCCATGTTCGCGGATCTTCACTCCCAAGGCCGGACGGTGGTCATGATCACCCACGAGGAGGATGTGGCCGCCTATGCCACCCGGGTGGTCCGCCTCCGGGATGGAGTGATTGTTGGCGATCACCAGCGAGTCCCGATTCACGCCCGAGACGAGCACGTGGCCCACGTGCAAGCGGCCACTGCACGACTCGATGACCGGGAGATGCCGTCGTGAACATGATGGGAAACGTGGTGATGGCCCTCCGGGGTATCAGCTCCAACTGGCTTCGATCGCTGCTGACCATGCTCGGAGTGCTCATCGGTGTGGCCGCCGTGATCGTTCTCTTGGCCGTCGGCACCGGGTCTTCGGAGGCCGTGGCCAAGTCGATCAATAGCCTCGGCACCAACACGCTGACGGTATTCAGCGGTGGCCGGACAACCTCGCAGACCGGTACGAAGTCCAGCAATGCCACACTCTCCACGACCGACGTCAAGCTCATTGGCGACTCCAACAATGCTCCCGACGTCCAGTCGGTGTCACCCGTCATCTCCACCAATGAGACGGCCACGTACAAAGGTGCCACGTATTCGACCTCCGTGATCGGCTCCACGCCGTCCTATCTGCCCGCGTCGAACTACACGATCTCCGCCGGTCGGTCCATCTCCTCCGCCGACGTGAAATCGCATGCGCAAGTGGTGGATCTCGGCTCCACGGTAACCAGCAGTCTCTTTCCGACGGGGTCCAACCCTTTGGGCAGGCAGATCCAGCTCGGGTCGTCGGAGTTCACGGTGGTCGGACTGCTCGCTTCCAAGGGCAGCAGCGGCCTCTCCAATGGTGATGCCGTCGTGATCGCCCCCTACACCGCGGTTCAGGATCAGCTCACCGGGCAGTCCCAGTCGTTCTCGGAGTTGCTAGTTCAGGGGAAGTCGTCCTCGACGCTCACGTTGGCCCAGAGCGAAGTGGAGAGTATTCTCGCCGCGCAGAACAACACGACCGTGGCGAATCTTCCGTTCTCCGTTCTCAATCAGGCCAGCCTCCTGTCGACCGCCACTTCGAGTTCGAAGACATTCACGGCACTGCTCGGTTGGGTGGCGGCCGTTTCGCTACTGGTCGGTGCAATTGGCGTGATGAACATCATGTTGGTCACGGTGACCGAGCGGACGCGGGAGATCGGCATCCGCAAGGCAATCGGCGCACCTAAGTCGGTGGTCCTGAGTCAGTTCCTGATCGAAGCCGTGGTCATCTCGATGCTGGGTGGGGTCATAGGCGTATTGGCCGGCTTGGTCGTCGTTCGATTCAAGATCGACGGCGTCCAGCCCGTGCTGGCCACGTATTCGATCCCCCTTGCCTTCGGTGTCGCCCTGCTGGTCGGCGTGTTTGCAGGTCTGTATCCCGCGTATCGGGCGGCATCACTGCGCCCCATCGATGCGCTCCGCTACGAATAGTTGAAAGAAGGAACCCCCATGGCTGATGCGCCGCCTGACACCGTTCTCGAAGACGAGCACCCGACGGGCGAGCTCCGCTTGAATGAGACCGCGCAGGTTCCCGCGGTGAACTCCGGCGGTGCCGACCATGGTTCGAATGAGCTCAGCGCGTTGTTCGAAGGAGAAGCGGACGAGTGGCCAACGCAAGGTCCAGCAAAGGGCCTGCGTCTGCCATGGCCAGCGGCCGGACTACTTGTCCTCCTACTTGCGTTCGGTGGTCTTTGGGCAGGCGCATACATGCAGCGCAGCTCCTCGTCCTCGTCGAGTTCGGCGTCTCCGTTTGGCGGGTCCTTCTCCCTCCCGGGTGGTGCAGCCTCGGGTCGTGGGACGGCGGGAACCGGCGGCTTCCCAGGTGCATCGTCGGGTGGCACATCGGGCACGGTGACCGACATCATCGGAAGCACGCTGTATGTGACCACGGCCAGCGGCAGTTTGGTGGCCGTCACCGTCGGGACCAACGCGACGGTAGATCGAAACGCGAAATCGTCGCTTTCTGCACTCCAGCCGGGTGACACGGTGACCGTGCAGGGAACCAAGGCCAAGGATGGGACGGTCACTGCTTCGTCAGTCTCCGCAACGCAGTCCGGAGTTACCTCCGGCGCGGCCGCCTTTGGCGGCGCAGGCTTTTCGGGAGCCGCTTCCGGATCAGCCGGCGGCTGACAAGTCCCAGCCGAACTGACGGGTAGAGGCCATGAGGCAGTTCCGCACAGTATGGACCACTGAGCCGAATTGCTCTCTTCATGCCTCCTGCTATTGGTTCGACACAGAGGCGTCGCCCAAGATGTCCAAGGGTGGTTTGGGGAACCAGAGCAATACGGTCATGATCGGAGCGCCGACTCGATCCGGCACGATCATGGGCCACGTGACCACTCCTCGCGTCCTGGGACGAGTGCGACGCCTACTGACGTCTCGCCTCCTTCCCGCGATTGCCTTGGCTGGACTTGTGTTCTGGCAACTCGGCGCAATCATCTCCGAGCTTCAGGAGCTCAACGTCCACCCGGG
>Ga0181523_10004832_pt1 | contig 11448 bp, 7 predicted proteins | sample PEATcosm2014_Bin_43_FD_119752 | JGI IMG/M metagenome (GOLD analysis project Ga0181523, IMG submission 119752) | Peatland microbial communities from MTU Mesocosm Facility, Houghton, MI, USA - PEATcosm2014_Bin05_30_metaG | ecosystem: Environmental > Terrestrial > Soil > Wetlands > Peat | place... | reverse complement strand
TTAGTGTCGGCACTCAGTCGTTGGCCGCACGACGGCGTGCCGCAAAATCCGGAGGCGTGGCTGCTGACCGCGGCGCGCCATTCGGTCATTGACGCTATTCGTCATCAGAAGGTGGTCTTGGCGAGCGAGCCCACCCTTCAGCTCCTCAAGGAAGATTTTACGGAGGCGGCCTTGTCGAATGAGTTTCCCGATGAGCGGCTCAAATTGCTTTTCGTATGCGCTCACCCGGCGATCGACCCCGCGATGCACACACCCCTTATGCTGCAGACGGTCTTGGGCCTGGATGCAGCACGAATCGCCCTGGCATTCCTCATCGCACCGAAGACCATGGGGCAACGCCTGTTCCGCGCGAAGACAAAAATCCGCAGCGGTGGTATTCCGTTCGAAGCCCCTCAAGAGCGTGATCTGCCGGAGCGCCTTGACGCCGTGCTGGAAGCGATTTACGCCGCTTTCGGCATCGGTTGGGACGACATGGCGGGCACCGATCAGAGCGGACGCGACCTGGCGGAGGAAGCGATCTGGCTCGCGCGGGTCCTGTTGCAACTGATGCCTGGAGAAGCGGAAGTTGAAGGCCTGTTAGCTCTCATGCTTCATTGCGAAGCACGACGCCCCGCGCGAAGAGGCCCTGACGGCCGATACATTCCTCTTTCTGAACAGGACCCGAGGCTATGGTCGGTTCCACTGATCGAAGAGGCGGAGCGCCATCTCAGCGAAGCGTTTACTCAAGGACGCTCCGGCAGATTTCAACTGGAAGCTGCAATTCAGTCCGTTCATGCGGAACGTGCGCGCAGCGGCCGGACCGACTGGACGGCAATCGCGCTGTTCTACGAACAACTGCTAGGGATATCTCCCGCACTCGGCACCCGAGCCGGATACGCCGCCGCCGTTGCAGAAGCGAACGGACCGGATGCGGGACTCGACGTTCTGGACTCGATTAACCTGGATGCCGTGTTGCACTATCAGCCGTATTGGGCCGTTCGCGCTCACCTCCTGCAGCGCCTCGGGAAGGACAGTGAGGCCGCAGACGCCTACGACCGGGCGATCGGCCTGGCGGTAGACCCAGCGGTAAAACAATTCCTCCTGCAAAAGAGGGATTGGTTCCGCTGACTATCCTAAAACAGAGAATCTTCGGCTTCATTTTCGTTGGTCGAAGCGTCCTCGCCGAAGGCCGGCTCTAATTCCGAGCGTAAGCCCTTTGTCGCCAGTGTCTTTGGGTTGCGAATTTCCTTTCGTCCGCCGATGTAGAAATCGCCCCGCCAAGCGCGTCATACATCCAGAGGCGGCTTAGCGGTCAAGCTTCGCCACCCGACCGAGAGGTGATGCGATGTGCCCATTCTGTCTAGCAAGCATTGGGATGATCGTCGCCAGCACGACTTCCGCCGGAGGCCTGACGGCATTGGCCGTGAAATTGTCCCGCAAGAAGAACAACGTAAAGGTATTTCCCAAGTCGAATGAAAGGAGCAGTCAAAGTGTCAACCCGAACAGTCGATAACCCCAAAATTGTGTCGCGAGAGGAGTGGCTTGTAGCCCGCAAAAAACTACTCGCCCGCGAAAAGCAGCTCACTCGCGAGCGTGATGACGTCGCTTCGGAACGACGCCACCTACCCTGGGTCAAGGTCGAGAAGAACTACGTGTTCGATTCCCCCAGCGGCAAGAAGACGCTCGCCGATCTGTTCAACGGCAAAAGCCAGCTTATCGTTTATCACCTTATGTTTGGGCCGGAGTGGAAAGAAGCCTGCCCTAGCTGCTCTTTCAACATGGATCATACGGACGGTGCACTGGTGCATCTCGCGCAGCGCGACGTTTCCTTTGCGGCAGTTTCTCGCGCGCCCATTTCTAAAATCGAAGCCTTTAAGAAGCGCATGGGTTGGCGATTCAATTGGGTCTCGTCGCACGCAACTGACCTCAACTACGACTACCACGTTTCATTTACTCCGGAGCAACTGGCCAAAGGCAAGATTGAGTTCAACTTTGAGCTAATGAACTTCCCCAGCGAGGAAGCACCTGGAATCAGCGTCTTCTTCAAGGACAGAGATGGCAGCATCTTCCACACATATTCCGCCTACGGTCGCGGGACCGAGACCACCATGAACACGTACAACTATCTCGACTATGTTCCCAAAGGCCGCGATGAAGATGACCTCACGTTCACGATGTCCTGGCTCCGCCATCACGATCGCTATGATGACGGCCGCTTAGCAGATGCGGATATGCCGTACTGGCCTGCGGAAGCTGCTCGCCAAGACCACCGCCGAACTGGGCCGAAGACAACTCGCAAGTGATCACCCGACGCCAGCCAAAGAAAGATTAGGTACACAGATGTTCCTCATTGCGCGTACCGCGCAAGCGCTGACAAGGTGGGACGGTGCCGAGCGGAGAAGGGAAAGGCCAATTCGAAAGGTTATCCCATCGTGAAGTTCTTCAAGGAGACCGGACATGATGAGGATTTTTCAGGACGAATCATCCCGGTCGGCTTCAGAAAACAAAGGAGAAATAAGATGGCGACAGGCAAGGACATCAGGAGAGATGAACTTGGGGCGCCCAAAAGAGTCGATCGGAGCATCTTTCAGACGCAGCTGGACGCATTGCGAGTTCGAGAGAAGGCTCACACCAGAGAAGGCGACGCCATTGCGGCCGCCCGTCGGCGGCTCCCCATGGTCGAGGTGGACGGTGCCACACCGCTCATTGGCGAACATGGAGCGGTGACACTATTGGAAGCGTTTGAGGGACGCCGGATGCTCATCGCCTACTACTTCATGTGGCACACCGGCCACCCCGCGCCAGAGCAGTGCGAGGGGTGCACCTTCTATACAGCGCAGGTCCGCGAGCTGTCTTTTATTCATTCTCGCGACGTCACGTACGCCACGTTTTGCCAAGGCCCTTATGAAGAGAGCGCCCGGTACCGCGACTTCATGGGCTGGGAGATGCCATGGTACTCCGTCCCCCAGGACTCGCTCGAGACCCTCTTGGTTGGACGCCGAGTCGGTATGATGCATATCGTTTGCTACCTGCGACAAGGTTCCAAGGTCTTCGAGACGTACTGGACGACGAGACGCGGCGTCGAGGCCATGGACAACAGCTATCGGTTGCTCGACTTGACCGTCTACAGGCGCCAGGAGAGGTGGGAGGACTCGCCGGCTGGCTGGCCACAACGACCGAAAGGCGAGCACCCTTACCGTACCGATGGACGTCCCATCGCTCAGTGGTCTCGGCTGAAGACCGGGCATTCGGACGACCTCGGAACCGGCAGGCCCTGAACCGAGGGGCCACTTGCCGCTAATTCATTCCTTGGCTCTGTAGAAATCACTCCAGCTTAACAGCCATCCTGACCAGGTCAGCGAGCGGATTCGGCTTCTTCTTTTACCTCCCCACGATGTTCTTTTTGTGTGATCTCGCTCATGCCGAGCTCGTCGCCGACCTGTTTACTCACTCGACCGGAGACGACCAACGCCATGACCTGCGGTTCGCGACGGGTAAGAGATGCGTAGCAGTTCCAGAGTTGCTGTTCCTCCGCTTCGTGGCTGAGAGCTGGCCGTCAGACTGCGAACTAGCATTGGTTCCGCAGAAGGAGAAGAGAGGAGACCATCTTTCTGCAGATATCAGCGATATCCTGCGAGTTCAGGGAGCTGTGGTCCTCGAAGCTGTGCTGCAATCGCCGAATGGAATCATAGGTGATGCGTGCAGGTTCGTTCTCCTCGTGTGCGATCCATGCGGCAATGTGCATGAGTTCATCGCTATATTCGTTTAGAAAATGGTCCAGCGCCTGATTTTGGTGCTGGGTCAATTCGTAGTCGCTCTCTCGTCGCCCACGATGTGAGAGGAGACTGAGTTCCAGCAGGTAGATGGAGCGCAACGCCGGCTGAGCCCGCTGAATCCGCTGACACTCTGCAACGTCTTCCTCGCGCCGCTGGCGAAACTCAAACTCAAACCGGGCGGTATCCGTCTGCGATTCGAGACTCGCGAAGTTGTCATTGATCTGGCTGCGGAGACGGCCGATCTGTGAAACGGTCATAGCGCTGTCCTGTGCCACCGGGCAAACTCCGAGCTGTGCCAGCATCCGTACGTTCCGCACCAGCAGTTTCTGCAGCTGCTCCTCATCGCTCTTCGTCCCGAAGCGGTCGAAGATAAAGCCCATGGCGAGAATGCCCAATAACACACCGATTACCTTATCGCGCGCGATCGTGAGGTCGGTCTGGATCTGGGCATCCTGCAGGTTGACGAAGTAAAAGGAGAGCGCAATCTGCACGCCAAAAAAGGAAAGCCGCGGACTGGAGGTGGCGAACCACGCGGCGATCGCGGTCCCCGCGGCAAAGAAGAGAGCAAACCCGAAGATGCTGTCGATTCCGGGTAGGATCAGAATCTGCGCCGAAATCCCCAGGACCAGCCCTCCGACAACAAATCCGGCAAGGCGGAGCAATTGCGCCTGGAGCGAAAAGCCAATAGTGCTCAACGCAGTAACGATGCACGTAAGCACGGCTGTCGTGCCGATGCCGGGCCAGTCGAGTGCGTTGTAGAGAACGTAACAAATGCTCGCCGCGAGGCATCCGGCAAGGGCGAAGCGTACATATTCCGGGTTCTCGAATGCATCAGGCAGAAACAGAGTGCGCCACCAGTCTCGTCCTCGCGCGTTCTGGGAACTATCGCCGAACTCACCTCCTTGAAAGACTTCGCTGAGGAGTGCGACGATTCGTTCCATCTCCTGAAGCATGGGGAATCGAGCGGACGCCCGCCCCTCGAGCACAAGAGGAGATGCGGAAATGACCCCGGACTCGCGGAGCTCCGTTCGGATTGCGCCGAGCCTCTCAGAAAGTGCGCGTAGGCGGACTGCGTCTTCGTCGCCTGGCTGGAGGGGAGCGCCCTCGAGATCCGCGGCAAGACCAATGAGCCGGCCCGCCAGCGAAATCAGGGCGCTGCGCTGCGCCCGATGGGTGGGGTCCACACCTTGTCGCTGCAACATCGTTCTAAGCCGGCCGGTGCCGATCATTTGGTATTGATGAACTCTAGCGAGGACCGGATTCGGTGGGTCATGTTGACCGGCAATGCTTTCTGTTACCTGCTGCACCGCGAGCAGCAGACCGTCGACGGATTTGATGAGCGGATCGGAGCGATCGAAGATGCGGTATACCGCTTCGGTTCCCACCGTGACGCCAGCACCCACGGCGATTATCAAGACAGGCCAGAGAGTGCCCTCCACTTGGATTTCGCTCGGCACGGAGCGGTCCCATACCGGCAGGGCAACGCCAATCGGAATGGCGAAAGCCAATGCCGCTGCGTAGTTAGTCGTCGTGCGCATGACGAAAAAGACCAGATACAGGCTTGCGATTACCCAGAAAAAATGAGTGATGGGGTAACCGCGGAACAGCATCATCCCGAGCAGGGTGTAGAGGCTCGCGCCCACGAATGCAAGGACGATCATTCGCCCCCCGCGCCAGGTGGCGGCGAGATTTTCGCGAGCCAGGAGAATCGAAAAGAGTGCAGCCAAAAACGCGTTCGGAATGCGGAAGGTCACGACGATGATCATGACCAGCGTAGCCGTGACCGTCATGCGCACGACCGTGTTGACGCGTCCTGGGTACGGCGCGACTTCCCACCGTATGAATTCGCGAAACCAAGGCCGAGAGGCTGTTCGCCGGGCCGGCTGGTAGCGGAGCTGAGTGGCTCGCGTCGCCATATTAAGGCTTCCGTTTGTATCCGCGAATAACTACCACTGCAGATTCCCCCAGGCGAATGGCCTCCGAGGGCGATGACTGAATCCGGATGCGGACGGGGTAGCGGCTGGCCAGGTGGACCCAGCTCAGAGTGCGTTGCACGTCGGGCAGGCCAGACGTGATTCGGCCCAGGATCGAAGGATCGGGTATAACACCGTACCCGGTACTCTCGACGACGCCCGTAAGTCGCAATCCGGGATCAGACATAACGTAGACGTCCGCAGTCATGCCCGGCTGGATATGCTTCAGTTGCGTCTCGCGGAAATTCGCGAGCACCCACCAGACGCGAGTGTCGATTAACGTGAAAATCTCCTGTCCAACGTGAGCATACGCACCCTCGGAAATGACCAGGCTGGTTACACGTGCGTCGAATGGAGCATAGACGCGGCACTGGTTGTAGTTGTATTGGGCGTTGGCGATTGCGGCGGCTCGCCCCTCCCGTTGGGCCACGAGGGGATCGAGGGTAAGTACGCTCGACTGCGATTGATGAAGCTGTGCGGTACTCTGCTCCGCCGAGGCCTCGGCCTCCGCCAGGGCGGCCAGCATCGAGTTGAGATGCGCTCGATTGAGAGCCAATTGCGATTCGGCTTCGTGCACGGACTGCGCGCCGGCCCGCTCTGTCGTACGCGCCTGGTCTACCTGGTCGACGGTGACGTACTGTTTGGCGAGCAGGGGCTCGACGCGGTGCAGGTTATTTTCGGCGTATGCCCACTCGGTCTTGGCCCGATCCAGCGCAGCCTCAGAGTGGGCGACATCGGCCTCCGCCTCGCGGATCAAGGCTTGCGCCCGGTCGACGTTGGCGCTGGCGCTGCGGGTTGCCGCCCCGGAGGCAGTGACCGCGTGCACTTCGGCCTGAATGCGCCGCTGTTCATCGACGATCTGACCTTCGAGCGCGGCCTGGTCCGATGCTGCGTGGTCAAGGGCGTACTTATAGGGGCGATCATCAATTTCGAAAAGTAGATCGTTCTGTTTAACGCGCTGATTGTCGGCCACGTTCAGGTGCAGTATGGGCCCCTCGACAACAGGGGCGATTCCGATGTAGTTGGCAAAGATTTCGGCGTCATCGGTCTCGGGATGTCGGGTGGTGACCGAGTAGACAGCAATCAAGCCGACTATCGCGAGCAAGACCGTGGCTGCAGTGAAGACGCGACCGTACCAGTGAAGTTTTGCGATCGGATGGTCTTGCTCAGGCTGGACAGTGTCTTGATTCGGCATCGCGTTTACCTAGCTGTAGAACAGCAGCCACAACATGCACGCGAAGAACACCGCCATGCTGAGATACAAAAGCACAGGTGCAGCCAGGTGTTCGGCAATGGCCGTGCGAACGATCAGGGCGCGTGCACCGGTCGCCAGTACGAGACCACCGGCGGAGCAGAAGATCCACACGGGAAAAAAAGAACCGAAGATGCTGTACTCCGGTGCGTGGGAGCAACCGGCCAACACCAGCGGCCCGGCCAGAAATAAACTGGCGAGAGGGCGGAGTGAGGTCATTCGGCATCGATCACGCTCCGTCGATTCGGGATTCATGTCAGGCAGACCTCCTATTTGTCGAAGATTGGTCCGAATCGCGTTCATCATCCCGTCGATACGACCTGAGAAGACCAGCTTTCCCACGGTCGATCCAAACCCTCGCGCTCGATATCGAAGGGCAACGGAGCCCCTTTCTGCAATGCTCATCCCCGGCATTGGGCGATCACTGGACAGCCCCGAGACTCGCGTTTGCATTGAGCCACGGAGTTGACGACCAAATCAATTGGACGAAGGTATCGATCCATCCCTCCGTATCCGATGATCAGGCTTGCGCCTAGGCATTTTGATCGTGGGCACATGGGATCGAAGTCGCGACTGCGGTCGGCGAAAAGACGCCGAGCCTCGTGAACTTGCTAAAGGGAAATCTGGCCTGCGCAGCCCGTGAGGATGATGTCCACCTGGACCCTGGGATCGACCAATACGTTCGTCCAATAGACTCGGCTCCGCACTTCTGCCTTAATCGCTACCGAACGCGAAAGGATCGTTTTCAGTTCGGCGCAGGCGGACAAGGTGTGCACTTGGCAGAACGCGAGCTAGGTGCGTCTGTCGACGCGGTGGGGAAGTGGTTCGGTCCAGAGTTAAGCGGCGAACGCATCCGAGGAATTGCAAGGACCGGGAGAGGCACAGGCAATTCTTGCGCCGGGGCCCATAGGGGAGAGCTGGCTAGCGATTGCCGACGAGTTGCTCGGAGTGAACCGGGAGAAGGATCGATTGATCGAATCCAACCCATCATTGAATATTCTATTTTTGTCGCTGCTTCTCGCCTTCTCCGCGCCGCGAGCTCCGGGGCAATGTGCCGGCAAAGTGTCCTCTCCAGCAGCTGTCGCTGACTGCGACGCTCGCGAAACTCCTCGCCAGGGAACAGCGATTCTCGATCCGGTCCACCCCTACACCCTGGCCGAATTGATCGACATTGCCGAGCATCACAATCCCAGCACGCGCACCATCTGGGAGCGCGCAAAGCAGAGAGCACGCGAACTCGGTTTGGCAAAAGCCGCTTATTATCCCGAGTTAGACGGTCTCGCTGTTTTCGGCGACCATCGATCGGTAAATCCATTCCCTAAACCGCTCGCACCTCGCGGCTACGTCATGGTCGAGGTGCCCATCGTCGAGCCGGAAGTCGCGCTCCAATATCTCATCTTTGACTTTGGCAAACGCGAGGCGAGTGTGGACTCCGCGAAAGCGGAGAAGCTCGCTGCGGGTGCTGACGTCATTCAGGTAAATCAAGCGCTGGCCTTTCGCGTCGCCAGCGCGTATTACCAGCTGATGACTGCACAGGAAAGACTGCAGGCCGCTCAGGACACCTTGCGCACTGCTCAAACCACGCAGGATGCGGCTGAAAACAGACTGAACAACGGGCTTGCAACTCTTCCCGATGTTCTCAACGCCCGGGCCGAAACGTCACAGGCAGTGTTCGACGAGGAATCCGCGGATGGGGACGAAAAGATTGCGCGCGTCACGCTGACTGAAGCGGTTGGAGCTGATCCGTCTCCCAACATAGTGATTGACAGCCAGAAGAGTGCGCCGTTGCCGGAGAAACTCACCATGTCCATCGACGCGCTGATCGATCGCGCGATGGAGAATCGTCCCGACCTCATGGCACAAACTCTGCGAATCCGCTCCGCCGAGGCTCGCATTCGTGCAGCCAGGGCAGAGTACAAACCGCAGATCGTTCTGTCGGGATCGCTTGCGCAGACCTCCGTGTGGCCCACCGCGGATTACGGCCAGCTCGGCCCCGCGAGCGAGCCTACCTGGTCTGTCGCACTCGGCATTCATTGGCGCATCTTTGACGGAGGTGTGCGCAAAAACGAACTGTTGATCGCGGAATCGAAGCGCCGGGAAGCAGAGGATGAACTTACGGCGGAACATGATCAGACGACGCGCGAGGTCTGGACCGCTTACATAGCATTTCGGACGGCCTTACGGAAGCAGGACGCCGCTGTGGCACTCCTCGAGTCCGCCAACGCCTCTTACTCGGCCTCGCTCGATGCCTACAAATATGGAGTCAAGAACCTGGTTGATGTTGTTACCGCGGAGAAACAGCTGGCCCAAGCTCGACTATCCAGTGTCTCTGCACGATCGGAATTATTTCTAGAAGCAGTCAACCTCGAATTCGCCACTGGAAATCTGCTCAGGAATCAACCGCCAGCGACAAGGCTTCAAACTCAGGACGGACATCAATGATTTCGCCCAGGCCTGCAATTGCCCTCTTAGTTCGCTGCGAGGACATCTCTCCTCTGCATTTCCATGTCCTCAGAGATCAAGAATTACATTTGCGTCCGGCCGTGAGCAGCACACCAGCACATTTCCCGGTGCCGGCCTCTCGAGCGGATCAGGGTTATAAATAATCGATCCTCCAATCAGACCCGTCATGCAGGAATGACAGACTCCAGTCCGGCATGACCATCGGACGGGAATGTCGCAGGCTTCCGCTAGTTCCAACAAGCTCTGATATTGGGGGTCCCACAGAGCCGCGATCCCGCTGCGCGCGAATGACACTGAGGGGCCAGATCCCGGGGGCCCTTGTGGCAGGTGCGGTGTGTGACCAACGCGCTCCATGCCGGGTGTAAAACCCCCAAGAGCACCGAAGATTTCCGTGTGCACATTCTCGGCGGGCACACCCCAATTTCGCAATCCATCGCGCATATTCTCTAAGAACGAAGATGGGCCACACAGATAGAAGTCGCTATCGGGTGATACGCCAATCTTTTCGAGCAAAGCGGAGTCGATGTGACCTGAAGCATCATAGTCCAACCCAAGTTGATCGGTTGCCGCGGGTTTGCTGTACACGACGTAGCTTCTTCCGCGAGAGAGCTGTTGCAGGAGAGAACGTGATTCGCGCGCGAATGGATGGTCGACGCGATTCCGCGCTCCATAGACCCACCAGATCTCTCGCTCCGATTTTCCGGCAGCGAGTGCGTGCAGCATCGACATCACGGGCGTTGCGCCGACTCCGGCGCTCAGCAACACCACCGGATTCTCGCCGGGATGTAGGCTAAAGTTTCCCCGCGGTGCACTCACATCCAATAAAGCGTCTACTCCGACGCGGTTCCTCAGAAACGAACTTGCAACGCCATTCGATTCGCTTTTGACGGAGATGCGAAAATGATCGGGGACTGGCAGATCAGATAACGAATAGCTGCGAAGAATCGGAGGCTGGTGCGGATCGACCAGCAACCGCAAGACAACGAATTGACCCGCTTCGAAGACAGGGAGAGGGGCCCCATCGATCGGCGCGAGAACAAAGGAATTCACGCTATCGCTCTCCTTACGGATCTGCGTGACTCGCATTTGTCTGAATCCGGGCCATGCTGGAGCTTGTTCCTCATGGGCGAGTCCTGGATTCCCAGCCACAGTTTGGGAACTCGAGTCTTGTTGGAGCATTGCCTGGAACGAACTCTGCCAACCCTTGCTCAGCGCAGGAATCCGCACCGCGCGTTGCAGTTGCTCGCGGGAATGTCCTGGCAAATACAGGAGGGCGTCAACCTCGGCCACGGTGATTCGCTCTGGACCGTCAGCAATTTTTACAATGTCATCGCCTGCACCAACTTCTCCTTCCTGCAACACGCGAAAGTAAAATCCCGGTCTTCGATGCGCTACGAGTAGCGCCGCCATACGAGGTTCATTCATGCGGATGCCGACGCGGTAGCAGGTCACGCGTGGCTGCGTTACTTCAAATATCGCATCAGCAATGCGGTATCGATCACCGATGCAAACCTCGTCATCCGGAAGCCCTTCGACAGTGAAGTTTTCGCCGAACTGGCCAAAAATAAAATCGTTGCGGCCTAGAAAGCGCTCCCAGTAATGATAAGAATCCATCTGGTAGACAAATACGGCGCGGTGCTCCCCTCCGTGACCGGCGAGATCACCTTGCGCATCACCATCGATATCGAGCTTGCCGACCATGCGCCGCCCCGCAACAGGAAATTTCCAGACCGCCGTTCGGACGGTTTTGCCGTTCCATGTCACGTCACGCGGAAGGCCGACATTTACTGAGGCTAGACGAGCCATTTCGCCGAACTACTTCCTCTCTCTCCACCGTCTATTCTCGTGAAACTCCCCGTTGTTTATTTTGTTTCGAGCAACAGCACGAATGAATACTCGCTTTTTTGCGTCATTCGTCGATGGATGAACGAAAATGGCCTCTACTTCCTCCGTCCAGTCGAAGCCGCTCTCACACGGGCCTGCTGATTGCGTCGAAGTGCTTCAT
>Ga0181523_10004830_pt1 | contig 11451 bp, 9 predicted proteins | sample PEATcosm2014_Bin_43_FD_119752 | JGI IMG/M metagenome (GOLD analysis project Ga0181523, IMG submission 119752) | Peatland microbial communities from MTU Mesocosm Facility, Houghton, MI, USA - PEATcosm2014_Bin05_30_metaG | ecosystem: Environmental > Terrestrial > Soil > Wetlands > Peat | place... | reverse complement strand
GGAGACGACGGGCATGATCGGCGCCGACGCCTTCGCCAAGATGCGTGACGGCGTCGTCTACCTGAACACGGCGCGGGCCAAGATCCACGACACCGACGCGCTGGTCGCCGCGCTGGCCTCGGGCAAGGTCGCCGCTGCCGGGCTCGACCACTTCGAGGGCGAGATCCTGGCGACGGACCACCCGCTGACGACGTTCCCCCAGGTCGTGCTCACCCCGCACATCGGCGGGGCCACCTTCGACACCGAGTCGAACCACACCCGCACCATCGCCGAGGACCTGTGCCGCCTCATGGCGGGCGCGCGGCCCCTCCACATCGTGAACCCCGAGGTCCTGACGGGCTGACGTGGCGGCACGCCAACCGACCATCATCGCCACCTCCATCGGGTTCCAGGCCGACGGGCCCGACCCCGCGAACCTCCGCCCGGGCCCCTCCTACCGGCTGGCCGCCCACTTGGCGCGGGCGAGAGACCACCCGCGCCTGTGCATCATCGCCACCGCGGTGGGCGACGACTCGACCCGGCTGGCAGCGGCCCACAACGCATTCTCCAAGCTCGGCTTCATCAGCTCGCACCTCACCCTCTTCCCGATGCCCAACGTGCCCGACGTGCGCGCCCACCTGCTCGCCCAGGACGTGATCTGGGTCGGCGGCGGCAGCACCGCCAACCTGCTGGCGCTCTGGCGCCTGCACGGGCTCGACGTGACGCTGCGCGAGTGCTGGGAGGCGGGGGTCGTGCTGAAGGGCGTGTCGGCCGGTTCGCTGTGCTGGCACGTGGGCGGGACGACCGACTCCTTCGGGCCCACCCTGGTGCCGGTCACCAACGGGCTCGCCTTCCTCCCCTACTCCAACAGCCCGCATCACGACGTAGAGGAGCAGCGCCGGCCCCTGATCCACCGCCTCGTTGCGGAGGGGACGCTCCCCGACGGCTACGCCACCGAGAACGGCACGGGCCTCGTCTTCTTCGGCACCGAGCTGCGCGAGGCCTTCACCGAAGTGGAGGGCAAGCTCGCGTACTCGCTGACGCGGGAGGGCGGCACGACCCGCGAGGTGGCGCTCGACACCCGCCGCCTCTGACTCAGGCCGTCGCCCCGGCCCAGTCGGACCCGGCGTGGACGGTGGTGGTGTCACGCCCGGAACGGAGCACCCGGCCCGGCACGGCGCCGGTGAACCCGCCGTCTCGGACGATCTCGGTCCCGTTCACCAGCACGTGGCCGATGCCCACCGCCTCGGCATAGAGACGGCTCGCGCCTCCCGGCAGGTCGTCCCGGGTGCGGACGGCACCGTGGCCGATGGCGGACGGGTCGAATACCACGAGATCGGCGAAGGCGCCCGGGACAAGGCGACCGCGGTCGCGCAGGCCGTAGAGGCGGGCCGGGATGTCGGTCAGCTGCCGCACCGCCTGCTCCCAGCTGAGCAGCCCACGGGCCCGCACGCCGTCACCCAGCATGGAGGTCGAGTAGACGGCGCCGCACATGGTGTCGAGGTGGGCGCCGGCGTCGGAGCCGCCGACGATGGCCCGCGGGTCCTGCCAGGTCTGCGCGCGCAGCACCCAGTCGGGCTCGGACTCGGGGATGGGAGGGCGCAGCCCGGTGCGCAGCCGGTCGGCTACCACCACATCGAGGAGCGCGTTGAAGGGCTCCACGCCACGCTCACGTGCCACCTCGCCGACGGTGCGGCCCTCGACGCCGGCGTTCTCGGGGGCGAACGTCTCCTCCACGATGAGGCGGTCCCACACCGCGAGGTGGCGCAAAATGCCAGCCTCGTCGGATTGCGCGCCCGCATCGAGCCGCCGGCGGGTCTCGGGGTCGGAGAGCGCGGCGAGGCGCTCGTCGACCGGCAGCGCGAAGACCTCGCGCCAGCCCGGTAACCCGTCGAGGATGGCACCGTGCTCGAAGCTCAGCCGCAGCTGCATTGTGTGCGGCAGCGTGAGGGCCACCACGGTGGCGCCGCGCTCCGCGGCCGCCGTCCCGGCGGCGAGCTGGCTCCAGGCCCCGTCGGGGTTCATGGCCGACACGCCCAGCACGTTCCAGTTGACCGGGCGGTCCGCCAGCAGCGACATCGTGGCGAGGAAGTCGACCTCCTCGTCGGTGAAGCCGTTGAGGCAGCCGGGGACGATCAACTCCACCGTGGTGCCGTCGTGGGAGCGCACGGCCCCGGCCAGGCGCTCGAGCTCCCCACGGCTCGCGGCACGGGACGGGACGGGCTGACCGTCGCCGTCGTTGTGCGTGTGGACCTGCGAGGTCGAGAAGCCCAGCGCGCCCTCCGCCAGCGCGGCGTGGAGCGCCGCCTCCATCTCCTCCAGGTCCCCGGCGCCGGCCGTGCCCCCCACGGCGCGCTCGCCCATGACCAGCCGGCGCAGCGTCGAGTGCCCGACGAGGAAGCCCGCATTGACCGCGATGCGGCCGTCGAGGCGACCGATCCACTCCCCGAAGGAGCCCCAGTCCCAGGGGAGTCCCGCCCGCAGCGCGGCCAGCGGCATGCCCTCGACCCGCGCCATCATGCGCGAGATGTAGTCGACGTGCTCCGGCGCCATGGGCGCCAGCGAGAAGCCGCAATTGCCGCCGAGCACCGTGGTGACGCCGTGCAGCGGGGAGGGGCTGGCGTTGGGGTCCCAGAAGAGCTGGGCGTCGTAGTGGGTGTGCAGGTCGACGAAGCCGGGGGCGACGAGCATGCCGGTGGCGTCGATCACAGTGTCTGCGCCGGCGGTGTCGGCACCGGACGCGACGGCAGCGATCCGCTCCCCGTCGACGACGACGTCGGCCCGGACCGCCGGCGCGCCCGTGCCGTCGACCACGATGCCGCCGCGCACGGCCACGGTCACGCCGGTGCCCCCTGCTCGGCCGGACCCGGACGGCACACCCGCACCCGCTGGCGGGCGAAAGCCTGCATGCCCTCGGGGCCCAGCTCGACGCCGATGCCCGACTGCTTCCACCCGCCCATCGGCGCGTTCATGTCGATGGCCGAGATGCCGTGGGTGTTCACGAACACCGTGCCCGCCGTCAGACGGGAGGCCACGTCGGCCGCCAGCGCGTCGTCGTTGCTCCAGACCGAGGCGCACAGGCCGAAGCTCGTGTCGTTCGCCGCGTCGACGGCCGCGTCGAGGTCGTCATACGGGATCACCGGCAGGGCCGGAGCGAACTGCTCCTGGCGCACGATGCCCGACCCCGGCGCGGGTGCCACGACGAGTGCCGGCGAGACGAAGTAGCCGCCGGCCGCGGTGTCGGCGGCCCGCACCCGCCCCGGACGGACCACGGTCGCGCCCGACGCGGCCGCCTCCGAGAGCATCGCCTCGACCCGATCGCGTGCGCTCGCCGTGTGCACGGGACCCATGGTCACCTCCTCGGCCAGCCCGTCCCCCACCACTTCGCCGGCCAGGCGGTCGGCCAGCGCGGCCACCGTCTCGTCCATCCGATCCCGGTGGACGTAGAGGCGCTTGATCGCCATGCAGACCTGGCCGCTGGTGACGAAGGCCGCCTCGACGATGCGCTCAGCGAGCGGGTGGTCGGCCGCCACGTCGGGAGCGAGGATGGCGGCGTCGTTGCCGCCCAGCTCGAGCACGACGGGACGGGTGGTAGCGGCTGCCGCGGCCATGACGGCCTGCCCGGTGGCCACGCCGCCGGTGAAGGACACCATGTCAACACGCGGATGTCCGACCAGCGCGGCGCCGAGGGCGGCGTCGGGACCGTTGACGACGTTGAGGACGCCCGGCGGCAGTGCGCCGGCCATGGCGGCAGCGACCAGCAGCACAGTGCCGGGGCACGTCGGAGGCGCCTTGACCACGACGGTGTCCCCGGCCAGCAGCGCGGGAAGGACCTTGTTGGCCATGACCGAAACGGGCCAATTGAAGGGCAGGACCGCGGCCACGACTCCGTGGGGGACCCATTCGACGCGCGTGGCCCCCCCGCTCACCTCACGGGCGGCGAGCGCCTCCGCCACGAGCGGCGCGAAGGCGGCGGCCATGCCGGCCATGGTCGCGCTGTCGAACTCCGTCAGAGTCTTGCCGTGCTCGCGGGTGAGCAGCCGAGCCAGGTCGCCGGCCTCGACGGCGGCCACCCCCGCCTCGGCGGCGGCGGCGACCGACTCGGCACGGGCCTGGGCACCGAGCGCGGCCCAGGCGGCCTGCGAGCTGCGCGCCGCGTCCACGGCACGGTCGAGCTGCGCCGGGGAGGTGGACGGCGCATGGAGGACCACCTCGTCGGGCCGGGCCGGATTCGTCACCGGGTAGGTCCCCTGGTCGCCGGCCACCACCTCACCGTCGATGAGGAGGCCGACGCGCGTCGTGACGTCTTCGACGTGTGTGGTCATACGCACCTCCCGGCCGGCCGACTTTGCTGCCGATAGTGTCACCTTCTCATGGGAGTCGTCGACATGGGAAGCGCGCCGCACCGGGCGACGCTGCTGCCCGACCCCGACCCCAGAGGGGTGCTGGTCCCCGTGATCTCGGTCGACGACCATCTCATTGAGCCACCCGATCTCTTTGAGGGCCGCCTGCCCGCGTCCCTGCAGGAAGGCGCGCCGCGGGTGGTCGAGGACGATGACGGCACGCAGTCCTGGGTCTTCGAGGGGAGCCGCTATCCCAACGTGGGCCTGAACGCAGTGGTGGGTCGCCCCCGCGCCGAGTGGAGCATGGAGCCAGCGCGCTTCGACGAGATGCGCCCCGGCTGCTTCGACATCGGGGCCCGGATTGAAGACATGGACCTGGCCGGCGTGTGGGCCTCGCTCTGCTTCCCCTCCCTGGTGTCGGGGTTCTGCGGTGCCGTGTACTCGCGAGCGAGCGACCGTGAGCTCGGCCTGGCCTGCCTGCGCGCATTCAACGACTGGCACCTGGAGCAGTGGGCGGGCCCGCAGCCGGATCGCATCATCCCGCTGCAGCTGCCCTGGTTGGCCGACGTCGAGGTGGCCACCGCCGAGGTGCGCTCCAATGCGGCCCGCGGCTTTAAGGCGGTCAGCTTCCCCGAGTTCCCGGCCCAGCTCCGCCTTCCCTCCATCTTCAGCGGCGCGTGGGATCCCTTCTTCGCGGCCTGCGAGGAGACCGGCACGGTCGTGTGCCTGCACACCGGAGCGTCGTCGTGGGCGCCGCTCCCCTCGCCCGACCCGCCGTTCGAGCTGCTGCCCACCCTCTTCCCCGTCAACGCGCTGCTGGCGGCGGGCGAGTGGCTGTGGTCCGGCGTGCCGCTCCGCTTCCCGGACCTCAACGTCGCCTTGTCCGAGGGCGGCATCGGCTGGGTCCCGATGCTGATGGACCGGGCCGACTACGTGCTGGCGCACTCGGCGTCGGGCTCCGAGAGCCACGCCTGGCCGTCCGACCTGCTCCCGAGCGAGGTGCTGCGCCGCAACTTCTGGTACTGCTCCATCGACGACCCCTCGGCCGTGGCGCAGCGCTACGTCATCGGCGTCGACCACATCATGGTGGAGAGCGACTACCCGCACGCCGACTCCTCGTGGCCCGACACGCAGCGCGTGCTCGCCGAGACCTGGGGCGCGCTGCCCGACGACGAGTTGCGCGCCGTCGCGGGCGGCAACGCCTCCCGGCTCTTCCGCCACCCGCTCCCCGCGGTCGACGACTGGCGCCCACCGGCGCCGTGAGCGTGACGGGCGGGGGCACCCCGCTGCCGCCCCGCGCCGGTCCGGTGATCGACGCCGACGGCCACGTCGTCGAGCCGCTCGACGCCTGGGCCGGGCTGCCCGAGGCGCACCGCCCGGTGATCACGTCGGACGCCCACGGCTACGAACATGTCACCGTCGGGCGTACCGAGATCCTGGCCGTGCCGCTGGGCACCCTGGCCCGCCCGGGCTCGACCTTCGACGATCCCACGGCCTTCCGGCCCCTGGCCGACGCCGAGCCCGGTGGCAGCGACCCGGTGGCCCGCCTGGCCGACATGGACACCGAGGGCATCGACCAGGCCGTGCTCTACCCCACCCTCGGGCTGTACTTCTCCGTGGTCGAGGACGCCGAGGCGGCGGTCGGCCTGGCCGTGGACTACAACGACTGGCTGGCCACGTACTGCGCCTCGGATCCGGACCGGCTCTTCGGCGCCGCCCTGTTGCCCCTGCAGGACCCCGCCGCCGCCGCGCACGAGCTGCGCCGGGCCGTCACCCAGCTCGGCTTCAAGGCGGGCTTCGTCCGCCCCAACCCCTGCCTCGGCCGCTCGCTCTCCGACCGCGCCTACGACGTCGTGTGGAACGCCGCCGAGGAGCTGGGCGTGCCCGTCGGGATCCACGAGGGCAGCTCGGTCATCGTGCCGACGCTCGGGTCGGACCGCCCGTTCAACCCGCTGGTCCTCCACGCCGTCTCGCATTCCTTCGAGCAGATGCTGGCCTGCGCCCAGCTCATCGCGTTCGGGGTGCTCGAGCGCCACCCGGGCCTGCACTGCATCTTCCTCGAGTCGTCCGGCGGGTGGGCCCCGTTCTGGCTCGAGCGCCTGGACGAGCAGGCCGAGTCGTTCGGCGGCTTCTGCCCCGACATGGCGCTGCGTCCCTCGGAGTACTTCGCCCGCCAGTGCACCATCAGCTTCGAGGTCGACGAGCGCACGCTGCCGGCGCTGGCGCCGTTCGTGGGCCCCCGGCGCATCGTGTGGGGCAGCGACTACCCGCACCACGACGCCACCTTCCCCGGTGCCATCGACGCCCTGCGGGCGACCATCGCCCCGTGCCCCACGGCCACGCAGATCCGGGTGCTCGGCCTCAACGCGCGGGAGCTCTACGGGCTGCCGCCGCGCCACGACGGCGTGGTGGGCCTGATCGACGACTACTTCGCCGCCGTCACCGCGCAGGACCCCGAGCTCCTGCGGCGAGTCTTCGCGCCCGACGCGACATTCGACGTGGACGGCGACCGCCGGCGCGGGTACGAGGACATCCTCGCCTACTACACCGAGCACACCTTCGTGTTCGAGGACTTCCGTCCCGACCCCGCGCCGCTGCAGATCGACGGCTCGACGGTCACGGTGGACATCGACGTCCACCTGGGTGGGTCCGAGCGCACGGTGCGCGACGTCTTCGAGACGGACGGGGAGCGCATCACCGCGCTGCGGGTCAGGGGGTTCGCGGACGCGCTGCGGGCCGCGGGCCCGCGCTGACGCTGCCGATGGGTGGACTCAGGCGGCGGGCTGCGGCCGCGGCCCGCGCAGGAGCCGGCCGGGAAGCTCGCCCGTCGCCACGTCGTGCTCGCGCACCACGGCGCCCGACTTCACCGTGGCGGTGTAGCCCCGGGCCCGTTGGACGAGTCGCTTGCCCGAGCCGGGGAGGTCGTAGACCATCTCGGGCGGGTCGAGGGCCAACGCGTCGTGGTCGATCACGTTCACGTCCGCCAGGTGGCCCGGTGCCAGGAGCCCGCGGTCGCGGAAGCCGTAGAGCTCGGCCGTGCGCCGGGTCTGGAGGTGGACCACCGTCTCGACCGGCAGCCGCTCGCCGCGGGAGCGGTCGCGGGCCCAGTGCGTGAGCATGAAGGTCGGCAGGCTGGCGTCGCACAGCACACCGCAGTGCGCCCCGCCGTCGCCCAGACCGAGCACCGTCGCCGGGTGCACGAGCATCTCGCGCACGGCGTCGAGGTTGCACGCCGCGTAGTCCAGCAGCGGGAGGTAGAGGAGCTCCTTGCCGTCCCGCCCGAGCATCAGGTCGTAGAGGACCTCGTCGGTGCTCCGGCCCTGGACGGCCGCGAGGGCGGTCACGCTGCGCTCGGGCGGGGGCTCGTAGTCGGGCGGGTCGCCCAGCGGGAAGAGCTTGTGCAGGTTGGCCCGCAGCAGCTCGACGAAGCCGCCCGGCCGGGGCTCCTCGCCGAGGATGGCGGCCCGCACCTCGGGCGTGCGCAGCCGGGCCACCCGCTCGGCGAGCGGGAGACCGGCGATCTCCTGGTAGGCGCGGTGGTGCGCGAAGGGGTGCGTGGTGGAACCGAAGCCCACCATCAACGACGTCGGCTTGCCCGCCACCTGGGGCACGAGCCAGGCACCGCGCCGGTTGGCGGCCACGCCGCGGTCGATCCACTCGCGCCACAGGTCGGGCGCGAAATCGGCCTGCAGCACCTGATAGGTGACCGGCACGCCGGCGCGGGTGGAGATCTCCGACATCCAGGCGAACTCGTGGTCGAGGTCCCGCATGTCGCTCGCCACCGAGAAGACGCGGTGCCCCGCCTTGCCGAGCGCCTCGCCGATCGCCACCAGCTCGTCGGCCGCGGCCGTCGTCCCGGCCGCCAGCTCGCCGTCCTTGGCCCGGTGCAGGACCGTGCGTGTCGTCGACGCGCCGATGGCGCCCGCGTGCACGGCCTCACGCACGATGGCCGCCATCTCGGCGATCTCCTCCCCCGTCGCGGCGTCGTTCGCCCGGCCCTCACCGAGGACATAGGCCCGCAGTGCGCCGTGCGGGACGAGGCTCGCCACGTCGAGGACCCGCGCCGTGCGCTCCACTTCGTCGAGGTACTCGCCGAACGTCTCCCAGTTCCAGTTCATGCCCTCGGCCAGCGCCGTGCCGGGGATGTCCTCCACGCCCTCCATCAACTGGATCAGCCACTCCCGGTCCGAGTCCCGCGCTGGCGCGAACCCGACGCCGCAGTTCCCCATCACGACCGTCGTCACTCCGTGCCAGCCCGAGGGCGAGACCTCGGGGTCCCAGGTGGCCTGGCCGTCGTAGTGGGTGTGGATGTCGACCCAACCGGGCGTGACGAGTCGGCCTTCGGCGTCGATCTCGCGGCGGGCCCGGCCGTCGACCTCCCCCACGGCCGTGATGATGCTGCCGTCGATGGCGACGTCACCGATCTCCGTGGGCCTGCCCGAACCGTCGGCGATGGTGCCGCCCCGGATGATCAGGTCGTGCATGGCTGCTCCTCGTCCGGCGTCCTGGGTCCGACCGCCGCCGCCGCTCCCCCCGGATCCGGGCGGCGGGCTACACCCAGCTTCGCAGCTTTTCGATCATGGCGACCGGATCGGCGCCCACCGGGGTGACGTTGAGGTGGGTGACCCCGGCCTCGGCCAGTCCGGCCACCCGCTCCTTGATGTAGGACTCGGGTCCGCACAGCGACGTCGCCTCGAGCAGCTCGGCCGGCACGAGCGCCGCCGCCTCGTCCTTCTTGCCCGACAGGTAGAGGTCCTGGATCTCCGCCGCCTCCTTCTCGTACCCGTAGCGGCAGGCCAGCGCGTTGTAGAAGTTCCTCCCCTTGGCGCCCATGCCGCCGATGTACAGGGCGGCCATGCCGCGCCCGAGCTCGCGGATGGGGGCCACCTCGGACTCCTCGCCGATGGCCAGGATGCCGCCGGCGGCGATCTGGAGCGTGCCCAGCGACGGGTCGCGCTTGGCCGCGCCTACGGCCAGGGCGGGGCCGAAGACCTCCTTGGCCTTGTCGGGGACGAAGAAGAGCGGCAGCCATCCCTCGGCGATCTCGGCCGTCAGGGCGACGTTCTTCTCCCCGAGGGCGGCGACCCAGACGGGGATGCGGGGCCGGACGGGGTGGTTGATGAGCTTCAGCGCCTTGCCCAGTCCGGTGCCCTGGTCCGGCGGGAGCGGGATGTGGTACGCCGCCCCGTCGTGGGTCAGCGGCGCCTCGCGGGCCCACACGTCGCGGCAGATCTCGATGATCTCGCGGGTCCGGGTAAGCGGCCGGTCGTAGGGTACGCCGTGGAAGCCCTCGATCACCTGGGGCCCCGACGCGCCGAGGCCGAGCTGGCAGCGTCCGCCCGAGATGGCATCGATGCCGGCGGCCGTCATGGCGATCAGCGTCGGGGTGCGGGTGTAGATGGGCAGGATGGCGGCGCCGATGTCCACCCGCTCCGTCTTGGCGGCCAGGTACCCCATGAAGCTCGGCGCGTCGTAGCTGTACGCCTCGGCCACCCACACGATGTCGAGGCCCACCTTCTCCAGCTCGGCCGCCTGGCGTGCGGACTCGGCGAACCCGCCGGCGTAGCTCAGCTGCATGGACAGCTTCACGCGGTCCTCCCTTTCCTGTGTCCTCTTGGTCGGTCCTCTACGGAAAAGAGTATCCTAAACTCTGCCTCCCGCTCCCCGTAGCATCGCAGCCGTGGCGGCCGACCGCATCGAACTCGTCCTTTTCGATCTCGGCGGCGTGCTCATCGAGCCCGGTGGGGTGGCGCCGATGCGGGAGTTGAGCGGGATCGGCAGCGACGAGGAGCTGTGGGCGCGCTGGCTGCGCTGCCGCTGGGTGCGCCGCTTCGAGGCCGGCCTGTGCTCGCCCGACGAGTTCGCCGCCGGGGTGGTGGCCGACTGGGAGCTCGAGCTGGAGCCGGCGGCGTTCCTCGAGGAGTTCAGCGGATGGGCGAACGACCCCTATCCGGGGGCGCTGGAGCTCGTCACCACCGTACGCGGCGACGTCGGCGTGGGCTGCCTGTCCAACACGAACGCTGTCCAGTGGCACGCCAACTACGAGGCGACCCCGCTCACCGACGCCTTCGCGCTGTGCTTCCTCTCCTTCGAACTCGGGCTGGTCAAGCCCGACCGCGAGATCTTCGAGGTCGTCGCGACCCGCCTCCCGGTCCGGCCCGAACGCGTGCTCTTCCTCGACGACAACGTCGCCAACGTCACCGGTGCCGAGGCGAGCGGGTTCGTGGCCCGTCACGTGCGCGGTGTCGACGAAGCGCGCCGGGCGCTGGACGACGATGGCATCATCGCGGGCTGAGACGGGGCGGGCGATGACCCCGGCGGGACCGGCGCCGGTCCGGCCGCGTGTGCGAACATGCCGCCATGCTTGCCAACGGCCCGATGCTGCGTCTCCTGCCGCGCCTCAGCGACGACGTCGCCTTCTACTGGACTTCCGGCGAGGACGGGGTGCTGCGGTTGCTGCACTGCAACGCCTGCGGGTTCTTCATCCACCCGCCGGGGCCCGTCTGCCCGCGCTGCCTCTCGAGCGACGTTGCGCCCAAGGAGGTCAGCGGCCGCGGCCACGTCGAGACCTTCACCGTCAACCACCAGCAGTGGATACCGGGGAGCGACGCCTACATCATCGCCTGGGTGTCAATCGACGAGCAGCCCGACGTGCGGCTCACCACGAACCTGGTCGACATCGAGCCCGACGACGTGCGCATCGGCATGCCCGTGCGCGTCGTCTTCGAGCAGGCCGACGACGTGTGGCTCCCGCTCTTCACGCCCGAGGGCGCGTCGTGAGCCCCGGTCCGGTCGAGGAGCCGCTCGAGCGGCGAGCCGTCATCTCGGGCATCGGGCAGTCCGCCGTGGGACGCCGTCTCGGGCGGGCCGATCTCGACCTGACGGTCGAGGCGGCGCTGGCGGCCATTGCCGACGCCGGGCTCGACCGCGACGACATCGACGGCATCTCCACCTACCCCGGCATGGGCGCCGGCACACCGGGCTTCGGCGGGCCGCCCTCGCCGGAGGTCCAGGACGCCCTGGGCCTGTCGCTCAACTGGCACGACGGCGGGGGCGAAGGACCGGCGCAGATGCGCGCCGTCATGGCGGCCGCGCTCGCGGTCGCGGCCGGACTGGCCCGCCACGTCCT
>Ga0181523_10004828_pt1 | contig 11453 bp, 12 predicted proteins | sample PEATcosm2014_Bin_43_FD_119752 | JGI IMG/M metagenome (GOLD analysis project Ga0181523, IMG submission 119752) | Peatland microbial communities from MTU Mesocosm Facility, Houghton, MI, USA - PEATcosm2014_Bin05_30_metaG | ecosystem: Environmental > Terrestrial > Soil > Wetlands > Peat | place... | reverse complement strand
GACGATCCACATAGCTTTCGCGCGCTTGCCGACCCGCGGGCCCGTGCAGCTGTAGCTCAGTTGGTTAGAGCGCCTGACTGTGGATCAGGAGGTCGGTGGTTCGAGTCCACCCAGCTGTACCAGCAAAATCAAACACTTAGTAATTAATTCGCCGGACCGCTAAACATCGTGTCCGCACTGTGTCCGCAAGTACAGTGGAGGCCGGGTGTCGGTCAGCACAGTTTGCTGGTCAGGAAGGGCGCTTGCCGAAGCGCGTCACAGATTTGAGGCTACCCAGCGCGTCGCGGTATGCGAGATAGTTGTCTGCAAATGGGCCGGCGACCGCCCCTGGCAGACAAGCAGGCTGACAAGCCCACCAGAACCAACCGCCATCGCGGCCGAAGGACTTGGCGAGCGCGCGGTCGGCGTAGAACACTTCCACGCTGGCGCCGGTCTGTGGGTCAGTGTCGTACAGCGGTTCGTAGGCTGTGCGTCGTTTTGGGTCGGAAATCACCGCCCGTGCCACAGATGCCTCCTTTGACCGTAGGATGGACAGGCAACTGCACAAGCCGCGCCATATCACCGAGGGGTCATGGCCCCACTATGGTTGGGGGATGACAGGATTGCGACCGATCTAGCGCGCCGCTGGCCCTCACGCAGCGACTGTCGCGGGCCCGGCCAGAGCCATGCCGCGAAGATAGTCGGCGGCCGCTTGGGCCTTATTGCATGCGGTGAAAAAGGCGCGGCTGTCGGCCTTCAAAAGACCAATCCAGGTTTGGATATAGCCGGCGTGGCGCAGATCGCCGTCAATCGAGAACTCGGCACACAGGAAGGCCGCGCATAGTTCGGCCACCAGTTCCTCTGCCGCATAGGCTCGTTCGCTGAACCGGTGGCGCAGATCACGGTCAAGGCGCGACTTGTGCCCTGTCCAGTGTCCTAGCTCGTGGAACGCGGTCCCGTAAAAATGCGCGGCGCTCTCGAAGGCTTCGAAACGCGGCAGGCTGATGTAGTCATCGCCCGGCCGGTAGTAGGCTTCGCCGAACCCTTCGCGGATGCTGGCGCCGCTGCACGTCAGGAACCCATCAATGGTTGGGTCGCGCTCATCGGAATTGCGCACTTTCACTTCACCCAACGTCAGAACGCGGTCGGACAAGCCTTCACACTGATCGACGTTGAAAACCGTATGCTCCCGCATGATGGGCACGATGCGGGTTTCGCCTTCCTCGCCGTCTCGGTCGGCGACCTGTAGCTGTTTCACCAAATAGACTTTGGTGCCGTGCTCGCCCTTGCGCACGTTGCCGCCTAACTCCAGTGCCTGCTTGAAAGTGAGATAGCGCGGTGTCCGATAGCCGGCATTTGCAGCCATCCACAACAGCACGACATTGCACCCTGAGTAGGGCCGATTGGTCACGGCGTTGCATGGCGTGTTTACGCCGGCCGTTGCGGACCATGGCTTGATCCAGGGCGCCGCCCCGCGTTCCAACTCTGCAATAATGCGCGTCGATACCTCTGCATAAAGATCGCGTTTCATCACACCGCCTCGCTGTTCCAGCGTGCGGTCACTGTTGCGGAGCGCCGCACACTAACGGCGTGTTGTGCGCGGTTTCTAAATTTGCAGCGTGATGCAGGCGGATGGACCCCCCGGGTATGCTGGACAGGCGGGGTGGGTCGCGCGCGAAGAAGAGGGGGTCGCGCAGATATAGGGTAAGATTTTGGTCGTTAACCTTCTGTTAAGTATTTGATGGTGGCACGGTCACATGCCCTGGGCGTTCTCCGTTATTTCGACAAAGGCGTTTAAGCGACGCTCTCCTTGATCAGGGGGACAGGCGCGCTCCAGAATGCGAGGCCAGAGAGTGGAGAAGCTTGCGAGGATCGCCCCCGGAAACTGGAACGCGCGAAAGCGCCGCCGAGACATTCTCGGATGACCACAAGCGCGAATAGGGCTTCCGCAATGCGGCGAGTGTACATGGCGACGGTTGCCACCGCATTCATTCATCCTCCCTTCGCCGCGTGCCAACGGCCCATGAGCGTGCCGTGCGCGCGGGGCGCCAGTGACCCCTTTTTGAAATCGCGGGTAGCCCATTCGGCTGAAGCGGCCAGTACCCCACCTCCGATAAAGTAGGGATAAAGAACGCGTCGATGTGTCTGTCGTTAAGTATCTGATTTCAATGATAAAAATGAATTGACTGGCACAACGCAGCTCGCCAATCTGATATAAGGGGGATAAAGAAATCCCGGAAAACGGGGCGGCCAATGGCAACGAGCGATCCAAAGGCACTGTTGCGACGATTATTGCGGGAGCCGCGTGAATGCGCGTGGTTGGAATTCAAACACAACAACTGCGATCCCGAACTGATAGGACGCACGGTCTCCGCCTCCGCCAATGCGGCGATGCTCGCTGATAGGGATCGAGCGTTTCTTGTCTGGGGCATCGAAAATAAGACCAAGCGCAAGCTGGGTACTGCCGTGCAGCTCAGCAGCCTTACGAAGGGCAGCGAAAATATCGCCAATTGGCTTAGCCGAATGATTGAGCCTCGATTGATGATGGAATTTTTCGACTTCGAGGATGATAATAAAAAGTTCGCGATCCTTGCGATTGAGCCCACTTATGATCGGCCGGTGAAATTTTCAGGTGCTAAGTATATCCGCATAGGCGAAAACATCAAAAGCCTGAAAGAATTTCCAGAACACGAGCGAACATTGTGGCTTGCGACTGGACGACGCAAATTTGAGAATGCGATTGCGCTCCCCCATCAAACCTCCGACGAGGTCATGGAAAAATTGCACACTGAAACCTATTACCGCTTGAAGGGAGACGAAATTCCAAAGAACCCCGCTGAGATAATCAAACGGTTCATTCAGCTCGGGTACATCAAGGAAGACATGGAAGGGGGACACGATATTCTGAATCTTGGTGCGCTTCTTTTCGCTAACGATATAACGGCATTTCCCTCAATCTCGACCAAATCAGTAAGGGTGATAAAATATAGCGGCAAGGATAAGAGCAAATCTGAAGGAGAGATCGAAGGAAAAAAGGCTATGCCGTCGGTTTTCGTGGGATGCTGAAATACATTGTCGACAGACTCCCCAAGGAAGAAAGATTCGAGGGTGGCGTAAGAAAAGTCACTTCGAGATACTCCGAGACGGCCATCCGAGAGATAGTCGCAAACGCATTAATACATCAAGATTTTACGGTTTCCGGTGCCGGACCTGTTATCGAGATGTACCAGGACCGAATCGAGATCACAAATCCGGGCAATTCTCTTATTGACGTTGATCGCATCATCGACGAGCGACGGTCTAGAAATGAAAAATTCGCTGCTGCAATGCGTGAAATAAACCTGTGCGAGGAACGTGGCGGTGGGATTGACAAAGCAATCATAGAAATCGAGGAAATGAACTTACCCGCGCCGGAGTTTTTTCCCTCTAAGAACTCAATGCGCGTCGTGATCTTTGGACCGAAGAAATTCAATCAACTATCGAAAGCAGACAAGGTGTGGAGTTGTTTTTGCCACTGCGTCGTGAGGTGGGTTCGCCACGACTACATGAGCAATACTTCTCTGAGAGAAAGATTCTCGCTTCCAGACGAGGAATATCAGGCGGCATCCGGTGTTATTTCAGATGCACGAAAAGCAGGCCGGATTATTCCTGCGGACCCCAAACAAGGTCGGAAGAATGCACGGTATATTCCTTATTGGGAGAAAGCGTGACCATCGACGATCCGCATCAGCGTGTATGATGACAATTGAGAACACCGAATGCTACGCCCCATGACACGGTGCGAGGCTGGCACATCGTAATGCACTATGGGTGCTACGAGGCGGCTGAAGCCGGCAGATATCATGCAGCGCGCCAGTCGACTAGTGTGGATATGTGCCGCGTCATATCACTCCTGCTCAAAGCCGTAGCTGCTGAATTTAAGAGTCCGACTGTTCTCGGTTACTGTCCGAACGACGCCGTCAGGCACTCCGCCCGAGACATCAGCGTCAATTTCGAGTGTGACGGTCACTGACGAGCCGACCAAGCCCGATAGATGAGCGATGACCTCGTCTGCGATGCGTCCAGCATCACGGCCGACTCTCGTGGCATCCAGGGCGACCGTACCATAGAAGCGCTTTGGCCTGGCGGGCGCAGTGGGGGGCTCGACAGATGTTGCCTTTCCGCCGGCTGATGCTCCGACCGTCTCACCTCCAGCTGTTGGCCCAGGAGACCTTGCCGCCGTCTCCGTATCAGCTTGCTTCCGAGCAATTTCTGGTTTGACCAGCAAGCTCGTCGTGTCGTCTAACGTCACAGCCACCATTTGGCCGCAACGTAAGCCGCGATAGCGGCCCGCCGCATCAATTATTTTACGCTTAGGGTCAAAAAATCGGAACTAAGACCACTAATCTTGATGCCCGCTTTAGCGGCCGTTCACGCGGGGCGATGTGATGCGGAACGATGCGCGAGAAACTGTAACCGTTTTACCGTTCCATCCCCTTGCCGGTAACGTCAGTTTCGAAACCATTCCCGACCTTGGTGTAATACTGGCGCCACGAAAGTGCGATGAAATCGCTTCGCGCGGGCCGCTCAAATTGTCGGAACCACGTTGATCTAGATCGAGTAGTGATTAGCTCAAGTGCTATGTCAGTTTGGGGGTCGGTCGGAGGAATTCCGTAATATGTTAGGAGAATGACATGTTCAAGCCCATGATCGCCGCAACGGCTCTACTCACCATTGTTGGCTCTTCGACTGTACACGCGCAACAGTGTGGTCACGGCGATGCCCGCTTCGAGCAGCAGTGCCGGCCGAGCGCTGATGACCTAAAGGCATTCACCGACGCGCGTATTGCAGCGCTGAGGGCCGGCCTTCAGCTCACGCCGGAGCAGGAAAAGAACTGGCCGCCGTTCGAACAGGCCGTGCGCGACTTGGCCAAGTTGCGGGTTGAGCGAATGCAGGCCCGTGAGGCTGGCGGCGAGCAGCAGCCGTCAACCAACCCTTTCGATCGGCTCCAGCATCGGGCCGACGCCATGACGCAGTTGAGTGCAGCGCTTAAGGGCGTTGCCAATGCGGGCGAGCCGCTCTATCAGAGCCTCAACGATGCGCAGAAGCGCCGATTTACGTTCCTTGCCCACGTTCTACGGCCGCATTGGCAGGGCGGCGGCTTTGGGGAGGAGTACCGCGGGCATGGCGGGCCGCACGGCATGATGGGCCCGGAAGAGGATAACGACGGACCGCGCGGCACGATGGGCCCAGAAGGGGAAAACGGCGGACCGCATGGGATGATGGGCCCTGACAGAGATGACGATTAGGACAATCTCTAAAGTCGCGCGCTTGCCCAGACCATGCGCGCGGAAGCTGCGCACCCGGCCGTCGCCTGATCGTTGAACCGGCGGCGGGTGATCCTGGCCGCGAGTGGCCACTTTAGCAAGATTGCCCGTTGTGGCGACGATTTCGTTGTAGTCGTTGTGCGTGGCCCCACGGCCCCGAGCGGAACAACCGTCTCGGGAGTTCACCTTTTTGCCTTCGCTAACCGGTGTGGTACGTCCGTTCTTCCCCGGCGGTCTCAACCGGTCGACGCAACGCTTTATCTTAGGGGGACAAGATCCATTATAGGCCGATAAATCAGTGATTTCGTGGTGGTACGAGGGCGGCAGAGAAAATCACGTTGTGGGATAGCTGGTTGCGCAGCGACTCGCTGAAACCGTTTGGCCGAGCGTTTGGCAAGCCGTCGTCGCTATTTATTGTCAACTGGCTCAGTGTTGCGTCGACCGGTTGAGATCACCCCCCCGAAGCAGACATTCGGCAACGTGGTTTGCATGGCCGCTTTGGGCCATTATGCGGCATCGCGCGCTCAATCCATGCTAATGACAGTCCAGCCGTTCTTCTTCGCCTCGTCGTAGAGCGGCTGCGTGAAGGTGCAACGCTATCGCCGCGATCCTCAAAGTCGGAAAGATTTAGGGCTCGTCACTGCTCAAGGGCAATATGTGGAAGGACCCCAAGAAAAGGGTGTACCTGGACTTATATACAAATTGGTAGTGGCGGAGTTACCAGCCGGTCCCTTGACGCGAAGAACGACAGTAATGCTACTGCTTTCCGTCGGACCACTGAGCTGATAAGGGATAGCGGCACTTTTTGCGAAATTATTCTTATTCGTCATCGAACCTATGACCATGGTTCCGGGCGAGCCCGGCGTATTCGTCGCAGTGATGGTCAATGTCGTTTTGGCAACTCCGAACCCTCGGGCTGTAAATATCCAAGTACCACAATTTATGTGACCCGGGCCGGACGCAAAGGTAACACTACGCGCTGCCTCCGCCGGCAGGGTCGCGACGAAGAACATTGCGGCGGACAGTAGAGCGCTCGCGTGGACGCGTCCACCAATGGAACTCCACTTGTGTAACAACGCATATGAACCAATGGTTCTTAGCTTCCGCATGGCAGGCTCCCTAGCGTTCTAGTTAAGTTTGCAACAGATGACCGGAAAGGTCTGATCATTGATTACCAATTTCGCCCGATCGTTCAGCGGGCGGCGCTGCCAGGCCCGTGTTGATCAGACTTATGGAGGCGTCTCCTCTGAAACAACTCGGCGGCGTCTCTGCGAGAAATCCGCGCGCCTTTTGCCGATAGCGCTCCAGCAGACGAGATTATCGTTCAGGAGTATGACGTCGAATTTCACGAAACCGCGATCAGGATCGATAAGCGTTTGCGAAGCTGACGAGTTGCTAAGGCTTACGATGCATTTTTCTTAAACGCGTAATCGTCGGGTTGGTGTTCGCGGAGTTATCCAGTGGTGGGCCCGACGCGTCGAAGCGATGTCGCTGTCGGGTCAAAAACGGACTTCGCCCCACGGGAACGCCACTTCCGCTCTACCTCCAACATCGGACATTGGTCGACAGAACCTTACGGTCTGAGCGAGCGTTACAGGACAACCAAACCGCGGTGATGAGTGTGAAAACTCGCACCTAACGGCGAGCGCGAGGACGCAACCGTTTTAGTTTGTCAGTTTTCCAGTCGCTTTGGGGGCAAATCGGACATGGCCGGACCTACTGCTGGCTCGACCCGGTCGCGAATGACCCATGAGCGACATGAGCCCGCTCGCGACCAGACACGTTCGCAAGTAAGACACGAGTGCCCGGCGTCCGTCACCGGTCACTCACTCAATCACACCATGGCGGGTCGTCAGTTGCCGGCCGCCGAAACCACCTCGCCAAATGGTACCCACGTGGTGCCATCGAATTTCGAGAACCCCATCTGCTTGACCGGGCCGAAATCCTCGGCGCTAGTCGAGACAATGATGCCGGGAAATAGCATCGGTAGCTGGAGGCTCTGGATGCTGGCGGCCTGCTTCATTACGTTTTCGCGGGTAAGATTGTCACCGCACGCCTTGAGCACTGCAACGAAGGTCTGCGCCACTGAGTAAGCGTATACGTTAGCGCCGTCGGCGACATTACCTGACGGATTGTATTTTTTCATCCAGGCCAGCCATTCCCGGTATTCGGGCGTGTCGTGCCACTGCGGATCTGTCGGCTCCTTGAGGTAACCCGCTGTGATCATGCCGACGGTCTTCTCGGGTCCTAAGGGCTGCATCACCATCCCAACGGAAGCGGAAATATTGCTAAGGAAGTGGGTCGGTTTCCAGCCCAGGACGTAGATTTTACGGATTGCTTGCGCGGCAAATTTGGGAATGCCCGCCGTCAGCATCGTGTCGGCGCCGCTTCCGTGCAGCAACAGAACTTGTGAATCGACTAGCGCGTCCGTGGTCTCGTAGCTCTGCGTCGCTACGATCATCTTGTCGGCCTTTTGGCCCAACCCTTCGCGCAAGCCATTGAGGTAACCTTTCCCTAAATCATCGTTCTGATAGAGCACAGCGATTTTGGCATCGGGCAAGTTCTTAAGCATATAGCGGCCATAGACGCGCCCCTCGAAGCGGTAGCTGGGCGCAAAGCCGATGGTCCATGGGTAGTGCTTGGGATCGTTCATCGCGGGGTCGCCGCTGCCGACGAATAGTTGCGGCACTTTGTTGTCGTTCAGATAGCCCCGGATGGCGAGGTTGGGTGGCGTGCCGAGCGGATTGAACAACAGTAGTACTTGGTCTTGCTCGACCAGTTGGCGCGCCATTTCAACGGTCTTCGGCGGACTATAGCCATCGTCGCGGCTGATGAAGTTGATCTTGCGGCCATTGATGCCGCCCTGCTCATTGATCATGGCGAAGTAGGCGGCCTCTGCCTTGCCGACGACGCTATAGCTGGAAGCCGGGCCGCTATAGGGCATCGTGTTGCCGATCTTGATCTCGGTATCGCTAACGCCGGGTCCGTATTGGCCCGCGGCAAAAGCTAATCCACTTGCGAGAACGAGGGCGGCCGCAGACAGGCCAGTCACAATGGTCTGTTTCATTGTCATGACAGTCCTCCCTTGCGCGCTTCGAAAAGCGTGCACGCGCATTGACGTGACGAGATAGCATTACGACTGGCACGGCCCCCAAGGTGCGGCCGCGATTGAAATAAGACCAAAAATTATAGGTCTGAGGTGATGCCTACCGATGGCATGAACGCTACCAAAAATAAAAAGCGGGACTTCGGCACGCCCCTCGGCAGCTCTCAAGGAACATTTTATACTACTGGGTGCGTGACGAGTCGATGTCAGGTTGTGGTCCTTTAGCGCCAGATCACGTTTTGATGGCTGACGGTCGCTATCGGAATTGAAGCGGACATGGACGAGCCTGGGCCTTGACCATCTCGGTCGCGAAAGACCCACAGCAGACATCCCACAGGCCGTTAACTTGGGAGCCCTTCAAAGATGGGGTATTTTCATCGTTCGACAGCGTAGATGTGCCACTCGCCAGGAACGCCCTTGAGCGATTGGCTGCCGCGATCGCCGAAGCGCAAGCCTGAGCCGGCCACCAGGTCCTTCACCGTGCTTGACACCAACACCTCGCTCGCACCAGCAAGTGAAGCAATACGCGCGCCAATGTGAACAGCGATACCGCCGACATCGTTGTCGATCATTTCGCACTCGCCGGTGTGCAGCCCGGCACGGACTTCGATGCCAAGCGGCCGGATTTCGTCGGCAATGGTGCAGGCACAACGGACGCCGCGCGCTGGACCGTCGAAGGTGGCAAGAATGCCGTCCCCGGTGCTTTTAACCTCATGGCCGCGAAAACGCGCAAGATTGCGTCGGATCGTGGCGTGATGTTTGTCAAGGAGATCGCGCCAGCGCCGGTCACCGAGCGCCGCCGCCTTTTCCGTTGACCCCACGATGTCAGTGAACAGCACCGTTGAGAGCACTCGATCGATAGCGACAGGCGCTCGTGAACCGGTCAGAAACTCCTGAATAGCATCGGAAATTTCGTCGACGTTGTCGCCAGCCCAGGGTGGGTGGTCTTTTCCTGGAAATTCCATAAACCGCGCGTCGGGAATGTTCTTGGCGAGATATCGTCCGCCCTCCACATTGATGGTCACGTCTTCCGTACGGTGGACGACGAGTGTTGGTACGCGGATTGTTGAGACGATATTGCTGATATCGATTTGGCTGTTCATGCGCATGAGGGCCGAAGCCGCGGCCGGGCTGGCACCGAGCCGCTCGTTGCGGCCCCACCACTGGGTGGCGGCCGGGTCATTTGCAAGTGAAGGCGCGAAGAAGGGCAAACTGGCGCCGCTGCCCCAAGCCTGGTCGATGTACCCAAAAAACCGCGCTAAGGCCTCCTCCGTTGGGAACCAAGAGGAGAACTTTGCAAAGGCGCCGCAGAGCACTAGGGCGCGGCACCGGTCGGGATACGTTGCGGCGAATAGCGCAGACAGCGGACCGCCTTCGGACACGCCAAGAACCGCAGCCTGTTGCATCTCCGCCGCGTCCATGACCGCCCGCAGGTCGTCCATACGTTGATCAAGGCCAGGAAGTTCACTAATCCGATCCGAACCGCCGGTCCCGCGCTTGTCGAACATCACCACCCGGGCGTAGCTCGCCAGACGAAGCAGCCAACGCGCAACGTGCGGTTGGTCCCACCAGTGCTCGACGTTGGACACGAAGCCCGGAACGACAACCAGATTGACCGCGCCTTCGCCAAACACCTGGTAGGCGATGTGAACGTCGCCGCTCTTGGCGTAATGCGTGACCGGTTGCATGAATGGCCCAGAAGCTTACCGGGATTTCCCTGGCAGAACTCCGAAAATTGGTCCGCAGCCTAACAACAATTCGGATCATCGAGAAGCAGACTGTGCACGCGTTCATGGCTGCCTCGATGACCGTCGCCTGTTGAGCGGCGGGCAGTGCCTGATTGCGGGCGGAGCGTGGTGATTGGCACGACTTTCAATTGTCAAGAAACTTGGATAGGTTTATGTTGGATAGGTTTATGGTTGAGCATGCCGTCGGCGGGCACAACCTGACCTACAATTTCTGGTCTTCTCGATCGCAATAAAACAGGCCCGCCCGGAACTCAGCGGGCGCTGGACGAGGAATTCACACTAACGGGAGGGGAAGATGAGAGCAGTCGGTGTAATTTCACGATTACCGAAATGGATAGCAATTCCGGGAATATTGACCGCCGCGGCGCTCGCGATGCAGATTCCAGCGGGGGCTGGAGGGCCGAGCACGTCAGTTCAGACCGAGTACCTAATGAGTGTACATGCGCTTCTGGCACCGCCACAGGCCGTAGATCAGAGCCTACTCATCGTCGGCATACCGGCCGGCGGATGGGTAGAGGGACCCCGTATCAAGGGAAAAATTATAGGAACGTCCGGCGATTGGTTGCGCGTGATGCCATCCGGCATCCTTCGCCTTGATGTGCGTATGACGATTCAAACCGACGACAACGAGCTGATCTTTACCAGCTACAACGGCGTTATCCAATGCAGCAAGGAGCAGAGCGACCGATTGAACGCTGGTGAAGAATTAAAAGCTGGGGATTGTCATTTTATAGCCGCACCGACGTACGAGACTAAATCTGAAAAATACGGTTGGATGAATGCAGTCCAGGCGGTTGAAAAGATGACTTCGCTCAAAGGCGGCGACCACATCGACCTCGATGTATTCGCCGTCAAGTGATCGTTCGCTTCAGCGGCGGCCGCCGAGGTCGCCGCTTTTCATAGAGGTGCCGGGCAGAGTAGGCCATGTCGCTTATCGGCCCTTTTCGACCGATGCCACGATGTAAGCCAATGTCTGCTTCTGGGGTACTGCGGAAGTGTCTCGCGCTCTGCGGAACTACAACAGATCAGGCTACTATCGAAGACGATTTTCGCCGCCGGCTTACTACCGGTTCGTTGGCACCTTTGGCGCCATCAATAAATTCCACTGCTAAACCGTTTTTTAAACGCCAAGCGACCCGGCATCTGTGGTCATGACCGTGAGGCGAAATGCGGAGAATAAATTCGTCCGGTACTGTACTAGGCTCCAGACCGACGATCTTGGCGCCGCCATTGGAAAAATTACTCACGATGCAATGTTGGGCGAAGCGGCCGCTGTGGTCATAGATTTTGCCTGCCGAGTTCCATTCGACCCGG
>Ga0181523_10004827_pt1 | contig 11454 bp, 4 predicted proteins | sample PEATcosm2014_Bin_43_FD_119752 | JGI IMG/M metagenome (GOLD analysis project Ga0181523, IMG submission 119752) | Peatland microbial communities from MTU Mesocosm Facility, Houghton, MI, USA - PEATcosm2014_Bin05_30_metaG | ecosystem: Environmental > Terrestrial > Soil > Wetlands > Peat | place... | reverse complement strand
GTTTCGCTTTTCGCTATGCCGTCATTCGAACTCACTCCCACCAAGCTGGTCTACGGTGGAGATGCCCTGGGCCACCACGCGGGCCGGACAGTTCTGGTGCCGCGAGTCCTGCCGGGTGAACGCGCCGAAGTGGAGGAGGTCCGCACTGCCAAGCGAGTCACCCACGCGCGGCCTCTGCGGATTTTGCAGGCCGCTCCTCGGCGCGTCGATCCGCCCTGCCCTTATTTCGGCCGCTGCGGCGGCTGCCACTACCAACACCTCGAGCCGGAACTTCAGTCCAGGGCCAAGCTGGACATCCTGCGCGAAACGCTGCGGCGGTTAGGAGGCATCGACTGGAAGGGAGACATTCCGCTGCACTCCGGCCCACCCTGGAACTATCGCAACCAGGCGCAGTTTAAGGTGGCGCAGTATCCTGGCGGCCGGGTCGAATTGGGTTTCTTCGAGGCGCAGTCGCATCGAGTCTTTCCGGTCGACGCTTGCCTGATCGTCTCACCGCGCTTGAATGCGGTGCTGGAAGAACTGCGCCGGCCGGAATGGGCTGCCCGGCTTGCGGCTCTTAGGGAAATTGACGTGGTGGCTGACGATCGCGATGAGGAAGTGATGATCACCCTGCAAATTGAGGGTGGCGCAACCGTGGCCGAACAGTTTGCGCAAGACTTGCTGGAGAGAGTCCCCGGAGCCGTCTCGGTGGCGCTCGAGTCGGGCGGGGCGGGAGCGGGCCGCTCCCTCGACCGCGGGCGAGACCCCGTCAGGTCGGGGCAGGCTGCCCGCGCCACATCGAGCAGGACCCGCGTGCTAGGCAAGCCTGCGCTGCACTACACCGTGGGCGGCATCCGTTATCGCCTCAGCCCGGGCTCATTCTTCCAGGTCTCACGCTTCCTGACGCCCGCACTCGTCGAGTCGGTGACGGGCGATCAGAGAGGTGATCTTGCCCTGGACCTTTATGCGGGAGTCGGGCTGTTTTCGTTGCCGCTGGCGCGGAACTTCCAGCGGGCGGTGGCGGCGGAAGCGAATCCCATCGCCGCCTCGGACCTGAAGGCCAATGCGGAAGCGCACGGCCTCTCAAACCTCTTCGTTGCAAGTGAGACCACCTACGATTTTCTGCGCCGCTTCGCCCAGGTGGGACCGGACCTGGTGGTGATGGACCCGCCGCGCGCCGGGGTTGATCCCGGCTCGCTCGCGCTCCTGGCCGCGCTCCGCCCTCGTCGGATTCACTACCTCTCCTGTGGCCCACCCACTTTGGCGCGCGACGTCAAGGCCCTGGCCGCGCACGGCTACCAATTGGAGTCCCTGGAATTGTTCGACCTTTTCCCGCAGACCTACCACATCGAGGTTTTAGCCAAGCTCACCCGCCGAGAGCAAACAAACCGGAAATGACTGCGTGCGGCTATGCCGCGCCGCCTGGCGGAAAGGCTTTGAAGCTGGTGAATATGCGCTTCCACCACCGAGACACAGAGGCACAGAGAAAGTGAGCTTTTGTTTCCAACGTCTCTGTGGCCCAGTGCCTCAGTGGTGAAAGAGATGTTGGCGAATTTTCCGCTGGACACTCGAAAAGCTTCGAGTAGAATGTGGGCCAGCAATCGGTAGTCTTTGTCGATATCGGTCACGTAGGTGAGCGTAACATCAGGAGGTATCTCCCCATGACAACCCGCACCAGGATTCTGTTTTTCGCCGTCGCGGTGGTGGTGAGCCTGGGGACGTTGATCGCTCAGGCTCCGAAGAAACCCGCCATTGCTTATCCCAGCGATTTCCGCCATTGGCGGCACGTCAAGTCGATGGTCGTTTTCAGCAGTCAGAACAAACTGTTCGATAAATTCGGCGGCCTCCACAACATTTATGTCAATGACACCGGCTGGCCCGCTCTCTCCAATAACAAACTCTACCCCGACGGTTCCATCCTCGTTCTCGAACTGTTTGACACCGGCAATGCGATGGGCGCCATCGAGGCTCGTCCCGGCCACAAGGCTGTCTATGTGATGAAGAAGAGCGCCAAGCTTTATGCCGATACCGGCGGCTGGGGCTTTGAAATTTTCCCGCGCAGCGATGAGAAACCAAGCTTGAAGAGCATGAGCGACTGTTGGAACTGCCACAAAGACGGGAAGAGCAAGGACTACGTCATGTCGGGATATGTGGAGTAGCACAGCCCGCCTTGACGCTCTGAAGGTGGGATGGAGAGCGTCGTGCTGTAGTGTCCTGGTTTCAGCGTCTCGCTGGCCTTCAGGTCGCCATCTGGCTGGCGAATTCAGGGGCAGGGCGTACCGTACGCCGGGGCGAAGCCGGCTTTCTGCGCGTCCCCTTGTTTCAAGTATTGTCCTGCCAAGGTGCGCCCGTACCAGGGCGAGTCGGGACAGTGGTATTTCATGCTGCGTCCGTTCGTCCACACCTTGACGTCGGGGTTGCCCGCCTGAGTGGTCTGCCTGCTGCCGCCGGAAGCAACTGCGGGGCGCGACACGCGCCATCCCGAACCGGAAGGCGAGGCGGCAGGAGGACGCCGAAGGAGGTACGCGCTTAGCAGAACCACTGCGCCGATCGAAAGCAGTGCCGCGAGCGCCAGCCATACGAGGAGAAACGGCCGTGACAGGAACGGCGGGTCCTTTCGAGTGGCGGGGCCGCTCGCCGGTTCCGCTTCGACCCGCAGGTCTTCCAGGATGTCGCGCGCCGAACTGTAGGGCCGCTCCGCACCCCGATCCAGGCAGCGCTCGATGATGGCCGCGAGATCGCGGGGAACTGAGCGGGGCATGGGAAAGGCGGCGGAAGGACTGCCGGCAGAGGCGGGAGGCGGGTCGTCCCCCGTTGCCATCTGGTAAAGCAGGATTCCCATTTTCCAGACGTCAGCCTGGGCGGAAACAGCTTCGGGGCGCCGGGAGCGGACCGCCGAACCGAAGTCCACCCACTTGGCCTCGGCATCGGGTGTGATCAGAACGTTCGAGGCCTTCACGTCGCCGTGCACCACGCCGCGCTCGTGCGCATAGGCAAGAGCTTCGCATAGCTGAGTTGCGTAGCGCTGGACCACCAGGCGGTCGAGCGGGCCGTCCTCGAGCGCCTCGGCCAGGGAGCGCCCCTCAATGTACTCCATGGCGATGTACGGCAGGCTGCGATCGTCGCTTTCAGCCTCGCTCACATCGTAGATGGTGCAGATGTGCGGGTGGTCGAGCGCGCTGGCGATGCGCGCCTCGTCGAGGGCCTCGCCCCAGGCGTCCGCACCGGATCTGTCCAGGACCTTGAGAGCCACGCGGCGATCCAGGCGCATATCACGCGCCAGGTAGACGGTTCCATTCCGGCCGCGTCCCAGTTCGTGCTCAATCGTGTAGTGCCCAACCGTTTCCGGCAGCATCGTCAGATCCGTTGCCGGACAGGCCTCGCCGGTTTCGTTCCCGGTGCTGCATTTTCCGGCCATGCTTAGGTCGGCAAGGCTAGCATTAGTAAACCAGCAAGCGCAATTCACTACTTATATACGTTACTCCGTCTGTAACACCCCCCCTCCCTAGTGCTTAGTTGCGGAAGTTAGCGTTCTCATTTCCCCGGGGATGGGAGGGTGGGGCGGAAGCCTCGCCCTTCCGGGCACTCTGCAATATGATGTAGACTTTCGTCAGCGCGCAATAGGCTTCACGAAGGAGACGGGACTATGAATTCGATGCGATTCCACACACTCGTCGGGCCGGCAATCTGGGCTCTAGCGGCGGCTGGGCTGTTTGCTGCCCAGGGTGATACGCCGGACGCCAAGTACGACGTGATTGTTGCGAAGAACATTATGGTCCCCATGCGAGACGGGGTGAAGCTGACGACGGACGTGTACATGCCGGCCCACGATGGCATGCCGGTGCAGGGCACATTCCCGGCGCTGGTCTCGCGGACCCCTTATGGCAAGGATCCTGGCCCTGGTTCTGCGAATGGGGCGCTACATTTCGCCCGGCTTGGCTATGTTGTGGTGGTGCAGGATTGCCGGGGCCGTTACGGATCGCAAGGCACATTCTACATCGACGTGAATGAGGGCAAAGACGGCTACGACACGGTGGAATGGGCCGCGGCGCAGCCCTGGTCCAACGGCAAGGTGGGAACTTACGGCGGGTCCTACCTCGCGCAGGCCCAGAACGCCCTGGCGGTCCTGCGCCCGCCCCACCTGGCCGCGATGTTTGTAATGGTCGGCACTTCTAATTATTTCGACGACGGCGGTTACCGCGGTGGAGCTTTCACGTTGTTGCACAATCTCGTCTACCCTTTGATCCTCTCTTCCTCAAGCCAGGAAGCCGAACAAGATCCAGCCTTAAAGGCCGCGATGCTTGAGATCCTGCACGAGCAGACGGGAGGCTGGTTGCGTGCGTACCCCTTCCGCCCTAACGCCTCGCCGCTGCTGCTCGACCCGGTGAATCAGCGCTGGTTTCAGGACTTCGTCGACCATCCCTTCTATGACGGCTACTGGAAGCAGAATGGCTTCAGCTTTGAGGGTGCTTATGACCAATATCCGGATATTCCCATCTATTTCCTGAGCGGTTGGTACGACCTGTTCGAACGGGGCACGCTTCACAACTACCTGGGTTTGGCTTCCCCGCACAAGTCTCCCACTAAGCTCCTGATGGGCCCCTGGGTGCACGGAATCGGTCCGCGCGCCTCGGGCGATGCCGACTTCGGGGCTGCCGCCGAAGTCGACATGATCGCAGAGCAGCAACGCTGGTTCGATCAGGTTCTCTTGGGCAAGAACACCGGCGTCCTTGATGAACCGCGTGTGCGCGTCTTCGTGATGGGCGGCGGCAGCGGCCTGCGCAACGATAAAGGGTTCATGGAGGATGGCGGCCGCTGGCTTGCCACCACGGCCTGGCCACCGCCGGAGGCAACTGCCAGAGCCTACTACCTGCACAGCGACGGCAGTTTGAGCGAACGGCAGCCCGGCAGCGAGACTGCAAGCACTTACTCGTTCGACCCCCGGAACCCGGTTCCCACGATCGGCGGGCAGATTGATTCCGGTAAAGACCTCTCGCCCGCAGGTCCTCGCGACCAGCGTTGCCGTGCCGGGATCTTTGGCTGCGACAACGACCTCCCCTTGGCTTCGCGGCGTGACGTCTTGGTGTTCCAAACGCCGCCCCTCACGTCCGACCTCGAGATCGCCGGGCCGGTGAGCGTCGATCTCTGGATTTCCTCCTCTGCGCCGGACACAGATTTCACGGCCAAGCTCGTCGATGTGGCTCCTCCCAACCGCGACTACCCTTGGGGATACGCCATGAACCTTGCCGACCGCATTATCCGCGTCGGTTCGGGAGACTACGCTTCCGCGCGGACGCTGCTGAAAGCCGGCGAAATCCGCAAGGTGACCCTTGATCTCGTGGGCGTAGCCAACCGTTTCCGAACGGGTCATCGCATCCGGGTGGACATCTCGAGCAGCAACTTCCCCTTTTTCGATGTCAATCCCAATACCGGGGAACGCTCCGGCTACGAGACACACGCGATCACGGCGATGAATACCGTCTACCACGACAGGGAACGTCCGTCGCACATCAACCTACCTGCAATGACCACCCGCTGACGGGCACAGGTGTGGCGTGGGTGGGAGAAGCCGTGAATTAATCCAGCGACCGAGAAACCAGGTTCACGCAAAGCCGCAAAGTACGCAAAGTTCGCGAAGAAAACCAAGAACTTCTTCTTCGCACTTCCTGGCGCCTTGGCGAGAGCTGTATTGATTTTTTCAAGCGTTCGGACGCGCGTGCCACGCCTCATGCAGCGCCCCCCTCTGCTGCAGGTTCTTTGTTTTCTAAAACATTCTCGCTTTGTTGTGGCGGTTTTGAGGTTTCGCCGGCGTTCTCCTCTGCCGGGCTTTCTGTCCCATGATTCACCGCCTGGCGCAGACCCCTGCCGTTTGGGGTCTGCGTTTCCCGAAGAGAAGGCCGTGCTTCGCTACCCTGCCCTTCGCCCGCCAAGCGAACATGGGCAGTGAGAGCCAAACCTTGCCAATGCTGAAATGTCGAAGGATTGCTACGTGGAGGGCGCAGGTCAGCGGGAGCCCTGCGGCCCCCGCCAACCGCCTTACGTGCTTACGTGGTCTGTGACTTAACTTGCACCTCCTTGAATGCACTGACTTGCCTTACGTTGGCTTGCCTTGCACTCACTTGCCTTTTACTCAGCTGCCTTGTACTGACTGCCTTGCACTGACTTATGTTGTCAATTTAATAACTAGCCGGACACTTTGTCTGTGCAATTTTGCTCACTTTTTCATTTTTCCTTGCAACTTACCTCGGATTGGCTGCGCTCACTTCGGCGGGAAGACCGGACCCAGTCTCTTTAATCACGACGACCGAGGCACGTTCCGGCCCCAGGGGATGGGCGCAGGCGTAAATCTCTTTGAACAGCTCTTCGGGCCGAATCGGCTTGGAAACGTAACTGTCCATGCCGGCGGCGAGGCAGCGCTCGCGGTCGCCGGTCATGCTATGCGCGGTCATGGCGATAATGGGTAGGTGGTTGCCGGTGCCTGTTTCCTTGTTGCGGATCTCTGACGTCGCTTCGAATCCGTCCATGTCCGGCATCTGAACGTCCATCAGGACAACGTCGAAGCTACCCTTCTCCAAAGCCGTCAGAGCCTCCCGCCCGTTGTTGACGACCGTTACGAGGTGGCCCCTCTTCTCAATCAACCGCGCTGCCAACATCTGGTTAATAGCGTTATCTTCAGCCAGTAGGATGCGAAGCTTCCGTTGACCATTGGGGAGAGAGTGGGATGAGATCAAGCCAGCGCCCTGGGCGCAGTCGACAAGCACGGCATCAATGGCCGCACGCGCCTGAGTAGTGAAGTGAAAGCTGCTGCCTCGACCGGGCTGGCTCTCCACCCAGATTTTTCCTCCCATCATCTTCACCAGACGAAGCGAAATCGTCAGCCCGAGGCCCGTCCCTCCAAATCGCCGCACGGTTGAGCCGTCGGCTTGCGAGAAGGCCGCGAAGATAATCTCCTGTTTGGCCGCCGGGATTCCGATTCCCGTGTCGCGTACCACGAAATGTAATTGAAGTCGATCTCCATACCGGGCATCCACACCGACTTCAAGCCCCACTTTGCCGCGATCGGTAAACTTGATGGCATTGCCCACCAGGTTGATGACCACCTGCCGGAGCCGGGTGGGGTCAGCGATGATCTGCTCCGGCACGTCAGAGTGCACGTCGCAGTTGAATTCCAGATTCTTCTGTTGGGCGCGCAACGCCAGTGGTTTCGTAGCAAGAGCCAGGCATTCACGCAATCGGAAGGGGATGGGATCGAGATCGAGCTTGCCCGCCTCGATCTTGGAATAGTCCAGAATGTCGTCAAGGATACTCAGCAGGGTCTCCGCCGACGTCTTCGCCATACCCAGATACTCGCGCTGCTCAGGGTTCAAGTCGGTATCCAGCGCAAGTTCCGTCGCCCCGAGGACTCCGTTCATGGGCGTACGGATCTCATGGCTCATGTTGGCCAGAAACTCGCTTTTGGCGCGGTTGGCAGCTTCAGCAGCCTCTTTGGCTTTGTGCAACTCCGATTCCGCTTTTTTCCTGTCCGTAATATCCAGGTAAAGACCATAAACCCCAACCAGCTTCCCCGCCACCTTGAGCGGGACTCCATAGAGTTCGACATCGACGAGCGACCCATCTTTGCGGCGACGCCGGGTGGTGAAATGAGCGAGTTGTCCTTCCTTCTCAACCTTGCTGCTGATCTCTGTCGCTTCCTGGAGCAACTCTCGAGGCGCAATCAGTTCATTCAGCGGAGCGCCGCCAATCTCTTCCCGGCGGTATTGAAAGAGGCTCTCGAAGGCCGGATTACACACCTGCACTCGGGTGTCCGAATCGACCACGACGATGGCGACCGGGCTGTTTTCCACCAGAGCGTTGAGGTAGGCGGTACGCTCCTCGAGGCTCCGCTCGACCTGCTTGCGCTCAGTGATGTCCTGGAGCGCGCCAAAGATGCGGATGGGGCGAGCGCTCGCGTCAGTAACAACCCTTACGGCCGTGATCACGATGCGTTCTTCTCCGCCTGGGCGTTGAACACGAAACTCCTCTGCCGAAAAGCTCCCTGTGAGAGCTTCCTCGATAATCTTGCGAACCAACCCGCGGTCATCCGGGTGAACTCTCGCCAGGAACGCTTCCCGGCTCGGCGGGACTTCACCCATTGGGTAGTCGAGAATCCGGAAGGTTTCTTCTGACCAGGCAGTCTTCTGGCCTCCTACCTCCTCTTCCCAGCTCCCTACATGGGCGAGCCGCTGCGCTTCGGCGTATTGCTCCTCCAGGGCAGCCTGGCGCTCGTACCTCTGCCGGATGATGTTCGTCTGGCGCTTCACCCGCCGCTTCAGTACCAGCACCCACGCGGCGGCAGCCACGACAACCAGCATCGTGATCCCAAGCGCTTCGAGGGCGCGTTCGAGGCTCAACCAGGGCGACTTCCGAAGGACAACAACTCCGTCTGGAGCATGAAAGCGAATCATGAACGATTTGGGCGCTCCGCTCGAATCGCTGTCGACTATGCAGACGCCCGTCACCTGAACGATCGCGCCTTCACGCAGGGAATCCAATTCGGCCGACGGAACCATGGTTTTTGAAACGGCCGTAAACATGATCGTCCCCTGCCGCAGAATCAGGACCGTTTCATTCGGGGTTCGAGCAATCTGTCCCAGGAGCCCCTGCATTTTGACCAACTTCGAGTCAAACTGACCCTGAAGCGCCTGCGCCGCCGAAATCGTGACCGGCTCGGGAGCGCGTCCCGCGCTCGTCACTTGGAAGATAGAGTCTTCAAGCGCGGGATGTCGATCCACCACGCCGAGGAACCCCAGGACCTCTACCCGGTCACCGGGCTTGAGGGGTGCCTGCTGTTTGCTTTGAATGCTGAATCCGCCCGTGGGATCGGCCAGGTACGTCGCACCGTCCGGCTCGTGAAAGGCTACAACGCCCCGCACATGAACGCGATGGCCGGATGGTTGATCGAGAGCGAATTGCTGCAATTCCGCCAGGGGGCGCGCCGGCAGCGAAAAAGGCTCCGGGGGACCAAGCCCGATCGCCCGGACCTGGGCAAGGCCAGGCACATAAAGCATCAGGCCGATCTGCTGATTCAGGGCGTTCCGGACAGCTCCACAGTTGCCACGGATGAGAACCTCGGAGTCAATCAGGCGCTGCGCAGCCTCGAGCTTGAAATTGGGGATCTGGGCTGTAATCAGCCCCCCATCCATGCCGATATCGAGAAACAGGTTTTTTGACTCCGGGTCCACGCCAGCGGTCCGTACAATCCCCTGAACCTCCACCCATTGCCCGTCCTCGTGAGTCGAGGCCATCTGGCCATAGGCTACCCGGGGCGCCGCCGGCAGAGCGCTGGTCCCAACCACCCGCCACCGAGGCTGGCCGATCTGAGGGGCAAAGTCAGGCTGCTCGCTTACTCCCTCGATGTCAATGACCTCGCCCGGGTCGAGAGCCGGCATACCCCCCGGAAGGTCCACCCAGACCCCTCCCGTGGAGTCGTGCAGGAAAAGGTCCGGCGGCGCTCCGCCATAGTAATAAGTCACCGAGGCGCGCAGCCGGATGGGGTAATTCTTAACCGCCTCGGATCGGCTCAGTTGCAGGATTTGCTTGACAGTCGTCAACGGTGGTAGGCCCATGCCGGGTGTGGCCGCGGGGGAAGCCGATACGCGGAGACTACTGAGAAGGGTTATGGCGAGGCACCAGGCGAGTTCGGCATAGAGCCACTTGTGATTGTGGGGCACGCCCCTACGGTGACCGCCAGCGCACGACCCCGGGCGCCGGGTAGGATGGTTCTGTTCCTTGCCTACTTCGGAGAAGGTCGAGTGGAGATCGGGAGTGTACGGGAATGAAAACACTGCTCTCCCCGCTGGTCACGGTTGTTGGCCTGCCATCCGCCGCTCAAGGGAAATTGAGAGAGTGGGAGAGCCCGGGTTTGCCCGGGCGGAAGGCGAGTACCTCAATGAGCGGTCCGGCTTTTGGTGCCTGACGTCCTGTGTAATCATTCAGGCTCACTAACGCACCTGTGACCAGACTACGACGGCCCCACTTCAGCGTCTATGGTACAAGGGTACTTGAGTGGTCCGACGCCATTTCGAGTATTTGATCGGCAGTTTTCGATAAAACTATAGGTCATCAACGGGACGTTCAACCTAGCGGTGTGATGATCCCGATCCATCCAGCAGCAGCACCCAGTCGTCGGCTCCCTCGTGGTTCTTGCCGGGGGGCGTGAATTGGCGGGTCCCAGCGTTGGCAATCGGCCCTCCGGGAATCTTTGTATACGCCCCATTCGTAGGGTCGAACCACGCGCCGTGCGCGGGCGCTTTCAATCTTGCCATATTCACCGTGATGGTTCGCGCCGTGGGCATGTAGACGATGACGTAGGCGCCGTCAGGAGTCTTGGCGGCAGTGCAATAATCGCTCTGGCTGACGCGCGTGTCGAGAGTGCCGTACGTTCCCAGACCGCTGGTCACCACCGTGTGGTCCTGGTTCGGGACGAGGTCCTGCCAGGGCAGGGAAGAGAAGAACTGCTTCCAGATCGTAAGCTGCGTCACTCCCACCGTATCGATATGCGACTCCCAACCTGGAGGGAAACTCCAGGAATACTTGTTGCCGTAGAATTGCCCTTTCCCGCCGGTCAGCATGGTCCAATACTCTTCCCGCCTCAGTACCGAGGGCGTCCCAAAATCCGGCGGCTTGCCCACGTCCTCCCAATCGTAGTGCGCCTCAACCAGAAAGGTCGGCACGACGGGCGATTGGTTGTAGCTGTGGAGCATTTGCATATAAGTGGGCGAGTAGGTATACGTCGCGTTCAGGGAAACAATCGGCGCCCAGGTAGGATCGTCCAAGGTAGAGCTTGTGCAAACGTTGAGCTCGGCGGTTTGAAGGTGGGCCGGGTCTTCGGACTTGATTCCTTTGGCCACAGCCTGAACCAAGGCGTCATCCTTGGAATCCTTCCAGCTATTGAAGTCATTGCCGTTCAACCAGGCGACGTTGGTAAAACGCTTGTAGCGCCGGCCGAGATACTGTCCGTAGGAGTAGGCGGAAGCAAGCCCGTTGTTGCGAAGCGTGGGAAGCCACCCGATCGTCTCGATGGGATCGATGAAGACCAGCAGGCCGTGCTTCGCCGCCAGCGTGACCACGTGGTCGAGCCGGGCGAAGTAGGCCTCGTTGGGCTTGGTCAAATCGTAATGCTCGAAATCGTTTCCGCCGGAAACGTATCCGGTGAAAGGCCGAATACCATCCGGCGTGCTTCCTGCTTTGTTGTCGCGATAGTCCGAGCCGGCGCAGGCCACGTCAATCCACCCCATTGTGTTGAATCCGTGCGCCTGCCGGTCGGCAAAGTAGAATTCGGCCTGGGCTTCGCTTAAGCGTCCCATCAATCCTTGCGGCGTATCACCAACGATCAGGAAGGGAACATTCTTCTGGTCCACCAGATAGCGGCCGTTCGCGCTGACCTTCACTGGGTAAACCGCCGTGCGCCCGACGGCAGCTTGCGGAGGCGCGGCC
>Ga0181523_10004826_pt1 | contig 11456 bp, 9 predicted proteins | sample PEATcosm2014_Bin_43_FD_119752 | JGI IMG/M metagenome (GOLD analysis project Ga0181523, IMG submission 119752) | Peatland microbial communities from MTU Mesocosm Facility, Houghton, MI, USA - PEATcosm2014_Bin05_30_metaG | ecosystem: Environmental > Terrestrial > Soil > Wetlands > Peat | place... | reverse complement strand
TTGGCCCGTTTGCGCCAGGCGGATGATCCGACCGCAGCCGGCGCGCGCGGCAATTCCAAACTAAAGAAGAGAAAATGAGAACCAGAACACTGAAGCGACCCGCGTCGGGCTCCTATCGCCCGCCCGCGAAACTCTGGCAACTGCGCCTTTATGTGGCCGGGCAGACGCCCAAGTCGCTGACGGCGTTTTCGAACCTGAAGAGGATTTGCGAGAGCCACCTCAAAGGCCGCTATGACATCGAGGTGATTGATTTGGTGGAGCAGCCCCAACTTTCCAAAGGCGACCAAATCCTGGCCATTCCCACGCTGGTGCGCAAGCTGCCCCAGCCCATGCGAAAGATCATTGGCGACTTGTCCGACACCGAGCGCGTGCTCGTGGGGTTGGATTTACGCTCCGCCAATGTAAGGAAAGGCTGAACTTTGAAAGCAAACAAGAGCAGCCGCGCGACCAAGGCCTTTGAGAAGGCTCTGGCCAGTCGGCCAGCAGGCAAATACGTCCTGAGACTGTTCGTGGCGGGGGCCACTAACCGATCGCGCCAGGCTATCCTGCGCGCCCGCCAATTGTGCCAAGCTGAATTCAAGGACAACTTCGAACTAGAGGTGATTGACGTCTATCAGCAGCCCATCCTGGCGCGCGACGGCCAGATCGTCGCGACCCCGACGCTCGTGAGGGAATTCCCGCAGCCGGTGCGCCGGCTGATCGGCAACCTATCGAACGCCACCGGCCTGTTTGTCGGGTTGAATCTGGAAACGAAAGGCAGAACGGCACATTGAGAACTGCGCGGCCACAAGACTCCTCCCGCCCCGCGCTGACCCGGCTGCGTAGCCGAAGCCACTTCGGCGCGGCGAAGGCCCGCGAAGTCGCCGAACTCCGTGCCCGCCTGGACGAGGCAGAGGATACACTCCGCGCCATCCGCACCGGCGAAGTGGACGCGGTGGTGGTCGCGGGCAAACAAGGCCCGCGAGTGTTCACGCTGGAAGGCGCCGAGCATGCCTACCGCGTGCTCATCGAATCCATGCACGAAGGGGCGCTGACGCTGACGGCTGACATGATGGTTCTTTACGCCAACAAGTGCTTTGCGAACATGGTCAAATGCCCGCTGGAGCAGATGATGGGCAATTCGATTCGCTGCTTCCTTTCCGCCGAAGACCAGGCAACGCTTCAACCGCTCCTGAAACGAGCCGACAAAGCCGGCTTTAAAATCCAAGTGCTGCTCAAAGCCAGCGACGGTTCACAAATGCCGGCGCAACTCTCCATTCGGCCACTGGCAAAGTGTGATTTGAACCGGGCGGCCATCGGCATGGTGGTGACGGATTTGACGGAAGCCCGGCGCAACGAGGAAATGCTGCGGGCGTTGTCCCACCGTCAGGTGCAAGCGCAGGAGGCCGAGCGCGGGCGCGTGGCCCTCGAATTGCACGACCACATTACCCAGCTTCTCTGCGCCATCCTCGCGCGCAGCCGGGTGCTGTCGGACAAACTTTCGGCGCGCGATGGGCCATCGAAGCGAGAAGCGATGAAACTCCACGAAATGCTCGGACAGACAGCCGAAGAAGTGGAGCGCATCTCCCGTAATCTGCGGCCTGGCGTACTGGACCAACTGGGTCTGACCGCCGTCCTGCGCGACACGGGCAGGGAGTTCTCGCAGCGAACTGGCGTCTCCGTCGAGCTGGCCTGCGTACAGTTGGCCGCGCGGCTGCCTCCCGACATCGAGTTGACGCTCTACCGCATTCTCCAGGAAGCCTTGAAAAACGTGGAGAAGCACGCGCGCGCGCGCCATGTGACCGTGCGCCTGCGGCAGCAGGACGCCTTCATTCAGTTGACGATCAAAGACGACGGGATCGGCTTCGACCCGGATCATCCCCCGGCCAGGCGAAAGGGAATGGGCGGCCTTGATCTCTTCAGCATGCAGGAGCGGGCGACCTATATGGGCGGCGCGGTCAAGGTCAAATCCGCTCGCGGCGCCGGCACGGAAATCGTGGCGAGCATTCCCCTGTCCCCAAAGACCGCCGCGGCTGACTGAACTGACTTATGAAACGCATTACCGTTCTGCTGGCGGATGATCACCCGCTCGTTCGAGTGGGCTTTCGGACGCTGTTGAAACACGAACGCGATATTGAGGTGGTCGGCGAAGCGGAGACCGGCCGCCAGGCCGTGCAACTCACGCGGAAGCTTCGTCCCGCCGTGGTCGTGATGGACATCGCGATGCCGCTGCTCAATGGGTTGGAAGCCACCCGGCAAATTCGCAGAGAATTTCCCGACAGCAGGGTGCTCATTCTCTCCGCGCACAGTGATGATGCCTACGTCGAGCAGGCGATCGTGTTGGGCGCGGCGGGGTTTTTTCTAAAACAAACTTCCTCAGACAATTTGGCCACGGCGATTCGCGAGGTCCACAAAGGGAACACATTCTTCAGCCCCTCTATTTCCAGGCGCGTGCAGGATCGCAGTCAGAAGCCGATAAATCGAGAAGCGAACTTGCAGAAGAAAACCAACCGCCTGAGTTCGCGCGAGGTGGAAGTGCTTCAATTGATTGCCGAGGGCAAGCCCAACAAACAAGTCGCCGCGGAACTGGGCGTGAGCTTCAAAACGGTGGACAAACATCGGCAGCATCTCATGAGCAAGCTCGACATCCATGACGTCGCCGGGCTGACCCGCTACGCCATCGCCGAGGGAATCATCGACAGCAACGTCCGGGTGACGATCAACTAATCCAACACGCGGTATCGCGGTTCTCTGTCTCGCTCCAAGTCCAGCCCGTGACCATCGCGACATGCTGTGTCGGGCTAGAAGTTTGAAGTCTTGAATGGGGGAAATACCCCACGGGTATTCCCACCCTGGCGCGGGCAGGGATTCCCAGCATATGGTTATCCTGCTATGAAGGGTACCGAAACCTCGCACGCGGGAAAGCCATGCAGCACAGCGCTGCAATTCCAAACGAATCCGCCCGAACACATTCTCGTGGTGGAGGACGACATTTTCCTCCGGCGACTCAACACCCAGGTGCTGGAGCGCTCCGGCTATGAAGTGGACGCCGCCGCCGATGGCGCAGCCGCCTGGAAGGAACTCAATACGGACAGCTATGATCTTCTGATCACCGACAACTCCATGCCGAAGGTGTCCGGCGTGGAGTTGCTCAAGAAGATGCGTGCCGCCCGCATGGTCCTGCCGGTCATCATGGCCACCGGAGCCTTGCCCACGAAGGAATTCACCCGATACCCCTGGCTCCAACCCGCCGCTACGCTGCTCAAGCCCTATACCGGCGAGGAGATATTGAGCGTGGTGAAGAAGGTGCTGCGCGAGGCGGAAGGCTCCGCCGACGGGCCCCAGTGGTTTATGTACCGCAATACGAAGGACAACAATGACTCACAAGCTGGAGAGCCTGCCGGTGCAACAGAGCCATGCACGATGAGTTCCTCACAGCGCATTCTCGTGGTTGATGAGGACGGCGACCTTCGGCGGCTGTACGCCGAAGCGTTGGCTGGTCTCGGCTACTGCGTTGACGGCGCGGAAGACGGCGCAGCGGGCTGGGAGGCGCTGAAGGCCAAGCGCTACGGTCTTCTGATCACCGAGCACGAAATCCCCATCCTGACTGGGGTCGAACTGGTAAAGAAGCTGCGTGCCGCCCATATGGCCCTGCCGGTCGTCATGGCGGCAGGAAGATTGCCCATGTACGAACTGGCCCGAAACCCAGCGCTTCAACTTGCGGCCACGCTGTCGAAACCTTTTGTCATTGATGCGTTGCTGGACACGGTGAGAACCGTCTTGCGTGCGACCGATAGTGCCCAAGAGCAGCCCGATCCGCAGCGAGACTGGCGAAACCAGCCCTCAGCCAATGGTCTGAGCCTGTGATAATTTCAATCTCCCCGTCCAGAATCCAATTGGCCATCAGCCAGCCCGAGACTTGGTATCGTGGTTTTCTCTCGCGCTCCGGCCCCAATCCGCGGCCAGCCGATGTTCCGTCAACGCCATCTATGGGGGAAATACCCCACGGATAATCCCATCCTGGCACACACAGTTGAATGCCTTAAGATCGTCCTCCCATGCAAGCACACAAAACCTCGCACGCTAGACAGCCAGCTAGCGCACAATCTCGATCCGGAATTGCCACTTCAAATCGCATCCTCCTGGTCGATGATGACATCGATATTCGCCTGCTTAGCGCAGATCTGCTCTTTCACTCCGGCTACCAGGTGGACACCGCCGGAGATGGCGAATCCGGTTGGGAGGCGCTTCAGACGCGAAACTACGATCTTCTTATCACCGACAACCAGATGCTGAAGGTTTCGGGCCTTGAGCTGGTCAAAAAGCTGCGTTCCGCTCGGATGGCGCTGCCAGTCATCCTGGCGTCGGGAGCAATGCCCGAAGAGTTGAACCGGCTGCCGTGGCTGCAACTGGCCGCCACCTTGTGGAAGCCCTTCTCTCCCGACGAGTTGTTGGGAACAGTGAATGAAGTCTTGCGCGCAACTAACGGTGCCCACGAGCAGACCAACCCGACGCCAAGCTAGCGAAGCCGGCCGTCACCTGCTGGTTTATGGCTGTGATGATTCCAGGCCACGCGGCTAATTCCACGCCCATGTCAAACCACCTCGATCCTCACGCGCCACTGCCTTGCCGGGCCGACCGTCAGAAGCTCATCAAGCAGGCGGAACTCGTCCTGACCGACGCGCGAGCCATCGCGGAGCAGTGGGACCAAATCTTCGCGCTGCTTTCGGCCGAACGGCCCCTGCCGGTTTGCGGGAACGCTGCCCCCTTGACTTCGTTGTAGCGGGGGGCGCAAGCGCTTTCCGCGGAGACCAAATCGTATCTAGAAATCCACGACCCACGCGTAACCGGTCGGTGTTCCGGGACAAACCTCAAATGGGGGGAAACACCCCACGGTCAACCCCCTGCTAGCGCACGCGGTTTCCCAGCATATGATTTTAGTCGCATGAAAAACCTCAGACCCTCGCGCGCGGGAGAACCCGCCGTCGCACATAATCGATGCGGGACCAAACCAGCCCGCACCATAGCATTGAGTTTTTGGGGCGATGACGAGATGGGCATCCGCGAGTCGAGCGCCGAAGTCCGGATTCGCCATGAAACTAATTTTCTGCTGAAAGGCACTACTATTAACCGCATCCAGAATCAGGCTGGGTATGCCCCTTCTGAGTGCCGCCTGTAAATCCTCCTGATCTGCCCAACTTCGCACAATTAAGCCTGACATATTATCACAGCCAACAAACAGCAACCATGAATACTTCAATCCAACATCCCGAGCCGAATGGCATCGTTCAACCGTTAGTTAACTCGTCCCAGAGAGGGGCGGCACTATCCACCTTGCGCAACCCGAGCGCGCCCTTCGTTTGGGTGGCATTGCTCGCGGGGCTGCTTTTTCTTTTCTTCAGCGCGCCGGCCGCCTTCGCACAGCGAAGCCCGCCGGGATGCCTCGGGAGCGGCTTGGGGATCAGCCTCTTCACAAGCCTGCCGGACGTTCACATCGGCGACACGATCTCTTACAGCGTCAATGTGTTCAACACGCCCTTCCCCGCCTGCGACGCCGGCAACACCAATGCAGCGAGCGCCGGCGCGATCTATGCGTTCATCGTCACGCCAGATGGTGTCACCAATTACATCACCTTGCGGCGAACATTTCTGGCACCAGGCGACTCGGATTTCTATACCAACGTCGTTAGTTACGTTGTCCGCGCTCAGGATATTCGCCCCGATGGCACAATTCGCGCCACGGCGATTGACCAGGGTGAGATTTGGCAAAACGACGTCCACAGCTCCGGTGGCGGCAACCAGGGAGTGAACACGCAGGTCAATCTGCCCTGCGTCCTGATCAACGCGCAATGCGTCGGCAGTGTGGGGGAAAACGGCGCGATCACCTTCACCGGCACGGTCACCAATTGCGGCAATAACACGCTGGTCGGAGTGACCGTCACAAATTATAATGACAGCGGATATTTCACGGTGCTGTTTCCCACCAACCTCGCCTTCGGCGAGGTCGCCTCGTTTAGTGGAAGCTGGGTGCCGGCGAATCCCTGTGGGCCGAGCACGGCCATTCTCACCGTTCTGGCCACCGACCAGTTCACATCCACTCCCCGGACGCTGACCAATTTCACCACTATTACCTGCCAGAACATTCTGACCCCGGGGATTAATGTGACCAAGGCCTGTCCCGCGCAGCCGGTGTCTCCCGGTCAGTTACTCACTTATTCCGGCAGCGTCAGCAACACTGGCAACGTGACCTTGACGAATATCGTCGTGGTTGACAGCCAACCGGCTGCCAACACGCCGGTGTTTGCACTGGCGTCTTTGGCGCCCGGCGCGGTGGCCAATTTCACCGGCAGTTACACAGCGCCGACCAATTGCTCCATTTCGGACACCTTGACTGCCACCGCAAGCAGTCGTTGCGGCGTCGGAGTTAGCAGCATCGCCAGTGTGACCTGCCCCATCCTGACGACGCCCCAGATCGTCGTCGCAGTGTCTTGTCCGAGTACCCCCGCGGTGCCCGGCGGCACGCTGACTTATAGCGGCAACGTGCGCAACGTCGGCAATACCACCCTAACCGGCATCGCCGTGGTCAGTGATCAACCCGCGCCCAACACGACGGTGTTCACGGTGGCCACGCTGGCCCCGGGCGCATCTGCCAACTTCACCAGCAGTCTTACCGTTCCTGCCAACGTCTGCTCCGTCACCACCACCTTCAGCGGCCAAGGCAAGGACATCTGCACCCCCAACATGGTCACGAACACGGTTCCCATCACCTGCCCGATCACCACCGCTCCGGCCATCGCGGTCACGCTGGCCTGTCCGGCCACGCCCGTCGCCACCGGCGGTTTGATCACCTACAGCGGGACGGTCAGGAATTCCGGGAACGTCACTTTGAACAACGTCACCGTTGTTAACAGCCAAACTGCGCCCAGCACCGTATTGACCGTCCCGAGCCTGGCGCCCGGAGCGTCCGCGAACTTTACTGCGAGCTTCACAGCGCCTGCCGATGCGTGTTCCGTCAGCAGCACGGTGACCGCCAGTGGCAGCGATAATTGCACGCAGAACATGGTCAACAACAGCGCGTCGGCAACCTGTACACTGGTCACGACTCCGCGCATCGCCGTCACGCAGAACTGTCCGGCGAACCCGCCCAGCCTCGGTGGCGTCCTCACCTACAGCGGCACCGTCAGCAACGCAGGCAACATCACGCTCACCAACGTGGTGGTGACTGATGACCGCACGGGCGCCAATTCGGTGTTCACAGTCGCGACGCTGGCCCCCGGCGCGTCCAGCAGCTTTACCGGCAGTTACACGGTGCCCACCAGCGGTTGTGCCGTCACTTCCACCCTGACCGCGAATGCGAGTGACAAATGCACCGGCGCGCTGGTCACGGCTAGCGCGACCGCCACCTGCACCGTGCAGGGCGCTTCCAGTATCGCCGTAACGCTGGCCTGCCCGGCCACACCAACACTTCTGGGCGGGCTTCTAACCTTTAGCGGCAGCGTCAGCAATAGCGGCAATGTCACTTTAACCAATGTGGTGGTAGTTCGAGATGTCCCGGCTCCCAACACCTCGGTCTTCAGCGCGGCCAGCCTTGCGCCTGGAGCGTCGGCCAACTTCACCGGCAGCTACACCGTGCCGGGCAGCAACGCCTGCTCGATCACCACCTCAGTCAGCGCCAGCGCCAACGATCAATGCGCCGGCTCGGGAGTCATCGCCCGCGCGACCATCAGTTGTCCGCTGGTCACCACCCCGGGCATTGTCGTCACGCAAAACTGTCCGGTGAATCCAGCGAGTCCGGGCGGCGTGTTCACTTACAGCGGCACCGTCAGCAACGCGGGCAACAACACGTTGACCAACATCGTCGTGATCAACAATCAGCCCGCGGCCAACACGGTTGTCTTCACTCAGGCCACGTTGGCATCCGGCGAGTCCACCAACTTCACTGCCAGTTATACCGTGCCGAGCAGTTACGTCTGTTCCGTGACCGCCGTCGTCACCGCTACCGCCAACGACCTTTGCAGCGGCAACGCGGTCACTAATTCAACCACGGCTACTTGCCCGCTCACGATGGCTCCGCGCATCGCGGTCACGCTGAACTGTCCGGAAGTGCCCGCCACCTCCGGGGGTTTAATCACCTACAACGGAACGGTCAGCAACCCGGGCAACGTCACTCTGAACAACGTGACGGTCGTTGACAGCCAGTCCGCGCCCAGCACCGTGTTCAGCGTGCCGAGCCTGGCGCCCGGAGGCTCCACGAACTTTACCGCGAGCTTCACTGCGCCCGCCAACACCTGCTCCGTCAGCAGCACGGTGACCGCCAGCGGCAGCGATGCCTGCGTGGGGACCGTGGTCACCAATTCTGCGTCGGCGACCTGCCCGATCTCCACCGCTCCGGCCATCGCGGTCACGCTGGCGTGTCCGGCGGTGCCCGTCGCCGCTGGCAGTTTGATCACCTACAGCGGGACGGTCAGGAATTCCGGTAATGTCACTTTGAATAACGTGACCGTCGTCAACAGCCAGGCTTCGCCCAGCACCGTGTTCACGGCGGCGAGCCTGGCCCCGGGAGTGTCCGCCAACTTTACCGCAAGCTTCACTGCGCCCGCCAATGCGTGCTCTGTAACCAGCGCGGTGACGGCCACTGGCAGCGATAATTGCACGGAGGCCGTGGTCAACAACAACGCGTCGGCAACCTGTACCTTGGTGACAGCTCCGGGCATTGCCGTCGCACAAAACTGTCCGGCGAGCCCGGCGAGTCCGGGTGGCCTGGCCACTTACAGCGGCAGCGTCAGCAATGCTGGCAACATCACGCTCACCAATGTGGTTGTTTCCAACAGCCAGTCTGGGTCCGGCACGGGCGGAGGGGGCGGAGGGAGTGTCAGCACAGCCGGCCTGGTGGGTTATTGGGCCTTCAATGAAGCGAGCGGGAGCGTCGCGATTGACGGTTCCGGTTTGGGAAACAACGGCAACATCATCAACGCCACCCGCGTCCCTGGGGAATCGGGCGGCGCGTTAAGCTTCAACGGAAATGCGTATGTTGACCTTGGCAACAATGCCAGCATGAACTTCAGCGGTCCGGTCACGTTCTCGGCGTGGATCAATCCGCAGTCCATCGTGGCGGCAAACGACATCTTGTCGCACGGCTACTCGTCTTCGCCCATCCAAGCGGTATTCATGCATATCTATCAAGGACGATACGAAGTGGGCTCGCAGATTAGCGACGGAACCGCATTCGTAGCCGCGGCGGCGGTGCCGGCCGGTGACATCGGGACTTTCGTTCACCTGGCCGGAGTTTTCGACGGTTCGACCTGGACTCTCTATCGCAATGGCGTGGCGGTGGCCACGACGCCCAGCGGGGCGGTGTCCACGACGGTGAACGCGAACTGGGCGATCGGCGCGCGGGGCGGCGGCGGCTCACAGTTCTTCAACGGCGTAATTGATGAAGTCAGGCTCTACCAGCGGGCACTGAGTGCCGCCGAAATCGGCTTGTTGGCCGGCCAGACAACCAACCCGGGACCCGGCCCGGGCACATCCACCACGGTATTCACCGTCGCCGCTCTGGCTCCAGGCGCCGTCGCCAACTTTACCTTCAGTGCGACCGTGCCCACCAACAGCGGTTGTGCCATCACGAGCACGCTCACCGGCAGTGGCAACGATACCTGCACCGGCAACCCGGTCACCGCGAATGTGTCCTCGAGCTGCCCGCTGGTGACAGCGCCGCTCATTGCCGTTACACAGACTTGCCCGGTGAATCTGGTGAGCGCAGGCAGCATCCTCACTTACAGCGGTACCGTCAGTAATGCCGGCAATATCACGCTAACCAACATTGTCGTGACCGACAATCGGCCCGCCGACAACACCGTGATCTTCACTGCCGCCTCACTGGCCCCGGGCGCCTCAGCGAACTTCTCGGGCAGCTACGAGGTGCCCATCAATTGCTGCGTCGTCTGGAGCACGGCCACCGCCAGCGGCCAAGACACTTGCGTCGGAACCACCGTCACCGATACGGACACAACGACCTGCACGGTCCTTACTACGCCGAGTATCGTCGTTACCAAAGTGTGCCCGCCGACAGCGGTGCAACCGGGAGACGTCTTGCAATACAGCGGCACAGTCAGCAACGCCGGCAACATCGCCCTGGTCGAGGTGACCATCGTGAACAGCCAGCCGGGCGACGGTTCTACCGTGTGGGGACCGATCACACTGGCACCCGGTGAATCCGCCAACTACTACGCGTCATATCTCGTTCCGCCCGATTTCTGCGGCACGGACACGATCACGGCGCAAGGTTTGGACGCCTGCACCCTCGCCCCCGTGGTGAATAGCGTAACGACGACTTGCCCGGTCCTAACAACTCCGCGCATTGCCGTGACGAAGAACTGCCCGGCGCAACCCACTCCCAAGGGGGGCGTGTTTACGTTCACGGGCACAGTCAGCAATCCTGGGGACGTCACGTTGACCAATGTCATGGTGGCAAACAATTACGAAGTCGATTGCTACTTGCGGACAAACGGGCCGGTCATTGGCCCGATTACTCTGGCGCCGGGCGCCTCCGTCAACTTTAGCGGCAGCTATACGGCGCCGCTGAGCTGTTGCGAGGTCATGGACACCCTCACCGCGAGCGGCCAGGACCGCTGCGCAGGCGCAAGCGTGATGGCCACAGCCACGGCCGTATGTCCGTTGCTAAGCACGCCGCGCATCACGGTTACCCGGGTCTGCCCGGCGTCGCCGGTGCCGGTGGGCAGCGTGTTTGCATATAGCGGTTCCGTGAGCAACGCGGGCGATGTCGTTTTGACGAACGTCATTGTCCTTAGCAGCCAGCCCAACGCCAACACCATCGTGCTGGCACCGATAGCATTGGCGCCGGGTGAAACGGAAATGTTCAGCGGCAGTTATACGGTCACAGCCAACTCCGACCCGACGAAAGACACGGTCACGGCCAGCGGCGCGGACATTTGCCAGGGGCGAACCGTTACCGCCACGGCCAATTGTTCGGGGCCTGTCGGTCCGCTGATCGTCAGCTCGGTAACGATTGCCAATGGCACGGCGACAGTTACCTGGATGGCCAAGTCTGGAGTCACTTATCGCCTCCAATGGGCATCCAACAACCAGAATTCAGTCTGGAATACTGTCTCTGGCGATGTGACCGCCACCGGTGACACTGCCTCCAAGAACGACGCCGTGGGATCAACCACACAACGCTTCTATCGGGTCATGGTCGTGCAGTAATAGACCGCTATTGGCGAGTGATAAAGCTAGCCGAAGGAAGGCGGGAGAAGTTTCGCCTCCTTCGGCTGGGCTTTAGCGAATGAGGAACATGGTTGAATGAGGAAAGCGGCATGACAAAACGGCCGGCAGACAACACTATTATGAATAAGACTCTGTTAGCAGTGACCCTGTGGACGGGCGCATGGTGCATCGCGGCTCTGGCTGAGGGCACTCCCAAGATCCAGTTTGATCAAACGGTTTACGACTTCGGCAAG
>Ga0181523_10004825_pt1 | contig 11458 bp, 6 predicted proteins | sample PEATcosm2014_Bin_43_FD_119752 | JGI IMG/M metagenome (GOLD analysis project Ga0181523, IMG submission 119752) | Peatland microbial communities from MTU Mesocosm Facility, Houghton, MI, USA - PEATcosm2014_Bin05_30_metaG | ecosystem: Environmental > Terrestrial > Soil > Wetlands > Peat | place... | reverse complement strand
TGCCCGCGTGAATCTGGTTATGCAGATTCCCGGCGACTCGGTGGTGTTTAACAAGGACAAAGGAAAGTACCACGCGGTCGTCAATGTGTTGGGGATCGCTTACAAATCCGATGGATCCACCGGGGCGCGCTTCAATGATGTCCTGAATCTCGATCTGGACAAGGACGAGTGGAAGGAATTCACCAAAGCGCCTTATCGCTATACGAACCAGTTCGATGCAGCTCCGGGGAACTACAAACTGACGGTGGTGCTGAGCTCCGGAGGCGATGCCTTTGGAAAATTTGAAACTCCCCTGCAAATCGATTCCTATGACGGGAAGAAATTCACGCTGGGCGGCGTGGTACTGTCAACCAGCTTGCAACGCGTAGCGGACATTCCCACGGAGGTGGATGCCGGCCTCCTGGAGGACCGCACACCTCTGGTTTTCAAGGGATTCCAGGTGAATCCGTCGGCGGATTTTCACTTCAAAAAGACCGACAACGTGGTGTTGTATTCCGAATTGTACGAGCCTCTTTTGAAGAGCGACAACCCGCCGAACGTTGGGGCGGGCTACCGCATCTTCGATAAGTCCACGAATAAAGAGGTGTTTTTTTCCGGCGCCGTTTCCGTCGCGGATTCCGTCCAGAAGGGCAATCCCGTCGTTCCCTTTGGATTAAAGGTCCAGGTGAAGGATCTACCAGCCGGCAATTACCACTTGGTGCTTCTGGCGGTTGACGCGCTGCACAACCAGGCGCCGCCGCGCGAAGCGGACTTCGTGCTCAGCGATTAGCCACAGGGGCTAATCTTAGGAAACACTGGTACTTGCAGGCGACAACTTTACGTCCACAGCCGGGTTAAGCTGTAAATGATGCTGTCGTCGGGCCATGCCTTCTTGCCTCGCTCCGTCCGGCTTACGTCTAAGCCGAATCGCCGCGGTTCGCCCGTTCTCGCACTCACTCTCAGATCGCTGCTCGCCATGCTACTAAGCGTGACATGCGTCCTTACGCTTTCCGTGGATCTGCCGGCCCTCGCGGCCAGCACGCCCGCTGCAGAAAAAAACACCAGGCAAGCGCCCGTTCTAAAGGGCCTCCCCATCACCGAATTGAGCGCAGATGAAGCGATTCTTCATGCGCTGAATAGGCTGGCTTACGGGCCGCGACCCGGCGACATCGAGCGTGTGCGGCAGATGGGATTGGCGAAATGGATTGACTCGCAATTGAATCCCAAAGCCCTGGATGACTCCGCGATGGAAGCACGGTTGCGCGACTATCCCACGCTTCAGATGTCCTCTGCCCAATTGATCGCCGAATATCCCAATCCAAAGCAGGCCGCGAATCAGGCCGCAAAGCAGGCAAGCATCTCCAAGGGAGATACTGCTCAGCAAGCGCTTCAGAAAGACGCAGACGCCGGCGTGACCGCGATGGTGCAGGACATGCCAGCAAGCGATTCGGCTGCAAAAGGCGATGCTTCCACTAGTGGAAGCATGGAGATGGCTTCCCCGGATATTCCTTCGCCTATGAAGTTGAACCCCGCCGCGCCGGGAGCCGGCAGAAAGGATTCTCTGGGAGTGGACCCCAACGCCGTTCCTCAGGCGATGGCCGACGACAGCAGGAAGCCGCAACGTGTTGTCGAAGAACTGTCCATGGCCAAAGTAACGCGAGCCATCTACAGCGAACGCCAGTTACAGCAAGTGATGGATGATTTCTGGTTCAACCATTTCAACGTGTACGCGGGCAAAGGCGAGGATAAGTGGTACCTCACCTCCTACGAACGCGACGTTATCCAGCCGCACGCGCTGGGCAAGTTCAAGGACCTGCTCACGGAAACCGCCAAGAGCCCCGCGATGCTCTTCTATCTGGACAATCATCTCAGTGCCGACCCGCGCGCCGCGGAGCGTCAAGCCGCCCTGCGTGCCATGCGCCAACAGATGCGCCGCGGGCCTTACGGCGGCCCGTATCCGCCGCCAGGACAAGCCGCGAACAAGAAGAAGCAGGAGCGCGGGCTGAACGAAAATTACGGCCGCGAATTAATGGAACTGCACACGCTGGGCGTGGACGGCGGCTACACGCAGCAGGATGTCACGGAAGTGGCGCGCTGCTTCACCGGCTGGACCATTGAAAAGCCGCGCGAAAATCCACGCTTCAAGTTTGACGAAAAAATGCATGATCCCGATCCGAAACATGTGCTGGGCAAAAAGATTCATGCGGGCGGCATGAAAGATGGCGAGCAGGTGATCGATCTGCTGGTGAAAAATCCCAACACCGCGAAATTCATATCGACCAAACTTGCGCGACGATTTGTATCGGACACTCCGCCGCCCGCGCTCGTCCAGCGCATGGCCAAATCGTTCCAGAAGAGCAACGGCGACATCCGCGAAGTGATGCGCACCATGATTTATTCGCCGGAGTTCTGGTCGCGTGAAGCTTACCGCGCCAAAGTGAAGACGCCGTTTGAGCTGGTGGTTTCCTCGGTGCGCGCGCTGGGCACGGATGTGGATACGCCGCTGCCCCTGGTGCGCTGGGTGGGCCGCATCGGCGAGCCGCTCTATCAATGCCAGCCTCCGACAGGGTATTCGGACAAGGCCGAAACCTGGGTGAACACCGGCGCATTATTGAATCGCCTGAATTTTTCGCTGGCCCTGGCGGGTAATAAAGTGCGCGGTTCGCGCAGTGATGTTACTGCGTTACTAGGCAGCGATTCGAGTGGCGACGCCAAGGCTGCGCTGGACCGTGCCGTGGGTGTCTTTCTTGGCGGACAGGTCGCCGCCGGTACCGTGGACACTTTGCAGAAGCAACTCGACAGCCCGCAAATTGTTCAGGCGAAGCTGGACGACCCGGTCAAACAAGTGGATTTGGGCGTAGTCACTGGCCTGGTGCTGGGTGCCCCGGAATTTCAGCGTAGGTAGTTTTGGAGTGCGGCGGCTTGCCGCCGCTTTTACGGTGTAAGACTCAATGCTGAACAATGGTTTGGCGGGTTGGCTGACACCGTAAAAGCGAGAGCAAGCTCTCGCACTCCAAAGGAGTTCAAATGAGCAATCACTGTTGCGAAGGCGTGCGGCCCGCGAAATTCTCGCGCCGCTTTTTCATGAAGCAGGGCGGCATCGCCATGGTCGGCCTAAGCACCGTTCCCGCCTTCCTGCAACGCGCGATTGCTTCCACGCCCGGGGCAGGGAAGAAGCAACTCGTTGTGCTTTTCCAACGCGGCGCCGCCGACGGCCTGAACATTGTGGTGCCCTTCGGCGAGCCCAACTACTACCGCCTGCGCCCCAGCATCGCGATTCCCCAACCGCGCCGCGGCGGAAGCGATGCCGCCATCGACCTCGACGGATTTTTCGGTCTGCACCCCAGCCTTGCGCCGCTCGCGCCACTCTTCCAGAAAAATCAGTTGGCCATTGTTCATGCCGCCGGTTCGCCCGATCCCACGCGCTCGCATTTCGATGCCCAGGATTTCATGGAGTCGGGAACTCCCGGCGTGAAAGCGACCGAAGATGGTTGGCTGGATCGCGCGCTCGGCACGATCCCGGAAGAAAACGCTTCGCCATTTCGCGCCGTGGCCATGGGACCCAATTTGCCGCGCATGTTGCAGGGCAGTACCGGCGCAGTCGCCATTCCCGATTTGCGGCAGTTCAAGGTGCAGGCGCAATCTCCCGCGATGGCCAATGTGGCGCAGGGCGGCTTCGAGGCCATGTACGCGCAGTCCGTGGACCACGCGCTGCACGGCACGGGCACGGAAACGTTTGAAGCTATCGACCTCTTACGCAAAATCGATATGAATAAGTTTCCGGCCGAGAACGGCGCGGATTACCCGAAGGGGCAAGTAGGACAAAAGCTCCAGCAGATTGCCGTGATGCTGAAGGCGGATATCGGCGTCGAGGTGCTCTTTGTGGATTGCGGCGGCTGGGACAATCACGTGAACGAAGGCGGCGCGCAGGGTCAGTTGTCCAACCTGCTGAAAGAACTCGGGCAATCGCTGGCCGCGTTTCATCAGGACATGGGCGATCGCATGGGCGACATCGTCGTGGTCACGATGAGCGAATTTGGCCGCACCGCGAAGGAAAACGGCAACCGCGGCACGGACCACGGCCACGCCAATTGCATGTTCGTTATGGGCGGAGACGTGAAGGGCGGCCGCGTCTACGGCAAATGGCCGGGGCTCGAAGAACACCAGTTAAATGAAGGCCGCGATCTGGCGCTCACGACGGATTTTCGCCAGGTGGTCGGCGAGATTCTATTCAAGCACCTCGGTGTGAAGGATCTGGCGCCGGTTTTCCCAGGATTCGACAGCAATCCACACAAGTTCGCAGGTCTGATCAGGTCTTAGCCTGGATTTCTAACAACGTATGGATTCACCGAGCGCCAAAATATGGCAAAACGTTGTCATCCTGAGGCGCGCGCCGTTTGTGCGCCGAAGGACCTCAACCGATCACCGTGCACAGATTTCAAGTTGAGATCCTTCGGCGATCCTCATCGGATCGCCTCAGGATGACAATGGCCTGTGATAGTGCGCGAGGGATAAGGCATGGCTTGTGAGAAATCCCGCTTAGTCCTCTGCGTCGGCCAAAGATTTAATCACGTTTGACAGCTCTACGACTTCAATGTCTTCTGGGCACTCGTGCCAATTGTGGCGCCAGCAGACGATTACGTCGCAACCGTCCACGGGATGACCGTGGTCGCGGAAATTCCTGCTCTCAAATTCAAATTCGATGTCCACCCGCTTCCAACGTCCCGGTCCCATCCGGCGCTTGGCCTCGCAATCGGGGAACCCCGTTTGCATCGCCTCGACCATGTAGCCCAGCTCCCTGGCTAGCATCCCAAACAGGAATATCACGCCCTGCTCGTTGACCGGCTCGTGCCGCAGCCCGCGGAAGTCCATGGGATCCCCATAGGTGGGGCGATCGCGTAACTGCGCGCGCTGTGCTCTGTTCGGCGGCGTCGAGGAACGCGAATCTTGGTTCGCTGGGTCGTCCTCCTTCCGTTTGGAAACAGGCAAAAGCGCCACGACATCCGCCCATTCGCACTTGCCTTTCGCAAAATTGCGAAAGGCTAGCGGCACGGAGGACCAGCCGCCGAACCGTCTCTCCAGGGTGCGAGGCTCATGTTTTCCCTCGATCAGGTACCCGAGCCGCGAAGGCACCGCTCCCTTCCTCCGCACCGTTTTGCCCCAGTCACTCAGGAGTTCACTATCCTGGAGCTTTAGCTTCAGCCTGCGGGGTTTGAGGCCCGCTGCTCTGACGGCGTCATTCCATTTAGGAAAGAATTTCGCGAGCGTATACTTCGAGAATTCTGCGCGCCCGAAGAATTCGACGTGCGATGGCGTGCGGCCAAGCTGCCTTGCAACGGCGCGTATCGAATCTTGGATCTGCTTCTTGCTTGACACTGGTTCTCGACTTTGGAGTGCGGCGGCTTGCCGCCGCTTTTCTTTTCATTCGCGCCGTGAAGACACGTCTGAAGCGTGCATACAAGAAGCTCACGGGACTAGAAGCCATCTCACAAATGGCTCCCGGGAGGGCACGGCTTCAGCCGTGCCGAAAAGGCCCGCGAGTTGAGGGGTTTTAACCCCTGGGGGTGCGGGCCGACGGCGCGAAGCACTTATGGGACTGGTCCCAGGCTGGATTTCTCACCAGCAGTGGACGAACTTCGGAAATTGCCTTGGCAACACCAGCGTAAAAAGGGATTTCTTCTGGCTAGGCGCTGGGAAACCGGTAAGTGAGGATCGCTGCCCCAAAAACAAAAAAAGCGGGAGAGGACTCCCGCTTTATGAGGCACAATTTTATACGTTGGTTAGTTTACCAAAGACCAATAGATATGTCAAGCAAAAACTTTCGATGGATTCTTTAGCCGGCTTGTGGCGGAGGCGCAAACTGAGAGTCGAGCGCGAAGTGCCAGTAATGCGCAATCACCCTGCTCAGAGTTCGCGAATCCAGATGTTGCGGAAGCGCACGGGGTTCCCGTGATCCTGCAGCGCCACTGGCCCGCGAACTACTCCCGGCTTATAGGGCGGACGCGCGTGATGCTCCGTCGGTCCGGTCAACTCCACATCGTCCTGCACCAGGAGGCCGTTGTGAAAGACGGTCACTCGTGCGGGCTTGAGCAATTTGTTTGCGGCGTCAAACTTCGGCGCGTGAAACACGATGTCGTATTCCTGCCACTGTCCCGGCGCACGCGACGCGTTCACCTGCGGTGGATATTGGCCATACATTGCGGCAGCCTGCCCGTCCGCGTACGTCTTGTTATTGTACGAATCTAACACCTGCACTTCGTACAAGCCCTGCAGGTAAACGCCGCTGTTCCCGCGCTCCTGGCTATCGCCGACCGGAGGCACCGGCTCGGTGAATTCCACGTGCAACTGGAAATCGCCGAACTCCTGCTTCGTCTGGATGTTTCCGGTCTCCGCTACAACTTCCGCGTAGCCGTTCACCACTTTCCACTTCGCCGCGCTCTTGTTCGCGTGCTGCCACTTCGACAAATCTTTGCCGTCGAAGAGCACAATCGCGTCTGAAGGCGGACGCCCCGGCATGTCCTGCGAGCTGAACGTGCCCGGATCCACAACCGCCGGTACTGGGCGGCTCATATCATGAATCTTCCACTTGGTGTCAACCTGGCACTGTGCAGGCCCGGCCAAAACAAGCAGCAACATTCCACTAACGAAAGCAAATACTAGTTTTTGCATGAAAAGCACCTCGGTGAGTAACTGCAGGAATTGTAACACTTGCGCGCCAAAAAAAAGGCGCCCCATTGGATTGGGGCGCCTTTTTTGGATGCGAAGGCGCTATTCCGTGGCGGAGCCGCGGATGCGCATGCTGTAGAACGAGCGGTAGACGAACGTGAACGACACCAGGAAGAACGCTGCCGCAAGAATGTGCGAGAGCGTGCCGCCGGTTTCCGCGGTGAGCTTTACGGCCAGACTGACGGCCAGCAAGCCAAACAGCGTGGTGAACTTGATCACTGGGTTGAGTGCAACAGACGAAGTGTCCTTGAAAGGATCGCCGACGGTGTCGCAAATGACGGTGGCGTCATGCAGCGGTGTGCCCTTCTGCTTTAGCTCGACTTCCACGATTTTCTTGGCGTTGTCCCAAGCCGCTCCCGCGTCCGCCATGAAGATAGCCTGGTACAGGCCAAAGATGGCGATGGAGATGAGGTAGCCAATGAAGAAAAACGGCTCGACGAAGGCAAAGGCCAATGTTGCGAAAAACACCGCGATGAAAATGTTGAGCATGCCCTTCTGCGCGTACTTCGTGCAGATTTCCACGACTTTCTTGGAATCGGCCACGCTCGCCTTTTCGGCGCTCTCGAGCTTGATGTGGGCCTTGATGAATTCCACCGCGCGGTACGCGCCCGTGGTCACGGCCTGTGTGGAAGCGCCCGTGAACCAATAAATCATGGCGCCGCCGGTAATCAGGCCAAGCATGAACGGAGCGTGCAGCAGGGAAAGCTTGTCCAGATTGTTGGTGAGGCCGTGGGTCAGCGCCATGATGATGGAGAAAATCATGGTGGTTGCGCCGACCACGGCCGTGCCGATCAGCACGGGCTTCGCGGTAGCTTTGAAAGTGTTGCCTGCGCCGTCGTTGGCTTCCAAAAGATGCTTGGCGCGCTCGAAGTCCACATCAATGTTCCAGTCCTTCTTCAACTCTTCCTTGATGTTGGGGATCTGCTCAATCTGGGAAAGCTCGAAGACGGATTGTGCGTTGTCGGTCACCGGGCCGTAGGAGTCCACGGCGATGGTTACAGGCCCCATTCCGAGGAAGCCGAAAGCCACCAAGCCGAACGCGAAGACCGCCGGCGCTCCCATCAGATGCCCGAGTCCCAGATTGCTGATCAGGTAGCCGATGGACATGAGCGTGACAATCGCGCCGCCCAGGTAGTAGCCGGAGAAATTCCCGGCCACGAAGCCAGAGAGGATGCCGAGGGATGCCCCGCCTTCCTGCGCGGAGACAACCACTTCTTTCACATGGCGCGACTCCGTGGAGGTGAAGACTTTGACCAGTTCGGGGATGACCGCACCTGCCAGAGTGCCGCAAGAAATAATCGTGGCCAGCTTCCACCATTGCGAAGGATCACCACCGAGTGACGGAATGATGAGAGCCGAAACCACGTAAGTGAAAGCGATGGAGACGAAGGAAGTAATCCAGACGAGCCAAGTGAGCGGCGCCTCGAAATTCATTTCCGCGGCGTTGCCGTAGCGTGCTTTCTGAATTGCGCCATTGAGGAAGTAAGCGAGTGCGCTGGCGATGAGCATGATGACGCGCATCACGAAGATCCACACCAACAGTTGAACTTGAATCGTGGGTTCTTTCACGGCCAGAAGAATAAAGGTGATCAGGGCGACGCCCGTCACGCCGTAGGTTTCAAAGCCATCAGCGGTGGGGCCAACCGAATCGCCCGCGTTGTCGCCGGTGCAATCCGCGATGACGCCGGGATTGCGCGCATCATCTTCTTTAATTTTGAATACGATTTTCATCAAGTCGGAGCCGATGTCGGCGATCTTGGTGAAGATGCCGCCGGCGATACGAAGCGCGGCCGCTCCCAGCGATTCGCCAATGGCGAAACCGATAAAGCACGGCCCGGCGTAATCCGCCGGAATGAACAGCAGAATGATCAGCATCATCAGCAACTCGACGCTGATCAGCATCATGCCCACGCTCATGCCGGATTCCAGGGGAATGTGATTGATGGGGTATGGCTTGCCGCGAAGGCCCGCGAAGGCGGTGCGCGAATTGGCGAAGGTGTTCACGCGAATGCCGAACCACGCCACACTGTAGCTGCCGCCCATACCGATGAGGCTGAACAGCAGAATAATCGGCAGCGTCACGCCGATGGATTTTCCGGGAACGGGCGACAAGATACCGAAGTACAGGACGATCACAATGGCGATGAAGACCCACAGCAGGAGAAGAAATTTGCCCTGGGTGACGAGGTACGTTTTGCACGTCTCGTAAATCAGCTCGGAGATTTCGCGCATGGCCTTGTGCACCGGCAGGTTCTTCAGCTTCATGAAAATAGTCATGCCGAAGAGCAGACCCAGGAGGCAGATGAAGATGCCGAACAGCAGCAAGGTATGGCCATTAAGGCCGAAAATGAACTTAACCGAGGACAAGTCGGGAAGCTTAAGACTCGCTTCGCCGCCTCCGGCTTCTTCCGCAGGACGGGCGAGCAAGGCGCTGGCGCTGAGGAGCAGCAGCGTCGAAGCCGCGAAAACACGATGCAACATACGTCTGCCCATGGACCGGGCAGCATCAAGCGAGATTTGCATGAAGGATCCTCCAGAACATTCAGATCAATGCGGGGCGGTTCTTGCGGCCAGATGTTCGGCCGCGGCCCCTGCTATTGGAAAACCGCACACCACTCCGGCCTGACGCGGAGCGTGGTGAACCAGAACCGGAAAACATCCACCATCGTCAGGAGGAGCGCCTCACCCGTAATCGGGGAGACTCCCGCTTCTCAGACAGGACGGGAACTCTGTTGCCGGCGCACACAAGACCTTCTGACCCCGAGCGGGTCAGGACCACCACGGCACCCCACTATGTCTTGCACCGCAGACAAGCGAAACGTTGATTTATAACACTTTGCCAATGACGGGTCAAACCATTTGAAGCGATGGAAATGGCCCTAAGTGGAGCACCAATGGTAGTATGGCAAGTTGGCTAAACTATTGCAGTGACATATAACCCAGGCGATTACCCAGAATGAACACCGAATTAACCGGCGCGGCCCAGCAGACTACCCCGAAGACGCAACTCCGGCACGATTGGACGAAGGACGAGGTAGCGGCGATTTACAGGACGCCGCTGCCCGAGCTGGTTTTTCAGGCGCAGACCATCCACCGCCAGTTTCATGCCGCGGATCGAGTACAGAAATGCCAGTTGATCTCGATTAAAACGGGGGGCTGCCCGGAGGATTGCGCGTATTGTCCGCAGAGCGCGCATTACGATTCCGATGTCGAGCGCGAAGGGTTGCTGGACCCGCAGCACGTAGTGAGCGTGGCGCGGGATGCGGCGGCAAAGGGCATCACGCGAATGTGCATGGGCGCGGCGTGGCGGGAAGCGCCTCATGGCCGCGACTTCGAGAAAGTTCTGGAAATGGTGCGCGGCGTCTCTTCGCTGGGACTGGAAGTCTGCTGCACACTGGGGATGCTGACCAGCGAGCAGGCGGTACAGCTCAAGAAGGCGGGACTCACGGCCTACAATCACAATCTCGACACTTCACCGGAATTTTATGGCTCGATTATCACCACCCGCGTGTACGATGAGCGGCTGAGGACTCTTGCGGCGGTTCGCAAGGCCGGAATCACCGTGTGTTGCGGCGGCATTCTGGGAATGGGAGAGAAAGAGAGCGACCGCGCCGGGTTGTTGCATCAGTTGGCGACGCTCAACCCCCATCCGGAAAGTGTGCCCATCAATATGCTGGTGCGCGTCGAGGGCACGCCGCTGGCCCACGTGCCACCTCTCGATCCACTGGAAATGGTGCGCGCCATTGCCACCGCGCGAATCCTGATGCCCGCTTCGCGAGTGCGGCTGGCTGCGGGACGCAAACAGTTGTCCGCGGAAGCGGTGACGCTCTGTTTTCTAGCGGGCGCCAATTCGATTTTTGTGGGAGAAAAGCTGCTGACCACGCCAAACCCTGGAGTTGATGAGGATGAACAGATGCTGCAGAGTTTGGGGATGAAGTCACTCGAGCCACATGCCGTCTAACGCCCTAGCGACGTGGAAGGAACAACTGCGGAAGGGGTTGCGGGTCCTTGATGAACGCAATCTGCGCCGTAACCTGGCCGAAATTCGTGGCATAAATCTCTGCTCCAACGATTATCTCGGACTCGCCGAAAATCCCAAGCTGCGCGAAGCCACGCTCGACGCAGTGCGAGACGCAAACAGGGTCGGAGGCACCGGTTCGCGTTTGCTCTCCGGTCAAACGGAGGAGTGGCGGACCCTGGAAGCGGAGTTCGCCGGGTTTGCCGGCACCGAGGAAGCGCTCTTCTTCACCAGTGGTTATGCCGCGAACGTGGGCCTGCTGGCCGCGGTGGTCGGCAAAGATGATGTGGTTTATTCCGACGCTTTGAATCATGCCAGCTTGATTGACGGCATGCGCTTGTCCGGCGCGCGTAAAGTCATTTACCCGCACCTGGACCTGCAAGCACTAGAAGACAGATTGCGCGAGGAAGCGGGCGCGCCCTGGCGTAAGGTGATCATCACGGAAAGCGTCTTCAGCATGGATGGCGATATCGCACCGCTGGAGAAAATCGCGGAATTGGCGGATAAATATGAAGCCGCGATCATCCTGGATGAAGCTCATGCCGTTGGGGTAATGGGCCCGCAAGGCCGCGGGCTTGCCGCGGAAGCGGGCATCGTATCCCAATTGCTTGCCGTGGTGCATACTTGCGGAAAAGCCCTGGGATGCGCCGGTGCGTTCGTTTGTGGTCCAGCCGTATTGAAGGAGCACCTTATCAATCACGCCCGAACCTTCATTTTCAGCACGGCACTCCCACC
>Ga0181523_10004819_pt1 | contig 11467 bp, 10 predicted proteins | sample PEATcosm2014_Bin_43_FD_119752 | JGI IMG/M metagenome (GOLD analysis project Ga0181523, IMG submission 119752) | Peatland microbial communities from MTU Mesocosm Facility, Houghton, MI, USA - PEATcosm2014_Bin05_30_metaG | ecosystem: Environmental > Terrestrial > Soil > Wetlands > Peat | place... | reverse complement strand
CACGTTGTTCTAGCGCGGAATTACATCGAAAACTTGCGAGAAGAAGTCAAAAAGGGGATGCGGGAAAAGGCGGAGCAGGGAATATTTCCCAGCCGCCCCCCATTCGGTTATCGCAACAACATACTCGAACACACCATCGAAATTGATCCCGTGAGAAGGCCGATAGTAAAACGCATGTTCGAGTTGTACGCGACCGGCCAGAATTCCCTTCAGGATGTTTGGAAAGCTCTAAAGTTGGAATTCGATATAAAGTTTTGCAAAAGCCATGTGGAAAAGCTTCTCAAGAACCCTTTTTATGTCGGCAGCTTCTATTGGGATGGGAAATCGTACCGGGGCACGCATGAGCCTTTAATCAGCCAGGGTTTGTTTGACCAGGTGCAAGCGGTGTTTCGCGGCCATAACCAACCGAAGTACAGGAAAAGAGAGTTTGCATTTGGTGGATTGCTGAGATGCGCGTATGACGATTGTACAGTTACCGCAGAACTAAAGAAGAATCTCTATACCTATTACAGATGCACTGGTTATCGCGGGAAGTGTTCACTTCCCTATTTCCGCGAAGAGGAGTTGGGGAGAAAATTGGGGCAGATTCTCGAAGATATTCATATTCCGGATGATGTACTCGCCCAAATGGAAAAGTCCCTGCTCCATGACAACGGACGGGCGGAGGCTCTCGGAAAGGCCGAAAGGGATAGACTCAAGGATAGGTTAGCTCAGATTCGCCGCCGGTTGGAACAAGCCTACCTCGATAAACTGGATGGGAAAATCACGGAGGCTTTCTGGGAAACAAAGTCTACCGAATGGAACCAGGAACAAGAATCAATTCTTATGGCGCTGCAGGCATTGCAGGATCAGAGTCCTCAGGGGATTGTTGACGGTCTGAGGACTTTAGAACTCGCGAATAAGGCCTATTTTCTTTACCTTAGGCAGCCACCTGCTGAAAAAGCAAAATTGCTGCGAATTGTACTTTCGAACTGCAAGGTAGACGCTCTAAGTGTCTATCCTACCTACAGAAAACCCTTCGACCTGATCTTCATGCGGGCGCAAACTAAAGAATGGCTCCCCGGGCTAGATTCGAACTAGCAACCCTTCGGTTAACAGCCTTGAAACTAAATTCATCGCAACTTGCCGGAGCCGAGACAAATCGAAGGAAATCAGCAAGTTCTGACAAACCGAGACAAGTCGCTTTCTTCTTCTCTTATCAGTTTTTGGTCGCAATTTGGCGCGATTCATCACAATTTGCATGACACTGGCATGACACCAGGTTTGGCGAGCACAGCCGCACATTTACATGGCCCTGGTGCTCCCCGGTGAGGGATTAATTCCGCGAAGTTCCGACTGGACCGCATCGATCCGCGCAAGAGCTGCTTGAACCCCCAATGTTCCCGCAGCCTGCACTGTCCGGGCACGGGCCAATGCCCGATCCGCAACGGTTGAGGCCTGCCGCAGAACCCCTTTTATCTCTGTTTCCAGCTTTTTGCGGCTTTCGTGCAACCTCTCGTCAACATCGCTTTGGACTCTCGAACTGTTAACTTCGAGAAGTTCATCGAGGAATTCCTGGGCATCGCGAACTATTCCGCCGCGTAATCCCAAACCACCACCCACGAGATCCCAGATGAACAGAAAGGGAGACGCAGGCGCAGCCACTCGTTCGATCACGTTGAAATAGAATTGGGACCTGACAGTCAGTCCCTGATCAGAGCCAAGGTCGTCGGGGAGTTCTTCCATCCCTGGCACGCCTGTTTCTCCCAACCGATGTAGGAATTCATTTGCAAGCTCAACAAATCGCTTTGCTGTCCTCCGAAATTCCTCTCCCGCGAAAGCCCCCTCGCTTTCCAGCCATGGCGCGAGCCGCTCGTGAGCTATTTCCTGCGCTAAGTGGTTCACGTTTCGGCGGTACGCAGGCCCATTGCGGCTGGCCGCCAACGAAGATAGACACCGAATCAGTTCTCCGTGGGTGCTAGCTTGCGACTCCTTCAGAAACACTTTTCTTCGCTCTTCAAAAATGCCCGATAGTCGCTGCTGTTCCGCGGTCAGGAGAATCCCCAAATCCTGCCTGCGAACTTCGGACTCTGCCAAAGTTTTGCGAAGTCTGGCGATGCGTCGCTCAGACTCCTCTAAAGGACGTTCAAGTGCATCCCGTTCTTCCTTGAGTACAGCAAGAAGTTGTTTTGCCGCTCTTCGAATGCCTCGGTCTGTCGCTTGGCGAACCAGAGAGCGCCCTGAGTTCCGAACCAGATCCTCAAGTGCCCGAACCAACTGGCCCCATTCTAGGTCTGTTCCTTTTTGCTCCAAACGATCAAGAGCACTTATTTCAAAAATCTTGGATACCTGTCGTTTCAGGCGGGTTTCCAAGACGCGACGAGAAAACTCCACCGCAGCGGTGCGTTCTGACGCGTCGGCTCGATCGGCCTTATTCAACACAAACACAAGATCATGAACTTCTTTAGAGATGGCTTCCACAAGTTGCAGTTCATCTCCCGACAACGGAGGGTCGGTTCCAATGACAACGATGGCAGCATCAATATGGGGGATAAATGCTTGGGTCGCAGCTGTATTTCCGGCAAATACCGATCCGATTCCTGGCGTGTCTACCAAACACATCCCGGTGTTTAGAAGTTGGCTTGGAACAAAGATTTCCACTCCCGCCACCCCCTTCGCATTCTCCGGGTTTTTCTCCTCGGAAACATACTCTTCCACGGCCTCGACAGGAATATCTGTCCACGCCGCATTCTGAAAGCGAACCCGCGCCGACAGACGCTCGCCGTGTCGAACAATCGTTGGAACGGCTGTGACTGGAACCACGGCGGTGGGAAGAACAGAATATCCGATCAACGCATTCAGGAGTGTTGACTTACCGCGTTTGAATTGACCAATACACGCTACATAGAATCGCCCTTCGGAGACCCTCTCCGAGATGCTTCTGGCAGTCGATGCGATGTGCTCTGCTTCGAACTCTGTAGCCAACTCTGCGAGTCGATTGAGGACGACATCACCGACGGCTTCCTGCACTGGACCTTGATGATTTTCATAGGCAGCTGTCATTGGAGGAAAGATTGCGCCCCGTCGGTTACTGGATTATCTGACTGCATCAGATAATCCACATGCACGAGCTTGATTTTGATGCGATCACCCAAGTGATATCTGGAGTCTCCTGCCAATTTGGACATTTTCAAGATAGATCCTGGCAGGAGCCCACTCAGACGAAGAACTTCCTCCCGGAAGTCTTCCAGATCGAGTGAATTCAGGCCGAAGTCTCTAATACAGGATTCGAGGAGTTCCTTTGCGTGTCTCTCATGGAGGGGCTCCAAATGCAGACGGAGTGAATCGTTCCAGTACAAGCTCCACGCGTACCCGATTTCTTTTGGTGACATGCCGCGGGAAATGAGATAGACGGGTGTCTCGCACCGGTACATGATTTCCTTCATCAACCGAGCCATGTTGTGTGTTGGCGGGGGAAAGTGGTCTACGAAGAATCGGTAGTCGCCCGCAGCCGAAGCAGTGAACAGAATTCCTCGCAGGCGTAGGCTCGATTGCTTGTTCAGCCATCGATGCACGGTAGATTCGGTCGCTCCATCGGCATGAACTTTTCTTCGAACATAGGGATCACCTCCTTCATAGAGCTGGCCAACGAAGTGAGAAAGCAACTGCTTCCCACTGGCAGCACCCGTCCAATACACGCAGTTCCGCCGTTCCACCTCGGGTAGTTCAGAGATGACTGTCTTGACGAGAGCTGTCTTCCCCGCATCCTTTGGTCCCCACACCAGTCGACTCGCGCGCTTTTGAATCGCGGCGCGGAGCGTCCGCAGTTCTTCCTTACGACCGACCAGAGTTTCGAGTTCGGCACTTCCCGTCATTTCTGTTATTTGCCTCTAGAGGCCTGTATGCGCCCCACTACGAGCGTGCGCCACCTTGATGGACGTACTTGATGACTTCGACTTCCGACATGGCAATCAATCCTTCGTCCACCATCTCATCCAGATACGGAATAAGCTTTTTTACTTTGTCTTCGGAATCGATCACGCTGACCATAATGGGCGCGTCCGGAGAGATCGAAAGAAGATGGGAACGATGAATCAGGGTGCTTGCGCCGTATCCTTCGATGCCGCGGAACACTGTGGCACCGGCAATGTCCAACTCCCGGCATTTCTCAACAATGGCGCGATAAAGAGGCTTGTCCTTCCATTTGTCATCCTCACCGAAATGAATGCGCAGCATTTTAGCTTTGCCTTCGAGCTTCATGGCCGAGCCTCCTTCCTTCTTTCTTCCTCTTCGTAGTTATGGCTGTACTTGACGATGTCAACGTCCGAGAACACGACGAGGCCCTGCTGCACCATGCTGTCAAGAATCGGGAAATAAGCTTTGAGCTTCTCCTCTGTGTCCACGACCGAGAGCATCATGGGCCGGTCATGGGAAAGATTGAGCGTCGTCTCCTTATGTACCCGCCTGTTGGCTCCGTATCCGAGAATGCCTTGATAGACTGTGACACCCGCAATGTCATTGGCGCGCATGCTCTCGATCAGAGCCTTGTGCAGTGGTTTGTCGCGCCATTTGTCATTCTCCCCCACGAAAATCCGCATCAGCTTGGCTTTTCCTTCACGCTTGAGTGATGGGGTCGACATCTGCGGGGCACGTTTCTTCTCCTCTTCGGACGGCTTCACTACCGTGGTGTCCTGGACTTCGATCAAGCCGGTTCCCACCATTTCATGCAATTTGGGCAGAAGTTCATCGACCTTTTGCGCCGACTCGATAAATTCGATTTTGATGGGAAGATTCTCTGTCAATCGCTCGATGCGCATGGTGTGCATATGATGGTCAGCACCAAAACCAGCGATGCCGCGCACCACGTTTGCCCCAGAGATGCCGCGATAGAAAAGAAAGTCGAGAATCGCAGAATAGAGCGAATGGCCGTGGTACTTGTGGTCCTCCCCAACGTAGATACTGACCTTCTTCGCAGGCCCGGCTTTAAGCATGACCCCTCCTAGTCCAAGATTCCTCTTTGACCTACAAGAAACTCTGCAGCTCGCCCCAACACACCGCCTCCTGAATGATCGCCCCGTCGTGATTGCTGGAGGAACTCCCTGAGTTCTACTTCAAGCTCGGCAGCACCTCTGGTACTCATCTCATCCAATGTCTTCTGCAAACTCGCAGACATTTGGTTCCTTAGTTTTTGCATGTGGCGCAGACAGAATCGCGCGTGGTCCTTCAGCCACATCCCCGTGAGGGAGTTCCTTTCCAAGTCTCCCGCAACCTCCTTCAATCTTTCCACCTCTTCCTCATGGATCTTTGCACAGCCAATGCAGGAGGATGGTGATCCTGAAATTACGATCCTTTCTTTGGTTCTTAGAGCATTTAGGAATAAAGAAGCAGCGACTTCCGCTTGGGCCGACTTAGCAAGCAACCAAGCATGAAAATTGCATAACTGCGGCTGTGCTACGATCTGCAACCGTCCTGCCAACGACTCGTGGAAATGCTTAACCGCGCAGCAGACCGGACAGCTTCCTTTCACGGCCAGACTGGAAATTGGCTGCCTTTCAAATGCGCTTTCAGCTCTCATGTGACAGTCCTTCCCAGGATTACACCCAGCCATACGGAAACAAACCCCACAAGGACACTAAGAACTACATTCAATCCCGCGCCCAATAACTCGCCGTCTTGAATGTTACGGAACGTCTCATACTCAAACGTGGAAAACGTCGTATAAGCCCCAATGAATCCAACTGGAATTAGATACCTCCAGTTCGGACTCCAGTGGGTCCTCTCTGCGAGGATGGTAATGATGAATCCAATCAATAACGACCCGGTGCAATTGATGACAAAAGTCCCATAAGGGAATCGCGTTCCCATGCGGTCGCTGATATATCCGCCGAGCCAGAACCGCGCGATTGCCCGGATAAATCCTCCTATTCCTACCATCAAGTATTTCGTCATAAGGGCTAGTCAGATTTTCCATTGTCAGCGTGGCTTACAGTTTCGCGACCAAAGGCATCCAGTTCATGCTTCACAAAGTGCTTGGAAGCCGACTCCACGAAACAGTGTTCTCAGATTCCCGCAGGACCCTCAAGTTCGCTTCTAGTGCATTGACCTCATCGGTCGTTAGCTGTATCCCTCCAAATGACCGTGCGGCGTGTGCGCGATAACGCTCTGCGTATGTTTCGAATTTTTGGCTAAGCTGGCTGGTCACCGACCTGATCCACTCCTTCAATGCTCCCGAATAGGTGTTCAATGCGCTATACACCTGATCTCCCAATTGCTTGTAGAGCCGGCGAGCCAATCGTTTCTCCGCAAATTGCGGTCTGAACAGCAGGGCAATCGTGGGTCGAGATACGTGGGGGCTGATTGAACCCAAGTCAAACACAGGCGTGCCGCGAATAAGGGACTGAAACTCGTCTTCTCCGCACATGTCCACGATGCTAAGGTCCGCAGCACTCCTCCTCAGTTGGTCTCTAAGCTGGAGTGCAAGCGTCTGGAGCGAATCCTGAAGTTTCTGAACTCGCAGTTGCACGAACTGGTGCACAGAGTCGTTGACAATCTTTTCAGGTGAAATTACTGGACCCGGTTTCTCAGACCATGCCTGAATCAGTCCCGCGGACATGGCATAGAACGCTTCAGATAGATCCCTCGGAAACCCTTCAATTTCCTTCTCCCAAGCCGACCGTGATTCCTCAATCACACCTGTCGCATGGCGCAGACGGGCTTCTGCAGCCCGGACTTGGTCACCCGGCTCGCTCGTCGGCTTTTTGCTCCGTTCGAGTTGCATTTCCAATACTGAAGTTACGAATTCGCGCAAAGCACCAATCTTTCTTTGAATCGACGCTGCTCTGAGTTCTTGCGCGTGACCATACAACGGAATGATTTGCTCGTCGAACCATCGGGATAGCAGGTTCTTGTGCGACGGAAGAACACTTACCGGGTGGACATGCAATTCGAGATTGCACTCGGAGCGAATGTGCTGCCTTACATACTCGATGATCTTTTCGCGATCTTCAGGACTCAAGAGGTCAGTTTTGCTCAGTAGAACATTCGCAGGAACAGCCGCTTGCTGGAGGGTCAGAAGAGTTTGGAGGTCTTCCGTCGCCAGCGTCGAACCTGCATCAATCAAGACCACCCCGAGATCACACTTGGGTAAGTAGGCGAGGGTTTCAGCCGCCCCACTTGTTGCCAGCGAGCCGAGACCGGGAGTATCGACGAAAGAAACGCCATCCTGAAGGTTTGAGGCAGGCAGCGTTATGGTAATCCGAGTCACCCTTTTCGCATTTCCGGGATTCTGCTGTTCCGTTGCGAACTCTGAAAGCCTGGCGACTTCCATGGTTCTTGGAGGCCCTTCAGCGAAGGAAGCCCTCATCGAGGAATTCTGTCCGTATGTGATTCGCGTGGGGATCGCTGTGATTGGTGTGACACCTACCGGAAGCACATCAGTATCCAGAATCGCGTTCAAGAGAGACGACTTCCCGGAACTCACGCGGCCAAAAACGGCAATCTCAAGCGTTCTGTCTTCGGCGCGATCCAAAATCGATGCGATAGTCGTGCGAAACTCAACCATGCCGCGATCAGCGACGATCTGTTCAAGCTTCGAGAGAAGTTCTTGGTTATTGCTTTTTTTTTCGAGTCGTTGCAGGCGCAACTTGAGGTCTTCACCAACCCCCTCCAGCAAATAGCGATCCAGCTTTGACACCAAGCCGCGCAACTCGCCAACAATTCCATTGAGTTCAGTTGCTGCAGCCTCAGGCAGGTTGCCGTATCCGTGCATGTAGTGCGGTTTGAGCTCTTCCACCGCGATGTCGATGGTACCTAGCGCGACATGAACCGCGCGTGAGGCCGGAATAGAAGGATTGTCTTTAGGAATGCCCTGACCGTCCAATACGCGAAGGAGTTGAGCTCGTAGACGAGCGAGATAGTCCTCAATGGTCCGGCTCTGCGCCGGGGCGATGTCCGGTAGGAAGCGAGGAAACGCTGCCTTAGACGAGCTGGAATGCAGAATCTCACTAATCTCGCTGAGCAGCTTGTCTATGTACTGGCAGGTCACGCGAAGTCGTCGAGCCTGGAATTCGTTCAACAAACCTGCGCTCGGTATGTTTTGAGAATCCATACCACCCTCGACCGCTGCAGGCGACTCACGAGAAGCCGCCTGCCGTTTCTCCATCACTTGCTGAGGTTAAGACGGCCTAAACCGTTTTCGCCTTAGCCCTCCAGCGCGAATAAGCTGAATTGCCCGCGTATAGCGCGTTTGCGCCAAGTTCGTGCTCAATTTCGAGCAGCCTGTTGTACTTGGCGATTCTTTCTCCCCGCGAGGCAGAACCCGTCTTAATTTGTCCGACTCCGGTGGCAACGGCGAAGTCCGCGATCGTGGTGTCGTCGGTTTCGCCTGAACGATGTGACACCACGGCGGTGTAGCCATGGTCTTGAGCCAACTTGATGCAACGCAGAGTTTCCGTGATCGTGCCAATCTGATTCAGCTTGATGAGAATCGAGTTGGCGATACCCTTCTGAATTCCTTTCTCAAAGATTTCAGGGTTGGTCACGAAAATATCGTCGCCAACAAGTTGAACTTTGTTGCCAAGCTGTTTCGTCAAATCAGCCCAGCCATTCCAGTCCTCTTCGGCCAAGCCGTCCTCAAGTGAGAAGATTTCCGGATATTGTGCGAGCCAGCCCTTCCACAATCCAATCATCTCGGCTGAGGTTTTCTTTGAGCCATCGGATTTGTGAAATACGTACATTCCGCCCTCGAAGAACTCACTCGCAGCCGGATCCAAGTTGATGGCGATATCAATGCCAGGCTTATAGCCCGCTTGTTGAATTGCAGCACTTACGAGTTCCATCGCTTCATCGTTCGAACGCAAGCGAGGGGCAAAGCCTCCTTCGTCACCTACGCTGGTCTCATACCCTTTCTTGTGCAGAATGCTCTTGAGGGTATGAAAGGTTTCGGCTGCATAGCGTAGGGCCTCTGAAAACGACTTTGCTCCAACAGGAGCAATCATGAACTCCTGAAAATCAACGTTGTTGTCAGCGTGCTTACCGCCATTAAGGACATTGAGCATCGGAACGGGAATCGTATACTTCGCGCGTTCAGTAAGATATTGATAAAGAGGTTGTTTCTTCTCCGCCGCGCTGGCACGCGCCGCTGCAATGGACACTCCCAGAATCGCATTCGCGCCCAAATGGGCTTTATTGGGAGTTCCATCCAACGCGATCAATTTGTTATCCAAGGCCGCTTGGTCCCCTGCCTGGAAACCAAGAATCTCTGGCCGGATCACCTGGAGTACATTTTCGACTGCTTTCCTGACGCCCTTTCCGAAGTATCTCGACTTATCTCCGTCGCGGAGTTCAACCGCCTCGTGCTTGCCGGTAGATGCACCTGACGGAATCTTTGCTACCCCCTCAAAGCCACTCTCTAATCTCAGCATCACCTGGATCGTCGGATTGCCACGCGAATCCAGGATCTCTATTGCATCTATATTTGTGATTCTCGACATATGTGACCTCGCTCTTTCTTCAACTTCTATCGAACTACCATCACCGGACAGTGAGCGTACCGGAGAACTTTTTCAGCCGTAGACCCAACCAGCATCTTTTCCCATCGCGACTTGCCGCGCCGACCAAGTACGATCAAATCGACATGATCTGTTTCCGCGCGGTGGACTATCTGCTCTACGGGGTGTCCGACCGCAATCGCTGTTTCAAACTCGACTTCCAAATCTTTGGCACGTTGCGTGATTTTCTTGAACTGTTCTTCAAAGTGTTCGCGCGCATCGTCTAGCATGGCATCGACCTCAACCATCGTCGCGGGTTCCGGGGGACGAGCGACGGCGAACAGGAGCACTTTCGCGTCCAGCGATCGGGCCAGCTCCAGGGCAGTTTCCGTCGCCTTCTCCGCTTGGGTAGAGCCGTCGTATCCGATAAGAATCTTTTTGAACTGGGAGTGTCTGCGGCCCATCATAATTCCTCCTTAGTCCGCACTGACAACAGGAACTTCCTTCACGATTGAATCATGACCTTCCTTGGGTAGTAGGTGCCTAGGCAAGAACCAAGCGTTTGCAAACGTCGTCGGGATAACAGCACTACCTATTACGGTCGCCACCAGGTATGAGTATTGCGCTTGGTCAATGACCCCATGGCTCAAGCCGAACAATGCTGAAATCGTCCCGAATGTTAGGCCCGTTGACATCATCAGCGTGTAATACAAGCCTTCTTCACGTTGGTACTTGAAATATTTCACGGTTGGATAAAGGCCAACCATCTTTGACACCATCTTTGCTCCAAATAAAGCCAGAAACACGAGTGGTGCTGCCACCAGCACAGGAACAGACACAAATGATCCGGCACGTATGAAGTAGAACGGTGTAAGGAGTCCGAAAGTCAGTGTTCGAAGACGACGGACGAGGACGTGGTCTTTTCCGACCGTCCCAGCAAGGACCATACCGATGATGTATGCGGGAAGAACAGCTTCGCTCCCGGACCAAACTGCCAAGCCGCCCATGCCGAATAGTAGAAAGAGTAGATACTTCGCCTCCAGTTCGGAAACGCGTCCGCCATAGTGCTTGAAGAAGCGCGGAGTCAGGAAAGGCAGGATGAAGAAAACAACCGCGCTCACAACGACGAAGATCACGGTCCGAATCGTGAATGGTGAGAAGATGAGGCCCAAGGCAATAACGGTTCCCAGATCATTTACGAAGCACGCGGCTAGGATTGCCTTCCCGAATTCTGTCTTGTTGAGGCCCAGTTCGAGCATCACAGCGTACACAACCGCAACCGACGTTGTGGAGAGCGCAACGCCAGCGAGCCAGCTCGACATGACCGTCCAATGCAGGACGTAGTGTGCAACTGCTGTGCAACCCAGAAACGGACCGAAGAAGCCTACGAGGCCAACAGCTGTTGCTTCCTTCCATTTTGTTCGGAAGATGACGGGGTCGAGTTCGGCACCAGCAAGGAACGTGAGGACGATCGCGCCTGTGCCCGCCAAGAAAGTGATCCACTCCGTTTTTGCGGCCAGACCCATGGGACCGACGATGGCCCCGATGATTAGCTGCGCGACGGTGCCTACGACGATTTCTGACAAAGCTGTCGAGATTTTGAGCCAGATCGCCAGAAGAGTGGCGATAAGCGCCAATCCTACCCAGATGGAGGCTAGTGCCCAGACATTTTGCATGTCAGTTTTCGCTCCTGTTTTCGTTCTGGGATTCTTGCCGGGGACATGACTCCGCGACAAGATTCCTTGTCAGGAGTCATCATCTGTCCCGGCATAAAGGACAGCGGTTAGAGGGCGAACTCCTTCGCCACTGGCTTTATGATACTTCGCGTTGTCAGGAAGTCAACCATGGCTTTTTCAAGCTTGAGACTAAATAACTGCAAGTCCTAGTGTTGTATCGGAAGCGCGCGTGAGCAAGCTGCACACACGAGCACGGTGTGTTTGCGCGCTTTCGATACAACGACTTGAAGGAAGCCGGCCGCGATTGCGGCGGACGCGGGCCCT
>Ga0181523_10004818_pt1 | contig 11469 bp, 9 predicted proteins | sample PEATcosm2014_Bin_43_FD_119752 | JGI IMG/M metagenome (GOLD analysis project Ga0181523, IMG submission 119752) | Peatland microbial communities from MTU Mesocosm Facility, Houghton, MI, USA - PEATcosm2014_Bin05_30_metaG | ecosystem: Environmental > Terrestrial > Soil > Wetlands > Peat | place... | reverse complement strand
GGTGGTTCCTGGACGCTCCCGACGCCATCAGGCGATTCCACGCGGCCGTGACCGAGACCGCCGGCTTCTCGCGGTTGTCCGGGTTCGTCGACGACACCCGGGCCTTCTGTTCCATTCCCGCCCGGCACGACATGTCCCGCCGCATCGACGCGGGGACGTTGGCCCGGCTCGTGGCCGAGGGGCGGCTGGGCGAGGACGAGGCCGCTGACACCGCCGTCGCCCTCGCCGGCAGGCAGCCCGCTCATGTGTTCAAGCTGTGACGGCCACCCCGCTCGCCCGTTCCGCAGGAAGTGGGCGCCCGGCTCCGCCGGTCCGGCTGGTCCACCTCGGACTGGGGAACTTCTTCCGTGCCCACCAGGCCTGGTACACGCAACGGGCGCCCGATGGCGCCGAGTGGGGCATCGCCGCGTTCAGCGGACACGACCGCAGCACCCTCGCCCGGCGATTGACCGCCCAGGAGGGGCTCTACACCCTCGTCACACGCGCACCCGATGCCGACCGGTTCGAGGTGGTGAGCGCTGTGGCGCGATCGCACACCGCCACCGATGACGACGCGTGGTCGGGGTACTTCGGCTCCCCTGCCCTCGCCGCGGTGACGGTGACGGTGACCGAGGCCGGCTACCTGTGGGCCGATGGGGGTGGGCTCGACGTCGCCGACCCGGCAGTCGGGGCCGATATCGAGACGCTGCGACGCGACATCACTGCCCGCGCCGTCACCGCACCCGGCCGTCTTGCCGCCGGTTTCGCCGCTCGACGGCAGGCCGATGCAGGCCCCATGGCCCTGGTCCCCTGCGACAACCTGCAGCACAACGGGGCCATCGCCGCCCGGGTGGTCCTCGACCTGGCCGCGCTGGTCGACCCGGATCTCGCGTCGTGGATCGCCGAGTCGGTCTCGATCGTGACCACCGTGGTCGACCGGATCACCCCGCGAACAGAGCCCGAGGACCTCCGCACCGTCGCCCGGGCCACGGGGTCGGTCGACAGGTGCCCGGTCGTCACCGAGCCGTTCCACGAATGGGTGCTGAGCGGCACCTTCCCTGCGGGACGGCCCCACTGGGAAGGTGCCGGGGCGACCTTCGTCGACGACGTGACGCCGTTCGAGCACCGCAAGCTGTGGCTTCTCAACGGCGCGCACTCGTTGCTTGCCTATGTCGGGTCGGCGCTGGGCCACGCGACGGTCGCCGAAGCCGTCGACGACGAGGTGTGCCGCCGGTGGCTCGAGCAGTGGTGGTCGGAGGCGTCTCCCCACGTGGGTCAATCGGCCGATGCCGTCGAGGAGTACCGCACGGCGCTGCTCGAACGGTTCGCCAACCGCCGGATCCGCCACCGACTCGACCAGATCGCCGCCGACGGCTCCCAGAAACTGCCGATGCGGATCCTGCCGGTCCTGGGTGCCGAGCGGTCCGCGGGCCGGGTACCCGAGGGCGCCCTCAGAGTGCTTGCGGCGTGGATCTCCCACCTGCGAGGCGGCGGTGCACCGGTCATCGACGTACGCGCCGGGGAGTTCGTCGAACTCGCCGGCGGGCCCCTCCCCGACGCGGTCCGGCACGTCCTGGACGCGTTGGATCCCCCACTGGCCGTCGACGAGCCGGCCGTGGCCGTCGTCGTCTCCCAGTGCGCCGAGTTCGTGCACCTGCAGGACGGCTGAGCCACCCCAGGAAGTTGGTCATCGTGGAGCCAGGCAGGCTCGGGGGACACCGAGGAGCGGAGGGCGGCGTCCACCCCCTGGTTCGCACCACCGGCTACGTTCCCGGCGTGTCCACTCGCCGCAATCCGATGGCCGGGATCCTCGCCGGCCCCATCGACGCACCGCCCGCCGACCGGTTGGCGGTTGTCTTTCCCACGGTCCCTGCGGTACCGGGCATATCAGTGACCCATCGGGCGAGTGGCTTCACCGGCACCCTGGTGCGGATCGAGGGTGGCGGTGCTGAGATCCGGGGCCGCACCGGGCTGGAGCGGGTCTTCCGCCTGGCTCCGGGGGCATTTTCGGTCGAGGGCAAGGCCGTGAGCCTGGTTCGGGCGGCGTCACCGACGGCGGCGCGGGGAGCGGTGGCGGAAGCCACTGCCTCGGGCTCGGTGGCGGTACCCGACGCTCCCGCCCGGGTGGCCCGGGCCGGACGCCTGCTCGTCGAAGGGGTGCACGACGCAGAGCTGGTCGAACGTGTCTGGGGTGACGACCTCCGCATCGAGGGCGTGGTCGTCGAACGGCTCGATGGCATCGATCACCTGGCCGGCGCCATCGAGGTGTTCCGTCCCGGTCCGGCCCGCCGACTCGGCGTCCTGGTGGACCACCTGGTCGACGGGAGCAAGGAGTCGAGAATCGCTGCCGGCCATCGCCATCCGGACGTGCTGATCACCGGCACGCCCTTCGTGGACGTCTGGCAGGCCGTCAAGCCGTCGGTACTGGGCATCGACGGGTGGCCGCACGTGCCGAAGGGCGTCGAGTGGAAGTCCGGCGTGTGCGAGGCGCTGGGGTTCGGCGACGCCCCGACCGCCTGGCGTCGGATCCTCTCGTCCGTGCGGACCTACGCCGATCTGGAACCGGAGCTGGTGGGGTCGGTCGAGCGGCTGATCGACTTCGTCACCGACACCTCCTGACCGGTCCGGTGGGGCTCAACCCACAGCCTGCGGGCGCTCCCGACGGGCGGTGACCGGCCGCGACCACCATCGACCGCTGAACCTCCACGCCGGGGGCTTGTCCACGTGTTGGGCCACTGCCACCCTGGGCCGCGGCCACGCCTGATCGGCGGCGGCGGCCAGCACGGCCAACACCTCGGGCTCGATGTCCCCCTGGGCGGTCACAGTGGCATGTTCCCGTGCTTGCGCTTGGGCAGGTCCTCGCGCTTGGACAACAGGAGCTCGAGGCTCCGCGCCAGGACGCTCCGGGTCTCGGCCGGATCGATGACGTCGTCGACGTACCCGCGCTCAGCGGCGGCGTAGGGGTTGGCATAGGCCTGGGTGTACTCCTCGACCAGTTCCTTGCGGCGGCCCACCGGATCCGCAGCCTCGGCCAGATCACGCCGGTAGACGATCTCGACGGCGCCCTCGGGGCCCATCACCGCCAACTCGGCGGATGGCCAGGCGAAGGCGAGGTCGGCCCCGATCGACTTGGAGTTCATCACCACATAAGCTCCGCCGTAGGCCTTGCGGGTGATGATCTGGACCCGGGGAACGGTCGACTCGCAGTAGGCATACAACAACTTGGCACCGTGGCGGATGATGCCGCCGTACTCCTGGTCGGTACCGGGCATGAATCCCGGCACGTCCACGAAGGTGACCAACGGGATGTTGAATGCGTCGCAGGTGCGGACGAAGCGGGCGCCCTTCTCCGAGGCGTCGATGTTGAGCACGCCCGCCAGCACCTGGGGCTGGTTCCCGACCACGCCCACCGCTCGGCCGTTGACCCGGGCGAAGCCGCACACCAGGTTCATCGCCCAATGGTGATTGACCTCGAAGAACTCTCCGTCGTCCACGACCCCCTCGATGACCTTGATCATGTCGTAGGGCTGGTGGGGTGACGCCGGCATGAGCCCCGCCAGCTCGGGCGTGAGCCGCTCGGGGTCGTCGCCGGTGTCCACCACCGGAGCCTCCTCCAGGTTGTTGGAGGGGAGGAAGCTCAGGAGGTAGCGGACGTCGTCCAGGCAGGCCTTCTCGTCCGGTGCGACGAAGGCCGCCACTCCGGACTTGGTGGCGTGGCTCATGGCCCCGCCCAGCTCCTCGAGGGTGACGTCCTCGCCGGTTACCGTCTTGACCACATCGGGCCCGGTGATGAACATGTGGCTGGTCTCCTGCACCATGAAGATGAAGTCGGTCATCGCCGGGCTGTAGACGGCGCCCCCGGCACAGGGGCCAAGGATCACGCTGATCTGGGGGATGACGCCCGATGCCTGTGCATTGCGGTAGAAGATGCCCCCGTAGGAGTGGAGTGAGACGACACCCTCCTGGATACGGGCGCCGGCCCCGTCGTTCAGCCCGATCATCGGCACCCCGATCGACTCGGCGAGGTCCATGACCTTGTGGATCTTCTCGGCGAAGACCTCTCCAAGCGCCCCGCCGAAGACGGTGAAGTCCTGGCTGAACACGCAGACACGGCGGCCGTCGATGGTTCCGAACCCGGTGATCACGCCGTCCGTGTACGGGCGATTCTCCTCGAGCCCCATGCCGTGGGCCCGATGGCGGGCCAGCATGTCGAGCTCCTGGAAGGAGCCGTCGTCGAGTAGGTACTCGACGCGCTCCCGAGCCGTCATCTTGCCCTTCTTGTGGTGCTTCTCCACGGCCCGGGGCGATCCTGCATTGCGGGCGAGCTCTCGGCGCTCGGCCAGATCCTCGAGTCGGGCGGTCATCGGGAGATCCATGGTCCCCGAGGGTAGCGGACCTGCCGGGAGGGGTCTCTCCAGCTGCCGGACGGCCTCCCCACGCCCGGGATGCGCCAGCAACCAGGCCCGCGAGCTCAGAGGGCGGTGTTCACCCAGTGGGGCCCGCACCACACGTAGGTCACGGGACTCGGCGCCCCCGCACCCAGATGGGCGGCGACACTCTTCCCCACGTAGCGCCGTTCGAGTTCGGCGTCCCGCGTCCCGGTGAAGGAGTAGCGGTCCACCGTGCGCGCGGCACCGCCCGGACTGCCCGAACCGAGGGCGGGCTCCCGCGGGTCGGCGGTCGGCTCCCACCCTTCGATCCGATAGACGGCGGCGACCAGATCGCCGACGACGGTGACGGCCCACTGCGGCGAGCGCGGGGAGTCGAGGTCGATCCACCGCCGTCCGATGCGCCAACTGTGCCGGGTCAGCTCGTAGGACGGGTCTGCTCCCGTACCCCCGACCCGGAGCAGCACCACCTGGTGCCCCCGCTTGAACTTGGCCCGCTTGGCCAGGAGGGAACGAACCTCGGTCACCGGCCGGCGCCGGCTGACGACATCGGGGCCACAGGCCAGCCCGAGCGCATCCCCGGCGACAGCCTCGACCAGCACGGCCTCCTCCGAGCTCAGTCCGTAGCGCAGGATGTCGATGCGGACGGACCGGCCATCGGACTCGACCTCCCTGATCCGCTCCAGCATCGGGTACCCGGGGGGGTTGCCGGCCACCTCCGGGACCCCATCGGAACCGAGTCGTGCCGCCCTCACGTGGTCGAAGCAGCGGTCGCCCAGGCCCCGGCCCACGTAGAAGGCCCGCCCGGTGCGGGGATCGACCAGGAGGTAAACGTAGGAGCGCAACTTTGCCGAGACCCCGGGGGCGAACCCCTCGTCGGCCTCGCCCCCGCCTTCGCGACCCGGTGAACGCTCGGGGACAACCGATCGATCGGAGGCCTCGGGTGACGCTTCGATCTGCCGACCCGCTGCAGTGCTGATCGACCCTGCAGGGTCGGCCGACCGGTCCGGCTCCAGGAAGGTGGTCGGCGCGGTGGCCGGGACGGGGATGGCCGGGACGGGGCGCGCCTGCGAGGAGACGATCGGAACTCCGAGGGCCAGGGTCGCCTGGGCGTGCACGTCGAGTGCCGGGGCCTCGAGAAGTTCGTCACCATCGGTATCCGTGGGCAGTGCCGCGCGGGCCGTGGTGGCTGTGCTCATGATGGGGACAGCCTACCCTTGGGCGAGTCCGATCTACGTCATTCCTCGACGAGTTCGATCAACGTGCCGAAGGCCCCCTTCGGGTGCACGAAGGCCACGGTGGTCCCCCGCGACCCCGGGCGTGGGGCCTGGTCGATCACTTGGCCGCCGTGGTCCTTCACCGACTGGAGTGCGGCCGCGCAGTCGTCCACCCGGTAGCCGACGTGGTGGAGGCCCTCCCCCTTCTTGTCGAGGTACTTGGCCACGGGGGAGTCGTCCCTGGTGGGGGTGAGCAGCTGGACGTAGCTGTCCGCCACCTTGATGAGCGCCTCCTCGACGCCGTCGGAGTCGACGCGCTCGCGGTGGACCACCGTGGCCCCGAAGGTCTCCTCGTAGAAGGCGATGGCCGCGTCGATGTCGCGCACGGCAATGGCGACATGGTCGACCTCGGTGAGCAGTGGTTCCGTCATGCTCCGTGCCTCCTGAACAGCGTGATCCGATCCTCGCCCACCTCGGCGCGGAACTCGGGGTCGTCGATCCCCAGGCCCTCCTCGGGCGCCAGGCACAGCACGCCGATCTTGCCCTCGTGGAGGTTCCGGTGGACCTGATAGGCCGCATCCCCCACGTGCTCCAAGGTGTAGACGGCGGAGAGCGGCGGCAGGATCTTCCCCTCGCACAACAGCTGGTTGGCATCCCACGCCTCGCGGTAGTTGGCGAAGTGGGAGCCCTTGATGGTCTTCAGCTTCATCCACAGATGGCGGTTGTCGTACTCGATCATGTAGCCCGAGGTGGCCGCACAGGTCACGACGATACCGCCGCGCTTGGCGGCGAACACCGAGGCGCCCATCGTCTGGCGACCCGGGTGCTCGAACACGATGTCGACGTCGTCGCCGACCAGACTCCGGATGTCCTTGCCCAGGCGACGCCACTCGGACTCGTCCTGGGTGTGCTCGTCCTTCCAGAAGCGGTAGCCGGCGGCCTTTCGGTCGATCACGGCATCCACCCCGAGCTCGTGGAGCAGCTCGACCTTCTCGGGGGAGGACACCACTCCGACCGGGGTGCCGCCGCCGTTGAGGACGTACTGCACGGCATAGGCCCCGAGCCCGCCGGACGCCCCCCACACCAGGACTTTGTCCCCTTGTTGCATCTGGGCGCCGTTCTTCGAGACGAGCATCCGGTAGGAGGTGGAGTTGCACAGCGCGTTGGCAGCGGCCTCCTCCCACGTCAGGTGCCTGGGCTTGGGCATCAGCTGGTTGGCCTTGACCACGGCCAGGTCGGCCAGACCGCCGAAGTTGGTCTCGAACCCCCAGATGCGCTGGTTGTCGGCCAGGATCGAGTCGTCGTGCGAGCTCGGGCTCTGGTCGTCGACGTAGTTGCAGTGGACGGTCACCTTGTCGCCGGGCTTCCAGTTCCGGACCGCCGATCCGGTCCGGAGGACCACGCCGGCGGCGTCCGACCCGACCACGTGGTAGTCGAGAGCGTGCCGGGCGCCCCATCTGCTCTCCTTGCCCAACCGGTCGAGGAAGCCGAAGGTGGGCAGCGGCTCGAAGATCGAGGTCCAGACCGTGTTGAAGTTGATGGCGCTGGCCATGACCGCGATGTATGCCTCGTCGGGGGCCAGCTCCGGCACCGCCACGTCGCCCACGTGGAGCGACTTCCTCGGGTCCTTTTCCGCTGATGCGAGGCCGTCGAACATCCCCACCTCGTCGCGGCGCACATGGGCGGCCCGATAGACCTCCGGAAGCGGAAGGGCGGCGATCTCCTCGCCGGAGGCATCGGACTGGATGGCTGAGAGGAACTCCTGCATGGGAAGCGAGGATAGCCCGGCCACACCATGCAGAACCCGGGCGGCCGCCGGAGTGCCGCCGCACCGCGGCGGCCGCACCGTGTCGTGTGGTGGGACCTCCGGGCGAGGCCGTATCATGGTGATCTGTCGTCGTGGCGGACCCTTGGGGGGAACGCCGCCTTAGCTGGCCGGAAGGCCTCGGAGGTCGTCATGCCCGGAACCGTCATCGTCGCAGGAGCCCGCACCCCGATCGGCAAGCTCTCGGGGGGCCTCGGATCCTTCTCGGCCACGGACCTGGGCGGCGTCGCCATCGCCGGTGCCCTCGAGCGGGCCGGCATCAAGCCCGAGCAGATCGACTACGTGTTCATGGGACAGGTGATCCAGGCCGGGACCGGGCAGATCACGGCGCGCCAGGCAGCGACCAAGGGCGGGATCCCGTTGGACGTGCCCGCCTCGACCATCAACAAGGTGTGCCTGTCCGGCCTCAACGCCATCTACCTGGCCGACCTGCTGATCAATGCGGGCGAGGCGGACATCGTGGTCGCCGGGGGGATGGAGTCGATGACCCAGGCTCCCTACCTGCTGCCGGGGGCACGCGCCGGCTACCGAATCGGCGATGCCACGCTCGTCGACTCGATGATGTACGACGGGCTGTTCTGCGCGTTCGACAACTGCGCGATGGGGCTCGGGACCGAGCGTTACAACGGCGCCGACGGCGTGTCACGCGAGCGCCAGGACGCCTTCAGCGCCCTCTCCCACGAGCGGGCCGCGGCCGCCATCAAGGACGGCAAGTTCGCCGAGGAGATCGTCGGGGTCACGGTGCCCCAGCGCAAGGGTGACCCGCTGGTGGTCGACACCGACGAGGGCGTCCGCCCCGAGACGACCGCCGAGTCACTGGGCAAACTGCGTCCGGCCTTCGACAAGAACGGCACCATCACAGCCGGCAACGCATCCCAGATCTCCGATGGCGGTGCCGCGGTCATCGTGACGTCCAAGGCCAAGGCCGAAGAGCTCGGGCTCAGCCCGATCGGTGAGCTCGTCAGCTACGGCCAGGTTGCCGGACCGAGTCCGTCGCTCCTCCACCAGCCCTCCCACGCCATCTCGGTGGCACTGGCCAAGGCCGGCCTCGCCACCGGTGACATCGACATCTTCGAGATCAACGAGGCGTTCGCCGCCGTGGGCCTGGCCTCTGCCGACGACCTGCGCCTCGGCGAGGACGTGGTCAATGTCAACGGCGGCGCCATCGCCCTCGGTCACCCGGTGGGCATGTCGGGCACGCGGGTGGCGCTGACCGCGCTCCTCGAGCTGAAGCGCCGGGGCGGCGGCACGGCGGCGGTCGCCCTGTGCGGCGGCGGCGGTCAGGGCGACGCGGCCATCCTGCGCACGCTCTGACAGCCCGGGGCGGGCAGGGCTGCTGCCCCTCGGCTCAGTAGGGAGGCTTGAACAGGCCGACCAGGGTGCAGCCTCCAAGAGCGAGGTCCTCCCACCCGCCCACACCGATGGCCAGCACTGCCAGTGCGCACGTCGGGAACCCCTGGGACTCGAGTGCGACACGACCATCGGGGGCTCCCACTGCAACCCCTCCGTCCCCGTCCTCGCCGACCAACTCCCAGATGAGATGGTGCATGGCTGGGTTGTGCCCCACCACCAGAGCTCCCGTCACCCCTTCGTCGATCTCCCGGAGGTACCGGAGCACCAGGTCGGTGTCGGCTCCGTAGAGCGAGCGGTACGAATCGAGAGGCAGCGGGCGGCCCGTCGCCTCGATGAGCAGCTCGGCGGTCTGCCGGGTCCGCACGGCATCCGAGCAGATGGCCAGGTCGGGAGCGGGAACGCCGTCCATCCCGAAGATCGGCTCCTCATCCCCCAGTCGCTTCCCGAGGGCGGTGGCGTCACGCCGCCCGCGGGCGGTCAGGGGGCGCTCCCGGTCACCCCCTCCCCAGGGGGCATCGGAGGCAGCCTTGCCGTGGCGCAGGATCCAAAGGTGCCGAACCGGCGGCTTCACTGATGTCGACATCCCCTCATGGTGCCCCAATCGGAGCGATCGGTGCTCCCCGCGGGGCCCGCACCGCCCCACCCGGCGCCACGGCTCGCCCCGGGCCGGTCAGGCCTCCACCTCGCGGCGACCCTCGAGCGCCCTGCCGAGGGTCAGTTCGTCCGCGTATTCGAGGTCGCCGCCCACCGGCAGACCACTGGCGATCCGGGTGACCGTGAGCCCCATGGGCTTCAGGAGGCGGGCCAGGTACATGGCCGTGGCCTCACCCTCGAGGTTGGGATTGGTGCAGAGGATCACCTCTTTGATGTCTTCCTCCTCCACCCTGACCAGCAGCTCGCGCACCCGGAGCTGGTCCGGCCCGATCCCCTCGATCGGGTTGAGCGCACCCTGCAGGACGTGGTACTTCCCCGAGAACTCCCCCGTCCTCTCCACCGAGACGATGTCGCGGGGATCCTCTACCACGCAGACCGAGGCGGCGTCGCGGCGGTCGACGAGGCAGATGGCACACAGGCCGCCCTCGGCCACGTTGAAGCAGCGGGTGCACAGCGTGATCCGCTCCTTGACGGCGATGATCGCCTCCGCGAGCCGCAGCGCATCCTCGGGCGCCACCTTCAGCAGGTGGAACGTGATCCGCTGGGCCGACTTGGGCCCGATGCCCGGCAGCCGGCCCAGCTCGTCGATCAGCGACTGCAGCGGACCGGAGAACACCGCCATCTAGCCGACCTCCTCGGCGCCCGGAAACGCCTGGAGGACACGCGCCTCCGCCGAGTTGTCCACCTCGGCGATCTCCAGCTCCGTCTCGTCGAAGCTTGCCAGGTCCTCGGAGGGGTCGGAGTCCGGCTGTCCATCGTGGTCGGGTGCGGGAGCTCGTGGGGGAGCCGCCGGGGTCGGGGCCTGCCCCGGCGCGGGGGTGGCCGGGCCGGAACTCCTCGTGGTGGGCGCCCCGGTGGGTGCGCCGCTCCGGGAACTGCCCTCCTCCGGTTCCGACCAGCTTCCGGCACCGGGATCGACCACCAACGTGAGGCCCACCGGACGACCGAAGTGGTTGGAAAGCGCCGCCTCGATCTCCTCGTGGATCTCCTCGCATCGCCGGCGGTGGATCTCATTGGGCAGTCCGAACACCGCCCGGTCGTCCTCGACGCCGACGAACCGACCGGCCTGGAACAGCGCCTTCGCCTTGGGTCGGAGGCCCACGATGATGTGATCGCCCCAGACCTGGACCAGCTGGTCGCGGGTCGGGAACGGGACCGTTGCCGATAGGGCAGCAGGCACAGAGGTTGGTGGCTCGCCCCGGACCGGTGGAGGTTCGGGCGGGGCGGCGGGTGGCGCCGGTGCTGCCTCGGCCCGGGCAGGAACCGACTGCCGGCGCACGGCACCCAACGTCTTCGGACTCGACCCCGTGGTGCCGGGAGGGGGCTCCTCGACGCCGGGGCCTCCGACGGCGGAGGGCCGGGGACCGGCTTCGTGACGACCCGCGGCTCGGGCGGTGTCGGGCTCGGAGGGTGCCGGTCGGTGGACGGCCGCGGCCGGCCCGGGGTCCTGCGAGGGTGGCGGAACCGAGGGAGCGGAGAGCGTGCCCGGTGCGGCACGGACGGCGGCCTCGAGTCGCTCGATCCGGGCCAGGATGGACTCCGGTGAGTCGTCGGCCTCCGGGTGGGCCAACCGGACCAGGGCGACGTCCAGGTTGACCCGGGGATCGGGCGCGTCGCGCATGGTGACCTGGGCCCGCCCCAGCACTTCCATGGCCCGCACCAGTGCCGCCAGCCCGACCCGCTCCGCCTGGGCGGCGAGCGAGTCCCGCTCGGCCCCGGAAACCGTCACCAGCTCCGGTGCCACCAGGGCCAGGAACCCTTGGCGGAGGTGGTCGACCAGGTCGCCGGTCAACTGTTGGGGGCTGAACCCGGCGGACGTCAGGTGGGCCACCGCCACCAGGGCGCGGGCGATGTCCCGTTCGGCGAGGGCCTCGACGACCTCGTCGAGCTCGGGCAGGTCGTCGTCGACGGCATCGGACGCCGCCACCTGGTCGAGCACCGAGAGCGCGTCCCGGGCCGATCCACGGCCACGCCGGACGGCCAGGTCCAGCGCCTCGTCGGGGACGTCGAGGTGCGCGTCCTGGCGCACCTGGGCCAGCAGCTCACCGAGCGT
>Ga0181523_10004809_pt1 | contig 11486 bp, 2 predicted proteins | sample PEATcosm2014_Bin_43_FD_119752 | JGI IMG/M metagenome (GOLD analysis project Ga0181523, IMG submission 119752) | Peatland microbial communities from MTU Mesocosm Facility, Houghton, MI, USA - PEATcosm2014_Bin05_30_metaG | ecosystem: Environmental > Terrestrial > Soil > Wetlands > Peat | place... | reverse complement strand
CGTCATCGACACTCACAACGAAGCCCCAGACACCATCGACCAGAACGCAACCGTCGATTAGTCCGGGGTACTCATCGTCGACGGTTGATGCGCCAGGGAATAGATAGGCCACCCGCCCGGTATCGACATCAAACTCCATAATGGCGCGGTGCGCTTCATCGAATAGGTATCTCCTTTCGAGTTCAGAAGTCGTGCCGCTTAGCGACTCGTCGACGAAGAGCTCCCCCAGAGGAGTCCGATCCGGTCCCAACAATCTGAACGTGCGATCTCTCAGCAACACGCCGACATCACCTGGCACGCGGAACTTGAGGATGTCGCCTTCGATAATCGTCTCCATCCAAAGGCGGGTGTCGTCCAGCCAACCCCAAAACGCCCATCGTGATCGATTCGCAGCTTCCTCGCGTCGCATGTTGTCGGCCCCAGCGAGATCAAATGATTGGCCGCGACAGCGAAAGACGCCACTGCAGGCGAACTCGAGAAGGGGCGTTTGACTGGTCCTCAGGTTCGCGCTTGCGGGGCTATAGCCGAGCTCGCGTGCCCGTTCACACAAACGCCCTCGCGTGATCAGTCCGCCAGATTCCAAGACAATGTCACAGAGCACCCCATCCAGTCCTTCAGATGAGATGACTTGCTTGCGTGGAACGGAACAGCTTCCGTCCGCACTTAGTATCTTGAGGCCTTGGAAGAGGTACTGCGCCTCTTCGACGGTCGGCACCGGAAGACCTTTGGTCCTGAGTGCTCGAGCTGCGGCTCCAAACGCGGCAGTCCATCGCAGAGGATTCGTGACGGCGAGTGCTCTGCGCACCCCAGTCACGGGGATGGAGTCCATTCGAGTGGTGCACAGCAGATCGGGAGTTGGGGAGAAGATCTCGTCGTCACCAGCGCACGCAAAGAGGAGTTCAGCGATACTTGGCGCCCACTTGGGCATGGAGGAAACGGCGGAGGCGACGGAAATCACCCCCACTTCTTTTATGAATTCCCGAGCATCCGTGATGAAATCATGGTGAAGCGTTGCGTAGACGGTCGAGACCGCCTGTTCCAGTGCTGTGTCGCCCGTGAGGAGTCCCAGCCTTTGCATGGGACCAGGAGCCACGCGGAGAGCTCCCAGACGCCGGGCTGCTTCTATTGGCCCATCTCCCGTGACTTCGAGCAAGGCCTCGGCAACAAGCTTGCGCTTCAGGGGAAACGGCTGTTCGCGAGAGAGCATCGACCTAATCTCTCGACAAAGAGCGGAGAACTGGGTGGGTGTTATGCCGAGTTCGGCGGCACAATCTCGCCTGGTCAAGACTGGACTTTGGATTAGGCCGAGGTACCTGCCGACAGTCTGTGAATCGACTTTACGGAGCTTCAGTCGCTGCCGGACCCAGGTGACGACGTCAGCCTCGTACGTTGTCCACCGGAATTCGCTTTCGCCCGTCGTCGTGTCCCCAGCTGAAATGGAAGCCATTCCCTCGATCTCTGCCACAAAGCCCAGTGACTCAGCCCGACGCGAGGCGTGTCTCGCCACCGTGCTGAGTCAATCGCGCCCGGATGTCAATACGCTGGGGTCGCTCAAACTTGGGATTGTCCCGAGTCCACGCGTAGGCGGAACCCGGTCCCAGATTGGTCAGCTGACTGCCACGTACGTTCGCGAAGGCACTGCTGACTTTCCCCAGGTATCGCAACCAAGCTGGACTTGTGAATTTATGGGTGATGATCACTGTCGAAAGCTCAATTACTGTCTGCGGAACAGAAGGAGGATCCTGTGATGCGACAACGATTGATGCACCGCGGTGTCGCATTTCCCGAACTGTCTCGGTAATCAGCTCCGTGAGGTTTCCCTCGCTCATGTACTTATGAGCCTCATCAAACACGATCAACCTGTTGAAATCGATCTTCGGACCCCTTACTTCCGTGAATCGATTCAAGAGCACCATGAATAGTGCCAGCGCCTCGGTCTTGTCGATGAGCTCGTCTCGCATGTCTACGACTACGAGTCGTCCCGACTTCATCAGATCTGCGATTCGAGCACCATCCTGCAAGTACTCGGCAGCGAACTCCAACCTCTGCTCGGCGAACCCCTTCTGCGCTGTGTTCAGTGCCGAGTGGGCGATCGCGTCGCGTAGCTTCGCAAGGGTAAGGTCGCCCTTAAGGCCACGCAGCACGAGGGCCATGGAGCGGGCATACATTTGGTTGCCGCCCTCGATGCCCATGAGAAGCTTCCAATCCGAGAGCTGCAGCTCACCAGTCCCGAAATACAACGGCTCAACTCGGTGATCGGGAAAGTCGTGCTTGCGCTGTTCGAGCGTGCGCGGTGGAACGACGATGACGAGGTCCCCTACGCCTTGTGGCGGTAAGCCGAGGCGACCTAGCAACTCCTTTGTCCTGTCATCGGGACTCGGACTCATCATCGATGTGTACTCGGGCACATAGGTAGGGTTATCCGAATAGTGAAAGACGGCTACCCCCAAGGGGGTATCCAGCTTGTGCAACTTCGGGGTCGGGAGCAAGGCTGCTTCGATGATTGTGCCGACGGTATAGCTCTTTCCTGATCCCTGGACGCCGAAGACTGAGATCACGTTGGGTCCGAGATCGATGGCCACTTCCTTGCCGCCGGAGCTGAGTGCGCCGATAACGCCGAACTGTTGGGGCTTCTCGGTAACGCCGAGAATCTCGACGTCTTCGAGCTTTGGATATTGTTGTTCCTCTGCTCTCCCGCGCCCTGTCGCGGGTTCCCCTTCATAGGCCCCTGCAGCGGATTCCGCAACGGGCATGCCGACTGCCTCAACCTTCTCCTCTGCGCTCTCGATAAGTGAAGCTGGAGCGCTCTCGCCCTCGACGTCGTGCCAGCTCTCGGGTGCCTTGAAGACGGTCTTCGCGTAGGCGTCTGGGCCGGCGCCCGCGATCTTGGTCGTCGCCTTGACCTTGTCATCGAGGAGTTCTTCCAGATACTCGGACCCGAGAACTGAGAGCCGGAGCCCACCCCGCCACTCCACGCGCTCGCCACTGCCCTTCGTGTGGAAGATGATTCCATGTAGGGATACTCCAACACGAAAGCTCGAATCTAGTGATTCAACAAACGCGGAGATCGGCTCAATCTCATCTTTGGAGATCCAACCGTGCCGGCTGGAGCGCTCGAGGTAGTGCCGGAGGAACAAGGTCAGGCGCCGCACCTGAAGGGCGGCTGGCAAGGACCGAGTCATACGCCGAAGAGGCAGCCCGAAAAGACGATCGAGCAAGACCACCTCGGTGTTTTCCAGTTGTTCTGTCATCTCGGATACCAGCGCCGACGGGATGTCACCGTCTTCCGATAGTGATGATCGAACCTTGACTTCCACCAAGTGGATTCCGACGCGACGCTCGTCCGGGTCAAACTGAATGACCGCAAGGTCTGTACGGCTGAGCGAGTCGACCACTCCGGACCTCTGGCCCTCTCGAAAGAGATCTTGGTGGAGATCGATGGGCACGACCAGGCCATGGCGCAGGATCCCTGTCGAACGAAGGTGCTCGGTTGCCAAAGCGAGCGAGAATGCCTCTGTCGCTCGTGTCTCGTCCATTAGCAGTTTGAGCCCGATGCCTGCGCCCAACACCTGCAGCGATCGACTCAGACGTTCGGCTGATCCGGGAGGAAGTTGGATGCCGAAGCGAGCCGCAGCTCCTGCGAGCAGGCCGGACTGCTCACGGCGAAGTCGGCTCGAAACGACCACCGTCCGACCTCCGGGGTCGCCCGTCGCTGCCCGCGTGTCGAGGACGTAGAGCGGATCACGATCCGCGTCGGTTGCGCTGTCGAGGAACTCGTCCGAGAAGACGGGGTCAATGACCACAACCCAGTCGGAGACCCGGTGTACGGCATCGAGCAGCGCTTGGGCAACTGTGTCCAGTTCAAGTCGTACCGCCGGTACGGGGTTAACCCCGACTCCACCCATTGCCCTTGCGGTCCCACTCAGTAGAGACTGAAGCGCTGCTGGAAACAGTCCATTCCCGACCGTCGGGGAGACAGCGTTAACCCAGTTGGGCGGTCTGGCCGCATCACCAACGTCATATCGCTGAGTTGGCTCCACAATGATTCCGCCCCCGAAAAGGGATCGACCGTCCGGTGCTTCAGGTACCGGGACAACCTCGAAGTCAAAGTAATCGAGGAAGACCGATAGGTGGGCGGGGAAGTCCAACGGATGATCGACCAGAGCACCGATGTCGTGCTTGCTATATGCCAGTTTCGGAACCAGTGGATCCTCACTCGGGCGTGTCAGGGCATCCGCAGTCTCCCTCGGAAGTCCCGCGCCCTCGGGGTCAGACATGAAGGAATCGAGCGTGGCGCCCAAGGAAGGATCCTTCGGATCACCGAACAACCGGAAGACGTACTTCAGATCCCCGAAGCGTTGATCACTCTGTAGTTGTCCGATCAACCGCAACACGAATTCGGCCTCTCCAGGCCGGACAACATTCATAACAAGGCGGCGAACGTAAGGATGTGAAGTCAAGTATCCCCGAACTCGTGAGAGAAGCTCAGCCTCTCCATAGGTACCCAGACGCCATGCCGGAAGACGTAGCCACGAGCGAATACTCGCTACGATCCTTCGGGGATCGCCGCTGGATGGTGATACGTATAGATTCCATCCTCTCCCAAATGAATCTGTCGACCGATACGGAGTCGCGCCGTTAAGAACGACGGGCGGCAGCATGCGCGGCACCAGATCATCGATGGCGCCGGCCAACTCTTCTGCCTCCCTCTTCACGTCCTCGGGCTCCAGCGTGGAGATCTGCGAAAGCCATCGGGCGAACGAGTCGTCGGCTAGTGAAAGCCATGCCAACAACAACGGATGAGTTGGCGCGAGCAAGACGGCAACGACGCGGCCCTTCTCGGCAAACTGCACACGATCAGTGCTGAGTAGCGCAGACCGTGTCTTTGCATCGGCTGTGCCAAGGCTCTGGATCCAGCATCGAACGTATCGTTCGACGTAATCGCGGGCGTCTCGAAGATCGGCCCGCAGGACCGAGAAGAGCTCGCCATCAACGCGCTGAAAGCGCCCGATGGCATCGAAAAGCTCTTCCCGGGCCTCGATAAAGTCGGCCGAAAGGGAATCCGTCGCCGAATCGAGCCAGACCTCTTCGGTACCAAGTTCCGTCAGCTCGATCTGGAATCCGCGGACACTGGGATCGGACAACAATTGGTGCTCATACTCGGCAAGGCGAAGGGGCGTCGACCAAATCCAGGTGCCGCCGACTCCTTCGAAGGTGATGGCGACGTCGAGTGCCGCATCTTTCTCGTCGACTGCGCTCAGAAGTGTCGGCGAAGATGCGTCGCGTGCCGTCAACCCGGACGCGATCGCCTTGACCTGGGCGTCACCGATGCCGAGAACGTGATCTTGTAGGCGTGAGACCGAAATCAGCTCCTCGCCGACCCTGAATTCATCGCTGAGAGTCTCGGCAATTGTTGTGTTGTCGAAGGAGATAAGTGACAACCGAAATCGGTAGAGCCCAGCATCCAGACCCATTGACGGGTCTGCTAGATCAATCTTCTTCCTCCACTGCGAACTTGAGCTCTTGGGAAGTGCGGACTTCGTGAAGGCAAAACCCGTCTCGATCAAGTCCTCGCTAGTCCGCCCAAGCTCAACGATCTCGAGGAGGAGGTTCCGCGCGTTGAGCACATTCGCTGGCGCTGGCTTACAGAAGAACCGAACCCCCACTGAGGATTCGGTTCTGACAATGGTGTCCTTCAGCTCCCCCTCCAAGCCCAGGACCGACACAATCGAGAACTGCTCTGGAGTCACTGTGAGCGAGTTGAGATTCCAATGGCCGTAATCGACGATGTCCGCAACTTCGTCCAATCGTCGACAGATCTCGATTCGATCTGTTTCTCCGTCCTGAATGACCTGTTTGAGCACATCCACGAGTTCCCGTTGGCCCTTGTCGCCAATGGGCAATCTCCGCAATCGGTCGGCGGGATCAGATGTGTCGGTGAGAACGGCCATCTGCTGAGCGTTCAGTTGAATTCGCCGCTGCAGATCTTCGCTCGCATGCAACGCCAACTCTCGATCGGGCAGGAGCCCAAGGTGTGTCAGAGCACGCCCGACGGATTCGGGACCATCACTTGACATGACAGCTATGTAGAAGCGAGCTGTCGCCATACCGCTGTGCTCCAGCTGGTCGTAACGTCCGATCAATTCAACTGCGCGCTCCGCCGCTTCGGCCAGCTCCGGGTTTGCCGCCTTGAGCCGACCGAGTGCCTCGGCGGCAACCTTGACGCCGAGATCGGAAAAAGAAAGGACTTCAAACGTGGAGCGTCCGATACTGTCCTCGACGCTTAGCTGGGCATCGGGCGGGATAAAGACCACCAGAACTCCAGACGAATCCGGGTCCGTTTCGTAGCGATTGCGAAGGGTTACTGTGGCCGATGGCGACACGTGCCACGGCTTGATTGGCCGCTGCGTGATCAGACAGACGACGTTTGGCTCCGAGACGAGCGCTTGCAGCCGCTCACATGAAAGGTCGGCAAGGCGCGTGGGCAAGTCGTCGATACGAATGCAATGTCCAGCCTGGTGTGACCTAACCGAGTCGAGGACACGAGCAATGACGAAATTCGTAGTCATGTCCTCGACAAGGTTCACCGTCGCACCTCCAGGCGAGGCTTCAGGGTCTGAGCCACGAACGCGTCAGAGAGATCCACGAACAGGCCCGCTTCGCGCAACCTCCGGCGGAACATCCGATTGTTTTCGATCATCGCCCGAGTGGCATCGGGATCGTTGGACGCGTTCCCGGGAGCCCTGGCAACTAGGAGGCCATATCGGTGGTGCAGATGATCGACGAATTGGTCAACTCGCATCGGGCGGGTCTCAGGACCACGGTCCGTCTCCGTTATGAAGGCGACGAGGGCCAGGGTTTCGACCATTCCGGGTGAAAGTGCGAATCGCCTAATTCGCTTCCTTCCTCCCAGCGGTTGACGCATCATCCCGCCGGGCTCATTCTTCATGAACAGGGAGTCAAGGAGATATCGAAGGTAATTCAGCCGAGGTCGCTCGCTGCCCTGGAACAGAAGGGCCATGTAGACCTCAAACGGCGAGAGCCCGAGCGCTTCGTACTGCCCTTTGAGCTCGCCGAGCTGGGCGCCCTCCGCCTTATCCGCCTCCGTGACAGCGTCAAGGTACTCCTGGGTTAAATCGCCAGCTCGCTCGTCAATCCGGCCTCGGCGAGCTCTAGTTCGGACTGCCGCAATATCCTCGAGAGTGTCGACTGGCAGCGGTTTGTTGGGCGGGCCCACATATTTTGCGAACTCCTGAAGCTTTCGAAGCGTCAGGTGGGCACGAACAAATCGCGCTATTACGGCTTCCTCTTCAATCCACGTATCCATCGCGAGGCGCGCCGGCGCGGAGCGGGCGTCATCTCCGCAGTCTGCGACTAGCTCGAGATTGTAAGGACAGTCCTCGGGAGGCGTGGTCGAACCCGAGAGGCATGCGGAGCACTTCATCGATCCAGTCTGCGAGAGGTCGATAACCGCCCGAAAGGTCTTTAGGAGATAGAGGCCGAGGTGAAGAGCCGACAGCCTCTGGAGATGGTCGACGATTACCGATCGGGGGAGGTGACCGCGGTAAGCCATCAGCCGGCGCATGTCATCGACGTAGGTCATTCCCTGACGCGCACAGATAGGACGTGGAGCTGGCCGAGGACGTGCTTCGATTGGCACATCGTCATCCTCGTCTTCTGCTAATCGAAGCAATGCATATGACGGAAGATCCAACGCCGTGGACCCCGTGGCAGCCGATTCGGGTGTAATCCATTCCCTCAAATCCTCGAGAACGTCCGGACCCAGATCCAGCAGCCATCGATAGAGAATCGCGGACCCATCCGAATCCCCATCCCGCCTGACATTACGAATGCGCGTGGCCGGAAGGTGCAGGGGTCGAGCTACCGCAAACTGGTCCGGTTGTCGCTTGAATACTCTCAGAAGATCAGCCCGCAACCAGGCTTCGGCGACACCCTGGCCTGGTTCGAAGCCGATGAATGCTGGCGCCCAAGTTGAACCTTCGATCTTCGAGGCGAGCTCGACAACCTTGGAGTAAGAAGTCTTGCGTCTCACGACCGACTTGTTGTCATACGCGACTCGGATCCAGAGCTGGGTGATCAACTGATCGAGGCCGAGCGCCTTTGCATCCGGGACGGCGAGTGAGTCGATCTTCCAGTCGATTCGGGGGCTCCTAGGCATCAGATCGCTCCAGCCACGATTCGGCCGGATGCATCGATAGTTACCTCGACCGTTCTTCCCCCACGTGGCTGTAGAAGTAGATTTCGGGAAGGTATGGAGGCAACGGTCTCCTTGAAGGTCTGCAGGTTCAACCAAGCACCTCTTAAGTCCTCACGACTTGGTGTGAACCCAGCCCAGATTCGCTGCAGTGCCTCCCACAGATCGACGTCAATATCGAGACGGAGGGCGTCTTCGTGGCGACTACTGAATCGAACGAGGTCAGGCTGGTACTCGATGTAGCGGGCCGCCGCGGAGCGGTCGACTATGTCGAGCCGAAAGTCCGTTGCGGGACGCGTGATAAAGCTTCGGTCCACCGCTGTGAGGTCTTGAACAACTCGCACTGCCAAGTGACCCACTGCTTCCTCGGAACGAAGTCCCTCGCTACGGGAAATCGCCTCTGCGATCTTGCGTTCGTCTTCTGACCGGAGTCCTCCAGCTGATCCTGCCAGAAGCGCCAAGAAGGACCGCAGGTGTTCGTACGGCAGCATGTCCAGGTACGCCGGGTCCTCTCTCTCGAAGAAGAACTTCCGACGTAGCGATGCGTGTGCGAATCTCAGTCCCGACCAAGAGCCTCCCTCGCCAGAGGCCTCTGTCGCTGCCCGCCAGAGCGCTTCCATTAGGGGACGATCCGATCGGCTCAACCCATCTGGCTCCAGCGGCAAGGCCGATGGACCCAAGGCCCATAGTCGGCCGTCTTCCTCGGGTTCCGGTCGGTTGATGACGTCGAGTGCGCCCAACTCCGTCAGGAGGCGATCGTGTTGAGCCCCGCGCACCTCCCGTATGGCGGCGTCGGAGGACCCGAATACCGAGTTATAGATATGACCACCCAGGAGGTCCTGCATCGCCTGGGTATCCGTCAGTTCAATGACTTCCCTGCAATCGCGGTTGGCCGTTACCGCATATGCGAGAACGGAACACAGATCTCGCATGGTGATGTGCAATCGACGTCGGAGACGTACAACGTCGAGTAGCTGGCGAACTCGCTCGGAGGTTCTCGGTCCCAATACTGGGTCCCTAAGAGTCGCGGCGTTGGCACGTGCTGGACAGTGATCAGCCGCCACGCATGAATCACAGTCCGCCCACAGCGCCTCGTCCGCTATCCGATCAAGGAGGTCGCCGACGATCGAGCCTCTGTCCCCAGCCGCCGTCAGACTACGAAGGTTGAGATTCACGAGGGCCAGCCATTCCGCGTCGGGTTCGGCTCCATCAAGAATGTCCAACAGAGATCGTTCCAACCAGGGGAACTCATCTCGGCGCCCGTTTAGAAAATCGATCAGCCTGCCTTCGTTGATAGCGATCAGATGAGTAATTCCGTCTGGGGGGTCCGGGTCTGAGCCTGAAAATGGCGAAAAGAACGAAGCAAGCACCGCGTCGTTGGCGTCTTCGCCTTCATCCTGTGAACCGTCCCAGTTGGTCAGGAGGATCAATCCATCGTGTTCAATGGTCGAACCGTTTCCGCCCTCTCGAGGCACGACGGCAGCTCGCCCGTCGGCAAGATCATTTTCGACCATTCGGATGAACGCAGTCTTTCCATCCCCCGCATTCCCAGTAATGACGACAAGCTTGAGATCACCGCGAAGTACAGCGGGCCGCAGTTCATGGTCAATCCGCGTGTCGAGATAGAGCCACCGTCTGAAGTCATCAAGACCGCGCGTGCCGCTGTTTGTCTTCGTGCTCTGGGAGAAGAGTTCGAGCAAGCGATCCAGATAGGGGTTGTGATTTGCATCCCTGCGTTGATACGTGGGAGGCGCTGGTCGCCCTCGACGCCCAACCCGCACCAGCTCCAATGCTGCCCGTCGAAGTCCGGCGGCAAGATCGTCGGCGGATAAGCGTTCGGCAGCATTCTCCGCGGTCGCCTCGCGAAGGACCTCGCGAAGCGACGTGAAGTCGTCTCCGAACGGCCATGAGTCGCTCAACCATGTTTGCACGGCACCCTTGAGGCGACGACAGGCGAGTAACTCAGCAAGCGAGACGCCCAGGCCGTATGTGTCTTCATCGTAACTCCAGCCCGATGTCTTTATGTCTGGAGGCTGATAGAACATGGTTCCGATCGATGTCTTCGATACCGCCGCAATAGGCGATGCAATATTGAAATCGATCAGAATGGGCCGTTGTTCCTGGTCCACAATGATGTTCTCGGGCTTCACGTCCCGATGAACCACCTGGGCGTTATGTACTTCCGTTAGTGCCTCGGCGATTTCGATCCCGATCTGAATAACCCGCGCTGGCGGCATCCCCGTATCGATGTAGTCGGATAGTGGCGTTCCAACAACCCAATCGGTGAGCAGACACAGGGATGGGAAAGGATGCATTTCCTCTCCTCTGCGCACGTACTCCGTCTGCAGGATCGTCTCGACACGAACGATCGATGGATGTTGCAAGCTCGCGAGGCGTTGATATTCGTCTTTAACGTCCATGTGTTTGGCGAGGTCCGGCCGGATGAACTTTGCGGCGAAGTACTTGTTCACGAGGGTATCGAAGACCTGATGAACGTACGCGGTCCCACCAGTTGTATTCGCGCTCTGCATGACAGCGTAACGACTGTTGATGGTGTCATGAATTTGAAGGCGGTCGACTGTCAGGGGTTCCTGTCCGCTCATCTGCCCGAGAAGGATGTCGGCGTCGGCAGGTCTGTGCGAAGGATCCTCCGACAGGGCTGCCGAGAGACCCCGACTCCATGCCTCTGGAAGCAGGGACCATGGGTCATCCACGTTCCTGCCCGTGGCTCGAAGTATCCGTAGTGCGATTCTGGCGGCGCTATACACGTCAGAGGCCTGAGTCGCCGCGGAGGGGTCGGCTGATACTTCGGGAGCCGCGTAATTGGGATCGAAGGCGTCTGCGGCAAAAAGGCTGGTTATGCTCTCGCGACCAGGGAGCCGCGAGTAATCGAAGTCGGCAATGAGCACTCCATCAGAAATGTAGAGACACGATGGAGAGAGATTACGGTGAACGATTCCCTTTTTGTGTATTGCAGCAAGGCTCTTGATCAGGGCTAGAACCATCGATTGCGCCTCGTCCGCTTCAATTCGCTCTTGTAGAACTGACTCCAGGACGCGACCTGTGGGCCACCCGGTTACAACGACGAATGCATTGTCAACCTCGAATGCGTTGCCGACAAGGGGCACTACGCCGTCCAGTTCTTTGAGGCTGACGAGGGCATCCATATCCCGCTTTACGAGGGCAGCCTGACGGCTCCGCTCATCTCCGACGAGCAATGGGTCGAGGTGATGCTGCTTCAATCGATAATTGATGGCTGGCTCGGCGAGTG
>Ga0181523_10004808_pt1 | contig 11486 bp, 9 predicted proteins | sample PEATcosm2014_Bin_43_FD_119752 | JGI IMG/M metagenome (GOLD analysis project Ga0181523, IMG submission 119752) | Peatland microbial communities from MTU Mesocosm Facility, Houghton, MI, USA - PEATcosm2014_Bin05_30_metaG | ecosystem: Environmental > Terrestrial > Soil > Wetlands > Peat | place... | reverse complement strand
GATCGGATTGACGGTGGTGGGGAAGCCTGCGGCGACGGCGATCACTTCGTCGCCGGGCACGAGGCGGCGATCGCCCAGCTTGGGCGAAGTCAGTGCGGAGAGCGCCACCAGATTGGCGGAGGAGCCGGAGTTCACCAGCACGCATTCGCGGATGCCGAACCAGCGCGCGAACTCGCGCTCGAACTGTTCCGCAAAACGGCCGGTGGTTAGCCAGAAATCGAGCGCCGAATCCACGAGCAGGCGCATTTCGGCGGCGTCGAAAACTTTTCCCGATACGGGCACCGGGGTTTCGCCGGGAACGAACGGGCGCGGAGCGAAGGCCTCGCCGGCGTACTCGGCGGCGAGCTCCAGGATCTGCTGGCGCAATTGGCGGGCGCGGGCGGTCACTGGAGGAACTCCCGGTACCAGGAGATGGTGCGCTCGAGGCCTGAATCGAGCGTGAAGAGCGGCGACCAGTGAAGCATCTGGCGGGCGCGCGCGGCGCTCAGATACTGGCGGCGGATTTCGTTGGGGGCTTCGTTCAGCACGACGGGCTCGAGCGGCGAATCCATGGCGTGCAGGATGCGATCGACGAGGCCGAGGACGGTGATTTCGCTTTCGTTCGAGAAATTGAAAGCGAGGCCGCGCAATTCGGGGCGGCAGTGGAGCTGCTCGGCGAGCAGCATGTAGGCGGCGGCGCCGTCTTCGACGTAGAAATAATCGCGCACGTACTGGCCGTCGGAGCGGATTACGGGGTGCTCGCCGCGCAGGACCGAGCGGATGGTTCCGGGCACGATGCGGTTCCAGTTCAGATCTCCGCCGCCATAGAAATTGCCGCAACGGGTGACGGCTACGGGCAGGTTGTAGGTCTCGGCATAGGCGCGCGCGATGAGGTCGGCGCAGGACTTACTGACGTCGTAGGGATGGCGGCCCGCGAGCGGCGTGTCTTCGTCGTAGGGCAGGTTTTCCTGCTCGCCATACGCCTTATCCGAGGAGGCGATGACAATGGAGCGCACGCCGGGCGAACGGCGACAGGACTCCAGCAGGTTCCACGTGCCCTGGATGTTGCTTTCGAAGGTGGAGATGGGGTTGCGGTTGGCGATCCCCACAATGGCCTGCGCCGCCAGGTGCATGACGGTTCCGGTTTCGTATTCGCCGATGACGCGCTCGAGTAGCTTGCGATCGCGCACATCGCCGCGCACGACGTTCACTTTTTCGAGCGTGCGGGAACGGACCAGTTCGCTCCGCGGGACCCAGTCGCGGACAAGGCAGACTACGTCGGCGCCCGCTTCCACCAGGCGGCGGGTGAGCCAACTGCCCACCAGGCCGGTGGCGCCGGTGACCAGAACGGGGCGGTCCTGCCAGAATCCGTTGTTCACGCCCACACCCTCCAGGGCGCCGCGCCGCTGTTCCACAGCTCATTCAGGTGTTGGTAATCGCGGAAGGTGTCCATGGGGTAGAAGAACCCGTGGTGACGGTAGGCCATGAGTTGGCCGTCGGCAGCCAGGCGTTCCAGGGGCTCGCGTTCGAAGATGCAGTCGTCTCCGCCGAGGTAGTCGAAGACTTCGCGGTTGAGCACGAAGTAGCCGGCACTCTTCCAGCCATCGGAGCTGGGCTTCTCGGTGAATTTCTTTACGCGGCCGCCGGGCCCCATGTCGAGCTTGCCGAAGCGGGACACCGGCGATACGGAGGTAACCGTGGCGACCTTACCGTGGCTCTTGTGAAATTCCAGGAGCCTGCGGATGTCGACGTCGCTCACGCCGTCGCCGTAGGTGAGCAGGAAGGTGTCGTCCTCGATGTAGCTCTGGATGCGGTGAATGCGGCCGCCGGTCATGCTGTCGATGCCGGTATCGGCGAGGGTGACGCTGTAGCCTTGTTCGTCGTGGGAACCGTGATAGCAGATCTGCGACTTCTGCCCCAGGCAGATGGAGAAGTCGTTGTTCATGGCTTCGTAGTTGAGGAAGTATTCCTTGATGGTTTGGCCGCGGTAGCCCAGGCACAGGACGAAGTCGCGGAAGCCGTGGTGGGCGTAGGTCTTCATAATGTGCCAGAGGATGGGCCGGCCACCTACTTCCACCATGGGTTTCGGCCTGAATTCGGTTTCTTCGCGCAGCCGCGTACCCAGCCCTCCGCACAGAATAACAACCTTCATTTCGATAGCCTCGCGCACGAAGTGCCGCTGTCAACCCAATCGGGCCAGCAAGAATCATTATAAGGCGTTAGCTCCGCCAGAACGTAAACGCTCGGCGGAGCGATTAACCAACGGAAACCCAGCGGATCGGGAACCAACGGCCGCCTTCTCAATACTGAATCCGGCACGGTCGTCTCGCCGCCCACCCACACGATACGCCCACCGGGCGGGCCCGTGAAATCTTCAATCGTGCACCAGCGGCATGTCCTTACTGTTATGGTTTCGCAGGGCTTGCAGGATGCTGCCTCTGACAGGACCGAATCCCGTTTTCCTAATACGCTCTCCACTCGCGGCGCCAGGATCAAATGCGGACTGCAAGAAGCGTTGCAATCCATGGACCACCTAAATGGCGGCCAGGAATAGCCATACTGTCAACAGTTGTAGACACTTGGGCCTAAAAACAAATACCACAGTAGACAGATCTTGAGGGTCGGGGCGCGTGCCCCGGTGGCGGCGACTGCTATGCAGGCGGAGTACACCTCGCTGCAACTCGAAATCCGCAGTGCGCATTCTCCGCAGCGAACGTCTATACCCGGATACACTGGGCGGCCGGGCGGCTGGCCCAGTTGTCTGAAGCAGGGCCAGCCTCGACGCCGCCATCCGGGGCAACCACCGGTGTGGGGCTGGATTTCAGTATGCTCTCCAGGCACAATGCGATCACAAAAGCCAGCAGCAGCAACGCGGTGAAGCAAGCCAGCGGCGGGCCCAGGATGATGGCTATCGTTGTCAGGGGCGTGCAGATTGTCGCTGCCGCCAGCCTGGAGACCGGCAAGCCAGAGAGAAAGATGACGCACCACGCTGGCAGGAGAATCATCGTGCCGTCGTAATAGTGGACGTGCGGGCCGATCGACAACGACCCGGCGATGGCCAGCGCGAACATCATCCAGAGTGGCCCGGTACGGCGTGCGGCCCATAAAACCAGTCCCGCCACCAGGATCGTCAAGGCCACCAGGACCGGCTGGTAAGAGAGTCCCAGGTTCAAGAGAATGGCGCCGATGTCGATACCCTTCTCCGGTGATGTGTAGAAATGCCGAATGAAATCCAGGTACGGCCGCAGGCCGCTCCAGCCGATAAGCGAGACGGAAAGGAGCGCCTGCGCCAGACAGCACACCATCAGGCCGGAGAACATCCGCCAGCGCTTTTGGACCAGCAGGACAAAAGGCCAGAGCAGGAATAAATGGAATTTCACCATTCCCAGCCCCAGGACGAGGCCGCTGAGGAAGAACTTGTCCCGGTCGCCGAGAGCGAAGGCGCCGATCAGCACCGCGAGATAGAGCGCGCAGTCTTGGCCGTTCGCAACGCCCAAGGGCCCGAAGATCAGAACGGCCGCCCACGCCGCCGCCTCCAGACCGAACCGCCGCCAAGCCCAAGCCCAACAGCCCAATAGAACGGAGGTCTGGACGCCCATCCATACCCAGAACGCCAATGGGAACGGAAGCAACGCCAGGGGCGCCATGAGGATGGCGTAGGCGGGAGGTCTGATAAACGGCACCAAGTTCCTGCGTTCAGGCACGAACGTCTGCTCGCGCGCCAGTTGTCCGGCCTCCGTATACATGCCGTGCCAGTTTCCGTCGAGCGCGAGCGAGGCTCCCGTGTAAAAACTCAGGAAATCCCTGCTGCGCGCTTCCGGGAACAGGTGAACACCGCAGGCAATCCATAGCGCCATGAACGGAATTGCGACGATCAGGGCCTGACTCCGGCGGACCGGGCGGGGTCGGCGGGCATAGGTAGGCATATTTCCTGTAACTGAGGGCAACCTGATTGCCAAAACATAGTGCGCAGCAGGCCGCTGACGGCCGGTCGTTTAGACTGTGCGGTTGCTCCTTCTACGTCCGGAACGTCTCTACCCGTGTACACTGGCTTCCGGGGCCAGCATTGGCTTCGCCTGCCCGAGGTTCGTCCCCCATCTGGCGACCGCTCTGGCCGGGCATCGGCCCAAGAGTCGCGCCTGATTCACCTGGGCCGCGGGCGTGGGGCTCGCCACCGCCGCGGTGGTGCGCACGATTCTGGAGGGAAGCCGCACGCGGAAATGGGCTATCGCGCTTGCCTGGGAATCCTCGGTCTGGCCAGAACCTGCACGCCGACGCGCCTGGAAGCCGCCAGCGAGCGCGACTTGCTGCTGGGGGTTTAATCCTATCAAAGCCCGAAATCCGACAAAAGGCGCGCCAGCGGCTGGCGGCCTGAGAGGCCGCCGCAGGCTGCGAGCCTGCTCCACAAGGGCAAAATTGCTAATATATTGACTCCGCGGGACTGTGAGGCTGGGTTTTTCGAAGGAATCCATGGCCGCAGGTGCCGCGCCGACTTGGCCACTAATTCTTCCCTTTCCTGGGCATCGTCGCGGCGCCAAGTGATAGCGAAACCGAGGCGCGTGGGCCGCGACGTCACGATCAGAGATGTTTCAGGGGTTACAGGGCCGCGAAAAGGGAGCCAGCTTCCTCGTCCCCCGCGTCCCCCGCCTCCGCCCGCAGCAGCCGGTGCAGATAGGCGCGCGAAATACTCAGGCTGCGGGCCGCCAGGGTCTTGTTGCCGTTGCAGCTCCGCAGTGCTTTACTCACCAATTGCAGTTTGTAGGTCCGCACCTGGCCTTCAAACGAATCCTCGGCCTCGGCTGGAGCCGGAACCAACTGGCTCGCGCGCAGCGCCTCGGGCAGATCGTCGGGACCGATGCTCTCTCCTTCCGCCAGAATGACTGCCCCCTGGATCACGTTCTCCAGCTCCCGGATGTTGCCCGGCCAGTCGAAATCCACCAGTTGCGTCATCGCCGACGGCAGAATATCCCGCACCGGTTTTTCGTATTCCGCCGCGTACTGGCGGACAAAGTGATTCGCCAGCATCGGGATATCTTCGGTGCGCTCGCGCAGCGGCGGTACGTCAATGCGCATCACGTTCACCCGAAAATAAAGGTCCCGCCGGAACGAGCCTTCCTCGACCATCCGGCCAAGGTCCCGGTGGGTGGCAAACAAGACCCGCGCCTTGAGCGGAATCAGCCGGCTGCTGCCCAGGCGGCTGAACTCCTTCTGCTGCAGAACGCGCAACAACTTGACCTGGGTCTGCAAGCTCAGCTCGCCGATTTCGTCCAGCAGGACGGTGCCCTCGCCGGCCTGCTCCAGGTAACCCTGCCGCACGCCGGTGGTTCCGGTAAAAGCGCCCTTCTCATGCCCAAACAACTCCGCCTCGATCAGCGTTTCGGGGATGGCGCCGCACGAAACCGCCACAAAAGGCGCTTTCGCCCGGTGGCTCAGGTTGTGGATCGCGCGCGCCACGAGTTCCTTTCCGGTCCCGCTCTCGCCGGTGATCACAACGAAAGCGTTCAGGTTGGCCACGCGCCGGATCAAGTCGTAGACGATTTGAGACCGGCCGCTCGAACCAATCAGGCGATCGCACCCGCGGGTCGCGTTGAGGGCATCCTCCGCGGCCTGCACATCTTTTTTGAGCGACGCATGCTCGTGCGCACGCCGGACGACGATCCGGAGCTCCGGGAGCGACAGAGGCTTGCTGATATAGTCGTAGACGCCACGCTGCACCAGTTCGAGTGCGGTAGACCGTCCACTCGCGGTCACCACGATGACCGGTATCCGGGAATTCCGGATCTCGTCGAAGAAAGCCTGGTAATCGCGGGGCGCGTCAAAACAAGAGTCCAGATCGACGATTACGACATCCGTCAACGAATCCAGGATGGTTCTCTTGATGCGATCCCGATCGGACTCCGTGCGGATGCTGTAATCCGGGCCCAGCGAGCCGGCCAGAATTGGACCAAGCCTGTGATCCTCGGAATACAAAGTGACCCAAATCATGGGGGGAACCGCCATCTTTCATGCCAGAAGACGACCGTGATTACTGTCACAGTTTACTTCCACAGGCTCGATACTTGCAAGGTAACTCAGGTCCTACATGAACCAGTACGGGCATCGGGAATTGCCTTAGTCACATTCAAACGATGGCTTAAATCCTCGCAGTACCCTGAATCGCTTTTGCCCAGTGTGATCAGGCGTGGATGCGTAGATCGCGCCGCACGCCTTCGGCGCGGATGATTCCACCCGTCCTCTTCTTCCCTGTAGCACGTCGGGTTCTTCGTGTGGATCAAGTTCCCAGCCGGCGGTGGCGAGTTGCCGGTCCCATTCGGTCTCGCACCTATTGTGTAGCCTGTTTGCAGGACCAAGGCACAGCCTGAAGAGACGTTCCCGGCCGCGTCCCGCGCCTGGGCACTCTGGTTCCCTCACAGTACTGCCGTTACTGTTTTCGCGTTTTTGCTCCTTGTACAATCGAATCGTCAAGAGAAAGCGAGGAAAACTCGGCATGGGGAATACAAGGATCGAAACGTGGCAAATGCCATACACCCAGATGTTCCTGTACTTGCAGGTTCTAGACGTTTGTACGACCTTGATCGGTTTCAAGCTGGGCTTGACCGAAGCCAGTCCCTTCATCCGCTCGCTTCTGCGGTTCGGACCGGTGCTCGCCCTCCTGATATCGAAACTGGTCGCCCTGGTGCTAGCCGGGGTATGTATCGGGCTGCATAAGCATCACCTGATCCGCTGGATCAGTTACTGGTATGCGGGTTTAATCGCGTGGAATCTCTGCACGATTCTGGCTGGCGCGCATTGCATGTGATCGCTGTACGATGAAGCGGGGCCCGAAGATTACGGAGGCATAATTTCCAGGGGGTAAGTGGCAGGACCAGGCCAGGCACCTCCCGAGTTCGGGGCAAGATTATCGCCGAATTACGCCGGGAGCGCGCACAAATCGACTAAGCGATCTTCGTGTGGAACGGTTGACGGGCAGCCGTTCAGGGACTCGGGCAGCTTCCCGGTCAGATGTCCGAAATCGCGAAGAAGCGCCGGGGTCGTCCACCCCGGGAGTTAGAATCAGCCAAAAGCACTATGAAAAAGGACTGGAAGTCGTACCCCTGGTTGAGAATCAGCCTGTTGTTATACGTTATTGCCTGCTGCTCTCCCGCGTTGGAGTTGACGACCACGACCCGGGAACATCTTACACCGGTGACGCATGTGAGCATGTGGGGCTTCCAACTCCTGATGAGGGGCTTTATGGGCATCTTCTTTGGTATCATTGCCTGGTTTGCAAATCCGCTCTGGGTAGTAGCGCTGCTGCTGGTATCCTTTAAGTGGGTGAAAGCGGCTTTGGCCGTGAGCTTGGCATCCCTCGCGATCGCATTCACCACTTTCCTGGCTATTGGGAAAGATCTGGCGGTATGGGAGTCAGACATCTATCATCAGCACCCTAGCGCTTTGCTGCCGGGCTGTTTCCTGTGGATGGCCAGTCTGGCCGTCGTCCCTTTGGCCTGCTGGCTGAAAATAACCGGTCAAGGCGGGAAACTGCGATGACAAGCTGGCCGATGACGATCAGGCAGATCCCGATTTTACCGAACTCGGTTTAGAGTTCGCTCTGCTGGTTGCGCTGTCGGTTCGGCTGCTGTTGCGGTTGCCGCTGCTGGTTGGGCGCGATTTTTTCGCACGAAAACAATTCAGGATGGTCTGTAAGTTCTCTCGTGCAGGTGAACCCGGCCTCAGGGACCTGTTCCACCGGAATGCACCATGATTTTTCGCGCCCTGCCGGAATTTTAGGCGAAGCACAAGCTAAGATACTCTGCATGGAGCCGGACAGACACAGCACGATATTGGCCGAGTTGGACGCCTGGGCAGGGCCCCCGGGACACGGATTGCCGCACGAGCTTTTCGTTTTCCTGAGCCGGTTCACGCCCCTGGTGAATGTGGACCTCCTGATCCGCGACCCCGGCGCCGGCACGCTGCTCACGTGGCGGCACGACGAAACCTACGGTCCGGGCTGGCATGTTCCGGGCGGCATCATTCGCTACAAGGAAACCGCCGAGATGCGCATCCGGCTCACCGCACGGCGGGAGCTGGGCGCCGATGTCGAGTTCGATCGGGAGCCCATCGCGGTGGAACAGACCATCCACCCCGCGCGCCGCGAGCGCGGCCATTTCATCTCGCTGCTCTATCGCTGCCGCCTGCTCGGCGCGCCTGCGGAGCACCTCCGCCACGCCGGCGGCGAACCGGAGCATGGGCAATGGGCCTGGCACAGAGCTTGCCCGCCGGACCTGATTCCCGAACATGCGCCCTACCGGAGGTTCTTCTGACCGCCGACGGCGCGGCGCCGGAGCCCGGAGCGGTCCGCCGTTCCGCCTGGTCCTGGGTTTTCGCCGGTGCGCTGGCGGCGGTTCTGCTGTACCTCTCGCTGCGCGGCGTGGATTGGCGCCAGGTGTGGGCTGTCATGGAGGGCGCCCGATGGCGCTATCTTGCCATCGCTTGCCTCGTGTCCTCGGTTTCTTACTTCCTGCGCGCAGTCCGGTGGCGGATTCTTCTCAATGCCGAAGGCCATCTCAGCATCGGCACGACCTTCGCCGCCAACATGGCGGGATACCTCGGCAACAGTCTCCTGCCCGCCCGCGCCGGGGAACTCATCCGCACCTTCATCATCAGCAGCCGCTCTTCGCTCAGCAAGACGTATGTTTTGACCACGGCTCTTGCCGAGCGGATGACGGATGCCATCGCACTGGTGCTGTGGAGTTCCGTGGTGCTGCTGGGCATCCATCCCAAGCCGCGCTGGCTGGAGGACGCCTCGCGCGCCACCACGCTCATCGCTGCGGCGGGCGCGCTCGCCATTGTCATCCTGCCGCACACCGGCAGCCTGTGTGACACCATCATCGCGCGGATCCCGGTCTCGGCAGCGATGCGCGGCCGCTTGCTCCGCCTCGCCGATCAGATCCTTTCGGGCCTGCGGGCGTTTCACGACATCCGCCGCCTGGCCGGATTCGTCCTGCTGACGGTGGCCATCTGGGGCCTGGATGCCGGCGGTGTAATGATCGGCGCTCGCGCCTTGCGTTTGAACGTCACCTTTCCCATGGCCGCTTTGCTGATTTGCGGCCTGGGCCTGGGCAGTGCGCTGCCATCCACGCCAGGCTACGTCGGAATCTTCCAGTTCGTCGCCGTAACTGTGCTTGTGCCGTTCGGTATTCCCCGCGACTCGGCCCTTGCGTTCATCCTGGTGGCACAGGCGCTGGGATATGTGGTGGTACTTGTTTTGGGCCTTCCTGGGGTCATGCAGTACCGCGGCTGGCGCAGTACCGTCAGATCGACTCCTGCCAGCGGCTAAACGCCACGGTTGGGAAGCGCCAGCACCATCGCCGGCAAGCGGCCTGTGGTAGACGCGCATCGGCCGCAGGCACGCCTCGATGTTCGCGAAGGCTCGATCGTCAAGCGGCGCCCCCCCCACGAGAAGGGAATAAATAAAACGCCATTGTGTCTGCCGTGGCTGTTTTTCAATTAGTTCCTGCAGCGGCGCACGCCGATTGCGCACTAACCGCGGGGCGATGTCATCACATAAGAGGCGATCCAAAGCTGGATCTAAGTGCGGCGAGGAGCGCGGTGACTAGGCGGCTGGGGGCGGAAGGGGCGCAGGTCTACGGGCCCGATGCGCAGCAGATTGCCTATCGCCCGTCGGCAAGCAGTCTGGTACCACTAGTCCCCTCGTTCTTACCGACGGACTATGGAATGGTTCTTGACACGTTGCACTCCTCGGGAGTAAAGTACACAAAAGGGAGAATTCTATGCCTGCTGTCGATCTTACTCCACTGCCACCGGGAGTGACTCGCGAAGTTCGGTTTCTAGGTGAACCTGTCCGCGTTCGCACCAGCAACGAGGGAGGCGCCGCGGTCGTTGAGTTCGCCCTCGTGGTGCCGATTCTATTGCTCATCGTGACGGGCATATTCAGGTTCGGGGTCGCCTTCAACCACGATCTGATGTTGACGGATGCCGTGGCTATCGGCGGGCGATATCTTTCGATTAGCCGAGGGGTGACTACCGACCCCTGCGCTACGGCTGTCACCACGGTTGCAAACGTAGCACCGAACCTCAATCCGACGAACCTTACGTTCACCTTTGGCTTTTACGGCGCCACTGGGGCCGCCCTGTACGGCCCCACGACCACGAAGACGTGCTCGGGCGCAACGGCGGATCTGGTGGCGTCCGGCACCGCCACGCTGAAGGTTACGTATCCTTGCAATCTCTCGGTCTTCGGGAAAAACCTTATACCCGGTTGCCTTCTCACTGCGACAAACACGGAGGTTATCCAATGAAATGGATTAGCGAGTCGTTTGTCAGCCGGGCGCGCAGAGGCCAGCGCGGCCAGGTGCTCCCTTTGGTGGCATTAATGCTACTCGCGCTTCTCGGCTTTGTCGGTTTGGTGACCGACGTCGGCCGTATCTATGTGAGCTTTCGCGAACTCCAGGCTTCAACAGATGCGGCGGCGTTGGCGGGAGCGGAGGCCCTGCCCGCTTCCAGTCCCACCGCGATAAGCCAGGCGACGCTGTACAGCGGCTTAACGGGAGACAAAAACGCCAATCCGAATCTACCAGGCGTTGCGATGGTTTCCGCGTACCCGGAGTTGCTGTGCCTGGAGAACACCCCGTTCAACTACGCCAGTGGTTGCACGAGCAAGGGATCGTGCCAGGGGACCCCTTGCGCTGGTCTCCCTCAAGGCGCAAACGCCATCCGCGTGAGCCAGAAGGTAACCGTGCCGTTGTATATCGCCGCGATTTTCGGCACCAAGTCGGTTAACCTCGTTGCGACCGCGACCGCGGCCATGAAGGGCGCACCGCTTGTCCCGTACAACGTGGCGATCGTCGTCGACACCACGGCTTCGATGAGTCAAACGGACAGTGGGACAACAGATTGCCATGGCTCCAGGATCAGTTGCGCGCTGCAAGGCGTCCAGGTTCTGCTGAGCGAACTATCGCCCTGCACCACGGGCCTATCGACCTGCGGCTCGGCTGCACCGGTCGATACGGTTAGCCTCTTCACGTTTCCAGCGGTGACATCGACTACGCCCGACACGTGCGGAGGCGGTTCGGTTTCGACACAGCCATACACCTACCCCGCAAGTCCAGGGACATACCAGATCGTGAACTTCTCGAACGGTTACCGCGCTGGCGACGGGTCCCTGTTGACCTCCAGCTCCCCCGTTGTGGGGGCGGTCGGGACAACCGCGTCCAATCCAACAACCGGGACGACAACCAAGGCCGGTTGTATGCAGAACCCAGGCGGCCAGGCAACCTACTATGCGCAAGTAATCTATCAGGCGCAAGCGGCGCTCCTCGCCCAACCGCAGACGGGCAGGCAGAACGCGCTTATCATCCTCAGCGACGGCGACGCGACTTCCACGTGCAGCGCGTACAACGCCACGACGGGGATCTGCACCTCAGGTCCCATGACGGGGGCCTGCACCGGATTTGGAACCAACCCGTCCTCGACAAACTGCCCGAGCTCCGCCACCGCGGGGAAGT
>Ga0181523_10004807_pt1 | contig 11487 bp, 11 predicted proteins | sample PEATcosm2014_Bin_43_FD_119752 | JGI IMG/M metagenome (GOLD analysis project Ga0181523, IMG submission 119752) | Peatland microbial communities from MTU Mesocosm Facility, Houghton, MI, USA - PEATcosm2014_Bin05_30_metaG | ecosystem: Environmental > Terrestrial > Soil > Wetlands > Peat | place... | reverse complement strand
TTCCCAGCATCTGGAATGAGTCGGCTATCATATCAGCTTCGATACGGCGCACAGGCTGCACTTCTTTTTTCCTTAATAACTTAGGAAGAAAAACAACAACAAAGGCCACAATGGCAAAGAAAAAAACTAGTGCAACCACTCCTAATAAGTTAGGATGATTCAGATCCTCCTCGCTATTGAAAAGGTGCGCAAATGTCATTATCCAAGATAATAAACACCGCTTTCTTTTCTTCCTGCCCCGATACCATTTGATTGCGGATATAATATCTGACAGGCGTGACCTTCCCGCCGTAGACTGCCATAGACATATCTGACGTGCCCTCCATTGCTGAATTGCTCGTCACGGGTAGCGCAGTTTCGGTTACGAGCCGTTTGAGATTTTTCACTGCGTTAATATCTCTATTGTGATTACTCCACAATTCGCGCATGTCCATCCCTATCAGACTACTTAAAACAAGGCTATTAGTCAGCTCCTTTGAGACGCGGGCTCTATTTCTTCTTCCCGTCTATAAGTTCAATTAACTGCTCTGCGCTCATCGTACCGGAGTGCATCTTGCCGCTGGAAAGTATTATGGTCGGCGTACCGGTAATCGCGAGCTTTTCAGCCATCTTAATAGTATTGTCGACTTCTTTCGTTTGACATTCTGTACGCGGAATCGGTTTCTTTGCAAAGTTGTCGTCGAGCATCTGCAGAGACTTGTTGCACATGATACTCTTCGCTTTCCATTGAGCATCTGGATGCATTTTTAAAGGCAACAGTCTTATATAAAAAACAATGTCTTTTCGCGTTTCGACGACCTTTTTCATCTCTTCATGTAGCCGTGCGCAGAAAGGACATTCGGGGTCGGTGATAACTATCACCCTCTTTTTAGCTTTCTTGTCGCCTAGTATCAGTGCATTCTTAAGGGAGATCTGGGATACATCAATCTTCCTGCTCTCCTGCAGTATCCTGTATTGTTCGCTCGTCTTGTCAGCTCCGGTCGCCACCTCAACAATCGATCCCTGCACTATATAGTTCTTCGAGAAAGGTACGTAAAAAATACCGCGCTTGCCCTGGGTATCAATGGAAACCTCCCAAAGGCCCTTGATCGGGCTGTCCCGGACATCAAGCACTTTGGCATCGGGCACCTTCAGTTTTTTCATGATGTCGACTGCTTCCGCCTTAGTGAACGCGTGACATTTATTGCATTCCCCGTCACAGCCGCCTGTACCAAAAGCCAAAGCGTTGCCTCTGTTGATTAGACAGAGCACAACTAAAAGGGCTGCCACACAAAGAGCGGAGGTTACGGTCCTATTATATTTTCTGATTATGATCATAAAAAGCGCTCCTAATTATTAGTTTCGTTTTATCGATAGCACGATATACCTTTGTAAATATAACATTTTTTGCATTTTATTGTCACTTCTGTTATAATTACGCGACATGGATAATGCCGATGCCATAATCATGCCCGCTTCGGAACCAGTTTCGTCGGATTTACAGGCCGATATACAGCCCCGACCTTCCGAAACGAACAGAAACAAGGCCATTATTGAGGCCCTGCTTTTTGCAAGCGGGGAATCTCTTACCCTCGGCGCTATCGCAAAAGCAACTTCTCTGAGTGAACAGAATATCAGGGAGATATTACGAGAACTGACTGCCGATTACAGGGACAGAAATTCAGGCATCGTCATTGCTGAAATTGCGGATGGCTACGAGATGGTTACGGACGCCGAATTGGCTGCCTGGATAAGGCGCATGAGGAATGTTCATGTGTCCAACAAACTTTCTCAGCCGTCGATAGAGACGCTCTCAATTATTGCTTATAAACAGCCGATAACTAAAGTTGAGATCGACCAGTTGAGGGGTGTCAATTCCGATGCAGCAGTCAAAAGCTTGCTCGATAAGAGGCTTATCAAGATCATCGGGAAAAAAGAATCGCCAGGACGCCCGTTTTTGTATAGTACAACGAATGAGTTTTTACAATATTTCGGACTGAAGAACTTGACGGAATTACCGGCAATACACGATTTTTTCAATACTGAAGCTGCATGATGTCCGGCGTATGCCTTTCGCCGGGAAAAGTCTAATAATTCGGAGACTGTCAATGATAAGAAATCTTATAAATAGAAGCTATGCCTGTACCGTTTTACTCACTCTCATCTTTTCCATTCTGACGTTCACATTGGCTGAGGCCGATACTCATTATAAAGTGAGGAAAGGTGATAACCTTGCTAAGATATCAAAAAAATTCAAGGTACCGGTCGATCAGCTGAAAGCTTCCAATAATCTACAATCGAACGATCTTTCTGTCGGTAAGAAATTAGTCATCCCGAAAAAAGCTTCCGGCAAATACGAAATACATAAGGGTGCCGCAAAGACAGAGAAAGCTGCCAAGGCCGGAACATCCGAGAAGACCGAACAACCATCTGAGGTCAATGAGAAGCAGTCGACAGCCGGCAAAGATGCAGAAGCCCCGACTGCATTGGAAATCAGATATCATACCGTACAGAAAAAGGATACCATTTTTAAAATTGCCAAAAGGTACGGTCTGTCGGTAGTCCAGCTGAAGGAGCTTAATGACCTTAGCAGCAACAAGCTCAAGACTGGCCGCAAGCTCGTAGTAGGGAAATCCTCTGCTACTGAGGATAAAACACAAAACGCGCCTATTCAGAGCAAGCACGTCAATGTTTCTGAGAAGATAGCAGAGGTCAAGGCATTATCGCAATCGGATGAGCTTTCGAATCTTTCAGTAAATGAACGACTTATCCTCTTCGCAAAAAAAATGATCAACCTGCCATATAAATTCGGCGGAAACGGCGACTTTGCGCTTGATTGCTCATCATTCGTTCAAAAAGCATACAGCTTCGTCGGTCATCAGCTCCCCAGGAGCGCGAGAGAACAATATTCTGTTGGAGAGGTTATAGACAAGAATGATCTTCAGACCGGAGACCTTCTTTTTTTCAGGACCTATGCATCGTTCCCGTCTCACGTGGGAATTTATATCGGCAACAATCTGTTTATCCATGCCTCGTCACGTTCGAGAAAGATCCAGATAGATAATGTCGAAGCGCCTTATTACGTAAAACGCTTTATCGGAGCTAAACGCCTGTTGCCGGAGGCTGAAGCTGCTGTGGCAGAAATAAATGCTACGGAGATCAAGCCTTAAGCACTTCAGGGTTCGTATGGGGCAGGAACATAGCTGCGGGGAACTCCTTTAAGAAGTCCCCTTCCGTATTCATTTCCCGGTATGTAATGAGGGATGTTATCCTGTCTGTTTCAGAGAGTAGTTCCCTGTTCACCAGAAGCCCCTCTGCGCCTGCAAGTGAGGAATTACCCAAGACCTTGAATCTTTTCCGTTCGATGTCTGGAAGCATGCCTATGCTGATAGCCTTGTCGACATCGATATGTGATCCGAATGCGCCGCAAACATAAATCGTCTCCAAGTCCCGGAAACAGAGGCCTACAGACTTGACGAGGAGATGGATAGATGCGAACAGTGCCGCCTTTGACCGCATGAAATTGTCGATCTCGATCTCACTGATCTGAAGCCTCTTCACATCCTTGTCTTCCACTATGAATCCCCTATCGTCTTCATCCCCGATGATCCTGTCCGCCCAGCCCGGTGATGCCGTAAATTTGCCGCGCTGATCGATTACTCCGTTTTTGAAGAGTTCAGAAACGAGTTCGATCATTCCGGACCCGCAGATACCAACAGCTTCCTTCCCTCCTACGGTTTTATATTTCAACACTCCACGGCTCTTTCCACTGCCGCTCATGTCTAATCCATATATGGCCCCTTCAGCGGCCCTCATGCCGATCCCCGCTATGTCTCCCTCAAGCGCCGGACCCGCAGCACCCGCGCCTACAATGATCCATTCATCGCATCCAAGGACTATCTCTACATTGGTCCCCACGTCTATGAGCAGCGAAGGCTGCTTTGCCCGATAGAGCCCTGAAACGAGGATGCCGGCTATAATGTCGCCTCCGACATAACTGCCCGAATTGGGGAATACATAAAGCGTACCTTTCGGATGAATTTCTATCCCGATTTGGCCGGGATTGATAATACCGACCTTATGCGCTACAGGGATATATGGGGCCATGGGGATGTTTTCGACAGGCAGGTCGAGTAAGTAATGGGTCATTATGGTATTACCGGCCACTGTAAGGGCAAATACCTGGGCCTGGTCGATGTCGTTTGCAGCGCAGAGCTGTCGAACCAGGTCATTCACTCCCTTGATCAGCAGGCTGTGCAGCTCGCGGCCACGTCCCCTCATTGATTCGTGAATCCGCGACAGTACGTCAGCGGCAACGCTTGTCTGTGGATTGGCGGCTTCCATTACATCTATTTTCGTGGATGTACTCAGATCGATGAGCGATGCGACAAGGTTAGTAGTTCCCAGATCAAGGGCTATTCCGTAGCATCCCGTCTGCCCCGCGGCAACAACCTCCAGGCGTTGCCTAAGCTCCGCGATTATGAGCCGGAGGGAATAGTCTCTTTGCCTAAGGATAGACGGGAGCTTTCTGAGGACGTCAAGGTCCACATCGATAGGCAATTCGGCATCCATTGTCTGAGAGAGGAGGTCGAGCACTCTTTCCCGATCGGCCTTTTTATCCAGGTCCGATGGTTTTTTCAAAATTATTTCAACGGGAAATGCGAGAGGGTTCAACTTTTGTAAAGTACTTTCCCCATATCTTTCGTATCGTATCCGCCAAGTGAATTAACGGCGCCAATGAATTCCTTGTCCTCCCTGATGATCCTCAGAAGTATCTTTATTTTTTCAGTATCCATGAATTCAGCAGGAATGGCTATGTCATACCGCTCTTCAGCCACAGGTATGAAATCGAGGTCCAGCGCCTTGGCTGAAGAATAAACGGCCAGTCCTGTATCGGCCAACCCCGTCAGCACGGCAGAAGCGACAGCCATGTGGGTATATTCGTCGCGTTCGTATCCTTTGATAAGAAGTGGATCAATGCCCAGTTCCCTGATATTTTTATCGAGCAGGAGTCTGGTGCCGGAACCGGCCTGCCGGTTGATGTATGCAACATCATCCCTGACAAGGTCACCGAATCCGCTGATATTTTTAGGATTGCCCTTCTTTACAAGCAGGCCTTGCAGGCGGTAGACAAGGTTGATCAGGACAATCTTCTTTTCAGGAAGATACTTCTTGATGTCGGCTATATTGTATTCACCCGTCTCGTCCAGGAGATGCGTTCCCGCCATATGGGCTTCGCCTTTCTTAAGGGCCATCAGGCCTCCCATTGAACCAACATGGGCCGATGATAAACCGAACCCTGGATAGTTTTTCTTTATCGAGTTTGCAAGGACATCAAGAGTGTTATCATGACTGCCGATACAGACGATTGTATTGTTCAGCTCTTCCTTTCCCCTGAAGAGTTCCACTTCGACTTCGGAGCCGCCAGCCAGACCCTCGGAACTTGCAGGGACCTTCACCATGCCGTCGGACCGCACTAACGACATCAGCAAACCGGCGCCGCGGCCTGCAGGCGTCGCAATATACTTTCCACCTACCACGCCGACCTTCACCCTTATGAATTCATCGACCCCCAATACAGACGCAATCTGTCTCGATATAGCAGCCCTGATGACTTCACCTCTGTCCGTCCGCACTGAACAGAGCCTCTCGATAAGCGGCAGCGCATAAAGACGAAAGGTCACAAAAGCAGACACAGGATAGCCCGGGATGCCAAGAACAGGGGTCCCGTCAACGATGCCTGCAATAAAAGGCTTTCCCGGCTTGATCGATACACTGTTTATAATCACCTCGCCGAGATCAGCTATAGCTGCTGCGGTGAAGTCTTCCGAGCCCCTTCCCGACCCTGCATTAATGATAACGATGTCCGCTGTTCCTGCAGCTTCCGAGATAGTATTCTTGATCTTCCCGAAATCATCGCTGATGATAGGATATCTGAAGGCTTCCGCCCCCAATTCCGCGGCAAGCCCCGACAGCATCAAAGAATTATATTCTATTATCTCAGGCGGAACCGGTGCGCGATGCCTGACAGTCTCAGGGTCCACCAATTCGGTCCCTGTCGGTATTATGGCGATCCTCGGCCTCTTCAGGACCTGGACCTCCACGTGGCCGCTTGCAAGCAGCGCACCGATATCAACCGGCCGAAGGAGATGGTTTTCAGAAACAATCAACTCCGTAGCTACGATGTCCTCGCCGATAGGCCTCACATGCTGATATGGAGTAACCGGCGAATAAATTTCGATAAACTCTCCCGGGCGGTTAACATCCTCTATCATGATGACCGCATTGAATCCTTCTGGCATTGGATCACCGGTATCCACAGGAATTGCCTGGGTCCCTATTGCAAGCAGGCCGGGCGACTGCTCAGAGGCGGTCAGAGTTTCGGTAAACCTTACGGCATAACCGTCCATGGCTGCAGAATGATAAAATGGCGATGAATATCGGGCAAAGACCGGCGCCGCAGTGATTCTTCCAAGAGATAACGCAGTGGGTAATGTTTCCGCAGACAGACGACCGACGCCGATTGAATCGAGTCGTTCAAAAAATATATTCAACGATTCTTCAAGGGAGCGGCTTTCGAGAAAGACCTTCTTCATTTACCGCTTACCCCTAGTCATTGAGCGGGCGCTTCTCCGGAGAAATCGAGGAGCTTGGCATCGCTGCCCTGAGTTGCCGATCTTCCCATGAATTCTCCGCCTTCGGCAATGACAAGCTTTTTTGAACAAATATCACCATAAAGGTGGGCCGACGGTTTGAGTTCGACAATATCATCTGCCTTGAGCGTACCTTCAACGCGCCCGCCAACCACAATCCCGCTTGCGACCAGGTCTCCCTTTACAAAAGCCTGCTCTCCAACGACAATCCACCCCGCCGTTATGTTGCCGGTCAGCTTGCCATCTATCCGGAGGGTGCCGGAAACTGTGATATCACCTCTGAATTCTGAGTTTATTCCTATGAATGATTCGAGCTTATCGTTTTTCTTTTGAAACATTGCTTGCAACCTCCAAAAAGCTCTTCGGATTTACAGCCTTCCCCTGCTGCCAGACTTCGTAATGCACATGGGGGCCGGTCGAATTGCCGGTCGAACCGGAATGAGATATAATTTCACCCCGCTTGACCCGCTGCCCAATCTTCACCGCAATCGAGCTGTTATGCGCATAAGCAGTGGCATATCCGAGACCATGTTCGACAACCACCAGATTGCCGCTTCCTGCGCTCCATCCGGCAAAGCTGATTATGCCCTCAGCTGTCGCCTTGACAGGCGTGCCGGTCGGAACCGAAATATCGATTCCAGTGTGGAACTGCGCACCTCCGCCCATCGGAGATTCCCTTTCGCCGAACGGAGAGGTTATAGCGCCTGAAACGGGCCACCCACTGGGCGTCGAGACATAAATATCCCTCTGCCCTTTCAGGTATTCCTTGATCGAGGCGACTGACTCCGCACTCTTTCGTAGCTGCTCCTTCAACTCCTCCATATCTATGGAGCCCGTGTCCGCATAAACCGTTTTTGGGTCGATATTTTCCAGGATTTCTTTCTTGCCGCCCCTGGACAAAATGCCTTTGAATTGCATTTCCGCCTGCTTCAGCATGGTCATGGTAGATCTCATTTCGGTGAACTGTGCAGAATAATAATTCATCGCGGTCTTCATTCGCTTGTATTCAAAGGCATCAATAGCGAAGGATACTACAAAGAGAGATCCGACCATCCATAATAAAATCGATATTCCGATGCCGATTGTTGGTACTTTGATATTGATAGTCCTTTTGCTGTCGTGGGGAACCATCATGATTGAAACAGGGGTGAAGAGTTTTTTGATGAAACTTTTGACCTTATACATAACGGATCTTCTCTTTGCCTCCCTTCTCGATGTATCCGATGAGATAAGCAGGGTAACCAGCTTCGGTCAGCAAGTCAATTGCAGGAGTGACACTTTTCTTACCCAGTACTATAACATATCCGATTCCCATGTTAAAGGTCTTTTTCATATCGGCATCCGGCACTCCTCCCCATTTCCGTATCAGTTCGAAGACAAGGGGTACCGGCCAAGATCCTTCATGAATGACCGCAGTAAGTCTTTTATTAAGAATTCTCGGTAGGTTTCCAGGGATTCCGCCGCCGGTTATATGAGCCATTCCTTTAACTCGGACCGTGTCCCTTATGGCATTAAAAGCCTTAACATAGATGCGGGTTGGTTTAATAAGCTCCTCTCCTATCAATCCCCCGAGTTCAGGGACGCGGCTGTCTATCCTTAATCTCTTTTTTTCAAAAAAAACCTTTCGGGCGAGTGAATATCCGTTGCTGTGAAGACCGCTCGATGAAAGCCCTATTATTGCGTCTCCCTCTTTGATCGCTGACCCGTCGATGATCCCTTTCTTTTCGACAACGCCAACAGAAAACCCTGCCAAGTCATATTCGTCCTCTTTGTAGAAGCCTGGCATTTCAGCGGTTTCGCCTCCGATGAGAGCGCAGCCGGCCTCCCGGCATCCCTTGGCGATGCCGCTCACGATATCCTTCGCCTTATCAGGCCGCAGTTTTCCTGTGGCGAAATAGTCGAGGAAAAAAAGTGGTTCAGCCCCGGAGGTGAGGATGTCGTTGACACACATTGCCACTAGGTCAATGCCGACGCTGTCATGGCAGTCCGACATGAAAGCGATCTTCAGTTTCGTGCCGACACCATCGGTCCCGCTGACAAGAACGGGATCCTTATATTTCTTAAGCGCGAACAAGCCTCCAAAAGACCCTATATCGGTCATAACCTCAGGTCTGAAGGTCTTTTTGACCAGCGGGGATATCAGCCTGACAAAACGATCTCCCTCATCAATGTCGACACCCGCTTTTTTATAAGTCAATTTTTCCATTATTCCCCCCTATCAACTATAGCGCAAGAAAAAAGATAATTGGGTGATTTGAATCACATAGGTCCTCTCGCTCTATCCATAAAAGCCGAGGTTCCTAGACGGGCCTTCACTCTTCCAAAATCAGATTCCTGCTTTCGCGGGAATGACGGCTATTAATGCGTACCCCTTTTTATCTTCATGCTGATGTCGACGGCCCTTGCTGAATGGGTCATGGCGCCGACTGATATAATGTCAACACCCGTCTCCGCTATGTCCCTGACATTCTTGAGATTGACATTTCCGGATGCTTCGATCACCGTCTTCCTGTCGCGTGAATGTATCATATTGACTGCCCCCTTCATCTCATCGACAGACATATTGTCGAGCATAATAACATCCGCTTTGGCATCGAGGGCATCCATCAGCTCGTCCATATCTTTGACTTCGACTTCGATCTTAAGAAGATGATGCGCCTTCCTTGCACGTCCTATCGCCGTCTTTACACCACCGGCAATCTCGATGTGATTATCCTTGATCAGTACACCATCGTAGAGTCCAAATCTGTGGTTTGATGCACCGCCTATAGTCACGGCATATTTCTCCATGACCCGCATCCCGGGCTTTGTCTTCCTCGTATCGACTATCCTCACCGGTAAGCCCTTAACCTTTTCAACAAAAGCACCTGCTGTCGATGCAATTCCTGAAAGGTGTTGGAGAATATTGAGCGCTACGCGTTCTCCGGCAAGAAGGCTTTTAGCCCTTCCTGAGATGCGCGCAATGATATCGCCTTTGTTGAGCACACTGCCTTCAGCGAAAAAGATATCTATCGACAAATCTGCATCGACGATATTGAAAACCTCGCATACAAAGGACATTCCGGCGAGGATGAAGGCTTCCTTTGCGATTATTTCTGCACTTGCCGTCTCATCACCAATTATGAGCAAGGACGTTATATCGCCATGACCGATGTCCTCGGCTAAAGCGACACTGATGAACTCTTTCGAACTAGTCCACATTGTGAACTATCCCTCAGCGCAAAACTTGTCCCACTATCTCTTCCTGAGGAGTGAAAAGAGACCGAATATTCCCCCGGTAACAGCTCCGATAGCAAGGGCAGAACGCCAATCGAGCAGAGTGGTCACATTGCCGTTGATATTTTTTCCTATCATGAGAATGGTAGAGCTGTTATCTGAATTGATCTCCTTAGCAGCCATAATACCAACGGCACTCCTGTTCACCGTCGCATCCCCTGCAGCGACCGAAGCCGCCGCACATGAAAAATTCAAGTTCGTTTCGTTCCCTGCGGCAATAAGCCCAATGCTCTGGTTCAGTGATAAATTGGAGCCTCTCATCATCACGGATGCACCCTGCGTGACTTCCACACGCTCGCCGTCTATGCTGAGCGCCCCGACCTGCTGGAGTTCGATATGCCCTCCCTCGACCGCCTTGATCGTGCTCTGCCGGACTTTTATGAATTCGGCTTCTATGAAGTCAAGGTCCTTACACTCAATATCCATTGAAATTCTTTCCATTGTACGCCCCCTTATTAACGGTCGATCGACCGCAGAAGTTTCAAATTCTCTTCGATCTTCTGCTCTTTTTTTACGAGATCATCGAATTTGATCCGCTCTTTCTCGACGACCTCCTTCGGCGCATTACTCATGAAATCGTCGTTCTGCAACTTCTTGTTGAGAAAGGCAAGAGAGCTTTCCACTTTGGCGATCTCTTTTTCGAGGCGCGAGACTTCAGACGCCACATCCAGAAGTCCCTCCATCGGGATGTAAATCTCCATTCCGTTCTTTACTGAAACAGCCGATCCTTTCAGCCGCTTAATGCCAGGTCCGATATTGACCTCTTTGCATCTCGCCACCTTCTTGAAAATCTCGCTATTTTCCCTGAAAAGAGACTCCACGTCTCCTGAAGCAGTCCGGATATCGGCCCTAAGCTCGACAGACGGGGATATATTCAATTCTCCCCTGATACTCCTTATTCCGGTCACTGCGTCGATAAGGTAGCCCATTTTTTGTTCGGTATCGAAGTCCCTCGGCAGGTCGCCGCCATATCTGGATGTCATAATGCTGTTATCCTTGTCGAGGACCGTATTCCAGAGTTCCTCTGTCACGAAAGGCATCAAGGGATGAAGGAGCTGCAACATTTTCTCGAAAACAAAATAAAGACAGTTGATGACGCCCGTCCTTCCTTCGCTCTCTTCGTTATAGAGCAGAGGTTTAGACATCTCCAGGTACCAGTCGCAGAATTCATGCCACAGAAATTGGTATATTGTGTTAGCCGCATCGTTGAAACGGTAGATTTCGAGATTTCGGTGTACCTCTTCGGCGGCTGCAGAAAGCCTGCTCAAGACCCATTTGCTGCCTAGATCGAGACCCGTATCGGCAGGGCTCACCGGCAGCCTTGTCCATGACCCCTTGTACATCAGCATGAATTTCGACGCATTCCAGATCTTATTGATGAAATGGCGATAGCCTTCCACGCGTTCTTCAGAAAAACGCACATCCCTTCCCTGTGCGGCAAAGGCGGCGAGGGAAAATCTGAAGGCGTCTGCACCGTATTTGTCGATCATGACTAGCGGATCGATCACATTTCCTTTCGACTTGCTCATCTTCTGGCCCTTCGCGTCACGGACCAAGGCATGAATGTATACATCCCTGA